>Ga0179593_1448075_pt1 | contig 11553 bp, 8 predicted proteins | sample CZODoug2_1_08_16_FD_185931 | JGI IMG/M metagenome (GOLD analysis project Ga0179593, IMG submission 185931) | Vadose zone soil fungal communities from Angelo Coast Range Reserve, California, USA - CZODoug2_1_08_16fungal (PacBio error correction) | ecosystem: Environmental > Terrestrial > Soil >...
GCCGTTAGGCGAGGTGCGTGAACGGAAAAGGAATGGCAATCCGCGAGCATCTCAAAGATCCGCCGCGCCACGGTAGGGCGGCGCACACCAGGGTAAAGAAAAAATACAAAAAATGACGGTGAAAAGGGTAGGACGTCGGCCCACTGCTACAGGGGAGGTACCTGCACCGAGGGGTCGCGCCGTCCATGCTTCCTGGGGGCAGAGACCAGAGCTAACAGAGGAAAGCTGACCTGGTGACAAAGAGTAAACCATTACGACTTATACAAAAGGGGAATGCAAAAACCGACGCCTACCGGAAGACTTTAACATAAGAGACTCGTCACAGGGTAACTCCTACGCAAAGGAAAACTGGACACCGGCATAACCAGGGGAGGGTCGATGGGAAAACATCATATAAAGTGGGGGCAAGGGGATCAGGCGTAGTGAAGCTCCACGATCGCTAAAAGGGAGGGAGGAAGCTGTCCTCTTTGGTAATAAACGTGGCCTAAGGGAAGGGACAAGTCGGGGGCCGAGCCCTCCAAAAAAGAGCGGTGATAAACCTAGAAAGATACAATAAAAAAAAAAGAAATGGCGTTCTGGTACGAAGCCCGATACCAAGAACAGAAAGATCCAGCGGGAAATAACTGCAAGTGTCAAACTCAAATTCTACTTAATACATAACTTACAGGAGATCTGGGTAGGGGGGGAAAAAAAAAGGGGGGGAGGTTTTGGGGGGGGGGGGACTAAGACCATCATCACGTCAGAAAAAAGCAAAATAGTGGGTGCGTTCTGCCGCCGGACTCAATCAGGGAGGAAGTGAAAAACGAGTACTAGGTAAATAAGCTGTCCCAACGGACAGGGGAGAGGAAAAAGGTCACAACTGTGGCATGGGACAAGCAAAGTGGAAATGGAGAGCACACAACTTGTGTCTGTAACAAACCAGAAGGGGGACTTGACAACAGTAATTATTAAAATTGGAGAAAGAACCAGTAGCTGTCCTTCTTGTGGGGGGAGCAGAAAAGGGGACGAAACAAGAGATGAGGAAAGTATTAGGAAAATAATGGCAGAACGGTCCTACAAAATTAAACGGGGAACAAAATCCCGAGGAGGTAAAACTCTTCAGAGTACAGATCCTTGGGTGTGCCTCTTCTCCTGCCAAACACTACATTGGTAAAAAAACTCAGTCTGAGATCAGCCCTGCAAAAAGAAGAAAGCACCCGCCGAGAGGGGACTCCTCAAATTTCGTCCTCACCTACCATGAGACAGGTCAAGCTGAGCATATGGACTAATCTCCCCGAGGCCAAATTCTGCCATCAGGGGTCGGGTTCTCGCATGCGATGAACGCAGGCAGGGCAGCCGAGCCATCCACGACCGGGGAAAGTTGATGGCCTCAATAGGGAATAGAGTATGGTTCTATCTAGGGGCGACTTGCGGGAGATCCAGACGAAAAAGGAAAATCTCGGAGGTTGGGTAGAGCTTGCTGGAGGCAGAGTATGCCTTTGGAACCAGCGCGAGGCCAAAGGGCAATGGATGGTCTTTTGCAGTGAAAAAGGGGGAAGCTCTGAAAAGGCGGCGTGAAGGCGGGAAAAACATCACACAAAAAAACTATCGGACAGGCCCAGGCCTAATCCGCCCTCCATCGCATACCAAAGACAAAGGGAACAAACTCCGAAAAAAAGGTCAAAGGGGTAATATCGCCCGGGTGTGACTGACGCAGCTACAAAGGGAAAGGTAGTCGTAACACAGGGGGGAAAGAATTGCGCCCGGTCCTCAAGCAATTCACCGTTCGAACTGCATTTCGGCCTCGTAGAGAGGTCGAAGCGCGCTTGCAGAACTTGCCTCCGCCGCGACAGGGACCGACGAAAGGTGGCTGTGGTCAACCTTGCCCGTCATGCGACCAAGGATTAAAAAACAACGCAAAGAGCGTGGTGTAACCGCACTGGGAAATCGCCTGTGCTTCACGAACACGTGACCTGGTAGGAAGCGCAGTGGTCTCAAAAAAAGTCGGGCTTAGGTGAGAAAAGGTGGAGGAGACCTGTACAGAATTTGAGAAAGACCGAAAGCAGTTCCAAGCCATCCTGGGACGAAACCTCGTGGTGGGCGACAGAAGGGAGACCAAATGTAGTTCCAAGACGTAATCCGACGGGGGGAAGGTAAGAAGCTGGGACGGGTTGTCCTTGACCATGACACCCGAGGAGTAAAGGGTACCGGGGACGCGCGACAGACGACGGGGAGGGAGGAACACGAACAATGGAAGTAAAAAGACGACCACAGGGGGAACCGAGAAACGTGCTTCACGTGGCACGAATGCGCGCCCGCACCATTTGTAACTGGAACTACAAGAGGAACAAGAAAGAGCTGGCGTCCAGGGACCAGGGACAGTTTCCGGGGGAAAGCAGAAGTCACACAACAACGGGAAGTATAGATTGAAGACGAGGGTCCATGAACCTGAAGCATTTCCCGTCGTGTATTTCCCGCACGAAAAAGAACAATGCGGAATGTCATGCGCAAGACCGCCGTGCAGGACCGGGGGCAAGGTTGGTCACCGAGGGGTACAAAACGCCAGCAACCAAAGTCGAGGAAACGGAGGACGGAGGGAAGACAGACCTACCTTTCCGACGAAAAAAGACTTCGTTTCATGTACAAAACAAATAAGACCAATCACGTGGACGAAGGAACAAATAAACACTGAACTAACCTGGCTGACCAGGAGAGGATCAGCCCCAAACTGTGGGAACCGATGGCGTGGCGCCACAAAAAAGGCGAGAGGACTCCCAACACGGACCCTGGTGGGGCTGAAAATGCCGCCAAAAAAAAGCTGCACAAGTGACGGGCAAAAAAACGCTGGAGGGACCGACGAAATACAGGAAAAAGGTTGTTCGCCGCAAGGCAAAGTAAGGTGACAAAACCGCGCCTACCTGGTCCGGCAAACAAAAGAACACGGGGGTTCCCAACCACGTCGGGACCGGTCAAACTTCTAGGCGGGCAAGGTGCGCGAATCGCGCCGGACGACCATTATCGGACTAACAACCTGAATCAAGCAGAGACCCGGGGGAATTAACCAGGGGGGGGATCTCCCCAACAGGCCGTCAAAAGTGAAATAAAAACAAATTGGGGTGCGGGCGCCACCTCAAGACGAAACTTGCTGTCGAGCACTCTGAGGGGCGGGAAACCTGGAACGGATGCACTCAAGACGTGATGAACTGGGTTCGGGGGTGGGTCCGACGGGAACGACAAAAAGGCAAATACGGGTAGTCGAAAGGCCGACCCCATGTCAACGGGAACGACTAGAACGGAAGAAAAGGAATCACCGCCTGCATTCCAAGATGCCGACACCTCCGCAGGAAAAAATTTTACATACCGCAAGTCGATCGAAAACAAACTCGCGATCAAACAAACGAACAGCCCGGGGGGAGATGAGTCTGTCCCGGTGGCGGAAACCTGCCACGGCTGTCGCAACCACACGTGATGGAGCAGAAACGTGTCCGCGGAACTTGGGTAAAAACCTTAAACATAGCGTGCGCAAGATCCCATAACCAGAAGGGTGGGCGACCGTGTAGAGCCGATTAGGAGTGGGGATCTTCTGGTGGCAGGGAGGCTACGCCGCTAGTTTCGCAGATGTTGACGAAAGGGTGGGTGGCACACCCAGCATATCTGGACGAGAAGCATGAGGCCTCAAAGTCTAGTTCCATGTCAGCCGGGCACAGTTAATCGGCTCAGAATGCCGACAATGGGGTCGAAGACACACAACAAAAGCCCGAAAGGGGCGTAGGGTCCCTAGAAAAGCAAAGAACAATATGGGGGTGACCGACATTGGGATCCAAGGAAAATGGCGGCCCGGAAAAACGTGCCTGCCTCCCTGTAGGGGGTGGGGGGGGGGCCAAGAAAAGGCTAGTGTGCGAATCCGTATGCGGGGGTCCAATAACCTCAAGGGAGCGACTGCGTCGGGGGGGGGGAACACGCCAAGAATTGCGATGTTTGAGCAGCAGAAACTTGTCAGGGACGAAAATCGGACCAGAGGACTTCCGTGCTGAGGTAGAGGGACCTTCAGGGGAGGAAACAAAAGCTCTGATGGGTCAATCGAGGAAGCCCACATCAGAACAAAATGGGGAAAAAAAGTACTTAGGGGGAGCGTTGCGGCAGAACCCACCCGACGGCCCGCGGCCCTCGGCGTAAGGGTTCAGAAAGGGGGAAAGCGCGGAAACTCGGGTGCCCGCAAATGGGAATGCACTGAAAAAACTGGTTTCGGCGCGCGTAGAAGAAGACAAACTGAAGTTACCCTGCCCTCCCCGCCTGTCTTCTCTCAACCGAAAAGGTTAATCGAGGAAGGGTGAACGTGAGGGGAAAAAAAGTTGGGGCAGGAACCCAGGGGGCACGTTCGCCCCAGGGCCAGTCCGGTGGGAGGAGAAACAGAGGGGGGCGCAATTATTATTAAATTTTGAAGCTTTGTTGTACAAAAAATGAAATCAGGAAGCCGGCTTAAGGGGGGGATAAGGGGGCTGAGACCACCAGATCAGGGACTCGGACGACCTACTGATAGTGGCGTTCAACAGTTCAGCGGAAAAGGAATGTAACCAAGATTAGTTTGTTACGGGGGCGAACGGAAAGTGCAGCAGCGGGGGAAAGGGAGACGAGAGCTGGAAATCGCCATCGCGCGCCAAGAAGCAGGGAAAAGATTGAACTCACAAAACAAACGGAGAGGAAGAGTATATAATTCAATTCGGTCATTAAAAAATGTAGGAAGAGAAAGCATACGGTCTGGGAGGAATCTCTAATAAAACTCGAAGCAAAAGCGACAACGTTCGCGCGACACGGGACAAGGAAAAATTCCTCCTCAAAACCGGAAGGGGGTGACTTAAAGGACGTCGTCAAGAGACAAGGGAAAAAAAGAGGAAAAGTATCAGACGAAGTCCTGTGTCTCAGACCGAAACGCTGTAAGAGAGAAAAACTGATGAGCTTGACCAAGTAAAGTACTCGGCGTAATATCTCAGGCTCCCGAGCTCTCCCAAACCGGCTGTACGGGGCAGAAACGAAACTGGGCAACTACAGGGCGCTGGCTAAAAGCGACGGGCATCCTGCACAACATGGAGGCTGCACAGAGTAAGCAGGTCGGGGGGAATAAAGCAGTCGTGGAGAAATAACGAGCGAACGGCGACCGTCGGGGACCGTGGCAGCCAAGAGGTGCAGACCTTCTCTGGCGTACCGGTTTAAGAACTAACCGGAGGGTACAAGGCCTTGAGAAAAAACAAAACCAGATCGTGATCAACGATAGAAGACGACATCTAACCCCGAGGAAAGGGGCGGGGGCCGCTCGCCACGCCTCGAAAACAAAGAAAAGAACCACTGAAAGAAAAAGGCGAACACTCACTATACGGTCGCTGCGAGACATCTAATGACCCCGAGGAGGAACCGAGGCAAACAGAAAAAAATGCATAAACGCGGAGCCGAGCCAGTCTAAGGTGATCAGGAACAACGCCTAAGAGACGATAAAATCATGTCCACAACAAGACAGGGCAGGGGCAGTAACGCGTTGCAAGGGAGGGAAAAGACACATGTGCCAAGGAAATAGTTATCCAAGGGGGGGGTCTGTACCAACACAAACATGATTGGGAGTAAAACAGGCGAGAGTGGAACATACGAAACCAACCAGTATGGCGGGGCCTGAGGGTTGTTAGGAAGAGAGCGGCAACCTTCGATGCAAGACGATCGGGGAGCAGCAGGCCGAAATGAGGACTACGAAACGGTGCGGGGGACTTATAGGGACTGGGGGAAACACCGCGCCTAGCCGGTTTAAAAGAGAGGCTAAGGAAAAAATCACCAAAACCGGGAGAGCCAGGAGATTTCGACTCCAACGGCCATTGTTAGGGGACAAGCATGTGCGACTCAAACACAGGCCTCTGAAAACTCACATCACTTCCGGGGTGAGCCGCGTCCAATGGAAAGCAACAAGCCAGCAAGAAAGTGACCACGCCGCCACGCGGTCGGGAGATTTCGACTTGGAAAGGTCATCAGCGAAAGGAACAGGAGGCGGCGTGAGTCTGCCGCTAGGAACGAGTATGCCGTGAGGAACGCGGGCGAGTCGTCCATTACAGGGAAGGGGATAAAAAAACGCGCGATGGACAAGCGATAGGAGAAAGGGAGAACACCAAATACGGAGGCAACCAGGAAAAGCACCGGGCCCTGTCTGCAGAAAAAAGGCACGACAAGCCCGCACGAGTGAAAAAATCAGGGCGAACTGTGTAGCGACGCCTGCGACCAGGGGGTCGGGAGGCGTAAAAGACCTTGCGAAGTCACAAAGGGGGAAAAGGGGGATTCGAACGTTTCGATGAGAATGTCGGGGCGGGAGACTAAAGCTGGGAAGGGGTGAAGAAACGCAAAAACCGGCAGAAAAAACTGTGGTCGGGGGGGGCCACCGCGCAAGGGAAGCGTGCGAAGTGAAAAACGGCCCCGATCGCGGGGGGTAGCACCAAGGGGGGAAAAATTCAAGAAACACGGTGCTGACGACAACGGAAACGGTATCCACGCTCCAGCGTCGCCGGCTGGGGTGACCGCCGGGGAGGCCAGGTACCTTGCAGACACGTCAGTCGGTGTGACAGCGACACGATCAGCGCGACAGAAAAGGCGTGGACAAAAAAAGTAAGCGGGCCACCTAAAAGGTGGGGGCGACCAAAAACGGGACTGGGGGCTCAAGCAAAAGGTATTGTTAAGAAAAGTCCGAAACTTGTCCTTCGCAAGGGGGGAGCTGGTCGTAGGTTCATCCTTAACAAGAATTCACGAAAAGTGCGTCCGAAGGAAAATCAGGCGACGGTCGAAAAGTAAGGAGTCGAGACCTTGGGGCAGGCGGGAAAGAAAGAACGACCAAGCCAGGGCGGACGTGTCGAAAGGTCGTCGGCAAGAATGGAGCTCAAGGTGCCCGGTTGGGCGGGGAAACTGAAGCTGGCCACGGACTCGACATGCGCTGAGTCAAATCTCCTCTCCACAGAGGAGGGAAGGGGGAAGGATAGGGGGAAAGGGCCTACACTGACATGGGTCCCGCGTGTCGGGCCAAAAAACGCAAAAAAAGGGAAGGCGCGCAAAGCAAAAAAGACGCTGAAGCCGTAAAGGACGTAATTGTCAGACAAAGTGACCCGGCACAAGAGTGAAAACCGCGACGGGCCGAAACGCGCCCTTACAAAGCGCAGGCGACGGCGGTCATTTACCTTACCCTGAAAGACCACTGAAGTACCAAGCGTCTACGACGAACACTCCATGCGGCACCGCACGGACGGGCAAACACACAACACCACGCACCAAACACAGCCACAGTAGAGAACCACACCAACCCCAGCTGTAAAAACTAAACCCTCACACAAACCGCACACTCCAAACCCACAAACAAAGGAAACCCACCAAACTGACAAAAAAAAATCGAAGTACCCATACTGAAGGGGAAAAAGATCACCGGGGAGGAAAAAAAGCAAAGTCATGAGAGGGAGAGGACACCCCCACCACAAAACACCAACTAACCACCCACCAACCAAAAAAAAAAACAACTAAAAAATGGATCCATTCGATGTGAAGGTGGCCAACGAAGGGCCGGGTACCAAGGCCGTGGAAAGCAATGAAGAAAGGCAGGGGCACCGAAAGACCAAGTGCCAAAAGAGAGCCGGACGAATTCACAAATCCCCAGCATAATACCGTGACCAAAAGAACACCGGGGGAGCGCCCAGGCCTGCCAAGAGAATACAAAGAAAAAAAAGACAATTGAAACCCGAACAAGGGGGGGGACCGAATCAATTCTGTAAAAAAGGAGTCGCTGCCCGCCCACAAAGGTAGGCGGTGCGAAGGGCCTGTCAGGAATGGTTCAACGTCCAAGACCGTGGTCCGAAGAAGGAAAATCAAAAAACCCTGTCAAAGAACCCCGCGCTTCAGGGGGTCAAGCATACTCTGCACTCAAAAGCATCTGGTCCTACCAACTCCGCGCTAAAATGGACTCACCCGCAAGTCTATCTATAGAAAAAAAACGTGACCTCTGGCGCTGCATTTCATTGCAACGTCAAAGATGCGTGGAAAAAGGGAACCGTGGGGCGGGTGCACCATTAAACGCGGGTTCTCACCCAGACGGTGGGGTCAGCGTGGGAAGGTCAACGTGAATAGCTACGAGGCGAACTAAAGGGGAAGATCCCCGTGGAATTGTTTAGACGACCGTAGAAAAAGAGCAACAGAGGGAAAATTGGGGTCGCGTGGCGAAAAAAAGAAAAAAGAGATATGGAAAAAAAAGCATGGTTGGCCGAAGGGGTCAACGTTCTCTTAAAGGAGAAGCGTAGCACGGGAGATTCCCCATGGTCGGCCGAGATGCCATAGCGGGAGCTATCAGGCACGCCCGGTCCGCACATTGGGGTTCCCGAGAGAACTGCCCTCCCTAACCCTGGGTCTTGCGGCCCTGTTCAAATCAGTGCCTGTCAAGCCACGGGGCGGGGGGAACGGTGTGTATGGAGAAGTTGTGAAAATGGGGCTGGGGGAGTAAAAGTACGCTAAAGCAAACCGCGCCGGGCAAATTGGGGGGGGACAGGGACGAGGTGATAAAATAACGTGGGTGGTGACCACTGCTCCTTTTAGGGAGAGGCACACTAAAAAGTCGATGAAATGGGGGCTCGGGGGAGAAAAGGAAGGGTCCGGGATCAAAAAACGACACCAGGAGTCCGAAGGGAGGTGGAGGAACCAAGGGTCCTCGCCACTGCTCTGGAAGGGGGGGCGAGGGGCATATCGGAGAGCGGCCAGCCGCCGGATCTTGGGTGAAAAACAGTATGTTAAAGCTGAGGGGGGCGGGGAAAAAGAGCCCCCTACGGAATCGGCCCTCAACGTCCGTTCTCAAACCGTAACGAGAAAAGGAATTCGGGACAACGCACGGGAGCAGGACACGAGCGGGAGGGGGGGGACAAAGGGTCAGAACGGACTGCCTTCACAACATACCCCGACCTGGGCTCGACGCCGGTCAGCGAACAGCCCCTGGGTTTGAAAAGGCCGGATGCAGCGCAGGGGGACAAAAAAGACCTTGTCGTGGGCGGGAGCCGTTCAGTGAAAGTCATCCGGTGCGGGGGGAAAGGGAACTGGAGAGTGAGAGGGTGTTACTCTTGGTTGTCACCATTGAAAGCAGTCCCAATTATACCGCGGGAACTGAGACAAGAAAGCAAAAACCTTAAGGGCAGTGGATATATCAAAACAGTCAAAGGGAACAGCCTTTTAATCCTTTGAACCATTTCAAACTAACCCTTTTAAGCTGGGGAAGACGGACCCGAGCCTGGGATCGGAAGAAGCGAAATCTACAGCCTACGTCTCAACACCGAGGACCATAAGGGCATATATCAACCCACTTATGAAAATGGAAGATATTCAAGAAAAAGAGGATATTTTTCTCTCTACGGGCTACTTCCTGAGATCACGCGCTCCAAAAACCTCGCATTCCCGGGAACGTTTTGCTCTCTCAGGTTGCCCAAGCCTCACCGGAAAGGGGATTAGGAAGGTACCCAACTGCTACCGGACTTGACCAAAAAAAAGGTCATTGAAGCCGGTCTGATTGTGGTGGGAGAAAGAAACCAAAAATCTACGCGTACAAGTGACCTGGGTGACACAGAGTAACCAATTACTCGAAACGGATTATACCATATACCACTCGTAATAGAAAAAAAAAAGGATGGAAACGGCTACAACTGAGAACGATGGGCGCTAACAGCCAAGGGCTTTTGCGCAGAAACAGAAACCGACCCGGGATGGGAGCTGCACGGCGTCTAAAGAAGTCGGGGGGGCGGTGGCAAGTCGGCGGAGTCGGCTCCTACGAGCGCGGAGTGATGAAAGGGAAAGAGGTCAGTTGAGACCGATTCTACGGCGCCGTGGCCGAATCCCCTGATGTAAGGGAGGGGGAAGGCGGGGAACGGAAGAGAAAACCTAGAAGACGGGCAGCTAAGAACGGGCGAGAAGGTAGGGCAAAAAGCCATACGCCGCGCAAACATCCAAGAAAGGGGAAACTAGAGGGAAAAGGACTCTACACAATACCTCAAGGTCGGGAGATCATCTAGGATCATTACCTTGTATCTCACGAAATCGTATCTGGAAAAGGATGCGCGCCATAGGATGGATGCGGAAAAAAAAAAAACGGAGGGATAACAAGGACGGTACGAAACCCAAACGAAACGATAGTCACGCGTCAATGTAAATGAAAGGCACAAGGGGGGGCAAAACAAAGGGTCGGTAACCACAAAAGGAAACGGGTCTGAAGAAGATTGTAAGTGCCGAAAGCCCCAGGGACGGGAGGGGGGACTTTCTTTGGGGGCCGAACCATCGGCGAAACCTCTAGCCGATGCGATGGAAAACAGTAAAAACATAGAATATGCCCCTGTGAGGGACTCACGGACCAGTTCAACTTTTTACACAAACGTCGTGGTTAAGCCGGCAGAACCATTCTTTGACATCTGCGAGAGAACTCAATCCTCATGATGCACCACCGGGCTAGCTCACGTAGGGGTCTCCATTTGGGAGCGTCAAGCAGGTTTCGAACTCTGCAACGCTTCCTTGTCCTCGAAAAAAGAACTTCTTGGACTCTGTCGGCAGAAGTACGCAAGAAAACCGCCAGGCAATGACCGGGGGACTCTCGGAAAGCTTAGGGGGGAGAGAGTCACTTCTTTTATCAGCCTACGGAACAGGACACAGAGATTTTGGGCTCTCCTATTAAGGAAAACAAGGGGGCCAGCAGGCTTAGGTCCATGGAACAGTGGAGGGCCATTTCGGCGGCCTCAGGAGGGCCACGGAGGGGGGGGGAAGCCACACACGAGTACATGACCGCCTCTCACTAGGGGGAGTTGTTCCCCTGGAACAACTCTGTGGTAAGCTGCATCGCCAGAACTACAAGTGCTCCCGACAGCAAATCAAGGACGATTCGGGAACCAGGTGTCGACTACGCCTTAGAAACCGGGGATAGGTTTCCGTTCCTTGGGTGGGACAGCTAAAGGGAGCATGAAGTTCACCGGGGGGGGCTCAAAGATGCGTATGTCGCCAGCAAGGGGAGATGTCGGCTCGAATGGGCAGGGTAAAAGGGACAAAAGAGCACGGACGAAACTGTTCTGGGGGGGGGGAACACCGGCCCTGTCGACTTTCAGGACCAGGAAGCGTCGGCTTGTCCAAAAACAGGCCTCAGGGGGGCAAAAGGGCAACACGGGACAATTTCTTAAGCCGGTCATCAAAAGTCTCAGCAAGAAGAGAAAACTTGCAGAAAAAAAAGGTAACGTGTGCTTGACAGCTGACCTACCGTGGGCAGTCCAAAGAGAAAGGTAAATGTTTCCGTTTGTGAACTTAGCAAGGTATTGCTCGCACTTCGGGGGACCGACGGGTCAGGGGGAAAGCATGTCGTAGGGGCAAGGACAACAGAATCGCCGTCCCTGGTACAATGAAACTCTGCGATGTGAGACAAGTCGGGTCTCGACCATGGGGGGGGCCGGTTGAAAAGGACCAAAAAAGGCTTCAAGAACACAAGGCGCCGGGCCCGGACTGGGCTGGAACGACACTACGACCACAAGGACGGCAGGTTCATGGAAGTACCGT
>Ga0179593_1564945_pt1 | contig 11553 bp, 16 predicted proteins | sample CZODoug2_1_08_16_FD_185931 | JGI IMG/M metagenome (GOLD analysis project Ga0179593, IMG submission 185931) | Vadose zone soil fungal communities from Angelo Coast Range Reserve, California, USA - CZODoug2_1_08_16fungal (PacBio error correction) | ecosystem: Environmental > Terrestrial > Soil >...
CTCAAAGTTCGGGGATCGACAGAAGAAAAAGAGACGGGGTTGGACCTTGTGAATGTTAGCCGGAAAAGGGGAAAAAGCGGCGACGATTCAGGTCAATCTTGCGGTTCCCGCTGGCGGGAAAGGGGGAGTTCACGTGTGGTTGCGGAGGAGGGGGGGGGGGGGAAGTTGTCGCTGAGGTGCAGGTGGGAAACGGACAGGAAGGAGAAAAGGGCCGGCCACCACGTCAAAGGAACATGCTCGCTCTGGAAAAGAGGTGGCTGCGAGAGGCGCGGCTGAAAACCGGCGGTGAGGGTCGAGCTCAGCGAGCTGTTCGAAAAAAGGATAAGTGGGGGGGTCAATTGAACAGGGAGTACCTACCTGATAAAACCGCATAAAGGGGCGTTCCCCATCTCACCAAAGAAACCCCACCCCGGAGAAGGGCAGCCGTTCGTCCGCAGAGGTGGGAGTAAAAAGCGATCGGGGGGAGAAAAGGAGCGCACGGAGACGATGGTGAGCACAGAGGTGATCCTCGAGTCTTTGACCAACACTTTCTAATGGGAGAAAAGAAAACACTGTTCGAGGCCAAAGGGAACACGGGGAGGGGGGGTCGAATCGGTGCAGAAGGCGTTCACCGCCAGTGGGTCGGCGCAGCTAGATGCGAGAGGAGGTCCCGTCACTGGGAACCGGCTCCCGAGGGATGGGACGGTCCCCCGACCAAGTGCCTAACCCAGGAGGCCGGGAATTGCCGGCCGCCGGAACAATGGTCTCAGGAAGGGAGGGAGAAGGCCCGTGAACTTGCGGCGGCGGGGTCTAGTTCGACGACCTTATGGTCGAAGCTATGTGACCGACCCGGCAGACTCCCAAAGGTTTGGTCCCAATGGAAGGGGAGACGCCTGGTTTGGTTGGCAAGGGCCGGGGTCCAGCCTGCGAGGAAAAATAAGCCCGCCGACCTGACGGGCGTGGAAGGAAGGGGTGGTCCGTTGACCCAAAAAAAAACATCTCCTTTTCCCGGGCCTTTCGTCCTAAGGGGCTCGGGTGTCACCCTCAGGGAAAAGGACGACTGAAAGGAAAGTGCTGCTGTCGGGAAAGCACTCTCCGTCAGCTAGATTCCGTTTCGAGGGGGGTTTTGTCTCCATCGCAGCCAGGAGGAGGCCTCTGCTGAAAAAACCACGTCGTCCCGCCCAGGGCTGGCCACCGGTCGGAAAGGGGGGAATTTATATAGCCATGAGAGTACCATCCAGAGACTCCTTCTCTTCCTAGGATCCACCGACTACCGGAAGGGGGCCTCTCCGTAAACTGCCTTACCGGTGTAAGAAAAGGGACAGCACTAAGACGGGACCGTCGTATAGTCTCCGTTAGAAGAGGGGGAAAGGTCTCCGATAGTCTCCTCCTGGGGAAGGCTCGGCTCTACTTTTACCTGCAGGGAAGGGTGGATCTTGAAAGTGGGATTCTTCCCTTTAACCCCTTTCGGGAAAATGGGGGGGGGCCTACTCTACTTGACCGACGGACTTCGAAGGGGGGAAGGTCTTTTACCGGAGCTTTTCCGAGCCCGGATTACCCGAATGCATTCAGGTGCAGAATGAGTCGTGTCTAACGGGGCTCTCTCAGACCGCGAAAAAAGATAAGCAGAGGAGGGACAGGGAGCGGCACGCCTTGGAGAGCGGGGCTGTTGTCGATGAAACCGAGGGGAAGGAGGGGCTAATGGGCCGACGAAGGGTGAGGGACCTCTGGGCAAAGGGGGGGCGACTAGCCAGCCCGCGGGAACGTTTATCTCTCTCAAGGGGAATTAAAAGAGAGAGAGTCGACAGCAATCGCGGCGGCAGGAAAGTGGGCCCAGCTTTAAAAGGGCCCCTCGCCCGCCCCGCCGGGGGCGCAACCGGGGGGCGCTGGAAAGGTCCAAGGGGAACCTGTACCGCAAGGAGTATCGCGGACAGCGATGGCGCGACGAGGACCTAGCTCACCGGCTGACAGTTCGGGTAGAAGAACCGGTAGCGATGTGGCGGCCACGAAGGAAGAAGGTACGCAAAAGGCCGCCGGCCGCGGCCGGAGATGGCCCGCAAGGGGGGCTGCTGAAGAAAGGGGGGCTCCATAAAAAAAAGGGTCACGCTCCAAGACGGGACTACTTCGAGGGGAGCTTTCCGGGGCGCCGAGAAAGACCGGGCTGGAACCAAGAGGCTCGACAGAAAAAAACCGCCTCTCGCTCGGGATTCGTGCGGCCAAGCTGGCGGGAGGTCCTACGGCACGTCTTGAGGGATGTCTTCGGGTGGAGGGTCTGGAAAAAGAAAAGAACCTTTTCATCGACAAGGGGGTCCTCTACCCTTTGCTATTAAAGAAGTCACTCGAAGGTTTAAAACAGGACGATCTGTGGGAGGGTCTTTCGGCCTATTCTTATGAGTCGATATTACCACAACGGAGGGAAAACGCTCATGCCCTAGGGCTATTTTCGAAGGGAAAAACTACCGCAGAAAGGTGCAAACGGTCCCAGGGTAAGAAGATGTGCGTTTACAAAAGAGACCCACAGCCTCCAGTTCCACAAGGCCCATTCGATTGCGTCCGGGAAAGAGGTTGTTCATCCACGCCCCGCCGGGAAAAAAGGTCGGAGCTTCTTGCAGAGAAGGAACGCACTCCTATCAAACACGGCTCTTATTCTTTTTGGGAGGTGGTCCCACACCGCCTGTCTGTCCCCGAGGGAAAAGAAGAAAATCTTGTCGTCGACCTCCGACTGACCGTTCAGAAAAAAAGACGTTTCACTTTCCCTTCGAAAAGAAAGCGGCCTGCTTTTCGAGTGGTTCTTCCCCTCTCCGTCAACCGCGAAAAGATCATCCCGGCCGAGTGCGAACCTGCCCCGGGGAAGAAGAAGAGAATCAGTCGCGGCTCCGAAAAAAGCACCGACTAGTCGGCGTGAACGCAGAGACCACAATCCTGCGTTCGTGAAAGAGAAAAAAGGGTGGTGTATCGAAGGGGGGCAGAGACAAGGGGGGGGGGGGGAAGAAAAGCCGCGCTGACGGTCTCATACTCCGAGGAAAACGGGGGCTCACCATCGTCTCCGTGCGGAATCGCAGTGACGCGAACACATCCTGGAAAAATCCTGTGTGGGGTTTCAGCAGATCGATCAATAGAGCCGGCAAAAGAGGGGGACATCAAACAGCGGCCATGTCCGCTGCTTGTCATGGAGAGGAGGGAAGATGCCACTATCTCTATTTCTAAGAGAAAAGTAACGCAGGTCGCCCTGCACGAAAACGCCGCCACCTCAGTGCCCAAAGTTGAAAAAAAGGGGAAGAGCTAGCATGGGCGGCCGATGTGTCCACCCCCACGACGGGAGCGTCCTCTGCCCCACCGAAAAACCCCAAGCACTGTTAACCGCCAAACACTTAAAAGAACAAGAGCCCTTGAAAAAAAAACCGCAGCCGTCAATTCAGAAGCTTCCCTGTTGAAGGGAACCCCGGCGTCGGTTTCAGCGGGCGCGGGAGAACCGAACTTGAGGTAGGTGATCAACACTTCGCACTAAAGAAACGGACCGATTTGGTGTCATGAGTCCGCAGGAAAAAAAAATCGTCGGCTTCGGCCAGCACCCGGTACAAATGGGAACTTTAAAAAGTGTTCGCGATCGTGGACAAAGAAGGTGCATCCGTCGCGCGGAAAAGCACAAGTGCCTTGGGTGACCGGCGCGGCCTCGAGGCGACTCGAAGGGGAAAGCTCGCTCAAGCTCGGCAATGAGAGGGAGAGGCCGGCGGCGTTGGATTGGTGGAGGACCGCAACACAATCTCGAGAAAAAGAGTCATACCTCGGCGGCGTGCGGCCAAAAATTGAAAAAAAAAAAAGCGAAATCACCCGGTCGAGTATCTCGGAAAGAAGTGTCGATGTGCCTCTTAGAGGGAGGGGAACCCGGCGCTGTGAGTGCGTCGAAAGAGAGGAAAAAGGGTACTCCGCCGTGCCTATCCAGGGATGTGGAAAGAGAAGCGGGTGTCTTATCCGAGGGGAACGATTTACGAACTCTCGTTTTGAGGGAGGGGGAGCCGCTGTCTTTGACCTCGACCAAACCGGAAAGGATAGACTTTAGCCAAAACAACTGAGAGGGAGATGCATGTTTGACCTTCGCGAATTGCGGCTGCGTTCGGCGTTTACCAAAGAAAGAGGAGCCGCTGGCCTTGTCTAACCTGTCAACTGAAGGACGACTCGAAAAAAGGGGAGGAGGAAAGAGAGAGATGTCGGTCAAGAGGGAAAAAAACGCCTAATGCGCCACGGCGTAGGAAGAGCCGCAATGCGGTTGTGATGGGGAGGCATGCATAGCCCGATCAGCTTGGAAGAAATCAGCAGGGGGAGAGAAGAACTAGATTCTGAGACACGCGGGCGAGTGTCAAATGCAAAGAAAAAAAAAAGGAAATCTCAAAATTGGAACTCAAAACGAAGACAGGGAGTAATCAGAAGGAGGATGAAAACAATCGATAATTGAACACCTCTTCCAAGCTAGGCACGCTTGAGTACCGAGGGAGAAAAACTCCGACGCACTCACAGCGGCCGTTCGAGCAAAAGCGTAAAGACGGCACAATCGACACACGGAAGCACGCTACTCGACCGGTGAAGGGGTGGGCATAGATCGGTTGGGCCAGCAAACACCGAAGGGGTAGCGAGTGCTCGAGAGGGTGGTTGCTTTCGCGGACATCCACCGAGGGAGTCGCCGGGTGCTCGCGATCTGATCTTTTGAAAAAAAGGAAAAGGGGACGCCGATCCGCCTCCCGAGAAAAGAAATCGGCCGACGCCCAAAAAAGACGCGCTCGGAACAGCCGCTATCGTTGTCCCTATCGTCGAAAAAAAGGGCCGTTTCCCGTTCCACAGGGGGGGAAGACGACTAGACATACCAGGGCAAGAGAAAAAAGGGGTCCGTACGCAGATCATCAGAGAAGCACCTACAATTTTGCTCAGTTCGGGGCGGAGAAAAACGACTCCGTGGTTTGACCTGGAGGCACCCGGAAGCGGCGACGATTGAAAAAGCTGGCGGTAAGTGGCTCTTCGTAATGGGAGCACTTGTGGGGGGGAGTGATGGGGGCCGTGTCGCTGAGGGGAGGGGGGGGCGTCGTGCCCTGTCCTGCCCCCAAGGAAAAGCCGCACATGCTCGCTCTGAAAAAAAAAATGCGAGAGCTGGCAACGGCGGGGCCCGAGGGAGCGCAAGAGTCAACGGGCTACCTGCTTTAGGGGAATGGTGAGACCTCGCTATCTTGGCAGAAAAAACTGCCATTACCACAAATGGGACTTTCCAAGGGAAAAAAGAGCAGGCCGGCGGAAAGGGGGGGCTGCTTAACCCCACCCGGAGCTGCCGGTTTCGTCCGCCAGGGGACCGCTACGGGCGAAAGGACGTGCGCGCACGGAGAAAAGAATCTGTCAACCCATTTATTGGGGCGTATGACGACCGTCAGCGACGGGGGAAATGGGGTCCTAAATGCCCTTGCCGATAAAAAAGGGGGGCCGAACACTTGCACGAAACGGAGGGGATCTGTGCAAGGCGGTTACCACGAAAGGGGACCCGACTCGTCGGTCTCTGCTGGGGGGGGAGAAATGATGCTCGTACGTCGTAGAAAAAGACAGAACTCTGCCGGAGGTCCTACCCTCGGTGTAAAAAGGCGTCCTGGTTGTCGGCGACAAACAGACGGCGCAAGGGGCGTGTCAATAAAGGAAGGCGGCTCGTTTCTGACTTACGGGAGGGGGATGGATCGAGCTGGACGAAAAAGGAGGGGACCCGGCTTCCGTACCAAGAGGTGGGGCCCATGGCGCGCAAAAAAGGGGGGTTATCCTCTGTCAAAAGGGAACCGTTCCGCCTGCTAGGAATACGACCTGCGGGCGGGACAGTGTGGAAAAAGCAGCCAGGATCAAGGCCCGAAAGGAGCCTGCGTCTGCTGACCGTGTAAGGGGGTCGACGACTCGGGTGAACTTCATCTTCCCCGGGAGGGGACGGGAGGGGGAAAGAGAGCCGTCCATCTCCGTGTGCCGGGGCTCCATCGAGAAACAGAATCGCCTCGGCTGCCAGAACACTGCTTCCCGCCACAGATAAAGATCGAGTGCTGCTGCGAGGGCCGGGAAAAAAAGGTCGAGGACCACTCCCTCAACATAAGAGAAAAGAGGTGAGGCCGGTTTCCACAAAACGCCACCCGACTAGCCAGAAAACCCGGCAGGCAAGGCCTCCGTAAACCTGCAAGAAAGGTTCCGCCAGCTGGGAAAAAGCGGCGCCGGCTAGAGGCGAAGGTCGATCACGAGGAACAAACGACCGGTCGCACGAGGACGGAGGAAAACCCTCGGTGTCGGGGGGCCGTCCCTTCCTTGACTACCCCGTCAGTGGTTCTGAGGCCCATTTTCTTCGAGAAAAGAGCCCTTGGAATTTTCCTCCTAAAGGGGGCTTCCCCGTCGGAAGACAGTCTTTTCCCAGGGAGTTCTCTTTTCCGGAGGAGGAAGGACCCTTGGCTCGAGAAAAGCGTCGGCTTTCAGAAAAGGTGTAGTCTTTTGCGAACTCTCATCTACTTCGGGAAAAGAAGAAAGAAAGCATCCCGCATCGCGGTAAGGTTAAGGGGAAGATTAAGAATTGATCCTTCTCCGTCTATGAAGGGCTGCTGGTGGAGATGCGAGTTGGAAAGGTGGCGGCCCGCTGGGAAAAGACAGGCCTAACAGCATGACGTATCTCTCAAAGATAGAGATACGTCCCTGTGGGAGACAAAAGAGGAATGGCTCGTCGCCCAGTGGAAACCGAAAGAATCCGCGATTCTTCCAAAGGGGCATCGACACAGCAAAAATGAGAAAGAAGGGGATCCAGGCCTTGCGAGGGAAAGCCGCCCGCTTCTTCTTGCTAGCGATTCTCTTTGCTAGGAAACCTCTCCTCACCGGCTGCCCTCCGAATGAAGGAGGAATGCATCGCCCTTTATCTTGTGGTCTTCCAAAGTCCCTTTACCCGGAAAGGAACTTCCTCCGGGCCGCAGGGATTAAGAGTCTTCAACTGGAAGGGGGTTTTTCTTTAAGAAAAGGTCCTCCTACTACTTGTCACGATACACAGAGGGAAGAGAAGACTTCGAGAGAACTATCTTTTCCTTTTCCGTAATTCTTCTACCTTGGAGATCTCTTACTGTATCAAGCCTCTACGCCTTAGGTAGGAGTGCTTCCCATCTGGCAAAGAGGACTTCGATGCCCTTTCCGAAACTTCCGGTCGTCTTGTGCGAGGCAAAAAAAAGAAACTCGTCAGCGACGTGGGAGGGGGGGGTCCTCGACCCTGTCGAGGAGCCGTCACTCGACAGGAACTGGGCGGGCCCCGTGGGGGCTGAGCGGCCCGCCGATGCGAGATGGAGCCACACCGCGGAATCGCGGCCCTAAAGACGGCGAGTGCCGTTTGAAAAAAAGGGGCCGTCCGTCTACTAGGGGGGACACCCGAGCCAGGCACCCGTTCCCTCAAAGGCACCAGGCGATGGCGGCCTTGGGGAGATGAGGGGGGGAAAAACGACCACCTCAGGGGGCGGCTGGTTCTGTCATCTTCAAAAGCCGAGTCGCCGACAGGAAGGAAAGAGGGGTCTGTTTTGCGCGCCATTGGTAAAAATGGGCACGGAGCGCCGGGAAGAGAGTCTCCCTTAGTCATGATAGGGGACCCTCGACCGTCCGTAAAAAGGGAAAGGGCCTGCCGCAGCGGACTGGAAGGGGTGGGGGGGGGGGGGGGGGGGGGGGGGGGGGGGAGGCGGGCGGGCCGGCAGTGTAAAGACCTGGGTTCGGCCCCGCTCCGTCAAAGAGAAAAGCACCAGCCCCGGAAGCGGGGTTAGGCTAAGGAAGGACGATACGGAGAGAGGACCCACGCATCATGAAGAAATGAACGCCTCTCCGTGTAACAGGGGACCCAAAGCCTCCCATTAGAGGGACGGGGCCTCAACGCTTGGGGAGGCGACAAAGTGTTTTGTTCAAAAGGACTTTCTCATACGCCGAAACGCATGGTGCAGTCACGGATCAAAGAAAAAACCACTTCCGTGCGCTCCCGAGAGGTGACCGAACACATCCTTTCGGACCGAAAACAATCCGTTGTGTTTTGGAGCAGAATAGAGACCTAGAAAAAGACTGAGGCATCAACCGCGGCCAGAATAAATCAGGTAGGTACAGGTATTGAAAAAAGCTCGCTGATTCTCGAAATAAAGGTGAGCCCGAAAAAAATATCCGCGAAAAGCTTTCCCCGCCGTTGCCAGCGTATAGTCATTCCAGAGGAGGGCGGCGGATGTGTCCACCCCCACGAAGGGGATGTCTTCCGCTTCCCCCCCGCAGGAAAACCTCAAAAAACCCCGCATCAGCGAACGCACGTTAACCTGCCAACCAAAAGATTCACTAATATCCCCGTGAGCCCAATTCTGATGAATCGTCGCCGTGAACCGGGAGAGCACAAGTTCAACCCAGAGAGCGCTGTCGATCGAACTGAAATTGCCTGCCGCCCCGATGAAATTATCCGAAGGGGGGAGAAGCCTGCCTGCCCCTGTCTGTCAAGAAAAAATACCCTGTGGCACGTTAAACGGCGAGGGACACCGATTCGCCGCGAAAAGCGCGCGACCGCGGCATTTTGAGGGGAAGCATTGGGGTCGGCCTATCGAGGGAAGGGCGCGCCTGCGTTCGGCGGCAGGAAAACGCTCCATCTCAATCTCGCAAAAAACACCATGCGGCGGCGGCGTTTATGGGGGGCAATTCGCGCGCGACCGCACCAAGCGCATCTCGCGAATCGAGCGGCTGCGTTGCAAAGGAGCCACTAACCACGATTCGCATCACCAGTTAAAATTAGAGAGAGAAGGAACCGGGACCTTCTCGCGAAAGGGAGCTTGTCTCTATTACTCGAAGGAGACCACCTTCCGCTGGAGGGGGGAAAAGCGACTGCTGCCGTACTCACGCGGTGCCTATCCGAGAAGAGTAGTGGAAGTGTCATTATCGATTTGGGAAGGTTTACTAACTTCTCTTTTTGGGAGGAAAAAAAGGGCCGAAAGAGGGGCTGGCTTTTGAAAAAAAAAAAAAAAGGAGACAGAAAATCTATTCTTATACAGGAATCTACATCTGATCGTTCGAGAGAGCCCCATCACAACCGCAGTGGCGGCTCGGTAGGCGTGACCCAATAGAAACGAATTAAAGAGGCGCTTGAAAGGAAAGGACCGACATCTCTCTCAACAGGAGTAGTCAAAAGATAGAGATGTAGGGAAGAAAGGGCCATCTCCTCCTGATGCGGCACCGCGTGACGCCAGAGGGGGGGGAGAAAATAAGAGGCCGCAATGCCGGTTGTATGAAAAAGGTCAAACATTCATCGCACCGATAATGGGGGGGGCGGGCTAAATGTCTCAGAACTAGATTTCTGGAGACGCGCGGTAGGGTCAAGACAAAAAAGGAACAGCCAGCTAGAAAGAACGAGACTTGGAAGTATGATACAATCGGATAATGACAAAACGAGATCTGCGCACATCTCGGCTAAGCAAGACTGAGTACCGGAAAAAAGCGGGACCACATCTCGACGCACTCACAGCGGGGGACCAGATCTCGTCTATCTCGAAAGAGCAGCGTTCCCTGTCTAGCGAAAAACGATCGTGTTCTTGAAATAAGTCGGAAGAAACGCGCCGAGGTCAAGGAGCTGCGCTGAACCTTGTGTTGCGGGAAAACCTCCAACGCCGACGGCCCCGCCCGGGGGGAGAGGAGAAGAAGGGCCTAGCTTGAGCTTGAGAGGAGGACGCCTCCCGCGGGCCATTCGAATCTGGAAGAGGGGATTCTTCCAATCCAGCGAATTCGCGGAAGGGGAAGCATAATAGGTGTCCACTATCGAGGGAAGTTCCACGTGCCACCGGACGGGGCTGGCCGAAGCCGACGAGAAGAGGGTCAGGCGACTCATGACCTCAAAAATCAGTCCGCAGGGGAGGGAGGGGAAGGCGAAGTGTTGGGAAAAGGGAGGGATGTACCAAGCGAAAAGGGGTTTGACCTGTGAATTTATATACAAAAAACGATTAATGTCAAGACGATTTGGCTGCGGTGAAAACAACTGGCGGGAAAGGAGGAAGGGGAGTGCACGGTGGTTGGCGGGTTAAAAAAAGGAGAGTGCGGTGGGTCAGAGGGGCCTGCCACCACGGGAGGGGTGGACACATCGCCGCACATGCGAACGAGGGTCTGAGAGAGAACGGAGGAAAAAAGGGCGCGAGCTCGGCTCTCCATGGCGAGGCGAGCTTTTCGACCTCAGGGAACCTTTACCTACTGATAAAGCAAAAGAACCAGAAAAGAAGAGGGTTTTGGCTGCCCATGAAGAGGGACTGCTCGTGATCGCTGAGGAGGTCGCGGCCCGCCGGTTCGGGAGGATTCACCTGCGACGGGCCCGCGGGGGGAAAAAAAAGGAGACGATTTTGAGCACCGATCGGAAAAGCCTCTCGTCGTATGAGAGGACGTGACCAAACACTTTGTCGACCACCGGTTTCGAGCCGAAAATTCAAGGGGGTCGAATCGGTTCAAGGAGGGGGACTTTCAGGAAGGGAGCGTCTTTTCCCTTCTGCTTTCGCCGCGACTGATGAGAAAAAAAAAAAGGAAGGGTAAAACGGCTCCGAACTCGGAAAGAAAAGGGGACGGGCCTACCCTCTTTTACGAGAAGAGGCCGTTTTGGCCGACACTGCCGGGGTGCAGTCAAGCTTAAAAACGGGAAGGCGGCTGCGTTCGGGGGGGAGCGACCGATGGATCTGCTGGACGAGGGACCCTGCTTCCTTTCCCACAAGGGGGGGCCCAATTCTCTTCAAACAAACAGAGCTCCAGGGGGGGGAGCAGGCTTCGCTCTCGAAAGGGGAATCTGCTATATCTGACAGAATTCGGGGGGCTGGACGGACGTTTGTCGGAGCGTCAGGCCAGCCAAAATAGAGTCGATCCTTGGGGAAAGCGACGACTCTGGTGAGTAGTTCGACCTTCAGGACAAAATTACGTTCAACGATCCACTCGCCGTAGAGCCGGTCGAAGAGTTGTTGGAATGGTGTCTCCAGAAAAGAAAAAGACTCGGCGGCCCGCGCCTCCAAGGAGGCCCGCCACATCTCGGGAAGGGGAGAGTGGCGGCTGCTATTTCCAGGGACCGGTTCGATGTACACGAAAGTCTCTGTACGAGTTGAGGCAGTTGAAAGCAACCCGAAAAAAGGCCTCGCCGTAGACCCCGGTTCCCAACAGCTGGTAGCACTAAAGGGGCCGCCGTCTGAAAGAGAAAGTCCGTTCGATCACTCCTTTTGTTCCCGAAAAGATTCCGGTCGAGGCTGCCCCCGACCCGAGAGGGGAAAAAAGGCGTCTTCCAGGAAGGAGGGGTGTACCCTTTGCTTGATTCTTCTATCAGCTACATCACCAAAGGGGGGAAATCCATGGACTTATCCTCTTCCCTTCTTCCGGTTACGCTTTCTTTAGATCAGCTCCCGGTCTCGATGAGAGGTCTGCGGGCATCCGTTATTCTGGGGCGACTAGCTGCCCTCTATCAAATCACTGTCTATCATGGCCTGGAGAAAAGATGTTGTCGATGCCACCCGGCTAGTTGGGAAAAAAAAGAGGGGCCGACGACCCTGAGCCTGGTCCCACGTTGCAGCG
>Ga0179593_1588385_pt1 | contig 11553 bp, 13 predicted proteins | sample CZODoug2_1_08_16_FD_185931 | JGI IMG/M metagenome (GOLD analysis project Ga0179593, IMG submission 185931) | Vadose zone soil fungal communities from Angelo Coast Range Reserve, California, USA - CZODoug2_1_08_16fungal (PacBio error correction) | ecosystem: Environmental > Terrestrial > Soil >...
ACAAAAGGGGAAAGTTAGAAATCTCTCTCTTGCCCTTTGAGTGAGGGAGGAAGGTAAGAACGGTCGAATCACTTTTCTCCGGCTCCCCTTCCTAATGGGTTCCACCAGCGTCCCCAGAACCAGTCGAGGCCGCAAGAAAAAAACGTTCAAGAGCAGGGAAAGAAGAGTAGGCCGAGGGAAGAAGTCGTTTACTCGTACTAAAGTACTGAAGAGCTCCACTACTCAGGGAAGTACATGCCACCTCTGTGCCGCGTATGCGCTCTGGAGGGCAGAAAAATACTCCAGCAAAGAAAGCTCGGGTAGAGGGAAGAGGGGAGTCCCCACAGGAACTTCACAAAGCCTTCTATCCCGACCGCTGCAACCGTTTTCAATGTCGATCAGTGGTGTGGGCAGGAAAAAAGTAAAAAACGCGGACATTCGACAGAAACCTCGTGGTCTAAAACGATCTGGTAACGGACGGGTCGAAAAGGGCCACTAACCACAGGAAGAAAAAACGAACCAGACCGGATTTCCGGAACTCCTCCCATAAGATGAAAAACTGTCAAGGTGAACACGACGTCATGCCCGTCCGGATGTAAACAAGGAAAGGTCGAGGGAATAAAAGAAGCGTTCAGGGGATGGCACCGGCACTGCGGGGGGTTGACACCTTCGGTGTTCGTACTGGGCATTCCATGGGCGGGTCACCGGGTGAAAGGGTCTCCCCTATCGTGTTAGGATGGGACGGGCGAAAATCGTGGACCTGCAAAGAAAGACTTCTTACAACCACGACCGTGTGTCGCCGAAGAGAAGGGAAGACAAAACATAGAACGGCAACCGACGAAAAATCTACTATAAAGAGCCTGATCTCCGAGCCTGACGCCCACCAGCAGCACGACGACTCTCTACGGGGGGGAGTCACGAAATAAGAAGAAAAAAGAAAAAAGAGGCTGGAAGAAGACATGTGTTCCAGACTACCTAACCCGTAAGGCCGCAACGGTGAAGGCAAGAAAAAGATGGTGCTATCCTCTGAAGACACGTTCGAGGGTGCAACAGGTGACCGGGAAGAAGCGAGCGGAAAGAGAAGCCGAAAAAAACCGTTCAATTCATCTCAGGGGACCACCGGGGAACGTGTATCTCATCAAGCACCCGGCGCCGTGGGGGAAAGGGCGGGTTGAATTTCCAAAAAAACAGAGAGGAGGTCGCCCGAAACGGCTGGCGCGAAATACTGTTTTACGGTGCTACCCGTGTCACCCTCGCACTCTAAAAATGGACAGATCAGGGCAGGAAAAGAAAACGGAGGAGATTCCTTCTCGGTGGGAGTGCTACTTCACTGTCCGTTATGCTCGCTGCGTCGACCGGCGAAGACAAGGGTCCAGACAGAGAAGACTTGACGGCAAGCAATCACTGAAAACGAGAAAAACGAGCGCCAGAACAATCTTTACAACGATGCCACAAGACAGCGCCACCGCAGGAATTGGGGGAACTGAATAAAGGAGCGAAAAAAAGAAAGTGGAAAGGCCGGTTAAGCTACGAAGTGCACAGTACGTAGTCCAATGATTTCAGGAACTCCTTTCCATCGTGTTCGTCGATATGAAACCGCTTTCAAAGTCTCCCCACGGGGACACCAGTTATCAGAAAGCAAAAAGCTTCACTATCGCAAGACAACGAGTGGGGATAGTTGACCAGTTGGGATCGATCTCTATACGAATACACTACTCTTTAAATCAATATAACTCTGTGGACGGGCGAGGTGTCCTCTCAGTTCCTCACCGCGACCCACTGGGAAAAAAGGGCCACTAGCCAACAAGACAAGAAGGAAAATAGATTCGAAAAGACGATCGGAAGGCTGGGAGGCGAACGGGCAATGGGGTCGCCTCCGGGCCGATCGACTTGTAGAGGACGCCTGAAAGGGAAAGGTGAAAAACAGGACGGAAAAAAAGCCAGAAAGCCGCCGAAAAGGCGACTGCCCATTCAGGGAATGAAGGATAGATCACGTTGTCGGGGTATAGGGTGTCAACATGACATCACCAAGCAAGGGGCTGGGCGGTAGGGGAAAAAGGCGTGAACAGTGTAGAAGAAGCCGGAACAAATCTCGCAGCGGAGAAAAGGAAGACCTCGAGAATGAGGTACACCTTTACCTAAAGCTTTGACCGTCACTCCGTTGTCTCGGGCATGGGGGCCCACATTCGAAGCATGGGCACAGCGTGGATCGATAGAAGAAAAACAAAGATATAGGGAGCGCTAACTGACTATCCACGCGGCGGAAGCCCCTTTGCGCATTCGAAGCGGGGGGCCAGGGTCATGAGCTCCCACAGTTCGTCCAAAGGGGGAGAGGAGGGAAAATGTTGACTAATAATGGGAAAAAGATCTAAAAACAAAACCCTAACCCGGCCGGCAAGATTTGCAAGCTCGCACCCTGGCTGAGCGTCAAGGGGAGGTTCCACGCCGGGAGGGGGGCAAAAAAGAAGGGAACTGGTATAAATAGACAACGTAGATCAAAGACCCTTCTGTCCAGGGCCTAGTTGGCAGGTCTGCCGTTGAAACCGGCGGCGGCCGACACCCCTTGCCCTCAAGGAACTTCGGCGTGCCCCGGCAGGGGGAAGACGGTAGAATGAGGCCGAGCAATGGAACATGGGCCGGTTTCCCCAGCAGCCTTAACGTCCCTATGCTCGGTGGGCAGAGTCAGCGAATCACGTCGGCTTGGGACTATAGGAGGAAGGGGGGGGGGAAATAAGATAGGAAAGGGGAGAGGGGAGTGTTAGGAGGAAAAAGATCAAAGGCGGGGAGATCAAGCAATCATTCTTAAAAAGGCCTTCATAAAGTGGTGGTAGTTGATTTGTCGCTGGCTAGGAACAAAAGGGGGCTCCATTCAATGGGGGGTTGACGGGGAGCCGAAACTATTTGCGTTGAGTTCGGATCACTCCCTTATTACGACCGTCGGATCGTCCGGAGAGATCCGGACGAAGAGGAGGCCAAAATATAGGAAGCCAGGGGGACAAAACTCTGAATCCGGCGCTGGGGTGGAAAAGCTTGGTCTGAAGAAACGAGACTGGGACAATAAGCTTCGGGCTTTGTCTGGGACGAGGTTCGGAGGGAGGCCTTAAGGAAAGGCCGGGCTGAAGTAACTCCAGTAATAGACCTCTCACATCAAGCCTATGGCAGTTCGGGTTCTACGACCGCGTCCGGAATAGGCGATTCCCTAATTCAGAGGGTAAACAAAAGAAGGGGCTAATAGTCGCGGTGACACTGGGGTAGTCACCATTCACAAGATATTCGAGCATTAAGTGGAGCCGGTCGGTCTAAAAGCAGTTTGATGAAAAGCGGAAACCAAAAAACCAAAAAAACCCTTCAGGGGAACCCACAACACTTGAACCTATTTTTGGCTTTGATTCTACTTCGCAGGCAGGGGGGAATGTAGAAGGAGGGACAATAGCTTTCTCTTAACCCCCTTGGAACCAGCCTTGGCAACGCGGGTGTGGCCAGGTCGGAACAAGTGCTCCCACCCGAAGGATGAGGATAAAAGGCGACAGCAAGCGCTTACGCGTTCGAGTTGCGGCCAGTCCGGGTGACCGGATCAGGGAAAACATAAGGTCAAGAAAAGAAGCCCGGGCCGCATTCACTTGCTTGGAGAAACGCTCGTTCACCGTCGCTGAGAAAACTGAGGAGAGTTGTGGCGTTGAGGGGCGGGAATCAGAGTGCGGAAAGGGGGTGAACAGACTCAAAACAATTTGATAGGGGGCCATTGCGTCTCAGCGAGGGAAAAAAAGCTACACGAAAAGTTCGACGGGCAGGTAAAAGGCTGCTTTTCTCCTCGGGGCCTAACTAACGACGCTAGGGACCAGACCATCCGAAAAACCATTAACACCGGGGAAAAAAAGCAGGGATAGCAAACGAAAAAGGGCGTAAAAAGAACCCTGAGAAAGGCTTTCTTACCGGAGGAAAAGGTCAAGAACACTGGTGTCAATGCAACATACGAGACGGGGCCTACGACAAAACGGGGGAATAACCCAGCCGGTAATGGGGGGAGGGGGCAAGACGTCGTCAATGTAAGGGGGGGCCGAGGGGGCGACACACACGCAAAGCACGCCTGTTCGAAACCCAGACTTTCAAGATACCCAAGGGTAGGGGGGAAGGGAGTGGATGGAAGACGACCCGACCTGTAGAACCCACGGAGCACCTGACGGCCTACATCGAAAGGTCGCCGAAGAAGGGGGGAGGGGATGGGGGGAGAAAAGGGCGGAGCCCGAATCCTACTCTTGAGGAATCCCGAGCGGGTATCGGGGAAGGCTGGGACCACATCAGACTAAAAGATTTGTTCTTACTTCTTATAGTGGCCTCTGATAAAGAGAAGGAAAAGGGGGGGCTTAAGAAAATCCTTCTCACGGTCCAAAATACCTCCGACCCTTGAAGCGGGGAAAAGAGAAAAAAGCTTTTTCGTAAGGTACAAGAAAGATGGAAAATGGTTAGCAGAAACCCGCTAAGACTATCCTGCCAGTCCGTAAACCTTCTCTCAATAACCCACCAGAAAAATAAAACACAACAAAAGGGATTTAAAGGGGGGGGTGCGGTCTAGAAGGAAGGAAGTATCTAGTAGACTTTTTTAGAGTCGCCCCATTAGGTTGACAGCATCGTCGGAAAGAAAACAACAAGTGAGCCTCGAAAGTGCAAAAGGAGGGGGGTTGAAACCATTTCTCAGATTTCGTGACCTGAATAAGGACGGGAAGAGCGGACCAAGAAAAGGCATCAACCCGTGTGGAGACTTATGTCGCCGGGCGTTGATGGGTCACCGACTCCACCCAGCGAGAAAACGCCTCAGTGGAGGAGGCGTATGCGAGGATCCAATAGAAAGGACCACAGTCATATCCCGGGAAGGAGGAAACCTTTCGATGTCGGGACAGGGGCGTGGTGTTGAAGAGCTGGAGAAGAGAAGGGAGGAACTCCTGACCCTCTTGGTTCAAAAAAGAACGAGTAGGGGTAGCAGCGAGGGTCACAGTGGGGGGGAATCGCGAACCGTCCCAAAAATATTACTACCAACCTGTACTCCGACCGTATTCAGCAAGCAAAAAGGAGGCGGAAAAAAACTTCACATCGGGAGCGAAAGTGGTCACTTTCTTCAATGGGTTCAGGACCTCCTCCCGGGAAAAGCAGGGGATGGCAAACGCGGAAGGAAAAGTAGGGGGTTCAGTTACGGGGGGAAAAGAAAGGAAATGGGGTCCAAAACGCGGAGTGAAAGGGCTTTGGGGTAAAACGGGACGCAACTACGCATCTGCCGACCGCTCAAAAAAAGCTAGGGGGAAGAAAAAACTTGAAAAAAAGGGGGACAGGATAAGGGGACATAATAAGAAGGGGGACGGGAGGGGAAAATTCATTGAGGCCGGTATAAGACGTCTCCTTAACCTCCAAAGATCGCACGCCGTGGCCCAGGGGAAAAAGGAATGCAGCCCGAAAAATGCGTAAAAAAATTGCAGGGGGGGGATTCGGTGAGGCAAAAAAGAACTTAACAAAAGGGTCCTAAACGTCGCCCGCTACCATCCGCTTTCACGATCGGTGCCAGATAAGAGAAGAAGACGCGGGGAGGCAAAACTCTGGGACTGAAGGGGGCCGGGAGGAAAATTTTTTTCCGGAAAAACCATGATATCGGGTCCTAAAAAAAGGGAAATAAGAGCATGGAAAAAAGGGTAGCGCACTCAAATCAGGCGAGCCTGGCTTGAGAGGGGGGAAGGTAAAAAGAACAGCGAGGTCGTTCTCCCTCAAGGGGGCTCGAATCATACATGGTAAACTTGCTACCGCCGTGTCACCCGCAAGCCTCGCAGGGGGTTTGGGGGGAAAGGTTGGAAATTGGGGAAAAAGGGGAAAATCGAGGGGCCCGGCCTCTTTGAAACGGCCTGCCCTCTGCTGTCTATGAGAGGCGCTGAAAAGAACGAGGAAAAAGGCTCCAAGTGAACTTAGATAAAAAAGTAGGACTCAAGGAATGTACAAGCACTACTGATCTCCATGGACCTGGGAGGAAAAACAAGGGACAAGGAGAAAAAGGGGTTGAGAGAAGATGCTTTTGGGACTGTCAGTCAAGCAGAGGCGGAAATAGGGACCGGGAAAAGGTCTCATCGAGAGAAGAGTAAAATCAGGAAGGGGGGGGAAGGAGCCTTTCAAAATCATGCGATCGGGAGCAGTCGCTTCAAAGAGTCCCCCCCCGCCCAAAGTAAAGTGAAGGGAAACCTGGGGTCAAGAAAAGAACAACGAAGGTGATAAGAAGAAAACAAATGTTGGAGCGGAAAAAGGAAGGACGCCACAAGCCGGAAATTTCATTTTAGCAACAGCATCTCTTGAGCCCCAGCGGGAGAGAAAAAAAGAGGACCGGTCGAAAAATCTGCATCGGGGAAGGGAGACAGATGGGTGGCCTCAGTTTATCGGCATCTACTTTTCCAAGAAAGGGGAGAACAGGCGTTGGCCCAGTGCAACGCGGACATGAAAGGAAAAAAAACCGACGGAAGGGGATGAAAAAGGGGGGAATGTCGGCCAGGAAAAACGCCTGCCAGTCGAAAAAGATCACGGGGGAAGAGGTCAACCTGAGAAGAAAAGCCAAACGTGGAGTCTGGGAGTCCCAAGTGCGGGGCACGCCAAGTGAGGAAACGCCACGAAAAAAAAAAAATAGAGCATGTTGAAGTCGGGGAAGCATGGAGAGGGGACAAAAGTAAAAACCGGGGAGATGACCTGACTTTACCTTCCACGAAACCGTGGGCGCGGCATGAACCAGGAACCATAAATGCGGAAGGATCAGAAGCGGGAATTACTCCTAACTTAGAAGGTTTCAAGCGCTAAAAGGAGAAACCCGCAGGAGACAATGTCCTCTGGAGTCGGGGGCCAGGGGGAAAGAAAGAGCAAAGATTGAAGGGAAAGGTAAGAGGGGGGTCCACGGGGGAGAGAAGGGCGTAATGCGGGAAAAAAGAGATAAAATGGCTAAACTGGCTGAGCTTCACGGGTCAGGTCCCCGTGGCTGAAGCCAGAGTCCATGAATACGCCCTGTTGGAGAGGGGGATGTCCCTAGAAAAAAGGGAGAAGAGAAAAAAAAAATTACGGGGGACGAAAGCAAATTGGGACTGGGGAACTTTAGGGACGGGCCCTGCGGCGTCCGAAACATGTGACACAGATCCTAAGAAAGGAATTCGGGAGGTTCATAACAAATCTCCCGGGGAGAAAGGGGACAATTCTAGGAGCAAAGTGGGGGATCCAAGGAACGGGTACCTCCCTCCTAGGATGGCACTATCTATCTTTCCTAATATCATAAAAAAGAACCTTCGGAAAAGGGGAGAAAATTATCTTAGGGGCAATAGGAGTAAAAGATAGGGGGAAAGTCTTCCCAGATCAAAAAATGAACGTGTTCTTTACCATGCACTAGAGTAACCGTCTTCAAGGGGGTGGGGGAAAAAGTATTTTTATAAGGGATAAAACCAAAAAAAGGAAGTTCAGGCAATTTTAAGCTACCGAGCACATCGCACGGGGGCACGGGAGAAAAAAGACCCTTCAAGGTGGCCTATGAGGGGGAGAACGGAGATCTCTGGGCCCGGGGAAAAATCAAGAAACGTCAGCCGCTTGCCAAACGAGGAGAAGAATGGGCGAGTTTGGCAGGAGGTTGAAAAGGAACTCCGAGGGGACAGGGAGAAAAAGTCGTTCTGGTCGAACCGGTGGGAGTCATAAGGGGGGTACTACAAGGTGGAGGGGGAATGGGAAGGAAAAGCTACTATTCAATCAATCATGGGGCTATGGAAAACGTTACGCCGCACCGGCGAAGGAAGAATCGCGTTAAAGGGTAGAAATTTCCGTCAACCCAAAAAAAACGTCCAAAGCGCCGGGGAGGGGGCACGCCAAAAGTATCTAGTGGAAAAGCAGCGCTCGGTTTCCAGGGGCAACCCCTCAGAGGGGGATGTCAGATGAAGCGAGGCAAAGGTGCAAAAAAGGGTTCGAAAAGGGAGAAAAAAGACAGTAAAGTCTGGGAATTCCGGAGAAGGGAATTTTCTTTAGAAAAGAAACCGCTCTCATCGCTCTCGAAAAAGGGGAAGAAGGCTTGGAAAGAGGTGGAAAGACAGGACCAAAAGAAAGGGTAAGACGAGAAAGCTACACCGCTATCGTGGGGGCAAGCGCTGGTCGTGGCCGTTGAGGAAAGTGAACGGGGAAACGAATAACCTGAATCACAAAAGGGACAGCCGGGGAGTCACTTTCGGGACAGTCCTCTTTCACACCGTTCGAGAGGGAACGTCGTGGGAAGTTGTTGGCAAAACCGGAAGAAAAGGAAACGGAGAAACTTGGAAACGCCAGTCACTGGTGGACCTTCCTCCTCACCAGATGATGTCCATTTGAGGTCCTTACTATGAACGGACAAGGCTCAAAGGGGAAGGACATAATACGGAATCGGGGGGGACGTGCTCGGTAATCCTAAACAACTCTATTGGGACCCAGCTAAACAACCATAAAGGAACAAAAGGATCCAAGGGAGTAAGGAGTTCCAAGGAAGGTGCTAAAAACTGCCGTCGTTTTCGAGTCAGGAACTATTGAAGGTGCCTAACACTTTTCAAGAACTTTTGCAAACCAGACGAGACGGCAAACCTAGGGGAAAACTAATAAAATAATAGGAGTCCCGTGACAGTCCTCCATTGGGGGCCGGATCGGGCTCGACACCGGAAGACGCCGGTGGAGAAAAAAGGGCCGAAATCTGAAAAAAAGGGTTTTAAGTAATTCGGCCGGGGTGTATGCGAATTAAAAATTTCGCCAACAACCACTTTGCACAGGATCGGAAGAGTAAAAAGGGGCCGGCATCGAAGAAGAGGGTGGGTAGGGGAGTTTGAGGACGAAAGACGGCCTCTCTTATCGGATCCCGAGCGGGTTAAGAGTGAAGGGTAGGGAAAGTTTAGGGAAAATGAAGCGAAAGAATAAAAAAGTAGGTACTGTGAAACCCCTTGAGGCGTGCAGAGTCTGGAAAGTCAACCGGCGAAAGAACAGGAAAAGGGGAAGACCAAAAAAAGAAGACCAATTAAGATCAGGCCAGACATCCGAAAAAACCGGGAGCTGGCGGGGAAAGAAACTGGTGCAGGGAAGATGGAAAAGGGAATGACAGGGCTCAAACAAAACAATACTTATCCGGCCTTCCGTATCCTGGCAACAACTAAAATCGAAAAAAACAAGAAAAAGAGATAGAATATGGGGGTGAGTTGCGGTCAGTCAGAAGGAGAAGGATCGTCGGAAGGGGTCCGAGAAAAAAATGAAAAAGTCTGAAAAAAAAAATAAAAAGCTATTGCAAAAGATACCCTCGGAGGTCTGGCTGCTCTTGAGAATGCTGTGGAGAGCAAACCAGGGAAAAAAGGATGCGACGGAGAAGCGACAGCCTCAGGGGGGAAAAAGCCTTCCCACCTAGGGGGAAGCCATGGAATGTCCTCAGGGCGGGTCGGGAAAACAACCAGACCAAAAGCAGGAGGCGAGGGCGAGGCAGCTCCCCACATGCAATACACACAAGGCGAGACCAGGGAGAAGGGGCGCAAAACAGAGATCAGGGGGGGCCGAAAGGGGGAGAGAATCAAAAAAACCTACTTGAGGGTGTCAACCTCCGTTGGTAACAAACGATCTTGGGTAAGCCTCGAACAGGCGGGCAAAGGGTGGAACCAGAAAAAAAAAAAAGGAGGACGAAAAAAGGAGGGAAACCATGAGCTGGCATTCCCCTAAAAACACCAAAAAACAAAAAAAAAAACCCCCAAAAAAACCCCACAAAAAAACCCCCCACCAAGAAAAAACAAACAAACCCACAACACCCCCCCCACCGCCCAAAACCCGACAAAACAAACACCCCCACCCGCGCAGAAGAAAATACGTCCAGGGGGGCGTCTCGTCGGCTAAAATGGAACTTGTTAGGCCGAAGCAAGAATAAGAAAAAACGGCAGGGGATGGGAGGACAAGGGGCTGAAAACCCTTGGTCTCCTGGGGGACCCTGTTGTAAGGGGACGTCTTCGCTGGGGGATAAGAGGGGTGGGGGGGCCCCAAAAAAAAAAAAAATGACGAAAAAAGTATGAGTGAGGAGGCGAAGGGAGAAAAGGGGTGACACTCCTCACCGTGGGTGCGAGGAAGGGGGCACCGGGGGCAAAAGAGAGCACCGGAAAAGGAACAACCAGCGACGACTTGGATCGACGTGAACGAGGACGGCGCGCAAGGGAGATTTCGGAGAGGGGAGACTGCTCAAGGGTAGAGGACCTGAAGGGGGGGGAAATCCCCTCTAAACAAAAAAGGGGGAGAATCGCGGTTGAAAGCGATGAGACGCGTGTAAGGAGCGGGGGGAAACACGGGAAAATGAAGTCCTAAAAAGGGGGACCGATGATCCTTCTCACCCGGCAAAAGGAAGGAGACAAAAAAAAGGGGAGGCAAGCCACACCAAGAAAGGGGTGCTACACAGAGCCGGCGGGGTGAGAAATCACTGGGTCTGAAAAAAAAAGGAGGCGGTCGAAAGGAAAGCGCTGAAAAAAGGGTTGAAACTCAAGGGGAGAAGAGTATGGAATCGCGGGCAAAAAAGTTTTTTCCCTCTAAGATAGTGATACCCTTTGTAATCTCATTATTGACGCGAGGAGGCGAACCAAAACTGCCCGATTGAGACAAAAAAGAATGTACCGGGGAAAAAGGGTGGGGGGAAAAAAGGGAAAAAAGGGTGAAGTACTGAAAAATTATTCACCGGTCACGAACACCACACCGACGAAATTGAAGCCTAGTGGGAAAAGAAAACGATTCGAAACAGAAACCGAGGAAGGGGGTAAAAGGGGAGGGCCAGAACAGTCTTAGGTCTTACGAGCCCGTCCGGATCGATAGTCGACGCACAAAAAAAGGAATTACTGGGAAGAGACAGTGAAAAAAATCGTGGCGTGGGGGGGGGGTAGCTGGAAAGAAGGGGTTCTCAGTGCCATTGAAGAAACCCAAGGTTGAAGAAAAAACGAAGTTCAACACCACCTTTGGAGTACAGAAAGGAAAGGGGGAGTACGCCAAAAGGTTTTGCTCAGGGAAGTCCTCACAAGGCCGCGAAAGGGCAAAAGGGGGACCAAAAAAAAAAGGGGGTTGTTGTGACCTACCAAGAGGGGATGAAAAAGCTAAATACGGATCAAACTCCGGATTCGCAGGACTCTGCACCGAGCACATACGAAAACGGGAAGGGCGGCGGCGAAAAAGGACAAATGGCGCCTCAGGGAAGAAAAAAAGACTGTAAAGGTGAAAAGAAAAAGGTAAAATGGGACATGAACGGACGGGCAAAGAAAAAAACCGAAGAATGGGGGACCAGGTGTGGGCCAGGTCGACGCCGAAGGCGGAAGGCGCCCTGCGTCAATGGAGACGACATAGGACACTTTTGGGGGGTGCAAAGGTCGCGACCACGTAAAAACAGTCACTTGAAGAAACAGGGGGCGGGAATCATGGGGAAATCTTGCCGGGCCGTCGGTGAATTCAAGGCATAAAGGGGGGAGCACCGACGACCTTTTAAGGAGTCCCAAGAAAAGAAACCTCGGACAACGAAAAAAAGATTCGAATTTGCGCTCCGTCGGGGGTAGCGCTTGA
>Ga0179593_1626708_pt1 | contig 11553 bp, 9 predicted proteins | sample CZODoug2_1_08_16_FD_185931 | JGI IMG/M metagenome (GOLD analysis project Ga0179593, IMG submission 185931) | Vadose zone soil fungal communities from Angelo Coast Range Reserve, California, USA - CZODoug2_1_08_16fungal (PacBio error correction) | ecosystem: Environmental > Terrestrial > Soil >...
TTGTAAAGAAAATATGAATCTATGGTTACGCTTACAAAGGGGGGGTACACCCGATTGTGGTTTGGGGCGTCACCGTCCTTGAGATCAGGGTTCTCGGACCAAGGTGGTTCGCTGCTTACAAAACAGTCTTAGAGGGGAAATAGAGGCGGGGAAAACAAGTCGAATGATGGGGAAACCAAACCCCTTCAAGAACGAAAGGGAGAGGTCGGGGGAACCGATCGGGAATGTAGGAAAGGTACCGGCCATAGACCAAGGGCAAGGGGAGCACGAAAAAATATAGGAAAAGAATGGGCCTGCGAGGGACGATAGGTGGCGAGCGGAGGAGACGTCCAGAGGAACGGGGAAAAAGACGAGGGAAGGGTAGGCCTTTCTCGGCTGGAAAAATCTGTGTACAGGTTGCAAATGAATCCAAGGAGCATAGACGAGACACGCCAAAAAAAAAGGGGGGCAAAAGAGCAAGGAAGGATTAGAGGTTGGACCCAAAAAAAACAAGGACTTAAATCGAAGGCAAAAACGACGGTGGAACCGAACTACGTCGAACTCAACTCAGGAACAAAAGGCGTGGGGAACGGCATGTTTTGCGGACAGTTGGTAAGTCGGTTCAAACAAAAAAACGGGCATGAGCAAGAATTGCAATGAACCTAAACACAACCGACATGGAAAGGACGGAAAAAGACGGGTTGGAAAAGTCCGTCCGAGTTGGGAAAAAAAGATTATGAAGAAAAAATGTATTAAGCCTGCTGGACGGTGGGGCACAATCAACAAAAGACCTAAATTTAGTTGTTGCTGTCGGGACGACCCATTGGTATTATAGGGAGGACCAGCCCTAGGGGGAAAGACCCATTATTTGCGGGAACACCTAGAAAAGGCAAAATGGCCCAAACATGGACCCTGGGACGGGGGTAAGGTGTTAAACGAACCACATTAGGAAAGGATCATTGTACCTGGGAGGGGGGGGGGAAAAATTTGGGTGAACCCTACAGCTGAAACATTCCAGGGAAAGGGTAACATATGCGACACACACACCTGAGTGAGGACGACAATACATTCCTGGGGGGGACCCAAGAAAAGCGTGGGGAAAAGGGCCCGAGAACCACATTATTGGTCAAGAAGAAAGCGGGGCCCTGGTACAAGCAAAGGAAAACGGGGACGTCGAACGTGGACGGGAGGAGGAGGTCCCAGCCAAGGGGGGTAGTTTCTGAGGAACGCGCCCAACTCCCAAAACCGCAAAAACAGAAAATATATCAGGCCCACGTAGGTACCAAAGTTGTTTGAAGGGCTAAGAAAGATAGGAATGGCGCAATAACATGCGGCAGCTTACGGGAAATGCGAAAACTCCTGAATAAAGAAAAAAAAGAAGGCCACTTAATGGGAGCGTCGGGAACGACCTTCGTCGAAATTGCCGAGCGGAATGTAGCGCAGTCCTAAAAGACCCGTGGTGTCCACAAGAGAGGAAACGAAGATCCAGTGGTCATCAATTTTCGTAGGAAAACCACATTCAATTGGTCGGTCAACGGGAGGTTGGGGCAAAAAAGCACCGTAAAGAAAAGATATCAATCCTGGGGGGAATGACGAACTTTAAAAAAAAACGGCCGTAATCGAAACCCAGCCCGGACGGGAAAAAAAAGGGGATTCCTGCTACACCTCAGAAGAGCGGACAAAACTGGATTGGACGGCCTGGTCGCCGTTCCTCGACGGGATTGGTGCATGAAGGGGGGAAGAGGAGACAATAACGGTTTAACCTTCGAGCCCTTTTCCCACATTGGGTTGTTATCTAAGGGGGGGGAAACTGGGGTTTTTTGTACACAGGGTACGGGGGGGGGGAGAGCGTGGTGCGCCTTGAGCCATTTTTATCTGACTGTTCTCGCAAGAAGTTGAACCAAAAGAATGCACTAGTTTGCTTGAATCTCTTTACTAAGTCGGTTTGAAGGGAAACTGTCTCTCGAATGGAAAGTTTACAATCTTCCGGGCCTGAGGAGGGGTTTTCAAGTTAGAAGAGGCGTACCCAGAACACCTCGGGGGTTTGGTCGGGGCCTTGGGCAAAGGGGAAGAGCGCACCCGCCCCCTCGAAACCCGTTCATTGGTGGGGCTTCTTTAAGAGTGTTGGCAAAAATACCTATGTCAAATTGATTGTAACTCCACGGTCTAAAAGGTCTAACCGCAAAAAGGGTTTGCTGGGAAACGCTCCGGGAAAAAACAGCAAAACGCGTCCGTGAGGCCGCCAAGAGGAAGAGCAAGACGACGAAAAGGGCCGGCGGTGGGTAGATCAGCAAGCAACGAAAATTCGGAAGCAAAAAGTCGACTTCAGAAAGGCGTGTGGGGCTCGTCGCTCATCGGAGGCACTGCTAAGACAATTAGAACCTTCCCCCAGATCTATAGTTCTTCGTTTGTTGGTACCTCCAAAACTTTGGTCCTGTTTAAAACCAGTTAACGGGGGACTCTCTGATCCGTCAGGGGGGGGGTTGGCGCCCACCGACCAAGGGGGTTGACGAACCCCCTGTTGGTGCCTTGGGAATCACCCACACCCCAGACAGGAAGGGGTCCTGAGGAAAATGTCGAGATACCAGGCAAACCCGGTGGGGCGAAACTGTTTGCAAGTTGCCCATTACCAAAAGACGAAAAGCCCCCCGTGGCCCAAAACATGGTGTGTTCATGGGTCAACAAAACGAACTGGAATCCAAAAAATCCGGGCAACCCAAACAGGGGCAAAAAGCAATTGCCAGGATGACCGGTCCTGGGGGGGAAGCTGACCTATGGGGTCGGTGCGTGGAGTAAAAAAAAGACAGGCCGTTTGCCTGGGGGGAAAACCGAACAGGAAAAGGCAAAGTGAAGGACGGGTGCGGCGTCGAAAACCGGGTGGCGCAGGGGGGAAAGAAAAATCTTCAAATGAAACGAAATTACTGGCCCCCTTGTGTGGGGGGGGCACTTTATTTTTGCTAGTAAAAAAGGCCACCCGAAAAACCGCCGAGGGCAAAAACTTGTGCTCCTTTACAAAAGTCTGAACCTGAAGATGGCCCAACGGGGTTCGTAGTGGCGCTCCCAAGAGAGGAAAAGAACGGGCAGATAAAAACTAAAAGGCGGGGCACCTTTGGGGCTCAAAAAGTGGCGGCCAACACGAACACCCCGAAAGGACTCCCGTTTCTCAAAACCTACCGCAGCAGAACTACCCCAAGGGAAGATGAACGCGCCCCCCACTGGCAGGGGAGCGTTCCGAGGGGAAAAAGGGTCGAGGGGGGGAGGATGGGGGGGGTGCGGGGGTGAGGGGAAACGACGAGCGGGACTTTGAGAAAGGAGTGCCGGAGGCGAGAAAAGACGGATACGGACTTCAAGGGGTGAAGGAGGAGGGTAGGAGCGTTCGAATGAAGGGGAGGAACCGGAAAAAGGAACGGGGAGGGGGGTAGAAGGAGGGCTAGCGGGGGAGGAAAACGGGAGGGAAGAAGGGAGATAACTCCTCGGGAGGGGGTCTGTCGGCATTGCCCTTAAAAAAACAACAGACTAAGTGTCAAAAGCGCCTCAAGGGGGTCAAGGAGCTCCAGATGATGGGGGGGACCAAAACTACGAGCGGTAACCTTTTCTGTTCTCAGTTTTAAAAAAACAGGAACCCTGGCGAATCCATCAACGAGGCGGCAAAACGTGTCGGAACGCGGCGAGAGACGTAAAAAACGGTGTCGGCGAGAGGAACCAAAGACATGCAGCTCAAAAAAAAAAAACGGTATGGCACGGCGAACGGCCTGGGGTGTTTAGGACAGTACGCAAACGAAAGAAAAAAACAGGTCAGAACAGGGACACCACCCAAAAAAAGATCCGAGGGGGGACTTTCGAGTCTCCGCCCAACAGGATCTCGCATCCCACCCGTTATGAGGACCCCTCCTCAAAAGCCTGGGAGTGCGGCTGCCGAAGGGTTCTGTGTCAAGTGGGAATCAAAAGACCAAGGGTTAAAGATCGGCTCGCGGAATTATGATGTCACATCTAACTGAGGACGTGGTAAGGGGGGCCCAAAAGCCAGCGCCCTGACGTGCGGGAAGGGGGGAGGGGGGGAGTGCCCTAGGGGATGTCGCCCGACGGGTCCAAGGATCCTTTGGGGGGGTGTGGGAAAAAAAGGTACCTTGGGGGACCGCCAGAAATTGAAAACCATAAAAAAACACAGACGCCGGCCCCCACGTGCCTGGCGCCGGGGGAGTGTGGTCAGAAATACCCTTCAAAGTCAGCCTGGCTGGTCCCGCCGGTGATGGATTGTTGAAGTCACCATGGGGAAGGCCGCTATTGACTGGCCCTACAAAATCTGGAGAGGGGTGGGGGCAAACGTGATTCAGGTGAGCGTTGGGGAAAGGGATTTCTCAACACGGAACCCTGGGGCCGTGAAGTGAGGCCACTACTTGAAAACCTGCAATTGTAAGGTGAGGCCAACTCGGCTGTGCCAAAAATGGGATAATGCACATGGTAAAGAGAAGAGGGAGATAGGGGGTGGTCTAAGACCTACGGGAAAGCGGGGCCCGAGTCGAAAAAGTGCCTTCGTTAAAGACGAAGGGGGTAAAAGAAGGCAGAAAGGGTGTCCCTCCACCAGAAGCAGAATGCAAAACTTGCTCCCTGAAAAAGGGACCAAGCCCACAAGTCTGAGGGACCACGCAGGGGGTTAGGGAGACCTAACTTCAAAAAAAAAACAAAATCCCCCCCTCGAGCATTCATCCTTCCTCGGGGCGTGTCCCCCACCTACAACGCAACACGGGGCCGATTTAGCATGGTCCACATTCACGATGCCGGTCGCGTCGTGCATGTTTCCCCCACGCACGCACCGAAAACGACCATCCCCCCCGGGTGGTCTGTCTTCCCAAATCTCTCTCCCGCCTCTCTACTATCCCCAAAGGACAAAACTGGAGATTAAAATATATAGGGAAAGCCATACCCTCAAAAAAAAGGTAAAAAAAAGGGATATTTTGGATTGGGCGCCCCTCTTCATAGCAAAGTATTTGAGGATGTACCAAGGGGGCACTCCGGACGGACATAAATCGAGGTTAAAGAAATTGGGGGAAATCTCTGGACAAACCGGGGGGAAGGAACGGCACGAGGGGGGAGAGGACTTTTGTGCATAAAAAACGCTCCCCCCGAAAACCATGACCCCGTAACTCCCAGCCGACAGCGGAACCCTCCGGACAACCCTTTAGCGTACATCCCTGGGTGGACACGCGTAACACACAGCTCCGGGGGCATGAGGACCAGGACCCCAGGAAACTCCGATGCGGGGCCAAAAAACGGGATAATGGCCGATCACAGGCACGAATCGGCAACAGACAAGGGGGGGCAAAACGGTCAACTTTCGGAAACCTCCCCAAAGCTCAAACCCCAGTTAGGTCCTAATGGGCCAATCGAGAGGGAAGCTTTCGGACTGAAATCCCTAACCAGCTCTGCAAAGGTCCCCAAAGGCAAAGCGACACTCAATAAGATACTGAACCAACCCCTCCCAAACCCCGCTTTGGGACCCAAGCCGGGCGGGAGCTTAACGACCATTCGTCGAAAGCGGGAAAATGGGATGTACATCCATGGCCCGAAACAGGGGGGGGGGAAAAAGAAACCACTCTAACCAGGAGGAACCGACAAAAAAAACCGCCGCCGCAAGACTGAACAAAGGTGGTGCCTGTAGTAAAACCTAGGTTGAAAGGGAGTCCAAAGGGGAGTCGAAACTGGGGGGCGGGGGTCGGAGACAACGGCTTAAACACCAATTCCTGCGTGCAGTGTTTACAACTGCTTCTCGGCTGACATTGGGGGTGGGGGGGGAAAAAAAAAAGCCGGAAAGTTATAACTCTAGAACCTGGTCCCCTTGAAAGGACGTCTTCCGCCCGGGGCCCAAACCTTGCAAACAAGGGGGCCGGCGGCCGATGGGGAATGCTGGTCAAAAGAGGGTGAGCCATAAAAGTGACGACTCAAAGTAGGGGAAAACAAGAAGGTGGGGAAAAAACGACCGGCGGCCAGCATCTAAAAGCAAACGTGGAAAGCACCACATGTCGGAAACAATGAAAGACGAGTATGTCGACCTGGGGGGGTTCCAGAAAAAATTTAGGGAAAAAACAATCCGAACAGGCCTGCGAGCGCCAGTCGGTTGCGTCTATACTCCTGGGGGGGGGGGGGGGGGAAATCGGGGGGTTGTTGTGATTTCCTACTCCGGTCAGGCTTTCTTGGGGAGCAAGGTTGCTCTCTCCCGATGATCGCTACCCCTGGAGTAGACGAGCCAACCCTTTCACTTAAAACTTGCAGGAAAAGGGTGTCAGATCTATGGGGGAGCCGCCCAACTGAAAGTACAGTTGTGTTTGAAGCTTCTAATGGATGAAAGTCTTTGTTGAATCGTTACACCCGTCGAACTCGGCGTTACCACTTCGGGGGGTCCAGGAATCAAAACCGCCCTGATACAAAGAAAAAAAAAAAGGGGTACCGTGTCCTTACGTTCGAGGGAGCGTTACTGTAGGAACGAATTGTCTATGCAAAGTGTTACAGACAGAATACCGAGGGGTGACAAGTTCCGCACCCAAAACCCCAACCGACCGTTCCGGGGGGAGGTTCCAAAAGACCAGAAAAGGAAACCCACCCCGATAAAAAAGAACACTTCAGGGGCCTGCTAAATTAAAAGAAGGGCCCAGTCCTTTGCAAAGCAGCCCTTCCCAGTTTATTTGGTACCCCCGAGAGGAAGGAGTTAAAAGGGGGGGAAAGAAAACCCATTTCCGGTCATGAAAAAAAGTTGACGACGTCGTCTTTTCGGGGCTCAACCGCGCCCAAATCACGATCTTGAAAACACAAAGTTTTGCAATCAGCTAGAAGAAAAACCACCACAACGGAGGAGGAACGAGAGGGAAGCTACCAGGGGGGCAACCCCGGGTGAGACACTACTTGTTGAGTGTGGGTCATCGGGAGGGGAACATACCATCCAGGGAAAAACGTTAAAAAAAAAGTGGGAAACCCACCGCCTGGCTGTACACACAACGCCTACGAACCCGGGGGGCATGGCTTCTGAGGGAGGTTTCTCAAAAAAGAGGAAGCCAGTGTCGACCTGGCCGAAAATTCATGGGAAACCGCACACTGGTCTGTGTCGAAAACTAAAAAAAACGAAGGCGGGGGGGTGAGTTACAAAACGGGAGGCAAGAAGGGGACTACGGCAGTCAACCTGCTCATTCAGCCTTGTACTCCCGACGGCGGGCCGGACTAAAAGGACACTGGGGCCCACGGGGGGTGCGGTTTGAAATCGGGGACTTGGTGGGGAGCTGGGGAAAAAATCCACCGAGAACAACCCGAGGGTGGTCTACTCAGGGGGAAAAGACGTCGACCGAAAAGGAACCAGAAGTCAGGGTGCGATACCCTATATAAGAAGAGAACCAAAAACCGTACCTGGCGGTTCAGGACCGTGGGACAGAGGAGAACAAACTCCCCCCCTTCAACGCAAAAGAAATTCACCCAAATGGGGGAGGGGCTACAAACACCTACCGATACCAAAAAGTCAGAGCCTCGGATACTCTCCAAGGACAAGAGAAAAAACTCAAGGACGAATTTGAAACCAGGGACTGTAAAAAGAATCAGTCAGATCGTTTATAGGTAAAGTGTCGTCTCCATGAATTTGAATCGGAAAGCGGTCGGTCCAAAAAAAAAACATAAGCTCCTAAAATAGCGGCAACTCACCACCCGGGAGTCTTGCTTATTGAAAAAAAAAGGAGGTTTTGTCTGGGGAACATGGAAAAACACATGGGTCTCAATTCCCTACGGGGGCCGGCGTCTTATCTTCTCGTAAGGATGGCGGCAAACCGACGACGGGAGGACTGGGAATCGACCTTGGTGAAGGGGAGGCCGACATAAGGACGTTGAACGGCTAAAATGGCAAACCTCTCATTAACGCGTAATATTTGGGGAAGAAAAGGGGAAACTGTCTAATACTTTAAGGTTGATCTTGACCTCCCCCAAAAATCAAAATGGCAACACCCGAGAATCATTTACTGAGCCCTTAAAAGACTATAAAAAAGTCTCAAGACCCTTTCCCGGTAAACAAGGCAGGGGGAGGGGGTAAGTGGTGGGAAGAGTCCGCTTGGCTGGAACAATCTGTGTAAGGGCCGCAAACGCGGGCTGGTTCAAACTGCATCGTGAGAGGGATTAATCCAATGATTTCCGTCCTTCGAGACCTTGGGCGGTAAGATACCGAAACGGGGATCATCCCCACGCGGGTGCAAAATTTGGTCGGGTATGCGGTCCGAAAGAAAAAAGTGGTCGGCAGGCCAAAGGGGTCAAAAAACACCGAAGAAAGCGGGGGGCCGACGAGGTCCCGGCAGCTTTTCAACATATTGCACCTGAGGGGCCAAGAACCCCACTCTGTGGCGGGGCGCGGGGGTGTGCTTTGAAAACAAGGTTACGCGTCTTTAGTACATGAGCCCACTCAACCAACCAAAATATTCGGTTAGATTTTTTAAAAAAAGTGTAGATGGGGATACAGGTTGGGCAGATTCAAAGGAAAAAAAATTGTTTCCAAAAAAAAAACGGCAACCACTAAAAGTAGTATTGGGTAGGGCGCCCGAAACCACTATATAAGCAAAAATGGCCTTAGTGTTAATTTCGTTCAAATGTTGTCTAAAGGGGGGTCTATGAACACAATCCCTGAAAAATACAAGTCCTGGTGAAGGGGAGGGGCCCGCGAATGAGAAAACCACACTCGAGGAAACCAAAAAAACAAAGGTCCGCCGGCAGCAAGTGTCCGGGTTGTTTAAAACGCGACAACACAGGGTCATATAGTGAAAAGGGGACCCCTAATACCCCCCCAAAAGAGGAGGACACGGCGTGTAATAGCAATCATTTAATCCCAATACAAACGTCCCCACCGCCAATCGGATGTCTCCTCCTTCGTTTGCTCCCCAGTTGCCTGACATACCACCTGGAAATCGTCGGTGCTACGTAATCAAGATCCTCTCCCCCTCTGAACCAGCCCCAGGTCGCGTAGTAAGAGGTCGGCCTTTCCCGGCAGGAGACAGGACGGAGCCAACCCAGGGGAGAGGTCTCGAAGTGTTGCCCCAAAACCTTTGAGATTGAATGACTAGGATATACAAATCCCCGGACCCACCCACAGAGCAGCCGTATTACCGCGGGAGTCAAGGGGGAAAGGGTGGGCCGCGGCCCTGCGGACTGTCTTGGGTGATGATGAAAAACGCCCCGGGCATCCCTCACACAATAAGGGAACCTAAACCTCCGGCGGAGGTCTACGTGAAAGGGATCGCGGCGAGGGAGTGATGCAAAGAGGAGGGTGCCCTGAGCAGGTCGAGAGACAAGGGGGGAATAGATGCGGAGGGAGGGCAGGGACGGGGTCATGTTTCGGAGGGGTTGAGTGAGACTGAGGGAGCGGGGGGGGGGGCATACCTCAAGTCGGCCCCCTGCCAAGGAGAGGACAGAGACAATACTCAATTGGTTCCCAACCCGGCCACCCCCGGATCAAGAGTCTCATTAGAATGTTTCCACGGATGGAGGGGGGGGGGGTGTTTGAGGAATAGTTGAGATCAGCTCCCCCAGAGGGGAGTGGGGGTGGGTGGGGTCGTGGCAGGCAGCGGTAAGTAGACGCAAGTGATTCCGGATGGGGAGGGGAGGTGTCATCATGAACGAGCGGGGAAAACGCCGGTAGGGCGTGCATGAGGAGATGCGCCATACCAGCCGAAGGACAGATAGAGCGGTCCGGACCAGGAGCAAGACGGAGGTGAGATCCCCGGGCAGAAGTCCGTCGGTGGGGAGGGCGCAAATGTTCCATCATGCGTGTGGTGTGGGCAGGGGGAGGTTGAGGAGGGAGAAGAAGGGTAAGCAGCGAAGGGTAGATTAGGTAGTGAAAAATTGGGGGAAATAGAGTCTCATGTGGGTCAAAACACAAAACTGAGGATAAAATATACTAGGAAAAAAGACAAAAAAACCATCTTGTCCTGATTCTTGGTCTCGTCCCGGTAAGAATCGAAGTTGATAGTTTGGTCCCCGCGGTAACCAACAGAACCGATGCCTGCAACAACTGGGACTTCGGGGACCCGAATAATTTGCTTACATTCCGGTGGGGGAAGGTCCCCCAAAGGTCCCTCCCATTCCAAACCTACGAGGAGGCAGGACGTTGGGAAAATAATGAAAAAAGACTTCGGGAAAAAGGGGGAAGCCCGTTACTAGAAAGAACTTTAAAAAGGGAAAACAGAGCAGTCACAATTCGGGCCGAGAAGCTAACAAGATTGTGTGACCGTTCAAGTGAGCCAAACACGCATCGTAAAACATTGTGCCCCCAGTAAAGGCCGATTGGCGTAAAAAAAAAAAGGGGGACTGGAAGTGCCGATCACGTGTCTGTCCTGAAACAAAAGGAATGGATGTACGTCAGTGTAGAAAAAAATACCAATCCACGGAAAGGGATTCTTACTGGGAGGTTCAATCCCCAATGGGGGAATGAAACTTCTGACAGTGAAAATGCCGACGCCATCCCCCCTCTTGTTCACAGTCAAAAAGCAAGATAAAGGGAGGCTCTGGGGAAAGCACCACATCCCAACCGGTGGTAGGACTTGAGGGCGGGAAAAGGGCAAGCGGGGCGACCATTAAGGGAAAAATGGGCACATTACGCCGGAAACTTAGTACCTGCGGCCACGGTGTTATTCCAAAATACCGCCCCCCGACAATCGGGGCAGCCAGACTCCTCTGTAAACTCAAAAGGGTACGGTTCCAGCTTGGTAAAGTTCAATAAGGTCGAAAATGTGTCCCGGGGTTACTCCGCGAGAATCCCGCTTTTCGCAAAGGTCAAGGATTAACCGACCTCAGGTAAGAGCCGGCAATGCGAAACGGGTCACACACAAAACCAAACGATTCCGTCCTAAGAACTTTTTGAAAACGGCAACACTCACTAATCCATTTGTGCAAGTTAGTGCCTGATAAGAAAGGTTCTCCTTTCGGGGGCCCCAAGACACGGGGAAGGTTATCCGGATTCCCGAAGGGTGCCGGGCTATAAAGCTAAAGGGGTTACGCGAACCCAAGATGTCGAAAACAAAAAAAAAAACACCACGAGCACCTTGGAGGCGAAAAGGGCACTATGTCGGGGGGGATTAAGCTCTTCAAAATTTTAAGCAAGGGAGGGGGTCGAGCTCTCGAGCTTTACCCTGGGTCTGATTGCTTTGTTATAGACGTCTCATTGGGGGGATTGTGGAAAAAAAAAAGGGTGTTGCTCACCCATCCCTCGCACAGGGGGACGATCAAAGATGAGGTAAGAAGGGGAGATCTATCCTGAGGGGTCTCTGGACAACGGGGGGGGACATCACTGCTTCTAGGAAAGTAGACCGAAAAGAGCGTAAAAAAAAAAAAAAAAAAACACAAAAAAAAGGAAAAAAAAAAAAACCCTGATCGTGGCTGTCTTTCGGCTTGGTGGAAAAAAAATCAAAAAGAACCCCGGTGATCACTCCACATGGGGCAGGGGTTTGTCGTAGGTGTCGATGGTCATTTCGTTACCTTGACTGGGATGTACTACAATGGTGGGGGGGGGGGGGCCTGAAAAAAAGCTAAAGTGCCCCCTGTCCGGGGCACCCGGTCTGC
>Ga0179593_1664657_pt1 | contig 11553 bp, 14 predicted proteins | sample CZODoug2_1_08_16_FD_185931 | JGI IMG/M metagenome (GOLD analysis project Ga0179593, IMG submission 185931) | Vadose zone soil fungal communities from Angelo Coast Range Reserve, California, USA - CZODoug2_1_08_16fungal (PacBio error correction) | ecosystem: Environmental > Terrestrial > Soil >...
CCTCAGTAATGCCAAAGAAAAAAAGAGGGAAGAGAAAAGACGACCTACAACTCCCTTTTGCATTTCGACGGGGGAGAGGAGGAGGAAAAATAGGACAGCATGACCGGTCACACGAACCTCTCTACCCGCGCCCTGGAGAAGAAAAAGCGGAATCAAAAAAAAAGAAGAAGGGGGGGCTTTTTCGCTGAGAGAAGGAGGGAAAGTAAAAACGCAGGGAGGGGGGAAGGCCGGTTGAGTTTGTTTTCCTTTGTAGACCTCTGCCAGGAAAAAGCCAAAGGATCGGGAAAAAAAAAGGGGATGACAGCACTAACTCACCATTCCTTCGTAGCGGAGGGGAAAAAGGACAGAACGCGCCACGGTACATCTTCGGTTCTCGAGGGAAACTGGTATCTGGGGGGAAGAAAAAAAAGAGAAGAGGCTTTCCATTCTTTCATAAGGAAAGAAAGGAGAGAGAAAAAAAGTCCCCCTTTTAGGGAAAATGAAGTACAGAGATAAAGGAAAAAAGGGGAGGGAGAAACAGGAGCCCCGGCCTATCTCGTACGTTGGAAAAAATAAACCGTGGAAAGAAGAGGAAGGGGAAAAACACCGATTATCTCCATGCCACAAAAAGGATGAAAAAGAATATAGCGACGCAAAAACTTGGAGGAAGGGAGGAAAAGGGAAGCGTCCATCTATTTTTTTCATACCGTGGAGCTGGGGAGGAAAAGGGGACCAGAGCCCGTCTGCCTCGATTTCCATAACAAAAGGAATAGGTTTCCCGACGAAGGAAAGAAGGAAGAAGGCTCTCTCTCACACCTAAAGAAGGCAACGCCAGGGTCCAACTCTGGCCTGCGCGATAAAACGGGTTCGGTAGGGGAGGAAAGAGGGAGCCGTGATTATTCCATCGCGAACCTAATCGAACAGAGAAGGGGGAAAAAAAATCGCTGAGCATTGCGGGGGGAAACGTAATCGAAAACAAAGGGGGGAAGGGGAATTTCCTTCTGATCTTGCTCAGAAAGGAGAGGGAAAAACGGCGGTGGTCCGCTTCTCTCAGAAAGAAGAACCCGGAACCGAAAAGGGGGGGGAAAGGGGGGTGTTTCTCAACTAACTTTATTCAGGGAGGAGGAAAAAAAAGGTACTTGTGGCCGTTGACTACTAATCCGTCGCCTCGCGAAAAGGAGGGGAAGAATTAAAAAAGAAAGGAAGGGAATCTTTTATTCTTATGGGAAGAGAGGGAAAGGACAGAGGGGTATCTCTTTCTCTGTTAAGAGGACGTATGAAGGCTCGAAAAAGGGGGAAAAGGTTTTATTTATTCTACGCGGAGAGAAGAAAAGAGCATCGGCGACAATTCACAGCGGGAAAGAAGAAACGTAGTTCAAGGAAAGGAGGAGGAAAAAGGGGGGGAATTCTCATAGCCCTATAATCTGGTCCATCTTAAGGAAAAAAAGGAAGACAGCTCCGGGCGTCCAACTCTTCATCAAAAAGGCTCCTCAGAAAAAAAAAAAGAGAGAAGGGCAACGCGGGTTTTCTCGGATAGGGGGAGGGGGAATGAAGTCGTAGTTCCTTGTCTGGTGCCAGACATTGGCCGAATTGAGGGGAAAATTCACCATCGAAGGAAAAAAAGGGCAGGAGACGTTCTGCGTCTGCGGGGGAAAAAGGGGGGGAACCGCACAAGCGTTCTTCCTACAGAAAAGACAAGGGAGGGGCCAACAAAAGAAGACCTCTCTTAAGGGGAAGGAGGGGAGGTAGGACGTACTTGAAAAGTGACTTCGAAGGGGGAGGGAAAGAAAGAGTCGGGGGGTTCTGCCTTTCTTCCTCTTCGAGGGACGAGGAAAGGAAGGTCACGACTCCTACCTTGACCAAAAAAGAAAATGCAAAAGTAGGGGGAAAAAGAAAAAGGAAAGATTTCCTACTTACTACTTCTGTAATAAAAAAAAAAAAAAAAGGGAAAAAATGGATGAGCGTCTGAGCCCCAGTGACTTCCCGTTACTGCACGGGCGTAAACTTCTTTTAGTTGGTTGTCATCCACCTGTTGTATCCAGGAGTGGGTGAATAGGTACTGATCCTGCACGGTAAATTCATCAAGTGGAAAAGGGTCAGAGAGATCCTAGCGCATGACAAAGGTCTAGGGGAATGGTGGCCTTTGACTACGTGCGGGGGTGAGCAACAATTGGGACTGGGGTATGGGAGGCCTAGACGCGTGGGGCGCCATAGTAGAGGTCTATTCTGCGGGGTGGATGTGGAGGTAAGTGGACCGCCGTCTGGAAAACGAAAAAAATAGCAAAAGAGGACAAGTATTGGAGGACAGACGGAAAACAACGACCTTTCAGAAAAGAACGGCAGGCAATGACTCCGAAGCAGAGGAAAGCCGGATAGGAAACCAGGGAGCGGACCCTCGCGTCTGTGTTAAGTGCTCTTCTGCGCAAACTACTGAGAAATGGAATAGGAAATAAATCTAGGGGGGGGGGGTCTTCCTATAGTAAAGCGGACCATTGACCCCAGGTGGGGCGGCCTTCATGTAAAATCGCCCACCAATACGTTGCAACAATGGTATAGAAAGAGATTATAATGGTAGGGGACGACGACAATCAGATCTTTTCTCTTTCTTAGAGGGAAGACCATAAAACTGTAAAAACTCTCAGTAACCGAAAGGAGGAACTCACTAAAACTTCCGGGTTACGAATCGAGGCCATCTGAACTCAAACCTTATCAAGAAAAAGATAAATACCAAGCCTACTCTTTCTAGGGAATAGAAAGACACCAGGTATACCTTTCTAACTACCGGAGGTATCGGTATTCCCGGTAACTTCGGGGGGGTACACACAGAGAAGAATGGGCCAAACTGGAATAATATTAACTAATGTCATAACCACAAAAAAGAGGGACAGGGGGGGATGGTAGTCTTGTCCAATACTGACCCCACTTAGCCAAATGTGGCGTCAGAACGCTTTTCGGGAAAAACGGCTGAGAGGGGGGAAGCAAAAGGTTGGTACAGGTACAGAACCTATATGGTAAAAAGAGCAATGAGTCACACGGTGGGGCGCCGCACGATCAAGGGATGATAAAAAAAAGGGTATGGGTGCCTTTCTCCCTCTCTGCGAAGGGGGGAGGGTGTCTGAACATCGGATATGCTCGAATAAACTCGTAAAGGACTAAGAGGAAAAAAGACGTAAGGGACGTGCACTGTCCTTCTCACAGCCCACAGGAACGTCCAAAAGAAAAAGGGATCACAATATTTCTTATACTCTAAAAATAAGTGAAGGAGCACGACGAAACGCCAGCGTGCGAAGATGTGCGGGGCTTCTTACATCAGGTTCATCAAATGAGGAAAGCTGAATCGCCCGCGGTAACCATCCGTCTGCAGCAAATACGGCGGAAGCGCTTCCCGGTCGCTATCTTGCTGAATGTACTGGGGGGGTCCGTGAGGAAACTGAGCAGACAAATAACAATTGTCTGTTGAATTCGCGTAACACGGGAGGCGGGCGAGCGTCCGACTAGATCCGCTTGTGAAAGAAGGGTAACGAACGGGTTCTCGCGGCTGGTCTGGGGGTCGGGGACCCTGGACAGACGGAACAAGGGATAACCCCACGGTCATTTCTTCGGCAAGGAGGGGAGCGTCACAGAAGGAGATGGAGGACGTACTCGCGTTAGGAGGCCAGCGGACGCGAGACTACTCCCAGGAACAAGGGGGACATTTCTTTTCGAGATTAATAGAGTAGTGACACTATCGAGGCTCGAAGAAAGGGTCTAAGAAGATCAACCGAGGCCCAATGTCGGAGGTAAAGAGTCGATAGAGAGAATGGCCCTCTTGGACTCCTCGATAGAATCGGGGGGCGTGGGGTTGAACGAGCGACTATCTACTATGCTTAACAGGCAAGTTCATTATCCACGCAAGCCTTAGAACACCAGATAGTGAAGAAGAACTGCTCACGTTCGTTCGCCAGCAGGGTAACGGAAACCGAATAATCACGTAATCCCAGATTTTTCTGTCAGCGTGGGGGACAAGGCTCGTAGGAACACAGGGTCCAAACCAGCGTAGGGCATGAAACGACATTTGGGAGAGAAGTAGATGGCGGTGAGCCGGCCAGGCAGTGCACACGCTGAGGGAACTCTAAAGAGGAGCACAGGGAATCGTCATCCTACTTCAAATATGGCAGAAAACCGCCCTGCTGTCACGAGTGTAACACACGGCAGCCGACAAGAGACAGGAGGACACATATCGGATAAAAATCAGCAACTTTCAAGCCAATGCATACAAGAGGTGAGAACTGGAGCACCAAAGAGAGAGGGAGCGTTTGGACGCTGTCTAGGGTGCGTGGATACAAAGACAGGGAAGGAAAATCACTTTTTCCACTAGTTCAGCCCAACCGGTAATAAAGCCAAGGCCGGGTGGGGGGGCGGGCACATTCTTCTAGTACATTTCGAAACGAAAAGAAGCGTAGCTACGTCCTAGATATATTAACATGCTGAACATCGTGGGTACTACCGTAAAACGGGAGATAGTGAGAAGAGGGGTGCAATATGGACGCTTCCATGGGTGCGGAAGAGGGTGACCGTGAAACTGTGTCAAATTTAATCTGTCATCAAAGGTGAAAGAGACGGGGCAGTCGCTGGTGGCGGATTTTCCAAAGGGGCAGGGAAACTTTTGTGGATCGAAGTGCGAAGAGGTCGATATCTCGTCGACTCCTTCGGGGAGAAGAGAAGGACAAGGAAGATTATATCCCAGGCAGGCGGGCTCACATCAAGATCCAACCAACAGGGTGGGATGGAGAAAGGGTTTTCATCAGGGAAAAAAATCTACTGGGAATAACGGAGATATAAAACTAGGAAGGACGACAGCGTGGATGTCCTGGCCGGGCAATAATTCGGCGTAAAGGTACATATGTGGTGTTGACCTCTTCCCTTCGTCTCTCAGGCTGCAGAAGCAGACAGCGCCGCTGTACCTTGCGCGTTCGGGGCAATGGGTAGAGGTATTAAGTTTCCTAAAGAAGACCAGGATGGATGAACAAGCCCGTTAGTGCGTGCAAGTTCGGACAGGGGAGAAGGTGTTTTCCGCGGGCAATGATGAGGCAGGCAAGCTCCGCGGTCTTCCGCATCTCCCCTGGAAGGAGGGTTCCCCAACAGGCCAACCACCCCACCGCCTTCGTGCTACACGAAGGGGAATGGAAGAAACACCCTGGGACCAGCTCTCGCATTCATTGAGGGGAATACAGAATACAACATATCGTCGGCCGGTACTAAGGGACAAATAAAATGGCAGTGTATGCCGTCCGCCTCATGGCATTGGACTGTGGGGGTATGCCGTTGCTGGACGAGGTCCGTCGAACGTTGGCCGAAGGAGAAGTGACAATTATCGTCAAAGCGTCCGTGCAAAAAAAGAGGGGGAGAAAGGAGGCGGATCGATCTCCTCTCAACAGACAATGCACAATAGGCAAATGTTGTGTGGCTAGGGGGTATCCTTTCGAATATCATGAAATAAGCAGGATTTACGAGTGGTAAGGACGTGCAGCTGTCAAACGGCTACCGTACAGATAGGGGGACAACTTTCATAAGGTTTACAGATCTGCTGTACGGGGCAGACATGACTCTTCCAGCAACCGTTCCACTAAAAACACGGATGAAGGTAACAAGCGTCAGGCTGTCCTGTGACCACAGCAGACGGAGTGGAAGGTCCCGGCGAGAGATGGCGCAGCACAGGGCAGGGTGGAGATTCAGTGGAGGAGCTCACACCATTCCCAAAGGAAGGGGGGGGGGGGGTGGGGAGGTGGCCTGGGTGGAAGACGCTCGGCCAGTTAACAAGGGGAGCGGAGACTCTCCTCCTAAACTAAGATACGGCCGCGGAACAGCGGGAAAAAAGAACGAAAAACATTGGAGGTAAACGCCAACAGCAAAAAATATGGGGGGGGGGGACAAACAGAAAAGACTAGATTCCTCAAAATACAAAGAAAGCGGCTCTTTCTCGAAACGACTGAAGCCTTCTGAAAAAAATTTAGAAACTATATCGGTAGGGAATGCACATTCACGATAAAACAGGACAAGTGCGTACTGGCCAGCGGCCCATGACACAAAGCATGGAAACCGAAAAGAGAAGCATCTCAAAAAGACGTATCCGTTTCAAGCTGCCGGACTTCATGATCATGTTTGAAGGGGGGAACAAAAAGGGAAAGGAGAGAGAGGAGTGTTGGACTCTCAAAAACGAAAGGGGGTCGAAGAGATACGACGCACCACCTATTATCAGAGGAAAAACGAAGAAAAGAAAGGAAGAGGGGGACAAACAAAAGATTAATCTCACCTGTCGCACATGAAGGACCTCCCACATGCCCGTGCTGTTTTTTCTTCCAGGCCGCCTTGGGGGGGAAAAAGGGACCTTGCGGCCCAAAGGACAAGGGGTTCCATCTCCATTTCCGCTATCATTTTGAACAAGAGAAGGAAGGCCAAAAGGCACACGTCTCTAACTGGGCTAGGAAATAATCACCGAGAGAATAAGAAAAGGGGGGACAACTCTCCCCTTCTCTATCACACAAGAAAAGGCCAAGGGAATGCGTTCGCCTTTTCTCATCGCGAACAGAAAAAATATGAATACCGTTTAGTAAAAAGGGGGAAGGGTTTCCGACCCGCACTTCCTTCTAAGAGAAAGAGAGGGGAAGGATAAAATAGACGCCGGATCGTCAGCCCCTGCGTGGTCCGCTGCACGAAAAGAGAAAAAGGTCCCTTAAAAAAGGAGGGGAGGGGGAAGAAGACTAACTTATAGTTATTCTGACGTGGAGGAAAAGGGAAAGTTGGACGACTACGAAGCCTTCTCCTTCTTCACAGAGGAAAGGAAAGGATCGAAACAAGGGGGAAAGAGGGGAGTCTTATTTGATATCTGAAAGGAAAAAAAAAAGGGGGAGTATCTTCTCGTTCCCGAGGAGAAAGGCCGCAAAGAAAGGAAAGAAATTTACCTTTTGGAGGGAGCCAGCACGCCGCCCCCTGTACATCTCCTCGGAGAAAAAAAAAAAAAAGATCAGTCGGCCGAGGGGGAAGGAGAAGGAGACGTTGATTCCTCATATCCCTATATCTGCAACATAGGCAAGAACAAGAAGAAGGAGGTGTCCAACTCGGCGATCACAAGCTCATCTAAGAGGGGGAAACAAAAAAAAAAAAAAAAGCAGGAAAGAAAACGCGCGTTTTCTTCTTATACATGGAGAAAGCAAAGGCACAGTCGTGTTTCCTGTTCCTTTTGCCAGTGAAGTTCTAATCGGGGGAGAAAAAAAACCACTCCCGGGAAAAAAAGGAGGAGAGGAGCTTCTCTGCTTTACTTTTGTTGAGAAAAAAAAGGAAGAGAAAACTAGAGGAGCGGGCCTTACATGGCAAAAAGAGAGGGAACTCGGAAGAGGGGAGGGAAGGTAGACTTACTCTTTCCCTTCATTTTTCGGCAGGAAGAGCAAACAAGAAGGGAATGTCGGCCGTTCATGCCTCTTGAGGGAAAGGAAGGTAGGGTGAAAAAAAGAATGGAGGAAACCCCGCCTTCCTTTTCCAACAAGCGAGGGAGAGAAAACTTAACTACGCGTTCATACCCCGCCGACCAGAAGGGAAAATGTACCGGAAAAGAAAGGGACCTTTCCGAAACGAAAGGGTTAAGAGACATTCAACACAACAACGTATTCTTCTTACCATCTATCTATCTCATAAAATTTACTTCCCTGGAAAAAATAGAAGGAACCTTTTTCCCCCTCCTGGCAGCAGTGGGGGGGGGAGAAAACAAATAGGAAGGTCGGTTCTCTCACGACCGGGAAAAGCAAGTCTTGAAGAAGAGGGGGGGAACGGTAAATGCACTTACCTCTCGCTAGAGGGGAGGAGAATGAAAAAAAGAATGACCACTGCACACCGTACGCTTTCTTCTGCAGGGAAGGAAATATACTTAAAGCGAAAGGGGAAGGGAAAGAAAGGAAGAGCCTTATATCTTTCCATTTTCAGGGAAGAGGAAGGGAAAAAGGGGGGTTTAGTCAACAACGTTACAAGCTCGCGCCGCAAGAAGGGGACGAACCGAATATCGAAAGGGGGAAGGGGAGCTCACTTTCCCTGTCATTCATACCAGGAAATGAAGAAAGGACAGGGAGGATAACAGGAAGAAAAGAACACCCGTCGTTTCTTAAGTATTTTTCGGGGAGGAGGAGGAGGGCAAAAAGGAGGAGAAGGGGGAAAGGCCTAGTTTTACTCCGCGTATCGTCTTCCAGGGAGGAGAGAGGGAGGGAGAGGGCTCTTCTGACTCACAGAGAAGAGGAATACCCAGCGTGAAAGGGAAGAGGAGGAAGAGGATATGTCCAGTTCTTCTAGCAGAAAGACGGGGGGAGGGGCAGATTCACTCCTTCGCTCGAGCCTTCCACCAGGGAGAAGTAAATGAGGAACGGAAAAGGATACTCCCAGAAGGAAAAGCCGCCTTTTACTTTTCAAAAAAAGAAGAAAAAATCAGCCTCACCGATTAGAAAGGGGGGGGAAGGACTTTCCCCTACCTGCAGAGTTGCAAGACAGGCTTAGTCAGTCAACTTCCACAATACGTTAGAAAAAAAAAGGGTGAGAGAAATACCTTCTCACTTTCGAGGAGAAACAAAAAGAAGGGGAATGTCGGTCCTTCTCTTGCGCGGAAAAAAAAAAGCGACGGAAAGAGGAAAAAAGGCAGTTCACCCTTCTATATCGAGGAGGAGAAGTGAAAAACCAAAAAGGACACAGCGAGTTGGACCACTTCTCTGTCGATTCTGGGTGGGAAAGGAAAAACTGGAAAAACAAGAAAGGAGGGGAGCGCACTGCTTCTGTTATCTTCATGGCGCGTTGGAAGGGAGGGGAAGGGGGGGGAGGGACTTTTCTTCCTTCCTTTCGCCTGAAGGAAAAAAAAAGAAGAGAAGCAACCTAGGAAAAAGGAGGGGGGAAATCCCTTCTTCCTGGTAAAAAGGAGGAAGAAGAAAACTCGTTGTACGCGTCCATGGCTAAGGGAGAGGGGACAAAATAAGGGAAAGTAGAGGGGGGCATTTATATCATCTTTTTTGCTTCGTATCTACGGAGGAAGAAGGGGAGTAAGAAAAGGAGCCAAACTGTACGAGATCGCCGTTCTTCTCCAATCAGATCCAAGAAAAGAAGGGGGACTGAGCCGAAAAAAGAGGAAGGAAGAAGAAACGGCGTTGATTTCCTTGCCCGAAGGGAAAAAAGAAAAGCGGGTACTACGCCTGGATGCGCGATCACTCTCCGCTGTACCTGGGGAGAGGGGAAAAAAAGCAGCAAAAAAGGGGGTGGTGGAGGGGGGATTCTGAAGAACTCTCATCTTTTCCGCGGGAGAAGAAAAGAAAAGAGGGAAAAAAAAAACCGCCTTCGCTCCCTTTTTACCTCCCTTTTTGCAGAAGAAGAAGGGGAAAAAGGGGGGGGGGGGGGGGGGAATTGCGTCATCTCTTCTTCTTTACTTCACGACAAAGGAGAAGGAAAATAGAAGAGGTTGTGACCTGTTTCTTTACTATTCTCTGAACGGTGGGGGGGGGAAGAAGAAAGACCGTGTGACCTGCAACGAAACGAAGAGAAAAGGAAGGGAAGGAGGACTCTTGTTCATCCTTATTCTATCGATCTCTACTCAAAAAAAAAAAAGGAAAGGACAAATTCGAATCCTCCTCCGTATGCCCCCGAGTTTCAAAGAAAAAACGGCGAAAACAGAAAAAGGGAAAAGGGGGGTTTTCGTTCGTCGCCGTCGGAAATAAAAAGGGGGTAAAAAAACAAAAAAAGGGGGGGGAAAAGAACCGCTCGAACCCGCGCCTTGAGGCCGGCGACCCGACAGGGAAAGGGAAAAAGGCCGATTTCGCAAGGGGAGAAAGGGGTCTTTCTTCCACACAAAGGGGAGGGAAAACGGGGGGGGGTGGCATGGGGGCATACCTCTTCCAGTTAAGAGGGAAAGACACCGAAGAAGAAAAAAAGGGGGAGGGATTCAATCAGCTAACTCACATTCTTTCCGGTAGAGGATGAAGAAAAAAGAGTGCGCAGTGCTCGCTCATCATTCTTATATCGAGGTAAGGGGGGGAGGAAATCGTCTCTGGGGAAAAGGGAAAGTCCACTCTCTTCTTCTTCACCAGAAAACAAGGGGAAACAAAGTAAGGAAATCATGTTTCGTTTGTATCTTAATTGGAGCCAGGAAAGAAGAAAGAAGGAAGAAAAGCGAGTACAGTTTGTACCTCGAGGGGAAAGAAAATAAGAGAAGATAAGAAGACGCAACCAACCCCCGATCGGAAAAACCCGGCCCAAGATAAAAAGAAATCGGTGCCGAGAAAGGAAAAAAAAATCGAACGAAAATGGGGGGAGAAAACGTGCTGTTTTCTCCATGCCGCAGGGGGGAAACATACGGGAAGGGCCATCGTCTCCCTGTCCCAGCATGGGGAAACACAAAGCGACCAAGGGGAGGGAAAAGAGTCACACGCGTTCCGTCCACTCAGGGAAAAAAGAGGAAACAAAGGTGGCGCCAAGCGCGATGCGTTTCTCCGTTGAGCAGCGCGAAATACAGAGAAAAAGAAAGGGGGCAAAACTCGCGGTAGAAAAAAAGAGGGGGGGTCGAAGAAGATCTCGCAGTTTCCCCTTCCTGGCCGAGGAGAGGGGAAAAACGGCGTGGGGGGTCCGCTTCACTAGCAGGAACCGACATGCCTGAGAAAAAAGAATTACACAAAGGAGGGGGGGTATCGGTGCTCACGAAAGTAGAAAAAATAGGGCGGGGCCCGGTTTTTAACGTCTTGTGGAAGGGGGAAAAGCTATGGGGAAGAGGGGAGGGGGGACAGTCCTTCCCTATCCGAGCCGAAAAGGGAAGAGAAAAAGGAGTAATCTGCACGTCACCTTCCTTCGTCGCGTAGTGAAAAAGAAAGACTCTTTAGCCGAACTGGTGGAAGAAGCATCAATGGAATTGAACCGATGTTTCTTTCGTCGTACTCGAGGGGAGATAAAAAGGGGAAAAAAAAGAATCCTCGGCGAAAGAGGGAGAAAGCGCTAGCCTCCTTACTTCTAGGGGGGAAAAAAGGGATCAAAACAAAACAAAGAGGATCCGCCATATCCGAAAGGGGGGAAGACTTCAAGAGCACAGCGCCGTCTGTGTCCTCCTCCGAGAAGGGAAAAAAAAAAGACAAGGCTTGTTTCCGTCTGATATTTCGAAATCAACGGCAAAAGGAAAGAAAAAGGGGTCTGGCCAGACAAGTGCGAAAGAGGGGGAGGGGAAAAGACTGGAAAAAAAAGGAGGAAAAGGGGAATGCCTTCTTTCGTCGCTCTTTAACGGGGGGGGAAGGAAAAAGGGATGCACACATCAATTCTCCGGACATTTTCCAGAGAGAGAAAAAGGGAACGAGACAGGAGGGAAAGAAGGGGTTCCAGGTGAAAGGAGGAAAAAAACGGAAATAGCAAGTTCGTCCTGTGCAGAGGAAGGAAAACTGGCGGAGGGAGAGGGGGAGGTCACTAGAAGGAAAATCAAAGCGGCCGGGGAAAAAGTCTTTGAGAGGAGGGAAAAAAACTGTAGTTCTACTGACGAAGGAGGGAAGAAGGGGGCAAATGTCCTCTTCCGAAGGAGAAAGGAGAAAGGGGTAG
>Ga0179593_1357081_pt1 | contig 11552 bp, 16 predicted proteins | sample CZODoug2_1_08_16_FD_185931 | JGI IMG/M metagenome (GOLD analysis project Ga0179593, IMG submission 185931) | Vadose zone soil fungal communities from Angelo Coast Range Reserve, California, USA - CZODoug2_1_08_16fungal (PacBio error correction) | ecosystem: Environmental > Terrestrial > Soil >...
AAAGAGGCCACCACCACAAATCGTCTGGATAGTTTCAGGTAAAGGACGAGGGGAAACAAAACAGTAGGAAATGAAAAATGGGCCAGGGACAAAGTCGGGAACTAATTAGTGGGGGAGATTTGAATAGGGACTTTCAACAAATTAAGAGCGGGGACATTCAGAAAATGGGAAGGAAGATAGGAAAGAAATGGTTAAACATTGGCTCTAATGGCTCAAGAGAATAATGGGCAAATGACCACTCGGAAGAAATGGGGGTGGGAACGTCTCCGAGACATGGGTAAACTTATGAGCGAAACTAAACCAAAAAAAAGATGGGATAGATGGGAGTTTTTCAATTAAGAAGAAAAAAAGGGAAGGGGCTATCTGGGGTCAAGGAAATTCCTGAAGAATTGACCTTGGAAGGCAAGGGTTCACAGGAGAAAGAACAAGATGCAAAAAGGGAGGCGAGCAACCAAAGAATTAGAGTTCATGGGAAGAGGTTACAAACACGAATCGGCCCCAAGAGTAGTTCAGAGCCATTCAGTATTGGGGAGAATTAAAAAGAATCCAAAAGTCTCAAGCGGATTGGACACAGGGGGGGGAGAAGGATTTCTGGGGGGGAGTCAGGGGGGGGAGGATGGTCACATGAGAGGGAGTACTTGATCGAAGAAAAAGGAGGGAATATCGCAAAGTCCAAAAAAAGGAAGAAATCATCACGGGAAAGTCTAAAAAAAAGCACCAAAGCATAGACACAAGAAAAAAAGGAAAGACTTCATTACTTAAGTTTGAGGAAGGGAAGAATGGGATTCTAAAATAACAATTCCTGTCTTAGTTCGGAAAGAACAATTAGACGGAAAAGGGGGGGGTTGAACGGGTGGAAAATAGGGAAAAAGCTCAGTAAAAGGAGGAAATATCTTAAAATAGAAAAACAATAAAAAACATATGCTACCAACCCATCACAAAGGAAAAGGGGCCCCAGGGTGGGGATACATCAGAAGAGCATGCAAAGACACTGTCTTTACATCCCCAGTGTTGACAGGAGAAGAATTAGGAATCACATTCCCCGTTGATTCAAAAAGCTTGGGGAAAGGGTGAAAACCATGGAGGGAAGAGGGAATGTCCATATGACCCAGTGGTCCCCTGAGTACTCATAGGACTCCTATATTCTATGGATGAAGAGGACTCATAGGTGTATTAGGAGGAAAATGAGGGGAAAAAAGGGAATTCTTGGGGAGTGACCATGGACGAGACTGAAAAAAAGGGGAGAGAAGTGTTAAGCACCGTTTATGGGAATCCAGTCGAAAAACGGTCTGGGGGGGTATTCACCTGTGAGGAGTCCGTAAAAAAGAGAAATAGGGAAAAGCTTGGGGACTAGGTTTTACTAACCACAAGGACTACAGAGGGCTCGGGTATCCAGTGGTTTAATTACTCAGGGGGGAGAACACATTACTCCCAAGGTACTCCAAAGGGAGTTCCGGAAGAAAAGTTAGGAATATTTTTGTAAATTTACCTGTAAGGGTAAATCAGTTGGGATCTTTTCTTGGCTCACTTCTTCTGCGGAGAAGACAATTTTTCATACTCAATTGATGTTTACGTCCCTATTCAATTAAAAAAAAGAGATAGAAACATAGCAGAGGAGGCGGAGAAACCCTGGCATGGGTCAATACCTTCCGCCTTCATCAAAATGAAAGACACCTAGAAAAGGGGGTGGGGAAGAAAGGCCTTCTCTGAGTATGTGGAAAAGGTCCCAACATAAAATGAATTGAGGGGGGGGGGGAACCTGGAGGACCAAATGTTCACCCCTTGGGGGTAGAAAGGGACCAAGACAAACCTGGAAGGGGGGTTAAAGCAACAAGGGAAAGGGACTAAAAACAAATGGTTCCCAAAGGAGGGGGGGAAAGAACATTCAATTTGCTGGGTTTCAAAAGGGGAAAAGGGTCGGGGGTAACATTGTTGATAGGTGAGAAAGATCAAACTGAGGGGGTTGAACGACTTCACACCATTACATAAAGAGAGAGATTTTGAAGAGGGGGGGGTAAGGGTGGGAATTTTTGGGGGAAAAGGAAGCACAGGGGGAATGGAGATCACTATAAACCAGGGGTAGAAATTATTAGGTTTAAGGTTGGGCAAAAAACCCAAGGTGAATTTGCTCTTCATATCGTGGGGGTTGTTGGGGGGTAATGGGGAAGGTTGGGGCTTTTAAAAAACAAAGGGGGTTAAGGATATTCACTTGAACAAGTTTGAAATGTTTTTGTAAGGAATGGAACCTAGGGGAAGGGAGAGTTTCTTGTACATTATAGAACTGGGGAATTCACCGTGTGCGTGTGTGAGAACAACAATTATTGAGAGGGAGGAGGGGGGAAAAGGAAGGGGAAGGGGGAGGAGATTGAAAGAAAAGAGGTGAAAAAGGATTTGGGAGGTATATACGCTGGACGGAAGGAACTAAAGTATGATAAATCTAGTCATAAAAAAAAAAGAGTTAGCCAGAACATAATACTATTACACGAAAAGGGAAATTTCAAAAGGGATCATAGTCCTCAAGTCAACTAAAAAGAGTCAACCTATGATGGGAAGGAGGTGGAGGGAAAAGGTTGGATTCCAGCATGTAGTAAATGAGGAATGAGTCCTCCAGAGTTAAAAAGGGGAGCTGGCCATGGGTCCGCCACAGATCCTGGAAGCCTTTGGGACCTAAGTCAAAAAAGTCCAATTAGGGGAAGAGTGAGCGCAAAAGGAGTCTTGAGTAAAGGGGAAGACGCAAGGATCATGGGGGGACTCAATTGGGAAGAACTAAAGAAGAAAGGGAGACTACTATGGAAAGCTGTGGCTATGTATTACTCATGAAGAACGGGGGACACTGGAATATGAACTGGGGGGATGGTACTCAGGGTAAATAAATGAACACGGCTCCACTTTGGACTGGGGGTACGGACAAAGGATGGGACTCCATTTAAAACCTGTAGTCAAAGGAAATCGGAGGTGCATGAGTGGGGGAGTTTAGATTTAGTTGATAAATTGGAAGGAAGAAGTGGGGGGGGGGAAAGGGGCTGTGGTTTTGAGGGTTAGGAGGTTTCTTGTCTGGTGTGGGGCTTGTCTTAGGAGGTTGACGGGGAAAGGTAATAGGGGTGGGCGCAAAAATGGTCACTAACACGGGAGTTCTCTATTTTCTGGCTGAAGAAGGAAGATCAACTGGTGAGGGGAGTAAAACAGTTGTCGGATTAGTCACTGAATAATACCTTGACTTCGGTTTGAAAGGGGGGAGTCTCAGGCTTTGTTTGCGTTCAAAAAGGGATGAGGTCTCTGTCTGGGGAAAAGGGGGCATCTCACAGGAGAGAGTCTGAAATCTTATTAATTCCGGAGGTCGGGGTTCATCTCAACACTTGAGCCCAGAAAGGCGGGCATACACCGATGGTCGAACGGGTTTTGCATAATGGGAGGAGTCATTCTAAAAGACGACGGGTCAGATAATCTAGGACCAGGAGTTGGGGGAAATTCGATTCTGCAAACTCAATGCTTTAAAAGAAAGGTTTTGCAGGAAGGGGATTGGGAAGAGTTGGGGGGGAATAATCAATGACCGCAATTTGAACGGCAATATTGCTTAGTTAAGATTGAGACTATTGGTTGGATGATTCCCTCACTGTATTCCTTGGGGGGGAAGGAACGTTGGATTTCTTCATAAGAAAATGTCTGACGAGAGATGGTTACCAGGGAGGAGAGGGGCACTGTGGAGGGGGTTACCAAGGGGGGTGGGAAGCATATCTGAGTCCATGTTACACAGGAATTGATGATGAACACCCTGGGGGGGGGGGTGCAAAGGCCTTCGTTAGCTTGAAAGGATTTACTTTGAAAAAAAGGTTTGCTCCAAAGACTTTTTCCAGAAGGGGGGTTGAATAAAGAAGGGTGAACAGGAGTTTTAAAAGAATCCATTCAGTAAAGATTTTGGGGGGAGGATATCTTGGAGTCTAACCACCACAAAGGGGTAAAGGAAGGAGATAGAGAAGAGAAAACAAAATCTACTGGGTAGAAAGGTTGAGAAAGAAATGCCAAACTCTTCTTAAGGCCAATGAAAGGAAAAAAAAGGCTGCTCTAAGAAAAGGGAGGATAAAGGGGCATAAAGTAAAATAATTTTAAGCGAAAAAAAAAGGTGGGGGGGGGCAGGTCAAAACAATGTACAAAGAAATAAATTGCTATATTTAAGAAAAGTTAGAAACATATAGAAACTTGGGCCAGCAAATCCTAGCCGCAACCATGGGTGAAATGGAGATGCAACTCAGGACACAAAGATGTAGGGGGATATAGGGATTTTTCAATGAGAAAGAAGAAAAAAAGAAACAAAGATGGTCGGGGGAAAAAAAAGGCCGAAAAAAGTGGTCATTTCTGATGTCCAGAAAAAGAAGATTAAAAATATTTCTTGCAGGGAATTACAAAAGAGATATTTTCGATGAAAGAAAAATCTTTTCACTAATCAGGGGAAAACCGATATTTATCTGAGCATGAATGTAGGGGAGGAAAAAGGGGGAAAGATGGAGCACGCAATCTGCCACGTAGGATTGAGGGCGGGGGCCCAGATGAAAAGAAGGGGGGGGAAGAGGGGTGGAATACAGTGGGATAAGGCAAATATTCCATACCAAGAAAGAGAAAGGAAAAAAAGAAAGAGCACTGAAATCTTAACAAAAAAGCCTGATACCCAAAAAGGGGGAGGGAGCGAACGGAAGGGGGGCTCTAAAAAACAGGAAAGGGATTTTTACACATGGGATACATTAATTACTGGCATTTTATAGCAAGGAAGAGGAAGGAAGTTCATCAATGGTGGGTAGGTACAGGGGTCGACCAATAAAACTGAGACAAAGGCATCAGTATCGACAGATAAGGATAAAATCAAAATATGCCTACCAAAAAAGAGAAAACAAAGGTAAGCTTCAAAGGTAAAACTAGGGTTTATGTACAATCAGAAAAAGGAAAAAAGAAATACTAGAGGTTACATCCGTTTAAAGAGTAAAAGGCGGGAGGAAGACCCTGGAGACGTGGAAGGGGCCTAATGTTCACGAAAAGATTCCTCATAGTCTCTTGGAAAGGGGAGAGGTACCCATGGAGGAATAATAGAGAGCCGGAAGAGAGGTTCTTCCCTTGAAGTAAAGAAGAGTCCAAATGAAAAAAAGGGAGGTAGGTGGAGTCTCAATGACTCCTCGAAGACTAGGGAGGACTAAGAGAATTCACCAAGGTGACAGAGGACTCTGGGATGAATCCACTTTGACAGGAGAAATTGGGGGGGAAAAAAGGGGGATCAACAATTACTCAAATAGGAAGGGATGTCCCACAAATGGAACAAGTAAAAGGAATCCACAAGGGACTCCCAGGCTAAAAGACTTTTTTAGACGGGGGGAGTGGGTGGTAAGGGGGCTGGAGGTGTAATAGTTAGTAAGTAGGTTCTTGGTGAAACTTCTACATGACTCGAGTTGGAAAAAAGAGGTCAAGTAGGTTTTCGCCAAGTCAAGATACACACTCGAGAAATAAAAAGAAAGGGATATCTAGCGAAGAACCAGGATGGAAACCGTCAAGAAACTTGATACCCTAAGTTGTTGTCTCAAGGAAAACCATTTGAAGTGAGTCAGGAAGGGAATAGGGTGAAAAAAAAAAGACAACCATTCATTTGTTGTACCTGAAAAAGGTTGGGCAGTCGAAATCAAAATGAAGAAAAACAAGGATGGTCGCACATTTAACTAATTGGTTGCTCACATGTTCCACAACAAATGAGGTGCAACCTCATGTCAGGGCACCATTTACTCCAAATATAATCAGGGGTAAAATGGGGGGGGGGGGGGGATAAATCACAGTAGGGTGTCCTCCTTCAAACATTTCCATTCTAGACGGGAGGGAGTGGTAAAGAGAGGGGAAGGGGAAGGTCATTCAAAGAAAAAGGTATCCCATTTACAAAAGGGGGATATTTGTCGTAACGCAAATAAAATCACAAGGGAAGGCTGCAAACTAAGTGGGTTAACATTATTGGGGGAAAAAAAGAATTTGCTTTAAAAGGGGGGGGGCAGTGTCAGAGAGAAGAGTAACAGGGTACCATGTTTCTTAGGCGGTGCTAAATTCATGGTGTTTATTTAAAAAAAACAAGCCCGAGAATGAGGGGGTAAAAACGATTCACTTGAAAAGCCCCCTGCGTTGGCGGATAGAAGGTATTGACAAATGGACTTTTAGGAAGACTAGATATAAGGCATGTCTTTGAATATGTGTTATAGGACTCTGTTCCTTACTTCATTAAAGGGGGGGGAATGGGAGAAGGGGAAATGTGAAAGAACAAGAAAGGGGGAGAAAAAGTTCCGACCGTCTCAGACAAGGTAAATTGGGTCTATCCTCACAGGGGGGGGACTCCAAAATAAAGTCACCAGGGGGGGGAAGTCCCGTGGGAGGGGAAAGGTGCATCATTGACTGGGGGAACAAGGGCCTCAACATATCATCAATGAAGGTTGAGAACCCATGAGTCCTCACATAGGACCTCACTGGAGACACAAATCAAACACAGAGTCCTGTGGAGTCCGGTGGAGAATAATGGAGTAATCAAAATTCCCCGTCAGGGAGTTCCATTTATACCCACGGACTCCGGGGAAGAGGGGGAAGAGAGACAGTGGAGATAGGGACCTCATAACTCTATTATTACTTGATTACTCCAGGAAGCGGGAGAAAAAAACGAGGACTATGAGGAATCGGGCATTGATCCATGTGGAAGAAAAACGTTTACTGGAGAAGAAAAGGTTTAAAACCCGTGGGGTAAATCCAAAATGATTAGGTGCCTTGAAAAAGATTGAAAGGGAACATAAAAAACTTCCTAGGGGAAAAAGAAGTGATAATTTGGGGGGGAATGGTCTGGGTCAGCATAGTTGGGGGGGGTATTTCTTTAGCTGGGGAAAAGGGGAATTTGGTGAGGAGGGAGGAAAGGGTAACTTGGTCGCAACAGGGTGTTACAACGTACGAAATGCAGCTAGTTTATATGAAAAGCTAATGATGGGGGATCCTGGGAAAAGCTCATTGGAGGAAGGAGAAGGGGAAGAAAGTGGAAAGGTATAGGGGATTTTAAAGTGAAGGGGTTGTCTTGACGACGGGATGGGTTATGGACTTGTTCGGGTGAAGGGGAGCCGGGATTCTGAATGAATCAGGATAAAACTTCAAGGGATCAAGATAAAAGGAAGAACCCATCCTCTGGAGAAAAAAAAAGCTGGGGGGAAAAATCGGTCACGTTGCGGAAAATTTAAAAATTGGTGAAGTTTAGGTAGAGAAGAGAAAGATAAAGAAGATGGTTTGTTTACTCGAGGAGAGAGAAAGAGGGGGGGAAAAGGAGAAATATGAATATCCTTGTCTGAGCATTGGCACCTCAAAGCCGCAAGGGAGGGAAAAGGTCGGCAATGTTCGTCAGGTATAAGGTCCCTGGCTACTCGGGGGGGAGTTTGAGGGAAAAAAAACATAAGTATCCTGGGACAAAAGAGTCGGGGGGTTTCTGGGGGGGACAAAGTGAAACCGGGATGAGTTAAAGCCATGCAAAGGTGATGGAGCTTGTATGGTTTTTTGGGCTGTTTTCTCAATGGTAAATATCTGATCAAAAATTTACAGGGAAAAAGATCCTGTCGAGGGTGTTGAAAAAGCAATTCTTAATGCGGGAGTTGGGGGGGTCTTTATGAAGACAAAAAAGGGAGCAGGAAGCCAAAATTCCGGAATTTCGGGGTAAAACTGAGTTGGAACATTCGTCATGGAAAATAACTCTCCACAGAGTAGGGTGGCATACTCCCTAATGGGTATCATAGATAAACAAACTGATATGGGAAGAAAGAAGTAGGATCAGATAAAGGACAAAAAACATAGATTCTTGATAGGGGATGTGGAAATAAAGGGACTGGGTCTTACAATTCAGTAAGCTGGATCTGGAGGGGATATGTGTTAAATATGGGTTACAGATACAAATGCTTTGGCATTCAAAAATGGTAACATCAGACATGCTAAAAAATAATTCTCCTATATGGCAAAAGGTGGAAAAAAAACAAGACCAAATATCCCAATACTCCACTTGGTCAAAAAACTCAGAAAAACATTTATGAGGAACGTACAAAACACAAAAAACAAAAAAAGATGATATGAAATAGAAAGTGGTAAAAATTAATTCATAAATCGTTACTTACAACTGGAATGGGGCAAATTAATAAGAATAGGGTGGTCATTTAGTTGCCAATTAACAAAGGAAAGAGAAAAGTCTGGATTTCAAGGAATTGAGAGTGAATTTATAATCGAATACAATGAAAGGTATCAGGGAAGCATTCATTGAAATTTGTAGAATGGAGAGAAGTCAAATTCGTTTAAAAAAAAAACGGGGCTTATTCATATCAAAGGAGGGGGGGGATTAAAGCAGAAGGGGAAAAAGAGGAAAAGATACTTCATAAAGATTAAACAAGAAGAAAGAGGAACTGGTCAAAAGAAAAGAAAAAATCAAGAAATAGTCCATCAAAAAAAGCATGAGAAACGAAAGGGGGCAATTTAATCTTAATTAAGGAAGGAAGATAAGAAAAGCGGGGGAAACGGGATCCCAAGGGGGATATGAAAAAGAGAAATACTTCAGCAATGTGTTATGAAAACTGGGAATAAACAAGACGGGAAAGCCATAAGTGCAGTCAACTTGCAAATCCCAAACAAGAACCCTAAATACCTAAGAAAAAAGAAAAGGGGAAACCTACTGTCAATTTACCCAATATGAAATGGGATGACAATCAATCTTCCCAAGCACAAATCCTCTGTATTGGTAAAAGGCAACAAGGCCAGGAGAGAGGAGGGGAGAACATCCCCCGTGGATTATCGGGTCGACGAAAGATTCCTCAAAAGACAATAAGAGTTTCCCCGGGATAGAACATGGGGGTCAAAACTCCGCAGGAGGATGAGGAGGGTCTATAGGCCCATAGAGAGATTCCCAGGAGTCCCCATGTACCTTTTTGGGAAGTACAGAGACTCACAAGAATGACAGACCATGAACTCTGGGGGCCATGGACTCCACGGCCAAAGTGAAGTACTGTAAGGGGGGGACGCACGACCTTAGGGAAAAGGGAGGATCCATTTTTACAAAAACAGGAAAGAAGGAATTTCCGGGGAACTAAAGACTCACGAACTCCCACAAGTACTGCCAGGGGGAAAGGGGGACGCCATTGACTTGGTGAGGACTCTGTGGAGTAAGAATGGGGGGGGGGGAAAAGTTCCTTAGGGGGCTTCTGCTGTTAATCCACATAAAAACTCATATTTTATCATACTTGAGTATATTTTTACAAATCAAAAGTCAGAATAATTACAATCAAAATAATACATGAGCATATATCAAAAAGGCATTTCATAAACTCATCATGAAAAAACTGGCTCAACCGAGAAACATGTTGGGTAAAGAAGTCTCTTTGAGTATGGTTTCAAGAGAGGGGGGTTCACCTGCTGAAAGTGGGGAAAAAACTGAGTCAGGACAGACAAAGAAAAAAAATGGAACTATCATTGTGGAAGAAATCATGCTCAAAAAAAAGATGAAGGGGAAGGATAATTGGGGGGGGGGGAGGGATTTCCCCATTTTACAACAAAGAGAGGGTGGGGAAAGGGGTGGGGAGGAGTTAGGGAATGAGGTCTCAGTCCAAACAGACCGATCTAGAGAAAAAAAAAAAGTGAAGGAGGAAAAGAGGAGTATTTTGGAATTAGACACTCACTTCATAGTTAAATTCGAGAAAATTGAAATGCTTATCTTTGTCAGGAAGGGGCAACATCGGTGCACATCATTGTGGTTGTAGTAATTGCCCATTCTAAGGGGATGGGAAAAAAGAATTGTTGTAATGACGAAGGAAACACTGTAAAATTGGTTTCTTCAGGCGGTGAACACTAATGAATAAGACTCAAGAGAATGAACTGTTTACCCGGGAAATGGGGTATTTATTTTTAGACCAACAAGGAGGGGAAGTTGATGCCATGAAAGGGGGAGGAAGAAAGATATATGCAAGTTATTATAGGAAAAGGGAAGGTGGAAATATGATCTGGGAAAAGTAATGTAAAAAATACTGGGGATCCTAGATGTGGAAGAAAGGAGGGAGAGAGTTCACTATTACACTCCTAGTTAACGGGGGGTAAAGAGACATGAAATCAAAAGAGTCAAACGAAAGGGACTGGAGAAAAAAGGGAGCCTCTTTTATGCCATTGTGGGGCACTAAGTTGTAGCCATGGGGGGTCCAAGGAGTCCTCACATAGACTCAGGGGAGAGTCCCAGGCTTCCTCCCGAGTCCTCAGTAACCCCTCACAGAGAAAGAGTCACCTGTGAGTCTCAGGGGGGGTAACTCTTTAGTCCACAGAGGCCAAAGTACTTGGAAGTAAAAAATGGACTCCACAGCCTCGAAGATGGACTTCCTCATAACTCCCGAGAGACCTCTAGGGGAAAGGGGAGAACTAAGACTCTATGGGGTACTCTGACCAGGGCCCACTGGGACCTCAAGACTGGACTTGGGACGACAGGGACAAAATGAAAGGAGACAAAAGAGGACTCCACGGGGACTGGAGGGAAGGAAGGAAAAACATGGAAAACCCCGTGGGGAAGGAAGAAAGGAAGTAGTTGTGACTGGGTACTTTATATTGGACTGGGAAAATGATCTTGTGAAGGGGGGAGAGTTGAGTTTTATGGGTTTTAAGGGGGAGGGCTGTATGTGTCTGTCGATAAAAGGGGAGGGGGCTTGCGGGGGGCCAACACTGTTTGGAGAACACTGGGGGAAGTCTGGTTCAGGCATAAGAAGCTAATCGAATTGTGTCATCCTGTGCGAAAGGGTTCGGAGTAGTCCTCACTTCAATCACGACGTGAACTATTCGTTTTCTATCTCAGAAAGTTTTCTTCAGACAGTTCATGGTTTAGCCGAGGGGGAGGTGAGGGCTCTGACAATTTGAGTCGGGGGCGGGAAGTAGAGGAGTCGGAAAGGGTTCAAGCGAAACACACTGTCCAAAATCCTCTGATTTCAAGAAAAACGGTGGTAAAATAGGGTCACGGTGAAGAAAAAAGGGGACTGGGGGCTGCCGTGAATCAAGTGAAAAGGAAGGGATCAGATTAACAGGATTTCTGGGGACAAGGAGGTACATGACGAACAGAGGAGTGGGGGAACAAAAGATGGATCTTGTAAGATCGTGGGGGACTGCGCAGGACAACTGCATTTTAGGAATTGTGGGAAAAGATTGATGACCAGGTAGCGAGGAAGGAGACTCGGGATTGACATTACTCCAGAAATCCCTGGCATAATGTGGGGCTATGGAGGCATCCTCAACAAAAGCAGAGACGACAAGGTATGAAACGGGGGATTTTGGGATTGGAATACATTGAAGCAATATAGAGGGCCAATGGGTTAAGGAGAAGGAATGGGACAGGGTGGGTCTTCCATGCAAAGCCTGGGGAATCTGGACAAAGTTACAGGACTTTATTAAAGAAGCCCGAAAAGACATAGGGGGCCCCGGGGAGGGGGGACATGGGAACGGAAGGGTGGAATATTTCCATTACTGCAAATTCTAGATTTTTTTTTGGGGAAGACTAACTG
>Ga0179593_1435213_pt1 | contig 11552 bp, 13 predicted proteins | sample CZODoug2_1_08_16_FD_185931 | JGI IMG/M metagenome (GOLD analysis project Ga0179593, IMG submission 185931) | Vadose zone soil fungal communities from Angelo Coast Range Reserve, California, USA - CZODoug2_1_08_16fungal (PacBio error correction) | ecosystem: Environmental > Terrestrial > Soil >...
GGCTTAACATCTTAAAGCCGAATGTCGCAGTAGAAGGAAGCCACGGTAAACGAAACCCGTCACGAATCCAAAAGGGGCCGGCTAGGCGCGGCCGGGGGGGGGGGAGGGGGACGTGCCAGAAGAGCGTCGTCGATTCGAATGGAACGGAGTTGGCCTTCATCCCGGCTCAAGAAAAAGGGGGGGGCCGGAATTATCGAAAAGGATAACCGGTCAGAAATCCGGGGAAGAGACCTTGGGTCATCGGAGGGTCCACGAGTGATGGTGGTGCCGTGAGGTTTCGCGGGGTCCGGGACGCCGAATTCGGCAAAAAAGGGCCGTCGATCGGGGGGTCGGGCAAAAGTGGGGTGCATTAAAGAGGTGGGGAGGGACGAGAACTCGTCCAAGTCACGGATCCCGACGAACAGGCTCCGGCAAAGTTCAGGGAATGTGCCTTAAAAGTGCCGTCCAGCATTGGGGGGGGACTCACCACACTGCAAAAGAAAGACAGGGGAACAGCGCAATACTTGGAAAAATTCTTACTCCGTGGGTCATACATTTTTGTTCCTGGCTCCCCGAGGGCGGACGGATCCAAAGTAACGTGGAAAACCAGGTGAATACTTCAGGCTTGGACCGTAGCGGACCTCGGACATCCTTTGAAGGGGAAAAAACTCAAGTGCAAATCGCCCCCCGCGCGCATGAAAAAATTGGGATCTTCTTCCAGATCAAGCTCTGTTTTCTGCCCGTCTGCTCCAAGTGTGCACTCCCATAAAAGTGGAAGATACTCTGACAGAAAGACGATGCCTAACCAAAAACACCACAGGGGCACCTACCGAAACCTGACAGCAACGCAGGAGGTATGGCAAGGCTCGAACGGAAGAATGCTGTTAAGAGCATCATCCTAAAGTGGCAAGGTCCGAGAAGGATCGCTGGAAGGGCGGGCATCCCTGGTCATTGCGGGCAAAGGAATTCTCGAGCGATCTCAGACGCTAGGAATTCTAACACACTAAGAGGAACATCATTCTCATGGTGAGCGCATGCCACCTGTGGTCCGGGAGGGACCTGGATCTGAGGGAGTGAAGTAGAAACAGGATATGAGAAGAAGCGTGACAAATCTCGGGTCAAACGAAACGGCTCATGGGTAGAGCACGAAACAAACAAAAATTCTACCGCGGGGAATACATAACAACCAAAGAAAGCGATAGGAACAGAGAAGAACTACTAAGATGCCAGGTTGAATCAAGAGCTTAACGGAGAAAAAGAATGAAAGAAAGTCGACTGGAGGACATGTAGAGGTATGATGGAAAAAAAGAACACCCCCATCGTTAAGAGAAAAGAATAAATCGGAGTGTAATGACGGAGAAGGGTAAGTCTGGAAACTAAGAGGTCGCTAGGAACTAGGGAAGGGAAAGGGATGACAGAGATCATGGGACCACCTTCCAACACGGAAGCCGGACAACCCTCAATAAGAAACTCTGCGATAGGATAAAAAGGAAAGTAGGACATCATACCTCATCACGAAAAGAAAAAAGAAACGACAAAAAAAACCGCAGGGAGCGGGTACTTAAGGACCAGACCTGGATCCGCCAAGGATTATCGCTAATCCAGCGAATAAGGCAGGACACTACAGGAGTACTGACGGAAAGACGCGTAAAAAACTGTCTGGGAATATAATCCCATCGCCGAGATAGGTAGACGACACCATGAATATCCTAATTGAAAGGCTCATTGTCACACAGAGGCAGAAGAGACCTCGCTATCGACAAGGTTGGACAAGCAGGATCTTCTTAAGCACAAAAGAAGCTATAAGGCATCAGGCGCTCTGAGTTGTCGGAAAAGATGTGGGAAGATCGTGGTATGACGAGCAGTAAAGGGAATGAAAACGATGTGAAAAAACGCGATCCGGGACCTCGCCAAACAGAGCAAGAAAAGAGAGTGTCGCCGTTTCAACCAGCTAAAAAAAGGACAAAACCGATCGAATAGCATCGCAAAAAACAATCGCTACGGGGGGGGGGGGGGGCTCGTGCAGGAACAACTCGAATCAAGTCGAGGGGAAGTGGAACGGAACTGCACCATGAGCGGGTGAAACGAACACACCGAAAAGGGTACGCTGGGGAATTCGGGGCGCTATGGGCGAAGAGCGAAGAATTGGCCATAGGGGTCTGCGAAATGGGATGTCAGGATAGGGGCTTCCCAGTCTGCAAGAATCAGACGAGTACTGCTGTGACAGACTAGCGGGCTACAAATGATACCGAGCAACACTCAGGGAAGAGGGAACCAGGACCCATCTGCGGGGGGCCGGCGAACAAAAGAGAAGGACAATACAAGAACCAAGAGGCTCATATCGGCCAGACCAAAGCATGCTAAATGGAGACCGAGCTGTGGGAGAGACGAAGGTCGGGGATTGAGCGGAAAGGTGGGAAAAAGGGGCAACTGCAATTAGAGAAAGCTGAGAAGAGAGCAGGATACGCGTTAAAACAGAGTGGGGCAAGAAACAAATAGCAACTGGTAAAGAGAAGCACAAAAAATCGGGGGATTAGGGGACAGTAGTGAAGCTCACAGAAGGTGGGGCGAAAGAAATAGGTTCGTAAGGAGGATGGAGAAAAAAGGGAAGGGGTACGTAGGAAGGAGAATAGGTTCAAGAAAAAAAAAAGACGGCTTCAATGCAAGGAGGAAATAGCTTCTTCCTAGCGAAGAACGAGTGTAAAGGAAAGTTTACCATCCGAAAAACACGAAGAAAGAGACCAGATCCTGGCGCTGAAGGGACGGTGCCACCACAATTGAAGGTAAACCCCTACGGAACCAACAAGGCGAGCGCTGGGGAAGAGATGCAAAGAAGGGGCACGAGACTGCACGAGAAAGGGAGTCCTCCAAAGTGAGGGAGGACTTGGACATGTAGGAACGAGACCGTAGGAGGGGGGGAGAGCAAGCGTGGAGGCTATATCTCCACAGAAGTCGGGCAATCGCAGTGGGAATGAGGGCTCGGCTTAAACAAAGGGTGGGTAAATCGAGAAACTCGGAATGGAGGGTAGGTACGCCTTCGAGTCAGGATAAAGTACCCTTTGGGCAGAGGTGTGAGTTAAGCCATAAACGTCAGACCATGAAGCTAAAAGACAATCAGACGGGGCTTTCAAAGAGTGGCATGAAAAGAGATGCACAAAACTCCGAAAAAACATATAAGATGCGTGGGCAATAAGACAACATCTGATCTATTGGGGAGAGCTACAAGGTACGAAACCAAGTTCCTTTTCGGACAACCCGGAGAGCTTCTCGACTGAACGCACTCGACGAGAACCACAATGAGCGCGGAGGTCGCGACGAAACTCGCGGACGACAACAGAAAGGTCGCGGCGGGCCTAGCAAAAAGGGAGCGGGCAGCGATGAACGGGAAATCGCAGCATAACCAGGAGGGAGGACAGCACGCGCAGAAATACACGGCACGACGAATTCGCAAGGGGACACAACGAGGAGAGAAAACTCGTGATCGTAAGAACTGTTGCGAAGGGTGACAGCAGATGGTGGAAGGGGCGGAAGAAGGAAAGGGACAGGCGGGACAAGAATGCCAGTCTATCATGCAGGATCAACAAGGCAAATATGCCAGGGAGAGAAATCGATGGCGAAGTGCATAAGGACCCCGCCTACGGGCAAACCGCCCGCGTGCCTCGGAGAATAATTGAGACGATTTCATCACAGTGGGATACTCCTCATGACACGTTCGTATACAGGTGGACAAGAGATTACGCAGGAGTAAGACTTGGAGAAGGTGGGATGCGGAAGCTTATGGGAAAAAAGATATGGGGGGCAACACGGGGATGGGGACACGCTTACTAGTTGTAGATGCAGCGAAGGCAAGTGTAAGAACTTGAGGGTGCAAAAAAATCGAGGATGAAATAAAAGATTAGAGACTAAAGAGGTGGGGTAGCGAACATGAGCGGGGAAGGGAAAATACAGGAAGAAGAATGGTCTTCACTGGAATGACAAAGGGGAAATTGGGGTGCGTCGGGCCCGGCGCGTCGTGGGAAAAAAAAAGCATCCAAAAATGGGCGGGGAAGCAACACCGAGGGTCCGGAAAAAAGGGAGGTGCTAGTATCGAATTACCAAAAAGCGCTTGGCCTACGCGCCGAAGGGAAAGTAGAGCGCGAACTGAGTGCAACGAGGGTGCCACTATCTGGAAGGAGACGACGAGAAAAAAAAGAAAGGGACAGACAGAATAAAAAATGTCTACGAACGAGTGGTCCTCGGGGAAGAACACTGCGAGGAATCAAAAGGGTAACTCAGGCCCTGAGTTAAAAAAAAAGGTTTGGTACCTGACGAGAAGACCAGTCCACTCCCTTGGAAGCTCTTGAGGGAAGGCGCGGACACTTATGAAAAGTCGCGAGGGGGGTGTTGACAAAAAAGCAGAGTCAGCCAAAAGAACTTTTGTCTTCATCCAGGAAGAGGAAGCAGTACTTTCTATTTGAGTAACTCGAACTTGGAGGGAAAGTCTCTAGGGAGTCGGATCTGACCCAGTAGCCAGAGAGGTCGCCATTAGGTCGGTTCCTTTCGATTAAAGGGGCCACAGGCCTCACCCACAGTGAAGGACTAAACGATGGCCGAGCCTACCTCAGGAGTGAACGGGGGATCCGAAGTAAGGAAGGACCTGACTCTGTTTTGAAGCGGGAAAATTCAAAATAGACGTAGGAAAAGCGGTTGAGCACAAATTACTGTGAAAAGCAAATAATACGAGAAGTCACTCGAACGTAGGCCTGGAAGGGGGGGAAAAGGGAGTTAAAAGGGTCGTGGGGGGAAGGGGGGGTCTCCTTCCGAGGGTAGTGCACATTCAAAACAGCGTGTCGAGGGTGGCTGTGAAGGGGAGTCGGGGGCTGGGGGGTCTAGGGGGGGAAGGGGCGGGCCGCAGTGTGCAGCGGCGGGGGGAGGGTTAACGGTGGGAACGAAAGGCAAGGGGTAACTACCACAGCATGCTCTTGACGCGCCTTAAGCTACGGCAGCAGATAAACGGCTTGGGTACAGTGGAGGGGGAACAAAAGTAATCTCGGATCTATGAGTGGCAGAGCAAAAGGGGGGAGCGCCGACAGACGCGTCTCAAAAGAAAGGGCAGAGGAGCGGACGAAGATGGAGGGCGCCTACTAAGCTCTAGTATGAACCTGGGTTTGGCAGAATTTGACGAAAAAAAAAACGATCGATGAAAAGTTGAAAGTAAGCGAACACGTGGGGGGTGGGGTGATGTGGACGTTAACGAGGGGGGAACAGAGTCAACAGCAGCATCAGAAAGAAAAATCTCATGGACGTGATTACTGGCGAGGGAAACAAAGTGTCAGCTCTATCATCAGGGTCGGCGGAGTCAAGATCAAATACACGTAAAAGGCGCGGAGGAGGGAACGAAGAACTCTAAAAGTACAAAATATAAGACTACATGGCTAAAAAAATACAGAGTCCCGACTGGCAGTCAAAACAAAAGTCGCAGGCCAACACGACGAAAGTGCAAAAAAACAAGAGAACTACACGCGCGGTGGGTGGAAAAACGGTATCAAACCTGGGAATTGCAAAGTAGCTGGACGGGGGATGTGGAGAAGCCGACAGGAGGAAAAAGGGATCATCGGAAATCTACCTAGGGGAAAGAACAAGTCAAGTGGAAACATTCTGACGAAGGAAAAAAGGGGTCTAGATGAATATCTCAGGAGGGGGGGAGGGGGGGGCTGGGGGAAAAAGACACGACGCAGTATAGGTTTTACAAGACGAAAGGACTACACCATCGACTGAAAGGGGTTGGTGTGGAGTGGGTGAAAATGTAGAGGGAAGCAGGAGGAGATCATCAAAGGATGTCTTAGAAGCTGGAGGGTATGGAAAGGGGATTCATACCGATAAATAAACAAAACGTCCATCAGTCGCATAACTGGGGGTAGATCACGGTGATGCTCGTCTTAAGTGTGGGGGGGGGAGGGGAGTGAACTTCGGGGGGGAAGTGAAATTGCCCAGGAAGCTGCTGTTACGACAGACATAGGTGTGCGGCGCTAGTAGTGTCAAAGTTGGATGTTGTGACCGTATTGTTGTGCTCCTACTATTGGTATATCTGACGGGATCAATGCGTAACTGGGAAGCTGAGGTGGGCAGGTGGGGGGTGTGGGTGTGGATGGAGGGGAGAAAAAACGGACACATAATGGAAAGCTAATGAGGCTCTACAGGTATTACGTCAGAGCGATTTCAGGGCAGGTTGCCGTTGAGAAACAAAGGAAGGACCTCAAGGAGTATTGCCGAAAGAGATTCAGATGAGCCAAAGTGTTAAAAAAGGGCTGATAAGGGCCCGTCTAGCGAACGCGGGATTTGAATCAGGAAGAAACGGGTGGGCAAGGGAGATAGCACAATCAAAAACGGAGTCAGGGGATTAGGTTACAGACTGGAACAAGTCAAACGCAGCAAAAAGACGGACGGGTGCGCTGAAAAAAAGCTGAAGAAAGAGATAGGACCGGCAGTTAAACAAGGGACAGTGGGTTCAGAAGGGTGACCTGTAAGGGCTGGACGGTAATGCAGATCTACAAGGGTATGATGAAACATTTGTACAGAAATACTCAAAGATAGGGGTTCCGAGCGTCTCTGAATGAAGATTTTATGGGGGTGTTATTAGAAACAACTTCGAGAAGGAAAACATGGTTAGCGGGTCGCGAAACAAGTTAGTAAGCGAGAGGAGGAAAAGGGCCTTCCCAGTACGGAAGGTATTAGGAGAATAAAAATTTTCTCTCGTTAGAAGAGACGCGAAAAATAGCGTGAAGTGACCATGTTTTCGAATTACAAAAGGCAATGTAAAGTTGGATTAAAGGTCTGCAAGGGTTGTTACTCCAACAATCAAAAGGAGCTTTACAATCAAGGAGGGGAGTCACGAATTGTCAAAGAGACGGGGGGGGGCTGTTAGGAGAGAAGAGTGGTGGCCGTGGAGCGGGTGAACAATCGAAGAGGCAGTCGTAAAGCTGGGAGAAGGACTTGTGAGAGGGAACGACGTTTAGAAGGAAGAGCAGGGGGAGGGAAAGGGGGTGTAGGCGGCCAACGAATAAATGAAATCATTGGTTCCAGAAGGTCTGGAAATCCCAAATAAAAGAGAAAAACCCCCCGGATCGACGGGGTGCAGGGGTGCCCGAATGGGCGTGATCAAGACCTGTACACGCCACGTTCGAAAACCCAAAATATTCCTCTCGAACAAAAAAATAGGGAGCAAACTATGGCCAGGGCGTCGCAGGACAGGGGAAGGGAGGTAAAGGATGGGATAAAAGCGCACAGAACTGAGATCAGCCAGTGCGGGAAAGGGGATTCGCAGCAGTGGGGAAATTCTCTGAAGACGAGAGAAACAAGCCGAAACAACCCCGCTGAGGGAGAAACCGATTCGGTGCAGGCTCTAACGGCAGACCTGGAAATGCTCGTGATCGGACCCAAGAGGGGACCATCCGATAGACCGGATGTAGGAAAACGATCATCGCTCAGAAAAAAAAAAATGACGGGGAGAAAAGAGAATTGGCTAATACAGCATTCTGGGAGGTATCGAGTATCAGGGGGGAGAAAGAAACACGGACTCCAGGGGGAGAGGACAGCGAAGGTTGGTGGGGGGTGAATGAGCTGGGTCTGCTAGCGGAGAAGAGGGCACTGGACGCAATTAACGGGACTCACGACTAATAGCTGGAAAACGGGGTTAGGAGACTAACGTTCTAGAAGGTGACGCAAAGGGGGTCGAGACAGCAGGGTTATAAAAAATTTGGGAGAGGTTCGACGGAGTACAGGAGGAAAAGACTTGGATAGAGTTGGCAAACGTCTAGCGGGACACACTGGACCAGAATCGTGGGACAAGGAGGGTGGGAAATCCTTGAAAAATAAAACATCCGGCCCAAAAGAGGGAGGAAAGTATTCGGTACCGGGAAATTTTGCCATCGACGGGGAAAGGGGGGGACCTGACCAAAAGGACCACGGAACAATCGAGACAGAAGCAGATAACTATAGACCAATGAAACAGAGGAGGAGCACTCAAAAAGGTTCCTGGGGACACATTCCCTAGCCAGGGAAAAACAATGAAGAACCAACCAAAAAGACAGCGAACGGTGGATTCGGTAAGGCGCAAGATGGAAGGGCCCAGCTTAAATAATCGCGGGAAGAGACAAGATGCAGATCCAACGAAAACAAACCCCCACACAGAATACCGACGAAATTCATCTAGTGGGGATTGGAATCGCCTATGATCCCTCTGTATATTGCTGAGAGTTTCGGGGAGGCGTCCCCTCAGTGGCTTACGTATGGCCTAGCGTACTGGGTTGTAGGACAGATGAAAAGCTTCATATTCATCATGGCAATTGTGGTAGGTGTATCTCATGCACATTCCAATAGGGCGATCACGTCTATCAGAACGATATTCCTGGGATTGCATCTGGTTTGTCGTTTGTCTGGTGTAGCGTGATGGAGCCATGTGGTGGTTGATGATAGGTTTGACTTGGGCGTCGGAGTGGGCTGTGGGTATGTTTTTGGGCAGGCGAGAGCGCGAGTCTGGATGGGTCCTGTAGTAAGAGGGTTAGGTCTTGGTCGTGGGTCATGTTGTGGAAGTTTCTCGGAAGTACAAAGGGAACGGGCGGAATTGCCACACTTTTCAGCAGAACTATTCGAGAGCGCACGTATATAATAAAGAAAGTCGGAGGGAGCCACCACAAAGTCCACGAAAACAAAAGCCATTAGAAGGAAGAAGTGCCATGCATCATCCCCAGGAAAAAAGCGAGCGAATCTCAGCTCGACCCGTAAAGGGCGAGAATGGAGAGGGAAAAAAAGGGAAATGACCTAGAAAACGTGAATTAGGAAAGAACATCGAGGAGCTCACTTCTCGTGCGGGAAAGACACACAATCATGGAGGAGAACGAGGGGACAGTAGATAAAAAAGAGGGGATGGAGAAATACAGCAGAGATGGAGATATGACCAGCACCACGAAAACCATAAAGGAGTCGCAGATAAGAGACACTCAAAAGATCACACGAAATATACGCTGGATGAAGAAACGGGAAAAAAAAAAGAAGTCTATTAAAAGAAAACTATATGGAGACCGGGATAAAACGCTGAGGGGGAGAGTTACCTTAAAAAAGCTGCAACAGATGGCGATGGTACGATGTGGTTCAAGTTAGGAAAATCAGCCCCGACACGCAATCGGGGTTGTTCGGAGCGGCTCGCAAAGGATCTCGAAAAAAACAAAGAAAGAGATCGGAAGTGAAGCCGTCGATGAAAAAATCATCGGCAAACACCGAGGAACCAAAGGGGAAATCATGAGAAAGCGAATCGATACGAACCAAGGGTGAGGACAGCGGTAAGGGATGAAAACTGATTCACACGGTGATAAATCACAGCACACAAAATAAAAACGTAAAAAAAAGTCGTCACGACGATGAGCTGACAAAGTGGCAGGGTAGCACGAGGCTTCAACCTGAAGAAAGAATATTCGACATAGACTGGCGCGATCCGGGAATTAGCTCCACTCACAGAGTCTTAAATGACTCAGTCATCTGGGGGTGAGCTGCACTCGACTCATGTGAGTATCAAGATGGACAAAGAGAATAGGCTCTGCGCAGGAAACAAATATGTCAGGAGTTGAGCAAAGCACATCAGCGGATACAGTAGGGGCGGGCCGCTCGAGACTCCCCTGGTCAACACACTCAAAGAGGGGGGGGAGAAAGGGGGAACCCCGGGGGACATGTCATGGAACAGGTTTCTAGAGGAAAAAAATCTCGCGGATGAAAGAATGCTCCAAAGAATTGAGAAAATACAACCGGTCAGGGGAGGTAACAGAAAAGTCGGGCGGGCACTCAAAGCATGGGATGAGTTAAGTGGAAACGAATTTAGGGGAGCTGCCGATATGAAAGACTAAGTACCGATGACTGGGCGGGAGAAGGATCAACCACGAACGGGGGTGAACCTGGTAATCTTGTAAAAGGGGGGGATTCAGCCAAAAACACACCCAAAAAAAAAAAAAAAAAACACTAAAAACAAAAAAAAAAGATAATGGTGAGGCAATCGAGTCGAAGGGGAGGCGGGGGGGGGGGGGACGGGTAAGGGTGTTGCCGTCACACGAGACAATAGGAAGACATAGATCTCAACGGCACGGGCGCTGCATGCGGGGGGACGGGAAAAAACTAGTTAGAGTCACAGACGAATCAACGGACCGGGCCAACCGTGGGGAGAACGGGCGTCGCATAAAAACAAAATCTGCGCACGGGATCGTGGGAACGGAACACAAAGAAAATTCAGGGAGACATAAGCGGGTCGCCACAACACTGAAATGGAATCAACAGAGGCAAGCGCGATAGATCCAGGGGGGACACCGGAAGACGAGAACGTCATATCGCGGACGGCAAGGGGGGGGGGGCATAACCCACGGGTATCGGGGTACGAATGCCGGTCAAGCTGTATACTAGTGCTCGGTCAGAAAGGAAGATAAGGCACAGGAAACGTCGAACGAAGGTATCAGAAAGGAGAAGTCGAGGGTAGGAAGAGCGGAATGCAGAGTCTCCAAAATGAAGGAAAAAGGTCGGCTACGGGGTTTCAAAGGAATGGGGGTAGACCCACCTAAGGTAACGGAATGTGACGAGGACGTCGGGAGTGAGAAAGCTTAACAAGATTCGAAAACGGTGTGAAGAGGGCAGGATCCGAACCTAAACGGCGTGCAAAGCAAATATACGATCGCTACGTCGTGGCCAGAGGCAAAGGGATCTTGGCAAGCTCCCGCGTCTTTTCTGCTGAGGACAAGTATTGTTGGAAGTGGTCAAGAGAGGGGAAGACAAAGGGCAGAGACGATGGAGCAAAGAAAACTACCGAGAGTCCTGAAAAGATTGCTGAGAAGCAGACGGCGTTGCTCGGGGAACGTGTGTAAATTGTCCATGGGCGCTGGAGGAAACGCGTCCTGAGTACGCCACCAGCAATTGGCGAGGGGAGAGCAGGGCGGAATGACCGAAGAGACGCAGAGAGTGCCGACAAGAATTAGGAGGGAAAGAAACAAGGCAGGGGGTCACCGACGACACCGAAAGAATACACTCTAAGACTCAGATGACAAGATAACAAAAAGGTAATTAACAAAAGGACCAAGGCAAGGGGCGGGGGGGGGGTGGCTGATTGGAGAGTGCTGGAAACAAACGGTGAGAAGGAACTCACGTCCCTAGAGGGGGGCCTGAGCCCTAGTGGACGTGCCAGCAGGCACAGTTGTGGTGAAAAAGATCAGGTGATAGGTCGTCCGAGGGTCGAGATGGGCACAAAGCGACTCCATAAAAGAAAGCACCCGCCGAGACTTTCATACTCGACAAAGACAATCCTACGTAAAAAAGAGGGCGAGCTTAGCGCTAGGCAGATTGGCAAGATGGAAAGTGCGTAGCGGAAAGCAGGAGAAATTATTACCGGAGCAAGGAGCAATAACTTGTGCGAGGAAAAAGGATAGTAGGGGCACGAGAGAGAATATGGTGGCTGGAACGGGTAGTCCATGAAAAGTCGTAAAAAAAACTTAGGGGAGGGGGATCGGGGGGGGAGGAGCCGGACGCACTGGTCACGAAACGGGGAGAAAAAAGCTCGAAGAGAC
>Ga0179593_1435246_pt1 | contig 11552 bp, 10 predicted proteins | sample CZODoug2_1_08_16_FD_185931 | JGI IMG/M metagenome (GOLD analysis project Ga0179593, IMG submission 185931) | Vadose zone soil fungal communities from Angelo Coast Range Reserve, California, USA - CZODoug2_1_08_16fungal (PacBio error correction) | ecosystem: Environmental > Terrestrial > Soil >...
AAAAACATAGAGGTTATCGTAACGACTTCACTAACCAATGCGAAAAGGAGAGCACTAATCGACGAGGGTCCCTAAAGTCGAGGGTCAGTCAAAGGCCTTGAAACGAAAAGGGCAGGGGTTCTTGTACCTACAGGGGCTTAAATGAGAAAAGCCCAATGACAACAGAGGAATAAAATGAGCCTCCATTTGTAAACGCAAACAAGAAGTGGAAAAAGTAAGGAGACAGAAAAGAGATACCCGGAGGGAGGCAAAATGAGACTCACGAGTCAAGTAATCTTTCATAGGTAATTGGGCTTCAACTTGGAAGAAACGCTTCAAGAACACAAAAAGCCGCAACAACAACGCATAGGCGACAAAAAGCTGGAAAGAGGAAACGGTCCCAAACGAAAAGAAAAAAGCGCGTACAAGTAACCAACTTATCTGATTTTGGGGAGTTAGGCTGAAAAAACGGGCTAAATTTCATCTCAGCAAAAATAGGCATTGTAACGGTGACCAAACAGAGGTTTGCAGTTAAAGTTTAGACAAGTAAAAGGGGGAAAAAGGGTTAGGAGGACGGAGGGAGGTTGCACACCGGGATCTTTGAACCAGGCAAAGGGAACTGGAGAGGGGCAAATGCCCGTTAGGATGTGACAATAGGGAAACGAGAAGTTTTAAACCAGAAACACGAGAGTCCGGAGCCTGACGGCGGTGAAGATGTGGGTGAATCTTCACCAGCCCAGTGGGGCCACACGGGTGGAGGCTCAAACAGTAGGGGGGGACGGTTGGCAAGGCTAGTGAGTAGGAGCCGAGATTCTGCAGTTCCAAACAAGCTCAGGATCAGGAAAAGGGCTCACAGACGGGGAACCTTCAAAAAATGAGAGCGCAAGTGTACAAAAATCGCCAGTGCAGAAGAGTGGGGGGGGAAACCAGAACCATCTTAACAACAGGGCCCAGAAGTCAGCTCAAGAACCTGGAAGCTACAACTCCGGGAAAGAGCGTACAGGGGCGTAAGAGATAGATCAAGGGGGAAAGAAAAAAAAAAAAACAAGGGGGCAACTTTCTACAGTTATGGTGACAAGGATACGGTCCGCAAAAAATGTCACAGGAAAAAAAAAACAAAAAAAAAAAAAAAAACAAAAAAAAAAGAAAAAACAGGATGCTGTGCTATTCAAAAGGGGTCGTCAAGACAGAAATTGCCAAAGCAGGGTCCAGGAAAAGTGTCACTGAGGACGGTCAGGACCCGAGAACAAAAAGACCGGAAGAACACAGGCGTTGGAGAGCAGGAAGGGGTATACCCTGGCAAAAGACCAACAGGGCGTTTGGGTAGGGGACGGGCCGCTGCGCGTGAAATCTGGGTACTCGCGAAAAAAGGACAAAAAGGGGGGCCATGGAGGTGAGTGACGAGAAAAGCTGTACTGGAACTGAAGGAAGAGGGGGCGAGAGGCGCGAAAGTTTGGTAAGTTAATGGGACAAAAATTACTATCTCAGAAGAGGAAGGAGACTAGACATTGCCTCATATCTGACAAGTGTGCGGAAGGGAAGTCAACGGGACGAGGGGGAAGCAGGGGGGGCGTCATGAGAGGAAGAAATGAAAGTCCGTTGAGTCCGTTTCAACGCACAGTTGCCGAATCCACTAAAAAAAAATGGTCCCCGTGGGGGAAGAGCTTGGGGCTGGCCGAGCCTTCATAAAACAGAAAGAATAGAGTGCGAGGAATATTGAAAGGAGAAGGGGGAAGAGAAAATTAAAAAGCGTATTCTTGAGGCAGAGGCATTGGGTCGCCATGGCGGCAGCGAAAAAAAATTCAAAAAACTGCACGCAAAGAGTGGAGACTTAGGACCGGGGGAAAGACAGCCGCCGAAACTATAAGGCGGAATACAAGAACCAAGTGAGGGAAGAAAAAGAGAAGGTTTCAGAAAAAAGTGGGAAAAAATAGAACGTCGGAAGAAAGAGGCGGAACCACCAGTCGCCCAGGGAGGGGTGCGTGTGCGGAAAAGGAGGGGATATAAAAGTTGGTTTAGAAGGACAGAGTGGTACCACGGGGAAAAAAAAGGGGGGGGAGGGCGCGGCGCGGACTTGGGAAAAAATTAGATTTAGCAAAAAGAACAGTGTTATAATTCAAGCGGCTTCAAAAAAAAAAACGTTCCTTGAACTTCGAAAACACACTGAGGAATAGAACTTTATAGTCGAGGAAGGGCAAGAGGTCACACCAAAAAAAACGGTGGCACGTAATGAGACGGCACGACGCGATGCCAGCACGGTGGGCCCGAAAAGCGTGTGCGTGACCAGAGCGAAAGGGAGATCGTCAACGGAGAGGAGGAGAGATAGATGGTACCTTAAAACCTAGAAGCCGCTTGGGCAAGAGACAATAGCCGTCGGAGGCCGCAGAAACCGTGAGGGGAAATCTATTGGCCTCAAGAGCAAATGCAGGGTGGAAAGGGACCAACTTAATTAAGTAAAAGACAGGAAAGGTGGGCACGCCTGAAGGGAAGTTCGCCTAGCGTGCATCTGCTTGCATTAAATGTGGGGTCGCCTAAATAGGGACAGGGACCCTCCGAAACGAAAACCCAGTGGGACGGCAAAAAGTGCCGGGGAGAAAAATATGTGAAGAGGCATACCACAAAGCCGTTTCCGTCACGTTACAACCCACCAGGGGGAGGAACACAGAAAACAGGGGGGAACGGGGGACGCCAGGCGGCGCGGGACAAAAGGAGAGGGGAGGAGGCGTGTCCACTGGGGGGTCTTCTTAACAGAGGGATCAGGGACTTTTATATCCATCCCTCGAGTGCAACGTGATGGGGCATTTTGGGCCCCGGAGGATCGGCAAGAATGAGCAGACGGAATGAGTGGGGAAGACAGCCGGATCTTGTGTCTGCAATGAAAGAAGAGGGGAGGTTGCGGAAAAGGAACGCGCACAGAGTTGAAAGAGGGTAGGGGGGTCCGCATGATGCAAAACAGAGGGGACCACCCTCGCCCGTTCTAAGAAGTGGGAGAAGGGCGGGGGGGGGAAACATAACACGGACTTGAAATGATAGAAAGAGGTCAAGCGAGTCTACCCCGGAGGTCTCTTTCCCCGCAAGGGGGACTGAAAGAACTTGAACAGGAGGGAGAAATTAAGTCCGAGTCTCTGAATCAAAGAAACAATGACCAAAATAAAAAAAAAAAACTCTCTAAAAGATTGTCGGCAATTAAGTACAGGTTCTCTGAACATGCCCCTACAGGGCCCGAGGCGGGGGGTCACGTGACCATATCGCGCGAATCGGGGAGGACCCTACCCAAACGAACCCCTCTTGGGAGACAAGGAAAATAAACACCATTTCTGAAAGCGAAATAAGTGGGGGGTCATTCCGGATGGGAGTGCAAAAAAAAGGGGAAAGAACCTGAAAGGGGAACGCCAGTAATAGGCAAAATGGAATTTAAAGGAAAGGGGACTACCGTTTGAAAAAATCGAAACCCACGTTGGGGGGACAAAAAGGCGACGTTCTGGGGGTCACACGAGAGGAAATTGGAGCTCAATTGGGGCAGAACAGGAAAAGAAGGGAGTAGATGAAAAGGGGAAGACCTCAGATGATGCAAGAGTTGGGTAAACAAAGGGAGTAGAGGAGGGGGGGCCGGTCGCGCGTCGATGAGTCAAGTTGGGAAGGTTTGGGGGGAAGAGAAAAAAAGAAATACGAAGGGGTAGCTTCAGAGGGGGGGCAACGGGTAGGTAGTAAAGTACCGTAAAAAAAAACGCCACTCGGGTTGAAAAAAAGTGATGGGAAAACAAGCATGTCAGAGCATCGTAACTTGGACTCCATTATCATGTTTCCTTGGAAAAGTCAAACCGAAGGACCAAGATAAAAACCGAACTGGGGGAAACCGGGCGCAAAAGTGACCAAGAGGGGTCAAAAGATACAGAGGGAAGGAAGAAACCGTAGGAATCATAATTCTTGAAAAATAGGGAAGAAGTAAAAAAAAAGCCAGTTTTGGAAAAAAGACAGCTATGGGGCAGGAACGAGAGGGACAAAGGAAGAGAGAACCGAGGTAGAAAAAGAAACCCTAACGACGTTTTACTGAGGGAGGGTCGGAAAAAGGACGTCGGTCGGAGGGAGGAAAAAGAGTGGTCGGGAAAAGACTGTTCATGGGGAAAGCGGTTGGGTTAAAGGGGAAGGGGGCCTGCCGCAGGAGGCCTTGAGGAAGGTTCTTGCCTTTGGGCCAAACGAGTGGGGTGGGGAAAAAATCCTTACCAGAAGGTGCAGGGTAACAGAGGGGAGAGAGAGAAGTATTCAAGATTTGGATTTCGGGGTTGAAAGGGGTCCGCCCAGGGAACCCATGTTGGCGGCCCGGTCGGCCACTCGAAGGACCTCCGCTCGGTCAGCGATTATCGCTGGACACGCAGGGGAGGTGGGGTAGTCAGCTGGCTCGGAATAGACTTTCTCACCCGCGGCCCGGCCAGGAGCAAAAACCCTCCGCCAAGTAAAAATATCCACGTACCTCTCCAAATACCTCGGCTGGACAAGTCTGGTCTACATATTTCTCGGTGAGGGCTATCGTTCAGTGGGTTAGATTCAAGGCGCCCCAAAGATCGTGGTTCAGATGGGCCTCCTGGGCTGGGGATGAAAGATTAAGCGTGACCCTGCTAGGGAGTCTCTGGGGTCGTGGACATGCTCCAGTTCAAAAAAGAAGATTAGCCAGGAACCCACTGATGGGAAATCTAAAACGGAAACAGGAGGACGGTATGAAAAACATTGAGGGAGGAAAGAAAAGAAAATCCAACACTAGTCAAAAGAAATATCAAACGAAAGGGTTAAACACAACCTCTAAATGTTGGCTGGAGAAGTTTTTGCCGAGGACGTTAGGAAAGGTTCTAGAGTGAAAAAAAAAATCAAAAAGTAAATTAACCCGGGTTCATGAGAGGGGCCAAACTACGAGACAAATTCAGAATGGGGGGAGGAAACGGTAAGGGGTGGATGCCCTGGCCTCAGTCATCAACGGAGGCGAGGCCTAGGGCAACAGGGGAAGAGGAATCCGGCTGGCAGGAGTCCAAAAAGACGATAAAAATTACGCTCTTACAGGCATTTCTTCCGCACCAACTGTCGAAATGCGTCGTCAAGGCAAAATGTTTTTGTTTAAAAACTCGGGCAACGGCCGCGACGCAGAGAGGGGGTGGAGGGGGGAAAAACTCAAATGATCTCAAATGTCTGTAACGCCACCCCAATCAGGCAGGAGGGACTGAAAGAGGGAAACTCTTAGAACCGCGGCACCGGAACGACTTGACCTTCCAGAACTGGACTCGCCAGGGCACCTCTCCGCAAACAGAAAACAGAGGAGGCGGCGATACGAATACGCACCGGGGGACATGTAGTCGCAGAAAGAGAGGAGAACAGGATATCCCATCAAAGGACCGGCTTGCCTCTGGAAGCGGAATCAAGAGGTGGCGTAGAAAACACATTGAATAAGAACGCCTGATGAAGGCGCGGGGTGCTAACGTAAACTGTCTTTGTGGATCTCAAAACAAAACAGGAATGAGGAAGAGGAAGGTCCACACTGGTGACGGGGAAAAAACACCGGGAGGCACCAGGCATAGAAGGTTCAGGTGGATGGCCGACGCGTAAAGGTCTCTATATGCGAACGGCTTTCCGGGACGCTCGACGGAATCACTCAGAAGCGAAAATACACCCAATGCCCAGACTCCTCCGCATAAAGGGGGTTGCTGCAGTGAAGGGGCGAGATGATTTTGCCTCGGGGGGAGCAAGGCGGAAATAAGTCGTTAAAAGGGGAAGAGCTGGCCTAGGTCCAGAATGGCAGAAGCAAAATTTGAGGGACCTACACGGAGATTTCCGGACGTCATAAACCAACGCGGAGGGAAAGAATCATGCCAAAAACGGTGGGCCGGAGAAACGCCGAGAGCCGACAATTGTGCGGAGATCCCTCACACTAAAGTCCTGGGGGGTGTCGGTGGGATTTAACCCTCGTTAACCGCAGTGCCTAGTCGAGGGAAGAACTGGACATATGCCTTTTAAATCGGAAGGATGGACAGGCAGAAAAAAATATGACCATCCCAACCTCAAAAAAAAAAAAGAAACAAACACCCAACACAACCCCCCACCAAACCACCACAAAAAACAAACCTCAAAAAAATTTTAGCAGGCTGCGAGTTTGTCAACTGATTATCCGGGAGGGGAAAGTCCGGCAACTTATCTACGATCTCGCAGAACATCGAGGCCATTTAGGAACTGTAGCCAGAAACAACCAGTATTTGTGGTACCTCTTTTCTAAAAAAGAGGTTAATACTTTGTGGGAGGGGAGGGGGATGGGGGAGTAGAACAGGGGTCTTGGAGACTGCCAGCCTGGACCGTTTTGAGAGGTGGGTTCCCTGCGGGGGGAAGAAAGGCGCCACTGGGCCACTAACAAAAAAAAAAAAAAAAAAAACAAAAAACCAACAAAAGAAAACCCATCCTGGACAAGGGTTCCTCATCCTACCTGAGCGCACAAGATGACTGGGCGCCGGTAACTTCAATCCGTAGCGACGACCCGCAAAGATTGGATGGCTTCGAGTCCACAGCCGAGGGGGGCTCGGGGGGCATGGGCTTTGGTATACGGCGGAGGTACGAGAGTCTGGAGGACGGAGGCGGGCAGGGTGATAAAGCGTTAAGATCGAAAACGAACTACTTCACGCCGAAGGGGGAACGCTCTCATGACGCGGAGGGCGAAGAAAGGGAAGGGACGGAAAAAAGCGTTCATCCGGGCAGAAATGGGAAAAAGAAAGAAGATAAGGCGAAGATGGAGGACAACGGTGACAGCAAGACTCAAATAAAAACGTCACCGCACCTAAAAACTACGGGGATGTGAACTGCAAACGAAAAGCTGCCAAAACCAGAGTCCTCACACACCACGTCGCATAAGTCGAAAGACGACTGGAAAATCCAATCTCCTCGAGACGATCGAAGGGGGTCATTTACTGGGGGGTACGCGGTGGAGGAAAGGTTGGCGATCGGCCAGCCCAGCAGATAGCGAGGCGGTTCCAACCTCGTGGTGGTGTTCAGTAATATGTGGTGACAAAAGGATTCTGACTGACGAGAGGATGGAATCTGGAGGGGGGAAAAAAAAGTCACCTGCAAAAAAACATAGGGGGTCAAAAAGGCCAAGTTCACGAGCGTGGGGAGATGGTGGGTGCAAACCATGAAATAACGCGACCAGAGCAAATTAGGGGGGCGAGTACCAGAAAAGTGGTGGTGACTTCCGACTTACCGGTGCCACCCTGAAAGGAATGTTGGCAATGGCGAGGCCCGCCGAAGCTAAAAAAAATCGAGGTATTGAAGCTAAAAAAAGTCCAACTTGCAAAAAAAACTCAGAAAACCGCGCCGGGCGTAATACGGGTGTGGTAAGTTCCAATGAGAAGAATAAGGATCCCCAAATAGCCGTTGCCAAGGGGGGGTTTGCGAGATCATTGAACAAGTTCTCTCGGGGAGTGGGAATGTAGAAGAAAAGTGCTTCGTCAAACGAAGTCCCTCGCGGATGTGCGCTCGCCATACTAGGAGGACGTCAGGTATAAAAACGGGGGAGAAAAAAACTCAAAAGGAAGAAAACCAACTTCTTTTCGATGAAGAGGGGTTGAGGACCAGGTAACCACAGCTTTGGGGGGTAAAGCCGAGGAAAACAGAAAGCTGACCCTCTACACAAGACGCGGTGGCCATGTCGGGGAGGGGGGACCATGAAAACTGTGAGCGGCCAGTCCGGCAATAGAGGTGGCGGGGGCTTAAAGGGTCACATGAATGGGGGGAAAAGCAGACCTCAGTGCTTTCTCCATGCCTGCGCTAAATAAATGTGGCGGAATATAAACCAGGCAACGAGTTGGACATATAACCGGACAATTAAAAAGCCGTGTAGGAAGGTTCCGCGGCTGTCCGCATCAGCAGTCTTAAAACTGACATGCTGGGTATATTTAAGGGAAGAGTCAGGTCGGAACACAGAAGCAGGTAAAAGCGTGCAAGCGGGACTGCTCCGGCAAGGAAGACATGATACGCGTATTCCTTGACAGAGGTTTGGGAGGGCCATGGCGCAGAACAAACTTGAATGCCTTTGGAAAAAAAAAGCTTCTGAAGGCGGTAAAATGGTGGACACCGCCGCACGAACGCGGGGGGAACATCCCCAGTGGTTAGGAGAGTTCAAAAAAAAAGAAAGGGGCGTATACTTGTAAATCGGACGGGCGTGCACCGTAGGCCAAGTACAGAGGAAATTGGTGCACAATTGACGAAAAGAGGGTGCTGAGGGTAAGTCTAGACTGCAAGGTTAGCCGAAGCACCACCAGGGGGGGGGGAGGCGCGGGAGCGGGCTCCAAAAACCGTAGGCGACACCGGGGGGCTAAAGGCAAAGGATTTTTCAAAACGGCAGGCGAATATAAGGCTGGTGCAAAGGGGAAACAATTATCAACTTTTTGGCCTCTTAGAACTTTTTTTCAAAAAGTGGAGAAAAGGTGATGGCCGGCGCGAGGACAACGCCGACGAGGCTCGGAATGCAAAAGGGACGGCTGAGAAGGTCAAGCTCCTCAAACCAACAACGTAAAAGAAAGATGGCCCTGGCCGGGGGAAAAGAAGCCGCTGGGCATAAAAGAAATCGGCGCACCGTAGGGCAAGCCGCGCTCGGGGACCAACACCTGAGCAGGGTGAAAAAAAAAAGAAAAAAGAATAATTTAAAAGGGGAAAAGGGAGCAGACAGCAACATAAGGACAAGGACCATAGGGGACAATCGCTGATTGAGAAAGGGGAGCCTAAAGTCATTTGTCATTCCAAACTCGCCAACTTGGGGCAGAGCGCATAAAGACGCGAAATATTGAAACAAAAAACTTTCAAGGACGGGACAAAAGATGTCGGCCACCGGATGGTCCGAATCTCGGTGCAAAACAAGACGCTGGAATTTCAAAAAAAAAACCAAACAGTTGTTTCGAACAATAAGAATGACGCAAGGGGGGGGGAAAGAAGAATCGGTGCTGGGCGAAAGGGTCACCGAGGAAAGCACGGAAAAAAATTCATCATACAATGCTCCGCCAGGGCCTAAATTAATGAGGTTGCAACGACTAAGGCGCTCTGAAAGAGGGGGGAGAGTGAAGGGGGGCATACCGCGAACACTTTTCCAATTCTGGGTAAGAAGGAGAAAGGAAACAAAGCTCTGGACAACCAATCCAGGTAGTACCGAGTTCGGCAACTGGAGACTGAACGTAAATCACTTAAGTAATTGGGGGCTCGAGGGGATGGGGGCGAAAATGCATCTCTCCCCCCGGATCTATTCCGAATTTCTGGGAACTGGAAGGCATAAGAGTAAGCTCCCTGAGGAGAAGAAGTCAAGGACCAAGGGAACAACGAACGAAGTTGAGCATGAGTACAAAGAAAGGAAATCAGACCTGCCCGACATTAACAAAGGGTGTTCTCACTGAAGTAAAGAGAGGAAAACATAGGGAGGACCAAACGCACTGGGGGAAACAAGGGCATCACCAATTATTAATCGAAAAGTTTGGGTCTTACCGAGGGAACTAGGGATCACCTTAAAGTCCTCGAAGAAACGAGGGAATGTCCAAGCGAGGGACACCGTTAAAACGAAACGGCACTGGGGACACTGGGGTTCAACCTTTCTTGGTCAAATAACGAGGAAAGGGGCTTAAGAGAAGCAGGAAAAAGGGAAGCTCAACGAGGTGGAGGGTCAGGGAAGATGTGGGGAAGTTGTACCTACCAAACGCGGAGCGAAAAGGAGAAAGGCAATTGATTCCGATTGGGGGGGTGGGTGAGCCTAACGATCAGATGGGGGTGCGCGCGCGGCAAGGCCGTGCATGCAACAGGAAGGGTCACTAAACTCGTAAAGAACTTGGATGGGGAACAAACATAATATCGTCAAGTGGGCCAAAAAGGGAGCGAGGAAAGTCAGGGGGAAAAGAGACCAAGAGTCCAAGATTCGACTGTGGCAGTTGGACCGCTACCAAAGTGAAAAGGGGGCATGGTTCAAAAGGAAAATCCAGAGGCAACTCTCTTAAGTCGCAAAAAAGTGAAGAGGACTCTAAACGGAACTACTGCCAAGTTGAGAGAAAAGTACTCTACGGCGGGGGGGGGGGAAGCAAAAATAATCCTAAAGCGGATCCAACCCCCTGACTCAGTTGTGTACAGATTCGGCGGGCTGACCGGATACGGGCGTTACCAGAGATGAATGGGGGTTGCTGAACGAGGGAATGGGCAGCGTTCAGAAAGGTGCACTCGGGACTTGTCGAGGTGCGGCTCATTTTGGTCAGGCCGCTGTGGGGGACTAAGGAACAGCAGGGGGGGGGGGACGACCACGGGAAACGATATCACTGGGGGGGGGTCATCTTGGATTTCTGTAATGGGGAAGGCACGGAGTCATGAACGAAGAAAGCCCAGGGGGGTCCCGGTCTCCAAACTAGAGACAAAGAAAACGAGAGGCGTAGCAGTGCGCCAGTTAAGAGTTCGGGAAAAAGCTGATGGAAAAAAGCTATTCATCGATTCAGAACCGCAGAGCCGAAAGAAAGACCAGAGCACCATCCGCCAGGGGATAACACGCCAATGCCTAGACCCCACTAGATCAGGCTGGGGGAGCAGAATCTTGTCTCCAATCTGGTGCGGTGGGGGACGCTAAAGGCGTGGTGAGCTGTCCAGAAAAGGGGTTGGAGATGGGCTCAGGGGGGGGGGAGGTTCGTGCGTAAGGGGGACCCGATGGATGCTTGGCGATGAACGGGGAGTGGAAAGGGCGCCTGTCGGTACCGCGAAGGAACCAAAAGGTGACCATAGAAAAGGGAAAGGATGCAAGTAGAAAGAGAACTTGAGTGTACTCAATCCAAAAACAAAAACGATAGGTCCAACTCCAGGAGACAAGTGGAAAAAAACTATCGTGTCTGGGGACGAAGTTTGGGAAAATGCATGAGGAAATTGCTGTCAGGAGAGACGCTCCGGACGGGGGGAGGGTACACCAATGTAGTAAGTGATCTGGGACCAAATCGGAAGAAAAGAGAAAAAGGCTGCACGGAGGGGGGGGGGGGGGGGAGACTTGAAGTGTGTCCGACTGAGCACTTTCGGGAAAGGACCTCGAGATATGGGGGGCCAAAGGATCCTCGACATAAATGAAAGTTCTGGTCAAATCAAAAGGGGGGACGAGGGACAGATGAAAAAGCTCTTGGAGGGGGGAATTCTCTCCGACCAACTGGCTGCGAGAAAAGTCCAAATTTGTGGGGAGTGGCTGGGAAACTGAGTCGCAGAGGCTGGGAGGAAGACTCGAAATTACCGTGGGGAAAGCAACACCAAAAGAAAGGGGCTGAAAAGAGTACGCAACGAAACGGAGCCTACTCAACTAACGAAGGAGTTCGAATTTGATAAGCGAGGAAAACGAAAAGGCACGCAAAAAAAGAGGGTCGTAAGGCGAATCTCAAAAGGTGGGCATGGTGGAAATAAAGCTAGGGGACCGAGAGTAAGAAAAACTGAACTTATGCCGAAGGAGAGGGGCGACCCGGCAGTCGAATTTGGGCTGAAAAAAATACCATGGACATCCTATCGGGAGTCACTGCGCGGGGGGTTCTAAAACGTGAATCCTCATGTGGGGA
>Ga0179593_1493113_pt1 | contig 11552 bp, 15 predicted proteins | sample CZODoug2_1_08_16_FD_185931 | JGI IMG/M metagenome (GOLD analysis project Ga0179593, IMG submission 185931) | Vadose zone soil fungal communities from Angelo Coast Range Reserve, California, USA - CZODoug2_1_08_16fungal (PacBio error correction) | ecosystem: Environmental > Terrestrial > Soil >...
TTTCTCTTCCTCCCTTTAACGAGAGGTGTAAACTTGTGGAGTACTTCGAGACCACCCATCTTTCTTTCATTCAAGCGTGAGCCTTTGACCAGGAGGAAGGATTAGGGGTGGAGGGGGATCGTCACTGAGCAAGCCAAACAGGGTTTCGGGGAGGGGTCTCACCCTCGATTAAAAGTTCGTGATCTCGACGCTTAAAAAAAGGGTTTCAAATGATCTCAGAAAGGGGGAAGAGCGGAGGGGAGGGTTCCGACCACGGACCTACCAGGCTAGTGGCAGTCAGGAGCTTGACGACATGTCCATTCTCACCAGGACGGCTCACATTATCTCTGGGAGGGGACGCTTCACCTCCGAAAACAGATACTCTCCGTTTTAGGAAAAAAGGGGAAAAGAGCGAGAACGGAAAGTGCCGTCAACGGGTGCGGAGGATGGTCAACAATGAAAACCGGGGCAGGCCCCCTCGCTTTACTAGGAAAAAAGGGGGGACTCAGAATTGTACCGCTCAAGAAAGGAGAGTTCATCGAAGGGTCGGAGTCGGCGTCTACTGAGGGGGCCAAGACGACGGCCGGCGTCGACAACGTCAGGTAGCAAAGAAGATAAACGGCCAAGCCCCAGTAGGAGGGATACTAAAGAGACTATAGACGTCTGGTCTAGAAATGTTGACAACTGGGAGACCCTGAGGAGGGAATCTAATCCTTCCTTAAACAGAAAGGAGGGGACAACGCGCCTCAGCAATTGCTACGGGACGGCAAAGCTTAGTCGCCGTACCATGTAGACTACTCAACAACGGAGTGAGAAAATGAGAATCCGAATGTCTACGAGGCGACCCGCGAACCTTGCTCAGGGGCGGCAAGTTAGTCTACGGGCACAGGGCGGAAGGGGGCCGAAGGCTCTAAAAGAAACACTCTAACCCAAACCCAACACCCACCCACCCCCGATCGGGGGGGGGGCTCTCTCAAAAGACTCTGGAAGACTTAGTGCTTTACGGAAAAGGGGCACCATACCGGGAAGTTCGTCGCTAAGCTGACATCCGTTGGGGAGTCTCCTATTAAGCAAGAAACTCTACCTAGGATAGAGCTTTCTGAGAGGCATAGATGGGGAAACAGGGGTAGCAGTCCTTGAACTCTTGAGCAAGGGGGAAATGGCCCTTTCTTTGGGGACGTGACCCGTGCCGCACCTTTGCCGATGTCCTCACTAATGAGTTTGAGAAACAGTCGACCTGAGGTTTAGTAGTTGAAGAGACAGTCCATCCCCTCCAATCCTGGAGCCGACCTCCCATTCCATGGGTCAAAAAAATAATGAAACTGCTCTAGGGAATACTATTCGGCACGAAAGTGAAAAGAGGACTAACCAGGGGTCACAACCAGTCGTCCTAAGTGATCCCGACATGAAATCGAGGGAACCGGCTACCAGGGGGGCACAAGTCAGGAGAAGAGACAAAAAAAATCGAAAAGCGACACCCTCTGGTCGAATACCAAAAACTCTTCCTTTTTGAGGTCTCCAAAGAAAAAGTCAACTACTGATCGGGGGGGTCAAAAACATTGGCGAAAAGGGTTCAAAACTGGTAACTGCGGAGGATGGGTGTCTAAATCCTACTCAAAAGGCAAAACGCTACAACTCCTCCTCAGGGGGAAACCCGGGAAAGAGACAAGACTGCAAACCTCCAACCACCTGAAAGGAAAAAAGAACATATCAAGGTCCTCCAGGGTTGAAATCTTCTATCAAGAAGACATCGTGGTCGAGAAAAGGGAGTAGGTCTTGGTCAAGTAGACCAACAGCACAAATCTTTTCAAATCCCAAAGTAAACAAAATCGGAAGGGGGGACCTGGGGACACCCAGGTTTGCCACTTTCAGGCGCGCAGTTTCCCCGCGCCCAGCCGAGGGAGGGAGGGTTTGATCGGGAGAAGGAGCATTCGGGTGGCATTAATGGAGTAGGAAAAAAAAAACGTGGGCACAACACTACGGAGGAAGGGGCATTTGAGTGTTCATCGTCTGTAGGTCTGAAACTTCCCTTTTTCTGGGACGGAGCGGTAGGAACGGGTAGGTAAGAATGTCTTTGCTTCGGTCGGGAAAAGCAGATGGAAATGCCAAGTGTTGTGTGAAAAACTGGGGGGAGGTAGAAAAGGGAGCTCAAGCGGCGATATGCGTCCGTCGTTCTGGGGGGAGGCGGCGGACAGCCCTTAGAAGGCTCTTGCTGGAGGAGGGAGGGAAAAGACCGGGGTCACTCTTAAGGGACGTCACCGGGGGATAGTTCCGTGAGGAGAAGGGTAAGGCGACTATGTCAGAAACCAGTCATGTGTCGACTACGAAAGTGTTTTCGGGGAGAGGAGGGGCGGGGGGGGGGGGGGGAAGAGAATGATTGGGGTGCACCGACGGGGTCGTAAGGACAAATCGCCGAAAGAAAACATCGGTCCCTCAGCTAAATTATATTGTGGGCAGTTTAATAAGAGGGGGGGGCATATGGAAACAAAAGACCGGTGACCTGCCTTGCCCAAAAAGACGGATACTGATTAAAGCAACTGCTGATCGAAGACACCGGGAAAGAGAGAACAGACGGGGTTCACCATGAACGGTCAGGGTAGCAAAAAAGGTCGCGCGGCCAAAAGCCCGAAGAAGAACCAGGCCCTGGCCCAGTCCCAGACGCGGACATTCAGAGAAAGGCAAACGGGTTTCCTACCTCAGGGCCTCGAGGGGTTTTCCCAATTCGGGACGAGAGGGAAGAAGGTCCGAACCCGAAACCAAGACACATGGTAGGAAGAAAAAAAAGGGGAAAGTTATCCACTAGCGTAAAACCGACTATCAGATCAGAAAAAACACCAACAACGGATGAGGAGAAAAAAGGGAATAGAGTGTCAGAAAGGAAAGAAGGGGGGCAGCCTAATCAGCCCAGGGTTTTGGCTAAACCTGGGTAAGATGTGGGTCCCTCAAGAGGACCATCAAATGAGGGGCAAAAGAGGGAAATAATACCAGAACTCTGCGTGAGGGTACACCGTCGTTTCTGCGCGGAGGAGAGACGAAAAAGGGGTTTTACGGCCTGGTTAGGTCTGCTGACTGGCTGGACAGCAGAGGAAAGGGAAGGAACATGACTGGTGGAGCCCGGAATAGGGTGATCGGGGCTGAAGGTGGGAGGCAGAGAGAAGAGGGTGCTTGAGCCCATCGTCCGTTGTTTGATTCCAGGTCACTGAGGTGATGGGGAGGGTTAAACATTTGGTGGTAACAGGGAAAGTAGCAAGACAAATAACATATCCCGGAAGGGATCGATGTCCACGCCAACACAGTCTGGAAAAGAAGCAAGGAAGCCCCGCGCGAGCGCGAAAAACCTGGCCGAAGCATTCGAAAACTGAAGGGAAATGGGGAGGGGGACATTCTATTAAGGGAACAGTATACCAGGGAAAACTCTTCCTCCACGTCGACATAAATCACAACAAGAGACAAAGCCAACATTCCATATCCAGCGGGCTGCTGGCTAGGGAAGGGGGGACAAAAAAAAAAAAGAACGGGAGCGACCATCTTGATAAGAAGAAGGAAATCAACCGAAAGGGGGGACAAAAAAAATCGCAGCCAGTTCGAGACCAGAAGGTAGTGGAACGACCGGAGCGAGACACATTCTCCTATCTCCAGGAATCACCTCCCTAGACCGAAATAAAAGGGGGTGTGACGAACCCGAAAAGGATTTACGGACCGGAAATTGGGGACAAAAAGTTTGGGGTCCACGCGCAAGCACCACCGCCTTAGAATGGAAAGACCTTATCCACCCGCCAGTCAATGGAGGGGACCTTGGTAAAAAAAAAAAAAGAAGTCCATTGAAAAGGGGTGGGCCGTCATGGGCAATGGGCGTGAAATGCCACTCATTGGGAGGCACTGTTCCCAGAGGGGCGGTTGTTCTCTACAAAACTAAAGCCTGTTCGAGACCGGCTGGTCAGAGGACAATTTTAAAAAAATTAGAGACGATTTGGCAGAAAGGAACGAGTTTCGCGAGGGGGAACTGGTGGGAATTTGAGATCGCACGGGACTCAGTAAGCGGCGTTGAGTTTGTCAAGGGAAGGGGAGAAGCTGAAAACCAACCTGGGGGAGGAAAATCCGTACCGGTGACCAATGGCGCCAACTACACACGCGTTTCCTAAGACAAAGAAAATTCAGAAGAAGAAGGGGGGGGCGAACAGAGGGGATCACAACCCATGAATAAAGAACGTACCAAAAAAAAAAACGGTCTGAAAACGCTTTTTCGCACCAACTGGCTGATACGCGGAGGGGGGGGTTGAGGAAAAAAAGGAAGGAAGGTTACCCCCAAGTTTCTTGGGAGGACCCTCGACCTGATCATGTGAACGAGAAAAGGAACTAACTGTTGTGTCCAGCGCTGTGGTCGCAGAAGGGGATCGAGGCGGAAGGGTCTCAGGGTGTCTCAAAACTCTTCTCCCTAGAAGTAACCGGGGTGGGGGAAATGGGGGGTTGTTCAAAGGGAAGGGGGAGGGACGATCAATGAATAAAAGGGTCCCGTCACAGTCCCCTTATCTCTTTTCTTGGAGCCGTGGAAGAATTAGAAATGAGAAAAAGAAGGAGGTCCAGATGCGGCGGGCAGTTCTATAACGGCCAGGAAAGCGAAGAAAGTACATTTAAGAGTGCGTCCAAAACTGGTCACTATCACAACGCCCTGGAAAGGAACAAATAACATGGAAAAAAAAAGAGGGATCCCGGAATGGAAACCGCTATGCCTAAGAAGCACGGGCGATTGTCTCTGACATGGTAGCGCGGGCTTCCTGTGACCACGCGAACTGGCATAAGGATTTCCAGACGGGGGCACTCTAGAGAAAAAAGGAGAAATGAAAAATCCCTTCTTTCCCGGTCTAGGCTGGTGAGAGCGACTATAAAGGCTTGTTCCAGCAATTGTGACGACCCGGCGTCGAAAAGGGGAATTTAGAAGAAAAGAAAAAGGGTTTCCGCGCCGCAGGCCGTTGAGAGGGGACCTTGCCGGGGGTCAAACACGACAAATTACCCCTAATCAAATCACAAGAAAAAAAACAACAGAAAGAGTATGAGAGGAAAAGGGGGTTGCTGTTATGGCGACTATCGGCCAGGGGCAGAGGAAAAATGGTGACTTGAATGGACGGACCACGGGATGAATGCCTACCGTCCCTGAGCGCGAGGCGGAGACCAGACTAGACCCAGAGGAAAGATCTCACATCACTTCGTGGCTGGACGGGAAACGGGTATCTTTTAATCCACCGCCGTTGTCTCGCAAAGTGCCTGCTATGAAAAAAAAATTCCAAAAAAAAACGGGGGGGGGAAAGGCAAAAGGAAAAAGGAACGCTGCTCATTGCGCCGAATTCAAGTGCTGAGTTAGGCATAGCTTAAGGGAAGGGGACGAGTTTCCGGCTCAGGGAAAAGTAATTTACGGGGAGGGGGGGGAAGAGGGACCGCGCCGCGGCACCGTGGCCCGAAAGGGGAACGTCTTTCAGGGAAGCAGTTCTCGACACGCGACCTTTCTCTGCTGTGGGAACGGAGAACGGGCCCATAAAAAAAAATTAATAACCAGGGGGGAAGGGGGGGAAAGTCTTGTGTCCGACTCACAGGAGTAGGGCGCAGAGTGGAGAAAAAAGGTGCCTGCCGGCGCTATCCAAGAGCGACCAAAAGATTTTCAAACACCATGGGGAAGCTCTCTCGTATCGGGGGGAGACCCAGAGACGTAAACGTGGGAACCAGGGATGGGGCTATCACGAAAAAAAAAAAGAGGTCCCCCATTTCTAAAAGAGGGGGGGCATGACCGCCAGCGATCTCCTGGTGTTGACGTTCGGGAAGAAGTTTTCGTCCACCATGACACAAAAAATCGAGGGCTTGCCCTGAAAGCTCAAGGGGTAGGACCATTTCTAATATTGTAAGTGGGAGTCGGAGAACAAAACACACCCCCCCAAGGCAAAAAACAACCCAACAACAAAAACACCCCCCCAACCCAAAACAAAAAACACCCACCAAAGCTTAAAAGTCCAGAAGAAATGAAAAAAGAATACAAACCCACTTGTCCCCGGGAGCATAAGAGCCATAGGAAACTAACCTGGATACTCTAAAATCCAGTCAATTTGGATCAATGTTCCAACTAGGATGACAACTGCAATCTGTTTCGAGAAAAAAAGGAGGGGAAAGAATGGTGTCATCGTTTACCGAGCCAAACTCTTTTCCCCTGAGACAAAGAGTTACAGGACGATGAGGCTTTGTCCTAAAAACCCTTTTGGCATGGTCTCAGGTTGAAAAAGGGGCCCTGAAAGGGGACCATCCTCGTCTCGGGTGATCGGTGGGACCTGGGAATAAGAGGGGGGGTTGCATCGTCACCCCCCCTTTGGTCACCCCCGGCTGAAGAGTATCGCATGTAGTCATATGACAGGAAAGGTGGATGGAACGGACAGTTCGGGTATTCTTGCTAAGGTCTTGGCTCTCACGAGGGGAGGGAGAAGCTAATGGTGGCTAACTGGATGCGGGGGGTTGGACCCTCTTATGAGAGGAGGGGAGGTGATCTCAATGAATTCGGGAATAAACAGTCTGCCAAGCATCGGCGATGCTCACCGCTAGAGGGGACCTGGAGAGGGCTTATAAAGTCTGGCGAGAGGGGGGGAAAGTGGTCTCACGGACAGGGAGCTCTGTTGGGACGAGGAAAGATTTCCAAAAAACTTCATTCGATTCCGAACCCAGCCGTGGTCAAGAAGAGGGAGCTGGGTGGAAAAAAAGGACTGGGGAGGAAGGGGGGGGGACGGCTTAATATTGCTACCGCTCTGGAAAAGGTCAGAAGGGCGACCTTCCCTGGAGGGGTGAAGGCAGGTCCAGGGTCATTGACATGTGTACATGTTACAAGACAAATCCGGTGAAACAAAAATTCCCCAAGGAGATCAGGGTGATAAATGGGGGGAAAAATAACCGTGCCTGAACACTTCAAGACGAAGAGCGGACGGGAGAAAAAAGAACACTTGAGTTTAGCAACACGGTCGCGACGGAACCAGCATCCCGCCTCTCAACAAAAGGGGGGAAACCCTGCAGCGCGAGGAAACAGGGCCCACAGAGGGGAAAAAAAGAACCTGTGGATCTACAGGCGACTGTGGCCTGACACCGTAAGAAGGAAAGGAAACCGAAGAAAGTTAAGAGTCCCAAAAACCAGGGTGCTGATACTCCTATCAAAGTGCCGACGATCTCAAACCAAAAGGAAAGGAAAAATGAATCGTAAAGGAAACGGAGTTCACAAAACGGGGGTGGAGAAAGAAGTGTCCTGTTTTGGCGCGGTTTGGCAACATCGTCCATCTCGGGAAAGGAGAGGACAAAAAGATGCGGCGGGGTTCAAAGAGGGTTCCACGGTCCTCGCGAGGAAGGGAAGGGGAAGAGGTTTTTTTGGCTTGGAATGTGAGGGAAACAAGAAAGAAAAATGTTAGAACTGCCTGCCGGCGGGGGTGAGCAAGGGAAAGGAAAGGGGGCTAGAGGAGTTTGACCTGAAGAGAGAAAGGGGGAGGGGGGAGCAAGTAGCCTAGAGGGACCGGGGGGGGGGGGGGGTGTTCCTTAAAACATTGTTGCATAGGATTTAGTGAAGGGGAACAGACTCACATATTATTTACCTGACCGTACCCACAAGAGAGCAGGAGTCCGGAGACTGGTATAGAAAAGGACTGTAAACATCCAGGAAGAAGGAAAAGCTCTCTGCCCACCGCAAGCGCGGGAAAAACTAATGTCCGCATGGAGGGGTTATTGAATAGGAGGGAAGCCTATGGCCCCATTATACCAGTTTCGGCCTCGGACGCCCCGACGAAAGTGGGGGGAAAGGGAGGCCAGAATCACTAGCATGGCCCCGAAGGGCCTGTACGGAAAAAGGAGGAAAAAACCCCGAGACGGAAAAAAAAAAAAAGGGATCACGCCTACCCGAACCTAGCGGGTACACCACACCGAGAAAAGGTCTCGCCCCGCGACATGAGGCTTCCGAAAAGGCGCCATGAGGTCCTTATAATAAACCTTGGAAAAAAAAAGAGACCGTCCAAAAAAGGGCAGGGACGCCGCAAGATGAGGAAAAGGAGTCCGTTTCCCGGGGTGGTGGTCCTCGCAATGTAGGGGAAAAACCACCGCCTTCCGTGGCCAGACCCGCGAGGCGGGCCTTTCTCTTTACCAGGAAAAGAGAGGAAGGACCCGTTGCAATGGCATGAAAGACGCGATATGTCTTCCCTTGGGAAGAACTTGTACCGGTTGGGAAAAATTTTCAGAAAACAAGAAAGATCAAAAGGGTGAGCCTAGGTTTCAAAAGACGGATCGGCGGGGTGGCCCAGGGCATTCGCTTGGAGTGCGGTACCGCCTTTTCGGGGGGGAGGAAGGGGGAGGGAGATCCCCTGTTCACTCTTGACGGCTGAGGGAAAAACTAATAGCCTGGTTCGCCAATAGGACCGCTCAATCCGTGACCCGACATGACTAAACGAGACGGGGTCCAAAAGACACTCTCTTTAACCGGCAGAACCCTATCATGAAAAAGGAAAAAACCCTGGATGAGTTGGGGAGGAGAAAAACGAGAACTTGTACTGGCGGGGACGCGTTTTATTTCATACGACTGGTTCCCCAGAGGGGAGAAAGGGGGAAGGAAAAAAATCGATACCGTATTGGATTTATGGATAGTTCGACAACGGGGGTGAAAATGTGAAAGGGGGGACGGCGGTAAGGGAAACTGGTCTACAACTCTGCTCCCTACCGCTATGTGTCCTTCTGAATGTAAAGAGTTCCATGGACCTGTGTCCGAACCAGGAAGCGCTGGCGGGGGGGGGGGGGGGGAAGGCTAAGGAAACACTAAAGGGGAATGGGCTCAGGGGGATTATACAAGCATTTTACGACTACGCATGGGGAAAAAAAATTGAAAGGGGAGAGACACAATGGGAATCACTGTCACATAAACCGGCCTCAAAAGCTGCTCCCAGGAAAGGGAACCTCTATGCATAACAAGAATGCGCGGAAAAAGCGCCGGAGAAGGTATCGTTCGGCGAACTGATCCTACGGAGTCCCAGAAAGGAAAAAGCGACAATACCCCAGAAAAGTGAACATACGTCTTCCGTGACTAGAGTGGAAATAGCGGAAAAAGAAGAGGAGAGATGGCATCTTTGATATCAGATAGAAAAAGGCCGGTCGGCATGACACACGAACGGCAGGCTCCGGAAGGGTCCTGAATGGAAGAAACACTTCAAAACCGGGGAAAAAAGACTGAAAAGGTCCCCACACTTAAAAAGAATATAGTCGTCGGTGTAGCGGTTATAGGGCGACGATAAGTAAAAAGTTCCTCGCACTTTGCGCGCGGACAACTGGGGGGTTAAGGAAAAGACCTTAACCGGGCCGAACCACTGACTCGCCCTCGCTTTTGCTAGCAAAGCTGACCGGGAAAGGAAACGGATTTCGGCCCTGCAGGCCCTACCGAGGTGGGAAAGAAAGGGTCGGTCGGGTAGCAGTCAACCGCAGACCATCTCGCATCACTCGGCACGTGATGCGTTGGAATAGAGGGGGACCCGGGTTCCTTGGGCTAGTGGGCTTCACTTGAGCCGTGAGGTGCAAAAGTAATCAGTGACAACGGGGAACGGCAATGTCAAAAGAAGGTCAGTCTGAGAGAACACGGCGACGGTGTATCAAGGGGTCTTGGGCGTTAAACTTCCCCGTACCACCGCCCAGAAGGGGGAAAAAATACGGAAAGGTGGGCCTGGCCCATGAGGGGAAGGCATCAGAAGGGTCCGCTGGCGAAATTGGGAAAACTCAGGCGAACTTAAATCCTCTGAGGGCAGGGGGGGGGTTCTACACTATTTGGCCCTCACGAAGAGAAGGTCCACTACCCGACATGATCAGAGAGAAGTGAAAGACCATGCGACGACCCATGGGTAACCCTGCGATCTGAGGTACTAAGAAACCTAAAAAAAGAATCTTACCCCAGGATAAAGGAATCCCAAACTTTTGAGAATGCTCGCCAGTCCTGCGGGGTGATTTCATTATCTGGTAGCCAACAGGTTGACGATAGGGGAGGTTTCTTTCGAATCGATGGGAGTAGTTAGACTATGGGAAAAAAAGGGGGCTGTCGGCATAAAAGACTCTCAAAAAAAAGGACGGCAACTAACTCCCTCGTACTGGTCACACCTTTCTCTCATAAAACTCAAACCAAAGGAATGTACCTCTAACGACATATCAGGGAAGAAAAGGCCAAAGCGAGGATGAAAAAGAGGGGGTCGAGAAATCCTTTTCCGGGAAAAAATGCCTGGGGTCCAACCAAAAAAAGGGTCCGGCAATAAATTTTAGGTAGTGGCAAGCCAAACACCATTTTTGGTTAGGGCCAACTCCCAACAAACCTCCATACTAATTTAGGGGGGGAGGGGGGGGGGAGGTCTACCAAGCCACCTAAGGGCTGTGATCCCATGGGAGTCAATCTCTCTTAATCCTCCGGCCGGAAACCCCTTTTTCTTTCAAATTGCGCTAAAAAAAGAAACTTCGGGACTGGGCGAGCAAAAAAAAAGGGGTGGAGTCAGTCGTGAAGACTTGGATTATCTTTTGCCGAAGAGAAGGGAAAACCCCCATGTTTCAAAAAAATCTGCGTCAGCGCAGTTCATTAAGAAATGTCGTTCGAAACTTCCCGGTTTTCTGTCCATCGGATGAACCGGGTGAGGAAATAGACGGGGGAGGGGGGAAAAAAGACTGAGGGACCGATCAATGGCGCGCGACTGGCTGCAGGACTTTTGTTTAGGGGGAGGAAGGTCGGCGTTGAGCTCAAGAAGAAAAGCGCTGGAACTGGTACTCGGGCGCAGTACAAAGGCGGGGGCTATGGGGGGAGTGGAAGGAGTTGCGGATGAGCAATTGTAATTGGGGGGTCCTAGCCGCAACTGGTCTCCTGGACTAAAATATGTCCTCAGGCAGGGACCTCCGTCAGGGAGAGGCTGAGACCTGCAGTGGGAAAAGCGGCGCGGAGCAGGACTTGGAATTTTGCCGGCGCTGCGGGCGACCAGAGCGTTTGTCTGCTAGGTGGAAAAAACGGTCTCGTCTCCCTGACAGAGGATACGGTCATGGACGGAGGTACATGCAAGAAGGGGGAACGGCCTTCCACAACAAAAACCAAAACGATCTGGAAACGGCAGGCACCCTCGGAGGCTTGGGAAACAAGGAGACGGAGACCACTCGAAACAGCACCCGGCACGGGAGGGGCTCAACACGGTACTCAAGGCGGTCCCAGCCATGAACTCCGAACTCGTGTGGGGGGGGGGGGGGGGGGGGGGGGGGGGGTTGTTTGGGTGTGGGGGGGGGGGGGGGGGGGGTGGGGGTTTGGGTGGGGGGGGGGGGGGGGGGGGGGGGGGGGGGGGGGGGGTGGGGGGTTTGGGGTGTTTGTTTGGGGGGGGGGGGTTGGGGTGGGGGGGGGGGGGGGGGGGGGTGGGGGTAGGCCCAAGCCGGCCGAGGACAAAGGCCGCGACAAGGTGGCCAGACGAAAGGTCATCCGTGAACGGAGGGGAAATGTCTTAAAAACATCGCGCGTGACTGAAAGACAAAGAAAGAGCAGGAAAAAAGGGAGATAAGCCACTTAGGGCCTG
>Ga0179593_1501382_pt1 | contig 11552 bp, 18 predicted proteins | sample CZODoug2_1_08_16_FD_185931 | JGI IMG/M metagenome (GOLD analysis project Ga0179593, IMG submission 185931) | Vadose zone soil fungal communities from Angelo Coast Range Reserve, California, USA - CZODoug2_1_08_16fungal (PacBio error correction) | ecosystem: Environmental > Terrestrial > Soil >...
CGCATGTGGAAACTCCTGGCAGGAAAGGGTCACTCACAGGGAAAAAACTGGCCCAGCGAAAAGAAAGATGCGAGACGAAAATTCTGAGAGGGGGAAACGAGAAGCACGACCATGGTCCAGGCGTCAGCAGGGCGAAAGCCTAGATACATCTTCCACAGGAACACTAGGGGGACGGAACCAGGAAAAGTATTCTTCTCAGAGACGAGGTGTATTGAAAGAAAAGTCGAGTGTCTGCCGTCAAACCAAAAATGCTGACGGAAAAGAGAAGTCGTGGCCAAGTACTCAAGGCGGGAGGAATGGATGAAGGGAAGGGTAACGTTGTTGGAAAAGTGAAAGCTAGGGCGCTTCGGCCGCTCCCTTGGTGCCGGGCCAGGGGAATGCGGCTCACTTGGGACAGAAGGGTGGACAAAAAGGGCACCAGAGAAAACGGGCTTAAACTAAACCAATATCGGCTCCGGCCGAGGAAGGAGAAGGAGGCATAACCGGGGGAGCGTTGCGATGGTAGAGAACATATCAGAAGGGATTTTTAAGGGGGGGGAATTGGTTGAGACCTAGACCAATGTCAAGAATAGAAAGGTCAGAATATAAAAGAAAAAAAACTACAAGATCGAAAGGGGGCTAAATTTGGCGAGGGCACGCATCGTAAAACCAGAAAAGCCGCGCGACTGAAGTATCCACGGGGGGACCGGCGCTGGAGAAGTTTCAAAGACAGTATGGGGAAAGAGAGTGAAATAGATCTAACTTTAAAGCCAGGAGATGTGCTAGGGCCATCGCCCATGCAGGAAAAAACCGGGAACTCGCTGTCAGAGGGCGCGGAGACGGGGAAATCGTAGGAATGGGGGAGGTCGAGTGGCGGTTAATAAAAAGGCGAAAAGAGACCCATCAAAAAAAACCTCCACCGAGGCCACCTGGCGCGGACTGCGAAATGAAAAAGATAACGTTCCGGTGAATCCGAAAGGGAAAGGGTCGCATGACCGGGGAAAAAAAAGAGCCCGGCCAGAAACCGGTGGACGCGCATCGGAAGAATCCGCGCTAGAATTGAGGGGGGGTGGCATATAAATGTCAACTGAGGGGAAAATTCTTTACAAGTCTTCACCTGGTTGAGCAGATTGACGGGAGGGAATCGTAGGGGTCAATCAAGAAAGCTGTTTGTAAGGAAGGATTTAAAAAAGGGACAAATTTGGCTCTGAAGGTGGGTCCTGGGTATTAGGGGGAGAGGACGACGCTATTGAGTGGAGGCGGGGCAGAGTTGGCGTAGTCGGGGGGATTTTAAAAGAAGAAAGGGTCCGTCAGATTAAGTCGTCAAGGGATAGTCAAAAGGAGAGCCGAAGTCATGTTCCGCCGATCGCGAGAAGCATTGTTTGACATATAAGATAAAAAAAGGAGGGAAAAAACGCCAGAAGGGGAAGGACATATCCTTCTCTGGGAGAAAGAAGGTGACCAATAATGACTGGTCCGCCTAAACCCTAGATCAGATATCCACTTATGGTCATAAAAAAAATTGGGCTTGTCAATGACGAAAATTCTCAGGCAAGGGGAGAACATCTCCATAGGGGATACAATATGGGGAAGCCGGTGACGAAAAACGGAGATAGGGGCCTTAGGTCGGGGGGGGGCACCTGAGATAAAAGCGCATCTTCCAAAAGGGGAGGGCCAGTGAAACACCAAAATTCTTTATGGGAACTATATTTAATAGCTTGCGATTACTGGAATCCCAGATTTCTCGGGCATAACGGGGGGGGGCTAGCGATAGTCATGACAACTAAAGAAAAAGCAATGAATCGCTCAATAGGAGGTTACGTATCATGCGACGGTTTAGCCGAATTGAGAGGTTATTAGTCAAAAGTCTCGTCGGAAGGGCGAGGAAAAGAAGTTAGGGCTAATCACAAGAAAAGTAAGGAAGAGGGGCGTTGATATGTATAATTGCCGGGATAGGGAATGGAAGAGGGGGCGATGGAATTAAAAAAGTGGCAGGTCAAAAAAGGGGAAAAATGTATCGAGGGGGGGAGGAAAATAAAGGAAAAAGAAACTCTCAATATAATCCCCAGAAGATACGGACGAATTGGGGAGAAAATAGACTTTCTAAAAAATGCGTCAAAATAGTCTTAAACACTGGGGGCAAACACAATCCACTACCCTATAGCCATCTGTGTCTGGGAGGGCAATTATGAGGGAAGAAAACAAAACTTCTTCGGAGGAAAAGGAGGTAAGTTCTGGTCCCTGATTGTAAACTGCGATGTCCTCGGAGGGGACGGCACTTCGTTGGGAGCAGCTCACGAAAAGAAGAACAATTCTATCGCCTGGAGGAAGGCGCTGTCTGACGTCTACGAGACGCGATAAGGATCAAGAAGAGGCTCGCTATTGGCAAAAAAATGTCAAATGATCTAAGTAAAAGAAAAAGGGCCATTAAGGGGAAAAGGACAGAAACTATTAAGGGGACTGTCAGGAGGGTATCGATCGCTCCCAGAGGCAGCGAAGGAAGCCGCTGCGCAGCAGGAAGTAACGATAAATTCAAAACGCTAAAAAAAAAGAATCTCTGCTCAAGGGGGAAGAGGAGAGGAGTTTGTAAGAAAGGGGATCTATCTCCAGCTATAACCTCTTTCATTCAAAAAAGTGGCCATCAGATCGCAAGGCTATTAATCGCAAGGGAGATAGGGTCTATCCAGAGGTGGTGTGGGACGGAAAAAGGGGAAGGTAATTAGAACAAGAACTACAAGGGGAAAGAGACGTCTTCACCGATGGTCTCAACATACGCGCAATTGGCTGGCGCTGGCGCAGGAGGCCTTCCAACTGGGGGTCATGAGAAAAAAAAATCTTAGGAGTCGGGATAGACGAACACTCTCGGGGGGAAGAAGAGTCAAAGGAGCCAAGTCCTCCTTGTAATCTGTCTCCGAAAAACGTTGGCCGCATAATTAATCTTCAAAAATGAGGACTCTTCAAAAACCTAAAACCTAAAACTTATAGGGAGATACTAGAAGGGGGAAAACGAGCAGGGGAAAGGAGCCTGGTTAACCCCTTCCCGCCAAGGGGCGAAAAACAAGGAGGCGGGGAAGATATCTATCAAACAAAAACATCGCGAAGCGACTCTCGTTTTTTGGGGGGGGGGGGAATAATGATATGACTGAGGAAAAAGAGCGAGCTTTAGATCTTCCGCCTATGTCGTCGTCCGCCGAAGCAAGACCGAGGAAAAGGAAAACCAAAAAATAAGCTGAGAGGGAATGAAACTCAAAGTAAGATCAGGAGGGGAGGAAGGAAGGGAGATCAGTGTCGGTTTTCCTTCCCGGGGGCAATAGGGACACAGGGGAATCGATCCAAAAAGCCAATTACTTGGGAAAGTAAGCTCAAAAAAAAACAAAGCCGCGAAAGAGGAAAATTCTCCTTTTGGGGTTTTGGGAGGGTTATACGAAAAGAACCGGAAAGAACAATAGAAAGAGAAGCAGGGAAGCAATTGTAAGCTGCCGGACTTAGAGATCTATTTTGCGCCAGGAGAGGAAAAAACGGGGGCGTGCGACCAAATACCGTCCGAAAAGGAGGAGGCATGAACATCGAGCGCTAGAGAAGCATTAAAGAATAAGGGGGGTCTGGCTAGAAATCCGAAATCCAAGGGGAGCCAGTTCAGGGAAAAAAGTGAAGGGGGGGGGACTAAAAAGATACATCGCCAACCTTTCGACGAGGACGGAGCGAGGAGGGCGCTGAAAGAGTCTGTACTGATCTGAGGAGGGAGGGGTTGTTATGAAAAGAAGAATCAAAATCCTTGTGACCATTTAAAAAAATTCAGCTTGCTAAAGGCACAAAAAAGAGGAGACTCCAAGTCCAGAGATTGGCAAAGAAAGCGTGAAAAGAGAGCCAGAGAGATGAGGGAAAGAGAGGATCTGGGTCTTTTTCAACAATAGGTGTAGTCCAATGTGGATGACGAATGAAGACACGGGAAAGAAGGATCAGCTCTGGACTTGAGATCCCAAAGAAAAAAAAAAGTTAATTCCGAAGAAAAAGAAGGATGAAGGTCCTTGAAAGGAGGAGTCTGCAATGTCTTTTAAGAAGGCTAGAGACCGCGACTGCGGGGACGAAATAAATCCCGACGGAGACTATAGAAGAAAACACCCACCTGGGGGAGGAGTCGGGGAGGACGTGCCGGAGAGGGAGGCGGCTCCCGAGGGAGACTAAAAATAAGTACGTCGGGCAAAAGAAAAAGGGGGATAAAAAAGAGAGGCAAATTAAAAGCGTCAGGTAAGCAACGTGCGTTTCGTAGGGACTAGATTTCTTGAGAAAAGAATGCGGCCGCATAGCGAGAAACAAACCTTAGAGAAAGAGAGCATAATGAAAGGAAAAGCGCCGCCGCAACAGAGGTTCAAAAAACAAAGTACAGGCAGCACTCCGAAGGAAGAAGAAAACTGGAAAGTGACAAGGGGAGGGGAAAAAGTATAATATAATGAAAGAGAACCTGCTTGGTAAGGCAGCCATCTAACGCCTCGAACTCTTAAAAGGGCCTACGCAAAGAGAGAAGAATCCTTCTGGTTAATATGATCAGACTCGTCGGATCGTTGGGGGGAGGGGAGCAAAAAGAAAAAGGGAGGGTCATCCAGCACAGCACATCAATTACTCCACCTGACTAGCTCCTGCGGGGGAAAAGGAAGCTCCTTATATGAGGGGAATGATGTCGGTGGACTTTTGAGGAGATGACCTCGAAAACTGGATCATCCAAGGGGTATGGAGAAAACAGGTACCTTTGGGAAAGTTATGGTTTCCAAATAATCGTAAGCTATTCGACGTCCGTTGCCGGAAGCGCTGGAGGAATCCCTACTAATGGGGTTAACTATCATATAGTCACTAATCCATGGGTAACATTGGAAGGGCGGTGGTCCGGACCACAACACCATGTGAAGGGAAAAATAAAAAGAAAAAGAAACTGGGGGCGCCGGAAGAAGCAATCCCCTTCGGGAACTGTTTGGGCCGATTTCGCGAAGAATAGGCCAGGAAATCAGACAACTTAAAGGAGACCTGGAAAAGGCTCGAGGTAAAAAGTACAGCAAAAGATCAGGTAGAAAGGAATTCTCTATAGCATAAGAACCACGAAGGAAGAAGGTATTAGGGAGGGAAGGGGAAAAAAGCAAAAAGCCGGAGGGTCCAGGCAGCATTCGTTGAGAAAGGAGAAATTCTTACGGGGGGCCTAAGAAGAATTTGGAAGAGGGGACGGAGGAGAAAGAAACAAAAAAAAACTCAGAAAAGAGATACTTGATAAGGCACTCGGAATCGTGGCCGCGTATCCTAGGAGAGGGACCAGGGGACTGGGAGGAATGCCCTGGTTAAGGCTCCACTAAGGCGGCAAAGGCAACAACGCACCATTGAGGAGAAAGATCTTCAAGTAATGAAACGCCCTTGGGGAAGGGGGGAAAAAGTATGGGCTCTGGAAGTCGTTCATTGTTCTTGAAGGAAGTCCAACCGGGGAACGAAAAAAGAATGGACTGTGAATCCTCAAAGAAATCGTAAACCACGCGCTGTTGGGAAAGACATCCAAGAATGGTCTAAGGGCACCACATTTGAGGGCCCTGGACTATTCGTAGTGAGAAAGACGAGGACGATGCGGACTGCGTAACAGGGGTACTTATGGAAATTGCAAGAAAGGGGGAATTGGACGAGAAGAAGAAAAGGGGGATTTCCTCCACGACGAATGCTCGAAACGTTGAACAAAGCAGAGCCAGGATTGTTGAATAAATGTAAAAGGGAATCAAGGGAGTCGAAGAGGGCGGATTTGCGTTAAGATTTAAGAGCATGAACCGCCGACGGGCATCGGATTCATCGGAAACCAAAAAAAGTCCGAACGCGGGGGAAAGCTCTCATGGTAGGAGAGCAGAGTTGAGAAAGGAGACTAAAATTTACTAGAAAGATGTTCTGAACATCGGGGGAAAGAAACGATCTAAGTGTTAGTTCTTATTTCATGAATGAGAGAAAGAGAAGGCCTCGAAATCCTTACACCAGTAAAAACACCAACGGAGAAGAAAGAGCTTGAGAGCATTGGGGGAGTTAGGGATGCCCTCCAAAAATTGAAAGGAAGCAGGGGGGGTTAAGCGCGGGAGGGGGAGGACAACTAAAAAAAAGGAAAGCGAAGACGCTTTGCTAAGGAGACCATCCCTGCAGCGTTGCTCTAATTCTGTAAGGTCAAGCAAAGAAAAGAGGCTCCGGGCAGCGCCGCAGAGCAGTGTTTGAAGTACCTAGGGGAAGTAGGGGAAGGAAGAAAGGTGGACTTTGGGGAAAGAGAAGGATCTTACCTTGGATTATCTGGGTTCAAACAGAGAAGAAAATGTGGAAAACCCTGCTTCAACTAACAAAAGACTGGATCTAGGACAGGGATTTGTGTAAACGACGAAGAGAAAGGACTTAAAATGAAAGACCGCTTCGTCTAATTGGGGCGAAAGCCGTTGGACAGGAAGATTCTGGAGGCGAGAACTCCCAACCCGTTGGGGAAAAAAAGCCTACGCGAAAAAGCTCCAGCCAAGAACGCCGATGGATTCCGGGGGGGAAGCAAAGATCTCTCAGAAAAAAAAAAACGAAGGATGAGTAAAAGAGGGAAAGGTACAGAAGGAGATTGGGGGATTGCGGGTAGAGTTTAAGTTTCAAAGGAGGTGTATCAAACAAAGAGTCAGCGAAAATGCTATTGAAGCCAAATTAGAAAACAAGGGAAGAAGGTCTTGCGAAAGGAGGAGTCGGCAAAAAAAAAACTTTAGATTGCATACGTAAGCGATCCGCTCAAAGGTGCTCGCTTGTGGCCGCCAATCAATTAACCCTAAGACTATATGAACCAAAGGGTGGAACATATAACAAAAAAGAACTCTGGAGGCGTGGCAAAAATATGAAGAGGCGGCGCGCAGAGAAAGCTGGGAAGAGGCAAGGAGTAGGGGGAATTCGCATCGGAAAAAAAAGAAAACTTTGACAGCGACTCTCAAAAGGAAGGAGGCTGAGGTGTTGGAAAAGGAAGGTGGATGGAGATCCTCGAGAAAAGAAGCACAATGTCATGATCCGGGCAAAAATTATGAAATGGCTGGAGAAGGCTGTCGGGGGAGGGAAAAGACAGACGTTGGTGGTGATTGATTCGTCAGAGTGACTAATTTGGTTTAGATCGAAAAACGACTCAAAGGGGGGAGAGGGCAATGCCGAAAAAAGAGGGAAGCGCCAGGGGCAGGGGGGAAGGCGCAGGCGGGGCTCATAAGGGTCATTGGACGGGTAAGCAGATGGGGATGAGGAAGAAGGGGGGAGGAAAAGGGAGTTCTATAGGAAACATCCTAAGAGATGTGCTAAGAAAGGGGAGGATGCGGGGCAGAGGAAAGGGTTCAGCATCAAAATAAGATTCAAAAGATTCGGTAGGAAGGAAGAAAGTGAAGAAAAAGTAACTACATCCTCTAACTCTACGTCTTGAACTGCGGTAAAGGAAGGCCTTCCCAAGAAGAGTCAGAACAATATCGAAATCTCAAGGGAGAGCCTAAAAAAAAAATGCGCCCTTTGGGGGAAAGAGAAAGGCGGGAGGAAAGAGGCGGCAAAACGAGAGCGGGTCGATGGAAGAATCAATTGAAAGAATCTTCTGAAGGGGGTCGGAAAGACCTCAGAAAAAGGAATACGTAAACTCAGAAAGTTTCTCTAGAAAGAAGCGGCCAGTCAGGAAGAATGAGAAGGCCATGGCCTTGGTTGGGCTTCACAACGATCACAGGGAAAAGGAAAAGAGGGCTGAAAAGGGAGGAGGTAAGTCCTTCTCACGTCATTGTTCAAGAGAGATGGATAAGGAGAAGGGTGCGGGTTGTGGTGTACGGGGGAGCAACGGAATAAAAATTAGAGAAAAGAGAAGAATCCACTGGCACTCACTAGTGACCTTAAAAATTACAAAATCGGGGACGGGGCCGGTTACAGAAGGGGGGAAGGGTGTCTTTCCCAAGAAAAACCCGGATACGGGCTTTCTCGGAAGTAAAGAACTAATGAAGAACGATTAAAAAGGGAGGTGGCTGGGACAGGAACGCCTGAGGACTTAAGGGGATAACTTAGCGCGGTTCCTGGGTAATATACTCTTCGATAAATCACGAGACAAGAGAGCGAAGGGTTAAAAAGGGGGGAAAAGTCTTCTTTCCGAGGGAAAGCTGGAGGGGGTTGAGGACAGGCGGGAACTTTAAATGGGGGAAAAAGAGGAGAAAGGAGGGGGGGGGGAAAGGGGGGGGGGGGGAAAAATTCTTTTCCAGGGCACACGAGGGATGAAGCCGGCTACGGTTCCAACCGAGACGAAGAGGGGGGGCTTTTCACAAAAAGGAAAAGAAATTGGAGGGGGGGGAAAAAAATCCTTAACCGTCATGGGTTATTAACATGAAACGGGAACCGAAGGAGAGCTTCTCGATTCTCTGTAATGGACGGCAGGAAAACAGGGGGAAAATTCCGAAAGAGAAATGCTGGGGACGTGACGGAACCTAGGGAGCCTGTTAGTAAGAATGTGTGTGTTAGCGAGTGAGGGGACGAAATCGACTAATATTGGCATATCACCGTCTTTCACCGGATCTTCTGCAAAAAAAAAATGGGGCATGAGGGGGAGAATGGATATTTCAGGGGGGATAGCGATGCTTCGCCCCGTTGGTCGGGAAAAAAAGCGTGTCAGTGTATGACGGATCGGCTACGGTGGGAAAGCAAAAATGACGGGCACCGAGTCACCACCGAGGGGGGGGCGCGCAGTTGAGGAAGAGAGGTAAGCCTCATCTCTCCAAACGGAGGGTGGAAAATATATAGAGAGCATGATTGATGAATAAGACGCCGAACATATGAACGCACAGGGTTACTGTCCGGAGCGATGACGAAAAGAGATTTCCGGGAGGGAACCGGAGCTGAAGGGGAACGAAAGAGTGTTGGGGAAAAGCTAGAATAAGGAGGAAAGCAGATCTCACAAGCCGCAGACGAAAAAGACCCATGGGGGGGACTTCCGCAAGATGTCGTATCTAGCGAATAAAATTTATTGAAAAGGAGGAGGCGGAAAGGAAGAACAAAAAAAATCATTACGCAACATCTACCCAGAGGTCGTGAAAGCAGAAAAAGGGATCTTTATGTCTCTCTTTGAATGGAAAAAAAGTTGTGGCGTAAAAATCAGGAGGAAAAGGGGAAGGAGAGTGAGGTCCAGGCGTCAGCACATGGTCCGAGTGGTGCCACAGATCCGGATCGGAAAAAGCAAAGAAGCTAACGAAATACGTTCGGAAGGGAAAAGAGCACGGTCGCAGAACAACGCTTTGGCTATTTATGCGATTTTCCGGAAGAAGCGGGATATTTTGGAACTGGGAAGGGAGGGGGGGAAAATAAGAGGGGATCCAAAAACAGCAGTGGTTAAGGGGAAAGGAAAAGGAAAGAAAGAGTCCTCTCAGCCGCCTCTGTCTAACTTGTGATTTCGTCGACGCCTGAGTCCCAAGGAATCCGCGAAAGGGGACATTATCATTGGGCCCGTCGATCGGTGAAGAACGACCTATGGGGAAAGAATCTTAAAGAAAGACTGGGGGGAGAGAGAAACACTCCGGAGTTATAGATATGGAGCCAACGCACCACGGACGATGTGTCCGGCGCTTCAAAAGCAGGAATGCTATTGCGTCAAGGAGAGAATGTTGGAGGAAGGAAATCTACTGTTTGTCTGGGCCTGAAAAGGGACAGAAAAGCTACCAATCAAAAACCCAAGCCACCGAGACCGATCCCCCCTCGAGCAACAAATTTCCTGAAAAGGAAGGAAAAAAAATGAATAGAGAAAAAGTTTCTGGTATAGGAAGTTAATAAAGAAAAAACAGAAGCAAAGAAATTGGGGGAGGGCTACATCACAAGTCCGCTCTCCAAAGGGGATGCACAGGGGGGGGGGGGAGGAGAACTGACTTTTTTGGTGTTGTGCCTCCGAGGGACGAGAAAAAAAGGAAAGGAAAAAAACGCAAGGGTACGGTATTCCCAAACGGAGCTGGGGTCGAAGAAAAAAGGAGGGAAGCCTACAAGCCGCCGTACCAACAAGACGGGGGGCGTTATAATTAGCTTATCTCCTGAGGGCAGGTCGTAGAAGAGGGGGGGGGACTTAAACAAATCAATCATGAAAAAAAAAAGATGTGTAAAGTCGAGTGAAGTAAGAGGAGGCGGAGAAAAGAAGTAGTACAGAATCGCAAAGCTTTTCTACGTTATAGGAGGGCTGTCCAAGGAGGGAGAGAAGAAGGGTAGAAAGGAGGGATCGGCCTCGAAGTCCAATAATGAACCAGCGGAAGGGCCGCAGAGAAGCTTGCAATCGTCCACTGCATATGGCTAGAAAGGTTACCAAGGGGAGGGAGGGGAAGACTCAGCCATCTGCCAAGAATGATACGTGGCGGGCCACCGGAGTTGGACAAAAGAAGGGGAAGGAGTTCGGGTCCTGTATTGGAAAGGATCTCCACGAGAGAAGGAGGAAAGTCGGAAAATCCATAAACGAGATCGACCCGATATGCCTTCGAGATTAATAGCCTTTGCGGCGGGGGAACCGCTTGAGAGGGAAAAGACATTTGGGGTGTGCTTAAGGTCACGTCTACCACAAGAGGGAAAAGGAAGCTCGAGAGGGGAAAGTCAGAACGATGAGACGAGGGAAAGCGGAAAATTTCGGTTACAAGTCTGAAGGGGGATCAGCAGGGCTTCCGACAAGCAGTGGTTTACGATAGACCTCAATGCAAGCTTGGGAAAGGGGAAAGATTACCTTTCGAATTTCCTTGGGATATTTTACTTTGACACTAAGGGACGGAGGAAAATGAGGCGGAGAGGGGAAAGCAGACGCCGCAAAAAAAGAAAAAGAAAAGAGGAGTGAGAACTTGCGGATAGACAGGAGAGGAAGAGGAGGGGGGCAGGAAGAGCTGACCAAAACAGCAAGGGGATTCCAAGAAGGCGATCTCAGGGACGCCGAGGTCTTATGTCGGGGAAGAATGGATCTCCTTCCAACAATAGTAAAAGAGGGCAGAAGAAATCAGAGGGAAGAGAGGAGGGGACTGGGCAAGGGGATGGGAAAAGCGAAGACCCGGAAAAGAACGGAAAAAAACTTGTAAGAACAAGGAAGCAACGCCGGAGGAGGGCGGGGGAGTCGGTCCTGTGCTTTCGGGAGTCATGTACAAAAGAAGAAAGCGAAGAGCAGCTTGAGGTCGTGATCGACCAGAAAGAAAGATAAAGGCATTATCCAGAAAAGAAAAACCTGACTGATTATAGGACTAATGAGAGCGAAGGAAAGGACTAGGGGGAAGTACAGTAAAGAGAAGAGACTCAAAAGAGAGGATGAGATGGGGTTATAAGATAGGAGCTGGGAGAGGGGGGGAAGAGTCGAAAAGCAGAAGGGGATCGTCGCCCGCCAAATACAAAAAAAAGAGCAAAAGAAGCGAGAAAGTAAAAAAGAATATTAATCAAAAGAGAGGGAGATCGGAGACGTTGGGGGGGTGTTTCCGGAAGCTTTAAGGACGAGGAGAAATGGGCCACAACGAAAACTCAAAGGAGAAAATCAAGGAGCATATCACAAATGGAAACGGGGTCTAAGGAAAAAGGAAGTCTGACAATAGGGGGAA
>Ga0179593_1581386_pt1 | contig 11552 bp, 15 predicted proteins | sample CZODoug2_1_08_16_FD_185931 | JGI IMG/M metagenome (GOLD analysis project Ga0179593, IMG submission 185931) | Vadose zone soil fungal communities from Angelo Coast Range Reserve, California, USA - CZODoug2_1_08_16fungal (PacBio error correction) | ecosystem: Environmental > Terrestrial > Soil >...
ACCTGATCGTTGGTAGAGGACTATTTTGAGTCAGGAGAGGGGGGTTCGCAGGCCGGAGGATTTTCTGGGCCGAAATCGTGCTCGTCCGAACTCCTCCTGGAGGGGGTGCCGGTCATCATGTCTGTAAGAGGGAAATTGGGGTCTCGAGCTGGGGGGGGCCTTGGGGAGGGAAGGGCCAGTTTGCAGGGGTTGATGGTATAGGAAAGCGCTGCTGGGCCAGGAAAGGAAGCACGGCGAACGTTCGGCAAGGCAGAGAGACGCCGACCAAGGGGGGGGAAGAAAAAAGATCATTCGCAAGGCCGCTGCTCGTGAGGGGAGAGAGTAGGTGGGTCCCACAAAAAAAGTCCTTCCGGATGTGAAGGGCAGAAACGCCAGCCAAAAGGAAAAGAAAGTTTCTATCGAAAAACGAGAGCAAAGCCCCGCCATATCGTAAGAAACAAAACGTTTGAGGAAGGATTATCTTTGCCGGCTGGGTGGAGACAACTCTTAGGGGGTGCTACTATCAAAGGTAAAGAGTGGCTGTCTTTGAAAATGCAAAACTCCGTCAAAAATTTCATGGGGGGGACAACTACGCGCAGGGGATGCCGGCCAAAGTCAGGCCACGGGGCGAAATGAGATCCCGCCAATGGTGGGGGTCTTCCCCGTTCCAAGTGCAGTGTAGACGTCTTGATCAGTATTAGAGAATTGCTCTTGACAAAAGCTACCCTCAACGGGGGGCCCCCCACGAAAACCACCCACACACCCTTGGTGGCCCCCAATTTTCCCACAGGACCCCCCCCCGAGAGAACCCCTACGAGGTCTAAAAAACTCTGAGGGGCCTCTCCCGTCTCAGCGGGCCCTGAGGATCTTGCACCACCAAGGAGCTTTGGGCGCGATTGGAAGAACATCCTTCTCATCAAGAGGCCAAAACCTATCCGGAAAAGCAGGCATAATAGAACAGATCTTCGAAAAAGGAAAAATTCGGAGAAGCTGCCGGGCAGAGGGATGGAACGGGCTCAAATCCTAAAGGCAACTGTGTGGGAGGGAACTTCTCCCTCGGGGAAAAACGAGGAGATTAAAAAAAAAAAAACGGCGTTGCGGTCAAAGTCGGAGGGGGGCAACCCTTAATAGAAGGGGGGGGTTAACGAAAAAACTTGGGGGGGGGGGAAAAGATGGAGGTCTACTCTCAGGAGAGGAGAAGAAACCAGGGTGTCTGGGCGCTGGTTCTGGGATTCTGAGAAATAATGCAAAAAAATCTTGGGATTTTCCGGATCCTAGGATACCTAAAAATGGTAGATGTTGGGAAGGTGTTTTTGGAAAATGCCTCTCGCCCCTCAAACTACTAGGGGGTCAAGGGAGAGTCGGATTAAGGACTCAATTGATGGTCAATTTCACCCAATTCTAAGGGAAGGTCCCGGAGGAGGGCCCTTCTCCCGGGGTAAGAATGGAGCCCTGGGCGGGAAGATAGGAGAGAAATGAAAGAGGTCGATAGGGGGGGGGAGGGAAGGACGCGCAAAAGGATCCTCCTTGGAAAGTAAGGGGTTAGTCTCAGGCTTTTCCGAGGGGGAAGGCTGAAAGGATCTGCTTCCGGAGAAGCTGGGGAGTTTGGTGGAGGGAGAGGAGTCCAGGGGGAAGACTTCCCGCGGACAGGGTGAAATGTTTAAAAGGAAGGTTCTGGGAGACGACGTCGAAAATAACCGAAGCCCGGGGGAACAGCTAAGATTCCTGGAGTCCAAGGAGCACAGGGAAACGGGAAAAAACAGACAATTATAGAGAAACCCCTCCTAGGCAAGAGAAAAAAAAAAACCACGAAGAGCTCCTCAAAAGTCCTGAGGTGACTTATAGAGTCCTAAGCCCCTCAAGCTCCCGACAGGGCCCCCCTAGGCCCTAGAATCTGGACTTACGAAGAGGACTTGGAGACAATATCTGTTCCTTTTCAAGCTCACAGAAGCCTTTTTGCGGAAGAAAGGTTGGTAGGGGCAGAGTAAGGAACAGGGACATCCGAGAAGACCCGAATTCCCCCGGAAAATGAATCCTGCCTTGCCAAGAGCTAAAGAGGTCTAGGCCTGTAAAGTTTGATTGTAGTTCCTCCGGTCCTCCACGGGGTCTTCCCCTTCCCCTAAAGCGGGCCGTAGGTCTACAATCTTTGTCGCCTCCTCCGCATAAAAGCTCTCAGGAGGACGTCAGAATGGAAGAAAAGGTGGCAAAAGAGGCTACAAAACACGAAAACAGAAGACAGGGAAAAATGCCGGTTTTTTCGGGTGCGAGTCTTTCTAAAGGGAGCGTGGGAAGAGAATCATCGGAGATTTCTTGGGGGGGCTGAATTTCTGGCGGCAGTCGGGGAAAGAATCGCTTTAAGACACAGAGGTCCCAGGGGATCAAGTAGAGACGGGGGCAACTTGCCCTTTCGTACTTCAACAACAAAAGCTGAGATAGGACGAGATGGTTCTCCTCTCATTCCGGGGAGAATTTTCTAGGATTCCGGTGTGATGCAAGGGGGGGGGGTTCTTTCGAAAGATCTGCAAAGAGGGCCATTCTATGCCTGAGACAGGGGGGGGACTCCTTGAGGTTGCTAAAGCGGGGGGGGGGTACCGGGGGGGCGGGGGGGGGGGAGGGGGGGCTAGAATACTCCTTGGGGGGGTCCCTTTTAGGTGCCAGGGGGTGGGGGGGGGGGGGTCTCTTGGGGGGGTTGGGGGGTCTATGGGGGGTGGGAAGGGGGGGCGAAAATCAAATTGGGACTGACACAGCGGGCCGACGGAGAAAAAAAAGCGTGGAAAAAAGGAGATAGCTGGGGGGGGGGGGCGGGGGAAAAAAGTGGTCTTTGAAAAGGACAGGTACCTCTCTCCAAAATCCCGAAGGGAGATCCGACCAGGAAAAAAAAGTTCGCACAGAAAAAAACCGGATTCTGGGGAGGGGAAAACGGGGGACATACGGAAATAGATGCAGTGCAAAAAAGATACGAACTGTAATGCATGGCCGATAAAAAAGGGGTAAAGGGGGTTCATAACAGCGGACTGAAAAAAAGAAAGAGTCGTATGAGATCAGCGGAGCGCACGACGAGGCCCGAAACCTAGCGGCCAACTGGTAGGGGCTAGGCCGCCTTGTCTTGGAAAAAAATCAAAAAGAAAAAAAAAAAGTGACGGCACTAGGGGGAGAGGAAGCATGGCATCGCATTCGAACGAAGCATAGGAAAATCTGAAAAGGTCTACTAGGGATGACGACGTAAACTGCGTTCCCTGAGCTCACCGTAGAGGGCAGGGGTGAACGAAGACATGCAGAGAGGTGGGAAAAAAATCTAAAGGACTGCCAAAAGTGATATTTACGGCGATCAGCTTCGAAGGGGGGGGGGGGGGATGTATTGAGTCCCCTCAACTCCGCGGAGAATATTGAACGGCGTGAAAGACGACCACTGGTCTATAGGAGAGCATGTGGACTCCTGAGGAAAAAAAGATCCGTCCGGGGGCGTCGGCTTTCTTGGGCGCCCGGCGTGGAAACACGGACGAGGCTGGAAATCTCACGCGACACCTAGGGTCATAGAGCACTAACGGGCCGTGAACCAAAAACAACTATGTGGGGGGGATGGTGGGGCACGTGGGGGGGGGGGGGAAAAACAAAGAAAAGTAGCACGTGACAAAAAAACAAATCAATTTTAGAGGAGGAGAGAAGGTCCTAGGCGGAAGTGCGGAAGGAAAGCATTCGTGAAAGGTGTACGACAAGCGTCAAAAGCATCAGAAACCGGGTGGGGTAAAGCAAAGAGGGGGGGGAAAAAAAAAAAAAAAAAACATCGACTACGGCGGCGGCACGGGGGGAAGTACAGCTGTGAAAAATGGCGTGGCTTGGCACGGCGGATCGCTCGATGAAGGGAGAGAGGGGAAGGGGGGGGGTGGGGGGGGCCGAATGCGACGATAGGGAAAGGCCAGAGAACGCCTCTCAGACAGAGGAGGGCGGAACGTCCGTTATTGAGGGGGAAAAAAAAAAATTCTTCGAGGGCATCCGGACGCTTGGGGGAAAGAAGATTGAGCAATTGTGGAGACGCGAGGGGACTTTCAATTCGGGGGGTGGGGATCTTCTGAGATCCCTGTCTTGGGGGGGGTTTCTCTCGGGAAAATCGGGAGCTGGAAGCGGGAATCATAGTTATCGGGCGCGTGGGGGGGGGCAAGAGTTTGCGAGGTCCGGTTTGAGGATTCCGGGTGTCGCCGACGTTTTGGAATCGTCAGGAGCGGGTCCAGAGGGCAGTTAGGCTCCAATGTGCAGAAAAGGAGGGATCGTGTATTGGAGATCTACTGGCCGGGGGGGGGATCAGAATTTGCAGAAGGACGACATCGTGATGAAGGAGTAGGCAACGGCGGGGTAAATTTCATGGATGGGGTGTGGGTGGAAGACCGAAAGGATTTCCAATCGGTACTGGATTGGGAAGCCTTCCTTCAGCAGGTGTATATAATCGTCCCGGAGAAATACTGGAGTTATCCAGTCCGATGTCAACCCGTATGGGACATCCGGGCCGAAAAAAAAGGGGGTCTTTAGGCGCTGAGGGGAAGAATAGGAGAGTTTCTCTGGAATGTCGGGCAAAGCTGGAACGTAGGGGCAAACAAAAAGAAAAAAATGCTATGGGGGGGGGGGGGGCGGAAAGAATCGGGGGTTAAAAAAACAAATACAAAAAAAAGAAAAGGGTCTCATCGAGCGGTTTGGGCGTCTAGAGCCCCCCAAACGGGACTCTAGAGAGGACTTCCTCCGAAAAAGAGAATCTGAGTCTTGGGGGGGGGGGGGGGGGATAGTCATTCACGATCCGAAAGGGCTGGAGAACAACTCGTGAATATGATGGGGAAATTCCTTCTAGTGGAACTTCTCATAGGAAGGTATCTATCATTATGAGGAGATGGGAAGGGACGATAACAACAGAAATGGCTAAAAACTGGGAGGAAGGGGACGTTTCCTCAAAACCACAGGGCGCTGGGAAAAAAAGGGAGGCAGGACGCATGGAAAAACTGTGGAAATCTGCAGGGAGAATCGGACGTGGGCAAGGCTTCGGGGATTTCGAACGCGCGGTGACGGAGGCGGGAAATCATCAAAAACCGACACGCGGAAGGGGGGGCAGGTATGGGATATGGATGCAGATCCGTGAAGGCGCAACTGAATCAGGGGGGGGGCTCATGTTGGCGACGGGAATGGGTTCAGGGGAAATCCGTCCGGAAACGTGGCAGAGAAGGCGATCAAAAAAACACACAAAAGAAAAAAAAAAAATAGAACAAAAAACCCCACAATACCAACACACCCAACCCACCACCCCCCACCCCCACACCCCCCCCAAAAAAAAAAAAAAACAACCCCCCCAACACCAAACAACCAAACACCCCCACCCCACTCCAACGAAAACACCCCCCCACCCTCCCCCCCCCCCCCAACCCCCCCCACCACTAACTGAAAAAAAACAGAGCCTACATATGGTAACCAGCCTGGGCGTACATCACAGTTCCGAGGCAGCGCTAACTGCAGGAAGGTAAAAACCGTGCATAGTGGGGACTGCCCAAAAAATCGAAAACCAAAAAGGATATATGCAAAAAAAGAGCACAAAAAACAGGGACGACCGCGGGGTGGGGGGGGGGGGGCAAGGAAAAAGTACATTTTTCGAAGGGTAGAGAAGGGGATCTCGAGAGAAAGTCGAACAGGTGGTAGGTTGCAGTCCAAACGTCGAAGGAAACGGAAACACCCGCGGGTTGAAAACGCGATAAGGGACTCGGCAGAGTAGTGAGGAGGGGATCAGGACTAGAAGGAGGTCATAGGGTGCATGTCCGGAGGAGAGCAGGAGAGGAAGATGTAAAGGAAAATCATCGGCATAGTGAGGAGGATGCGAAGACTTTCCTAATTCCCGAAGGCGCCGCAGTTTCAGGGTAATCAGGGACTCGAGGCGACTGCAGGCGAAAAAAAAGGGCCTCTTCCGCTTCCTCGCAAAAGGTTCGGCGACGCCCATTGGGGTCAAGTTGTGGGAGCAAAGGAGAGGGAGACTACGAAGTATTGAGTCTTCGGGTGCTCGAGACGTGCCGGAAAAAGGGGGGTCGGTAGCGGAGGGGGGGGGAAGACGATCCCTGAAGAGGTGACCGTTCTCAGGTGCGTTCCTACGGCGCGCAGTTTCAGGGGGGCTGTCCCTTCAAGGAATTCTCCTAGAATCCGAAACAAAAGACCTCGTGCACTATCAGGGGATCGATCTAGAGGATCTATCCTCACTTTTTTAATTGCCGCCTAGGGGGGAGGTATCTCAACAACAAAGGGAGGGGGGAAAATATGAAAAGAAAAGGCTTCAGGAACTCCAACTCAAGGGAGGTGCTCTAGCTCGAGGGAGCGGAGGAGGGGTAACTATTGCCTGGAGGGGGGACTCCGCTCCTGTTCTGAGGAGGGAACCTCATGGAGCTATTCTACTAAAGGGAAGAGGACCCTGGTTCCCTTCTTCACTCACTAGGTAGAAGGTAGCAGACGTAGGAAGGAGCTTCATCTCCTCAGCGCCGAAAGGATCGTCCACTGAGGTTCCGCTAGAAACCCCTACTAAAAGGGAAGAACCAGAAAGTGATACAACCACGTGAAGGGGAGAACTCTTCTTCGTCGCAGGGAACTGAGGGCGCGTCAGAGAGTTGGGGTGTTTGACACGGAGGAACTTGAAGGAAAAAAAGCCCTCCTCTGCGGCTGCCCGGAAGAGCTCGTGCGGAAACGACTTCGGCCAGTGGGCTAAGGCCTCAATCCCGGGGAGGAGGGGGTCGTGAAAAGACGCCTTCTCTCCTCCAAAGGGACCTGCAAACCAGGAAGCTCGTCAAGGGAAGATGCCCTATCGGGAAAAGAGAGGCAGCAGAGCCGAGGAAAGTTCCTTGGTTCGGAAAGCGACTTTTTGAAAAGCCACACGCCAACTGTTAGAAAAGGAACTAATCAACAAGTCATACCCTTAAAAGGGCTAACCCCTCCGGACCAATCACGCGGCAACAGGAGGGTGACGACCGACCAAGAAGCGACTGGCAGAGATCAACGGAGTCTTAGTGTAGAGGGGCTCTACCGCAAAAATCTCTATAGGAAGACTACTCCCATTAAGAATCGAAAGGGTCCTCCTAGAAAAGAGAGACAGCCACCAAAGAATATACGAAAGAAAAAAAGAGCCCTGGCGCCCTCTCAGAAAACTCGAAGTACTGGGACACCGAACTAACAGGGAAGAGTCTCCCACTCCTGGGAAAAAAAAAAAGACGGAGAGGAAACTATCGAAAGAAGGGAGCTTTCTTCCTCGAAGCCGGAGGGAAGGGAGGGCACTGCTGACTCGAGACGAGAACAAAAAGTTCGGAAGCGAGCTACAAGAAAAAGAGTCGCTCTGAATCCATTTTTGGGAGAAAAGGCTCGAAGGGCTCTACGACGTGAATGGGCGGCCGGGGAGAAAGCTCTCTTAAGAAAGAGAGGTGAGGAAAGGGCTTCAACCAATTGAAGTGGGGGGGGGAACACACACCTCAGAGGGGACCAAAACCCTGAAGTCCTATTTCTTTCTAATGGGACTCGCCGAAAATGGGAAGATCTCTGTCGAGGAAGACATCGTGACACAAACAGGACCATTACCTCAAGAGAAAAGGGACCACCTAGTTCAACTATACGCGAAAAAGTACAGATCCGCCGACGTACGACGCTGGCACGAGAAAAAACAACCTACGCGGGCACTAGAAGTAACTGTCTTCCTGGGAGCTAAAGAAATGCGTAGAAAGAAAGGCCGCAGACTAACCAAATTCACAAAAAAAAGAACCGTTTGACGTCTTAGAGGACGGGAGGATGAAACGCTATCGGCGAGAAGGCGGCGGACAAGAAGGAGACATAGCTGGAATGAGAGAGAGTCGTCGTCTTTTCTCCCGTCGAGGGGGGGGAAGGCTTTACGCCTGCGCTGGGGGGAGGGGTTAAAAAGCGGCTACTCCTGGAGACTTATCCGAATCAGACCTCACCAACAACCACCGAGGAGGAAAGAGAGTGGTGACTTTCAGGTAAAGACATATTTTTATTCGTGGAAAAAAGGAGAAGTCTTCATCCACGGGGTGGAAGAGGGGAGCCTGCAGAAAAAAAGCCTAATTTCCAGCTGTAGGTGGGCGTTTGCGGTCTGTCCGCCGAAGGCCTTTAGTGATCATGGGGAAAAGACTTCACCCGCTTGAGGGGGGGGGGGCAGGGAATTGAAAAGAAAAGAACCACAAAAAGAGGCATTCTACGCCCTTGGAATCAGCCCTTGAGGCTTGGTATTTTCACGAAAAAGGGTTGGAGAGCGTTCCAAAGAGAAAAAACGGCTTCTCTTAACAGTCGGGGGAAGAGGTTGCGGATAAATCATTTTCGCTGGGAAAAAATCATCTCGGGTTGGGGGAGGAGGCTCTACCGAACAGGTCCGTGCGAGTCCCAGGGAAGACCATCGGAGGTGGGGTTCGTCTCAGGGGTGGGGGGGTTTGAAATGAAATGGGTTGAAGATCCGTCCTGAGGGGGAAGACAAGTGGGCGGCCTTCAGAGAGGAAGGAAGGACCCGAGACCACCAGGAAGGATCAACGAGTAGAAGAGGTGTTCTCGTCGGAAGGAGCAAAGCCACCGATTCGGAGGTACTTCAAGAAGAGGGGAGGCGTTTCGACATTTTGTGAGGAGTAGGAGAGGTTCCGGAAGGAAGGGGTCCTATCATGCCCCAGCAACAGGCTGACGAGGAAAAAAAAAAACGGGAGTCTTCAGCAGGAGTAGCATAGGGAAAGAAAAAATCTGCAGTCCGTGGGGGAAGCAGAAAACTGTTAGTCTGTGCGAGAAAAGATAGGTTGGGGATGAGTTTGTGGGAAGGGACTTTTTATCCGTGTCAGAAGACGTCGCTAGGCGGTTGCATGAAAGAAGGCCCCTGAAAGGTACAAACCGCGGGGGAGTCGGATTCGAGGAGTCCGGGTGGGGGGATCGACCTAGAAAGAAAAGAGAGGGAGGTTCTGAGAGCAAAAAGCCCCTCATCAATCCGGGGCAAGGCTCGGAAAGGGTTTTCTTGTCGGGGTCGGAGAAAAAAAAGAATCGCGTATATGTTGGAAGGCGGTGGAAACGACGGGAAAAATGTGTTCGGGGGTTCGGGTTTGAAACGGAGGGACTTCGTTGAAGAAAGGAGGATCGTCCTTCGACAGAGGTAAAAACTTCAGTCCAACCAGAAGCCTCCGACCCCACGCGAAGCGCCGGCGCGATCAGGTAAAACGCTAGGCAGTGAGGCCGGTCAAGACGAGCCTAGAAATGGGAGAGGCAGTGGAAAAGTCAATGCTATCTAGGGGAAAGAACCAAACTCATCGGCAAGTTTCGTGGGGAGATGGCCAAGAAAAAACGTCATCGGAGCCCCGCCGAGGAGGGGGAAAGGGAAGAGCGCGGCTAGGGCGTTGGAAGGGCCGCGAAAGGGCCGGCAAAGGCCTCGTCCGGAGAGGGACCCTGTTCGGCTAAAATGCCTCTTGGTACCGAGTTCAAGGGAATCGGTAAAGGGTCTCGGGAAAGGACTTCTGGGTTTGCCTCGAAAGGCCGGAAAAAAAAAGCTCCATGTTCGGAGCGGAGGAGCCGAGACCGCAAGGTCATGAGACCTTCTGTACAGGGAAAAGTAGTGCCGAAGGGAGGCTGGAGAAAGAAAACTTTCTGCTTTATCGGAAGGACTACGGGCCCTGCTGGGAAAAGAACATTCTCCAGGAGAAAAAAAAAAAGAAGGGGCCCATTCCCTCAAGGAGGAACTCGGACCCACCAACTCGGTCCTGCGAAAAGGGGGAAGGGGTCTTTTCCAATCTCGAGAAACAACAAGATGAAAGTAAGGATATATAGAAGTCTTCAACTCCAACAAGGATCAAAAGGCGCTATCTCGGGGGTAGTCTGCAAATCGGGAGTATTTCCGTTTTCTGCAGGAGAATTTTAAGGGATCGCCAGCGGGCCCTAGCAAGGAAAGGCTACCGGGGAGCCTCTCCGGCAAGGGGCACGCCTTCATCCAGATAGCCGGTAGAAGGGGGAGAGGAGAGCCTCCTCTCCGAAAAGGGAGTTCTGAGGAAAGTCCTTAGAGAGAAAAAAAATTCCTTTGTGCGAGACCGGCAAGAATTGAAACAAAAGGAATCTGCCTATAAAAGAGCGGTCTTCGAAAAAAATCCCGGCGAGTCCTCGAAGAGGAAAAGGCTTCTCTTCGAAAAGCAAAGAGAGAGGGTCTTCCTGGCCTATCCCGAGAAAGAGGCTCCTCTAGTTCTTGGGAATGTCCATAGGGGAGGGGGACCCTTTCTTTCTTGGTGTCGTGAAGGGTGCGCGAGCAGGAGTCCCTCAAGGAAAACTGACCGAAAAAGAAACGCCTCATTCTCGGATGATCCCGGCACTACAGGAAAAGAGTTCACGAAGGGTGTCAGGGCCTTCTCTGAAAGAGCCCGCAAGTTTTTCCGAGAGGCTCGACTGGTGGGGAGCGCAAACTACCAAAGGTAAAGACTCAATCTACTTAATTGGAGATTCGAATACCCAAGATTTTGCGAACAAAAGGCACCCCGGTCAAGGCGTCAAGAGACGCGATCGAACGACCTACCACTACCAAAGAATGGGGGGCAGATCAGGCTTTCTTAGGGAGTCGGATAAGACCCAGCTCCCCAGAAAGGCGCACGGGAACGCCCATTAAAGAGGCCCCCCTACAACCTGGGGAAGGTTTCGAAGTGGGAAACTCCTATCAGACGGGGGGGCGGCACGGATCCCCGCCAGGGCGGAAAGAACCCAAAAATATCCGCTCACATACTAAAGAAATGCAGGATAGGTCGGGGAGATCTCCCGACTGCCTGGGGATGGACGGGAGGGGCTAAAAGTTTCGTCGGGGGAAACTCTCTCCTTCGGACGGTCGTTTCCTGGGAAATCTAATCTTATTGTAGAAGAAGAAGAAGAACAAAAGGGGAGTCGAAAGTAAAAGCTTCGAAAGCTACCACTCCTATCTTAAGGGGAATGAGAAACTTCGAAAAGATATCTCCTTTATCCGCGGGGCGCCTTTTTTCTAAAAAGTAAAACCGAAGAACGCTTGGTCTACATAGAAAAGATTCAACCCTTTACTTTGTAAAGGAAAGAATTATCCTAACCAAAAAAGAAGCTGTTCTTTTACCTGGGACTCGCAAAAGAAAAAAACCAGATCGTCGTTCAGAAAGAAGTGAACAACCCCAACTTAATGCGGGAAAAAACTCTTGCAAGGGGGAATAGGGCCCAAAACAATAACCAGCTACGTTAAAGAAGCAATTCACGTGACGCCTCGACCCGACGCTGGGTGCACTACGAAGGGGGGAATTCACCTGGCGCCTTAAAAGAAAAGGGCGGACTCCTGCAGAAGAAAGACCGAAATTCACTTCCCCCAACACTGTGAACGCAGGGAGAGCCTTGCGACGGGTGGGGAGGGAAAAAGAAACCTCAGAGAGTCGGCTACGAAAAGAGACCGCCAACCTACGCCACATACAGGGGGGGAAAAGGGGAGAAACGGCCGTAGAGGGAAACCGTCTCCCCGGGCCGTGTACCAGGCTGACGCCCTTCGGGCGGACCACGCCTAAAAGGGGGGGAGGCACCTACTAAAAAAACCTGACCTCACC
>Ga0179593_1651615_pt1 | contig 11552 bp, 14 predicted proteins | sample CZODoug2_1_08_16_FD_185931 | JGI IMG/M metagenome (GOLD analysis project Ga0179593, IMG submission 185931) | Vadose zone soil fungal communities from Angelo Coast Range Reserve, California, USA - CZODoug2_1_08_16fungal (PacBio error correction) | ecosystem: Environmental > Terrestrial > Soil >...
CAAGACTGCTGGGGGAACGGGGAGGTACTACAGAAGGAGCAACTTGAAAAGTTGCCTAAATCTTTCTTTGTAAAAAGCAACGGGACATCCGGCAAGGAAAGGGACAGTGCTCAAAGAGGGGAGAGGTTTATTGGGGGGAGTCGAAAAGTTACTAACGTGAATAGCTTCGACCCTCGGGAAAATGACTAGACCTTTGAGCACCTGAAAACGTCTTCTCTCAGGGATGTTTGCGGCAAGGGCATCTCCTGAAAGAAAAAGGGAGAAATTTTGAAAAATTGCGCGGCGGGACTAGAAGGGAAAAAGGGAAATTACGAAGGAGGCCTTTAAGCTAACCCTGAATTTGGGAGGGGGGGTTGCCGCTGGGGCCCGTCTGGTCTGCTGACGAGTTGCCCGGGAACCTGAGGGGGGAAATGCTTAAAAAAGGCGAGTTTTTTCTGAGGGAGGCTTTTTCCCGAGGTTACTAAAGTGAAGAAAACCGAAAAAGGTCGACAAGGGCCTAATACGCGGATAGATTTCGCAGTGGTTCGCGCGCGGAGGAGTCCAATGTTCGAACAGTTAGAAAAAGGGCTTAGGGGGGGGAAAAAAAATCCGTAAGGTCGGAAAAGAGGTAAAATATCTCTCGAAAAAACTTACTTAAGAGGGAGGGACGGAGAGGGTCTTATCAGAGGGGGGGACGGGAAAAGCTGTCGGACGGAGTTTGTGTATTGTTCTCCTGGCGAAAGGGCCGAAGAAAGACCACAGCAAGGAGGGTTAGGAAAAGTCTGGAAAAAAAAGAAAACTCAGGCCAGGCAGAGATTCGGGGAGTTGACAAAAGGAAAGAAAAAAAAAAAATCGCTACTCAAAACCTCGGGGGGGGGGGGAAGATACAAGGAAAGCTCAGGGATGGGGGCTGTTGCTGTTTTGAAAGGGGAGGGCTCTCTCCGCGTAAAACTGGGAGGGAAAAGGTTCGCATATCTAAACGACGTTTCAGGAGGGGAAAAAAAAGGTCCACAGGGATGCCGTCCAGGTGCATAGAAAGGGAGCTTCCTTCTTTTTAGGGCAAAGTCCCACCTAATTTAGAGAGGAGGGAGGACAGCGGTCGAGCTCGCTGGCAGAGGGTGACCCAGCGGGGAAAGAGGGGTGCACGCCTTTACTACAGGCGCTACTTTTGAAAGCGCCGAAAAAGTCGGGGGGAGAAGAAAAGATCTGAAAAGCGGAAGACTACGACGTTCGGTCATTCGTGGGAACTTCCCTAGTAGCGATGGGATAGCAAAAAGATGCGAGTCAATACAGGGGACCGCCGCAGGAAAAGACTTGCAGCAGCATTTCGCTGGGCGGGATCATTGGGCTCATTATTCTCTTCATGGGGGTTGGCCGTGCCAAGGTACTGTAGGAATGTGGGGGGAGGGCTCTTGGAGGAAGGCGGATTTGGAGGGGGGTGGGCGGTATCTCTCTCAAAAAAAAACTTATTGATTATTAAAAGGAAAGACCCCCAAAAAAACCGCCAATCCGCACCCTTAAAGAAACGGCCAAACTCCAAAAATAAAAATGTGAAGGCATCTCCGCATATTTGGAAGGCACGGCCAACAAAAAAAAAAAAAAGAAATATGAGCACAACAACGACCAGAAATACCTTCTGCCGTCCGAAGAGAAACGCTTCTGCGAGTGGAGTTATCTCTACGCCAGGATGGGTCGATTACGAAAGCGGTATTCCAAAAAGCACCTATAGTCTCGAGGGGAAGGGGGGGAAACATATGACAAAAAAAGCCTCAGGACTGTTAACCGGAAGGATTCCTTCCAACCTTAGCAGATGAATTTATTACAGGGAGAAAGACTGCAAAAAAAACAAAGCTCGTCCCCCCGTCTGGAAAAAAAAGGTCTTAATAAAAAGCGTAATCGAAAGAGGTCGCGAATCGGTTTAGCTTGACCGTCACCAAAAAAACTGGAAGCCTGAAACTCAGAGGGAAATCCCACGGAGAGTTAAAAGAAAGGACTCAAAAAAACGAAAGGGGAGTGACGCAAGAGGGAGGCTTCATTGATTATAAGGGGCAGAAAATTCTCGGGAGAGACACCCAGGCAACGAAAGTAACTAGCTCTTAAATTTTAGGGAAAACACAGTACAATACGGGGTGGGGGAGTAGGTGGAGGGGGGGGGGCAGTAAAATCTCTGCGAAGGGTGTACATATAACGGAGGGAGAAGTTAGTAGAAGGTAGGAGGGATTTTATCTTTGCACAGGGGAAATTAGAACCGGCAGGGAAAAAAAAAATCCACTCAAGTGGGACTCCAGGTAACAAAAGAGATAAAGGGAATCAGTACGCCAGCCAACTGATTAGAGTAAAGGGATTCAGCAGAAAACGGAAGCCTATTTTCAGAAGGACCAAGATCGTGGGACCAGGAGAGAAAAGGAAAGCGTCTACGGCGGTCACACATTGGACGGGCGCGCGCAGGAAAAATGCAAATCGAGCCCTCAGGGGGTCACAGAAAGAGGACTGGCGCCAGAGAGAAGTCTTCAAAATCAAAAAACGATCAGGGGGCTTGGAAAGGGAAAAAAAAGGGGGTTAGAAAAAAGGTTATCGCAGTTTAAGAAAAAATGAAGTACTTTTTCGGGGAACTGCGCCAACGGCGTCAAAAGACGCGTCCAAAAAAAGGGCACCGAGGAAAAAAAAACCTAAATTCCGGAGGGAGAAAAATCCTGGCCCCATCCGAAGGCGTCAAGCACCAGAGACAGACACTCCCATTCAAGCGAAAAAGCTCAAAAAAGGGGGGAAAAGGTTCGTAAGAAAATTTCCACAAACCCATCAGGAAAGAACTCTATTTTGTACAGAGAAAGAGAAGACTGTGCCGGACGAAAGGGAGAGACGCGGAGAAGGTCCCCAAAAAAAACCCCCCGGGTGGCTAGGGCCCGGAAGGAAAAAGCCTAAGCGAGAAACAAATAGGATCACTGCATTGCGAGGCGATCCCGGAAAAGGAGGGACAAAGAACGGGAACTTCGACGAAAAAAGCGGAGCTCAGGTTAACCTTTAAAAGGAAGGAAGCCATCAAGATGGGAAGTATCTGATCCGAAACTAAGTAGGAGAGAGATCGCAAAAGAAGGGATCTGAAGGGGAAGTTACCAGTGCCCGCGCAGATCAACGTTTCGGAAAAAGGTTTAATACCCAGGGGGAGGAAATGCGGGGGCCAGAAAGAAGGGATCAAAGAAGGTCTCGATTGTTAGGGGGATTCGTGCTAGGGGGGTTGTGAAAGGGATTGGGCAAGGAAGTGGAACGTGAACTCAAAAAAAAGGAATTTTTAAATCTGAAGGATCGTGGACAAAGAGGCAGAAATGTGGCCAGGCCGCATTTGCATCAGAAGCATGATAAATTGACGTTGCTAGGGGGGGGAAGAGATAAGGGGGAATGTGACACGCTGGGAGGGGGCCGAAGGAAAACCGGAAGCTTCGGGGGACCGGGTCAGGTGGATCTGAAAAAGAAAAGGGGGCCTGTGTTTCAATCTTCTCGAAACCCGGATTCTCGAAAAAGACTTCAGGGGGGCACTGGGGATAAAAGGGCGGAAAAATGAAGAAGTTTCCCAGACCAAAGGGGGACAGCAGGAATGGTTAGGGGTGAAAGAGAGAAACAGTGGAGACACCGAGTGACCTCCGAATACAGAAATAAAAGCGGAAAAACGGGCTCCTGTTTCTAGGAGTGTACTCGGGGCGTAAAACTTTTTTCTACCGCTACGTGAAGGGGATATGATTTCCGCTTCCACCAGAATTAGGTTCAGTCCTCTCCTTCCAACACGAATCTCAGAAAGTCGCCCCACCGGGGATTCATAAGGGGGGGGGATTATGCTTCCGCATTTCACTTTCCTGTTCATAGAAAGGGTTTTAGGAGGATTTCACCATAATTCCGAGCGTATTGGTGCAGTAGCCTCCTGTGAGGGAAGAAGGGGGAGTTCAGGAATTTCTGCCCGTCTCCGTCTGCCTAGCCATCTACCGCGAATCGACGGGTAGAAAAATCAAATGACACGAAGGTCCAAAGGACTTCCAAAGAAAATTCTGGTTTACGCGGTACAGACTAAACTCTAGGTACTGGGGTTCAGAAAGTGTCAAGAGGCGGGAGGTTGAGCCCAGGGTTTGAACCGTTCGGTCGTTGCTAATCTCGGGGGGCGAAGGGTAACCCGTATCACCCTTAGGAGACCTAGGCTTCAAACTGGGCGTTTGGGGGAAGTCAAAACAAAAAAAGAGGAAAGATTTGGACGCATGTCGAGGGGGAGATCTTCCGTCAGGGGGGGGGGAAACGAAAAAAAGAGGAGGGAAGATTCGGGAAAAGCCCCTCTATCAAGGGGGGAAAGGGGAAAGACCGCGGGGGTGTAAAAGCCTGCTGGCGGTGCAGAAGGGGTACTACAGAAAGCGTTCGAAGGGGGGGTTTCCGGGAACTAACTTTGGAAAAAAAAATGTGCCTGAAACGCCCCCCCAAAAAACGGGAGACATACTACTTTGGCAGAGGAGGGGGGGTACGTAAAGATCGCAAAGAAAAGAGAGTTCAGGGACCAGCCCCCTGGAAAAGAAAGTTCCTAGTGGCAGAAAAGCAATTTCGCTTTCGGGGGATGTGAGAGACATTATTCTCTTCATGAAAAACAAGGGGGGAAAACTCAGGAAACAACTTCGAACATGTTCTTATTGGAGACTCTGGGCCGGGGGGGGAAGGCTGATGTGGGCGGGGGGGGGGCGGGTAATCAAGAAGGAACACAACACAGGAGAGAGAAAGGACCCGCCCCCACCAAAAAACCTGAAATAAAAAACCCAAGAACCAACAAGACACAACTCGAAAAAAAGAAGAATGTAGAATAGTCATCTTCCGCAGATGAACGGAACAAAAACACTAAGGGAGAAATATGAGATCATGAAAAAACAGAGGAAATGTCTGAAACGCGGAAGAAAAAAAAAAAAAAGTCCTCTGCTTGAGATTAGTTATCTCTACGCAAATCTTTTTAGAGGGGACATCTAAGACGCGGAGTGAACAACTGACCGCAAAGGGGAGGATAGACGAAGAGAGGGGCACGGGGGGAACAAACCGGAACTTTCAAAGGAAACCGGAGAAAACGAGGGGGTTACCGGAGACCCTGACAAAAAAGCAGGATAAGAAAAAAAAGATTCTGACATCAATTCTGCTCGAAGAGTAATCGAAGAGGAAAAAAAAAAAAGGGACTTGACCGGGACCAGACGGCAGCCTTCCGAGGAACATGCCTTCACGGTCAAAAAACTGCGTAGGGACCAAAAAAGCAGTAGTGGAAAAGCGTTGGCGTCAGGGGGGGACGGTTCCCGCAAAGACGGCTATAATCAAAAAAAGGAAAAACAGAAAAGCGCTTCAAGGGGAAATTGTATCGGGAAAAGAGCGTTGGGAGTATTCAGTGGGAAAATGTAAACCTATCAAAAGAGGGGATCTCAAATGCGTGGGAGCAGATGATGATCATCACTGCGGATGCAAAAATGGTCTGAAAAAAAAGGTCCCGTGTAGGAAAGTAGGAACAAGCACAAAATTGCGGCCCAAAAACGGCGTGAAAAAGAATAAAGGAACAGTGAAAGAAAGAGCCCGCCTCGATGGGGGTGTTTGGCGGAGCAATCTATCAGGAACTCGTGGAAAGGAAGGATGAAGGGAGGTTGCAAAAAAGCATCAGATCTCCCTGGCACCAAGCTTTCTATCCAAGTGGGGGGGAGACCAAGCCGAGGGTAATCCCGAAAAAAAGAAAAGGGAAAAGCGAGTTCTCCCTAACTCCAGAAATTTCACACCCGACCTTCGTCCGGGGTCGTAAACCAGCCATGGTGTTTCGAAGCAGGTATCCATTAAGCAGGGTTCAAACAAGAAGCCGGGGGAGCTGGATACGCTCTCCGATCACAGGTTAAGAAACATAGCAAGTGTCCCAGAAGAGAGGTGGATGCGAGAGGGCAAGGCAGGCCGGGGGGGGGTTTCGAAAGTCTGCAAAAGGTCCCTTGAGGGGATCCAGGCCGCTGAGACCCGGCGGAAAACAGTAGCATCAAAGAAAAGGGGGCACAATAATAATAGAGCCAAATATCAAGAGGTTCTCGCATGAACGGCGATTTCCCTCCACTCTCATAAGGAGATTTTTTAATGGGGGGGGAGAAAATATGAGGGAAAGCCTCACTTCCTCTGTTGACTCTTCATCACAGAGTAGAGGGAGTGGGGAGTAGAGGAGGATGGAAGGGGATTGTTGTCCCTCGGTCCGCTGTGATGGAGGGAGGATAGAGATGTTCCTTGTGGTTTCTCTTCCCTCCTAGTAAGTCGCCTGGGGGTGAAAGGAGCCGAGGGCTCGAAGGCACAGGGGGGGGGTTCTCGGTGAAGGGGTTGGGAACCAGTGAAGGATGGAGGGGCGGGACCCTAGTCCGGACTCTGGACCGTGGAAGGGGGCAAGAAAGGCTCGTGTCGATGGGAGGGTCGGGTTGGGAAGGAAGGAAGTGACTTGGCCCGGGGAGAGGTCCCTTCTCCAGTGCAGGATGGAGCAACGGAAAAAACGTTTCTCCGGAGGAAGAGGAAAACCTTTCTCACCCTGAGAAGAAAAGACAGAGCTGGGAAGAGAAAACACAACCAAATCTGGGAGAAGAAGAGCTAGAGGGAGGAGAAAAGGGGGAAAAATTTTAAATGCCGGCGAGCACGTTTCGGGGAGAAAAGTTTCTCCCGAGGGTCTTGGAAGGGGTCAGCCGGATCGCAACAGTGATAAAGGAAAAGTCGATGGGGAGAGGGTCGGCTACATGTTGGAAGGGGAAAAGGGATTTGGGAGAGGGGAAAAAGAAAAGATCCTCTTGCGGCGTATTGCGACACGAAAAGGGGAGATTCTCTCTGCGATGGGCAATTGCTCGCAGTCCAAAAAAGAACATGATAAATGGAAGAGGGGGGAAGCTTGGGGGAGATCGAGATGGGGGGAGGGGGCGGTGCAGGGGCTAGGGGGAAGGAAGCCGGATTTCGGGCGGGGGGAAAGGTGTTGCCCTCGATGGGAGACTTTGGGAGGTACTAAGGGGAAAAAGGCTCACGAACGGATAGAAAACTGAGATAGCGGAACAAGGGAAGAGGTTTCCGACACTTTTACCAGAAAGTGTTCTATGGGGGGGAAACTCTGTAACGAAAAAAGTCGGCGAAAGATTGATACGAAAGGGGAAAAGACTTCGAGGGCAGGGCAGGGGGGGGATTACTATGGAAGCAGAAGTCGTGGAAGGGGGGGCCGAAAATCGTAAAAAGGGAGGAAGGGATTGGGAAAACGAGAAGGGCATCGAGTAAGGGGGGGGCTGAATATCGCGGCGATCAAACCTGCCTTTAGAGGAGAGGCGGGGGGAACGGATTTAAAAGGGAAAGGGCTCGGGAAGGAACGGGTGAAAGGAGGAACTTCAAGTGGGGGGGGGGGGGGGGGGGTGCGCCCTGTTCTAATTCTTAACCAAAGAATTCAAGAAAAAAAGGAAGGGAATACATGAAATAAAACGTTCAAAGGAAGAGATGAGGTAAGGGAGGGACCTTACCAAATACGATCCTCAAACGCTCAGGGGGGTTTTGGAAAAGGTGCCTCTATGCAAAAAAGTACTGCTTGATCGTTTGTGAGGGGAGATTCGCAAAGACGCTACTTGAGAAGCCCTTCCATCCCTTAATGAGAAAAAAAAAAAAAAAAAAAAAAAAAGAAAAAAAAAAAAAAAAAAAAAAAAACAACGGGAGGGAAGTGTTTGAGTCCGTCCAGACTCAGTTGAAAATCGAGAAAATACTCGAAGGGAAAAGGTGACGGGGGAACAGGGAAAAGAGTCTACATCTCTATTACGGGTACGATCTCTATCAGGGGAAAAGATTTCCATGGGAAAGGAGGGGGGACCATGATCCAGATGGGAGATCCACTAAGGAAATGTGTAAAGGCAAAAAGAAAAGGGAAAGTCGGAGGAGGGCGCGAATCGGGGCCCTATCTTAAACGCTTGAGAAGGAGTCATTCTGGGGAGATGACGAGAGGTTATCGCAAAAAGAGCACTAAGAAAAAACTCATTTGAGCCAAATCGACGGAGCTTGTCCAGACGGGCATGAGCGGAGAAGGCGTCGAAAAAAGAAGGGTTTGGGGTGATGAGGAATAAGCTTCTACTGGGGGGTTCGGCCGGAGCTCGGGGACCAGGGGGCGATTTGGAGGGGGGGGGCGGTGTATCCTAGAAAAAAAAACAACTTATTAGTAGTAAAAGAGAAAGGCCCCCACCAGGGCCAACGAAACCTTACATCAAAAAAAAAGAAAAAAAGAAATAAGAACATGTAGAGAGATGAAGCCAGAGGTGTCCCCTGCAAAAAAAGAGAAAATAGAAAGAAGAGGTTCGTTAGAAAAAAAGGAGAAATAAACGTTCGAAAAAAAGACTACTGGGCAATGGAGGCTTCAGGGGGGTGGACGCGAAACCTCTCATTTGAGAAAGAAAAAATCTACTTACTCAAAAACATCTTCCCGGGGACGGAAAGGGGGGGGACCTACCGGGAGGGGGAAGTAGACAGGTCGCTTCCCAAAAAAAAAAAAGGGAAAGGGTCCCCGGAAAAAGAGTCCAAAACCGTAGCCGAAGTGATGTTAGTACCCAGGCGAAGACTGAAAGATCGTACAAGAGATTTCCAGAACCAAAAGAAAGCCGCGTAATGATGTCGACTCATTGTGGAAAATTCCCAACAAAGAAAAGAAAAAGTCTAATAAAAAAAACGGAAACAATAGAGGGACAACTGCGTCAAAAGGGAAGAAAAACGCCGGGAAAAGGGAGGGTGACGCAAGAGGTAGCATGGATTATACTGTAAGGTAGCTTGGTAGTATATAAAGGAAAAAGAAAACCAACGAGGAGGCAAGAAATCTGAAAGGGAAAAACCCCTTACCAGGAGTAGTTTTGGGGCGAGGGGGATTCCATAGTCCGGTCTTAAGGGTTTGCAAAGGTGTCAGATGAGTAGAACATACCACACTTTCGGGGAGGGGAGTAGAGTAAAGGTCGCTGGGGTGGCAGATCACCCAAAGGTTCCTGACCGAAAAGAGGGTCCGTCTACCGGCGACCATCCTCTATAAAGGGGGAGAAATCCTCCTAAGAGTAAGGTGGGGGTATAAAAGTTCCAAGAATTAATGATGAAGGGAAATCGTTGGCTCGTATCAGAAAAGAGTCCCCGAATCGAAAAAAAAAATTGGAGAGGAGAGCGCGCGCAACCAGAAGCACCTCATTAGTAGTAGGTAGTAGGTAGGTAGGAAAGAAAAGGGGGCGCAGTCTTCACATACGTCAGGCTGAAAAAGGGGGTCTTGAAACAAAGCTGCACTGTGGGAAAAAAAGGCGGAGTTTACTCATGGGGGCTCTTCGGAAGAAAAAGTGCCGCGAAGATTCAACGCTTCTCAAAGATTCCGAGAAGAGGAACACAGAAAACACCGAGGAAACGCCTAAATTCCGGAGGGATTAATTCAAAAAAGAAAAAACCTTAGCAAACAGAAAGTTCAAGCCCGCAAAGGGGAAGAAGAAATTTCTTACTGTTAAGCAAGACTGCAGCATTGCCGTCGCCAGGTGGAAGGGTATGGAAGAGAACATAAGAGCTCTCATGCCGAGATCAAACCAGTCAAGGGGGAAGCTTTCACGGAGGACCGCCTCAAGAGGGGGGGGGGGGGGGCTACTTAAAAAAAAGGCCCAATCACTCTACCCCCGGGAAGTCCTCTACCCTGTCATTGCTGTTTCTTCTCTAGGACTGCCAAGGGGGGATAAAAGAAATGCCTGTCACTGAAAGGAGCCGGCAGGGAAGGGGAGCACCAGGAAGATCCAGCAAAAGTCCTGCATTTGACTCTTCAAAAAAAACAACTGGGGGAAAGAAGATAAGCACAGAAGCTGTAGGGAGGTTACCAAGAAGGGGGGGGGAGGAAGCAACGTTCGTCGGGGCTCCCGGCCATCGGAGTTGTCATTGTAAGGCAGCCGGAGAAAAAAGGCAAGAAGGGATAAGGGTCAAAGGGAGATTGATGAGGGGCTACACTGGTGGGGAATCAGGGGAAAAAAGGGGGCGCGGGACGAACACGCGAAAACTGAAGTTGAGTCACCAGCATAGAAAACCTAACGGACAAATCTCAATCTCTTTGTCGATCAGGCTTAGAAAACAGTATAATTTAGATGGTTTTTTTGGGGGGGTGGGGGTGTGTTGGGGGGGGGGGGGGTGTGGTGTTGTTGTTGGGGGGGGGGGTTGTGTTTGTGTGTTTTTGGTTGGGGGGGGGGGGGGGGTTGGTGGTTGTGTTTGAAGTTTGTTTTGTGTGTTTTTTTTTGGGGGGTTTTGTGGGGGGGGTGGTTGGTTGTTGTTTTGGAGGTGGGGGGTTTATTGGGTTTTGGGGGGTGGTTTGGGGGAGTTCTTTCTCGAAGGAATGCGTTCTTCAAGGAAAAAAAAAGGGAAGCAAAGAATCGGGCGGTGGCCTCGTTGTTCAGAGGGGATCTTGGGAAGAAGGGGGGGAGGGGTGAAAGAGGAGGGGAAACGGAAGATACGAAAGTACGGAAGAGAAAGTACCGGTTTCGGGGAAGGAATCTTTAAAGAACCACTTGGGACAGTACATTACGGGGTCGAGGGGGGGGGGGGAGAAATTTTGGAGACCTGATGACCAGGAATACTACTGCAAAATTCTATTTGCAAGGTTACTATTGCGAAGGGGGGGCAGGACAAGGGGGGGGGGGGGACCTAGAGAAGGAAGGTCTTGAAAGGAAAAGACAAAGATCCGAGTCATCTAATTCCGGAAAAAAAAAGAGAGTAATCTCGAGAAGGAAGGGAATTTCATCGAAAAAGACTAGGTAATGGACTTTGGAGGAGAAAGAGGCGCCTCTGGGCGGACGGCAGGTGGAGTAGCAGGGGTCAGGAAGGAAGTAAGAGAGACAACAAGCGAAAAATCATCTGACACGGCTGTCCCAAAATCATTCATGCAGTGGAGCATTTGAAAAAAAAAAAACCTCGCGGAAAAAAACGCGGGTTTCAGGTCCGAGAAAAGAGGGCTCATGGTGGGAGAGGGGTTGCGGGAAAAAGAGCTCGCCTGGGGGGGCGGGGAACGTCTCAAAAAGAATGAAGCCGAAGATTTGCCGGAGGGGGGGGGGGAGTCCGTCCACGTAGCAGTTGGGAAAGAATGTGCCCGTCAGGTGCTAGGGGAGGCAGTCTCCGTCTTTGGGGGGGGGAAAGGGAACCTATGTAGGGGGGTACTCAGGGCAGGTAGAGAAAGAAGTTTGGGGGGGAGACCTAGGGGTGGGGAAAGGGATTCTTGGCGGGGGGATCTCCTTTACATAACGAAAGGGGGGGGGGGAGGCATCCTTAAGGAACGGGAGGGGGTGCTAAGGAAGAAACTCGGAAGAAGAAGGGGGCAGTCTTTGACTGAACGAGGGAGATGTGTCGCAAAGGGAGAGGGGATATCACTAGGAAGGAAGATTTATGAAAAAGAGTGGGGAGAGAGGCATTTACGGGCGGGAAAAAGGACTCATTATTGCCGAGGGGGGTTTGGCAGTGCCCAATCTGCGGAATCTGCTTCTGGAAAAATGGGGTCTTATTTGTAGTGATTGGAAAAAAAAGGAAGGTTTTACAGGAAAGGTTGGTGGGGT
>Ga0179593_1404428_pt1 | contig 11551 bp, 9 predicted proteins | sample CZODoug2_1_08_16_FD_185931 | JGI IMG/M metagenome (GOLD analysis project Ga0179593, IMG submission 185931) | Vadose zone soil fungal communities from Angelo Coast Range Reserve, California, USA - CZODoug2_1_08_16fungal (PacBio error correction) | ecosystem: Environmental > Terrestrial > Soil >...
AGCGATGCCGAACCTTTAGTCTTCGGTCCCCGACCCCAGAGAATTAAAAATCTCACAAACTTCAGGAAACAAGCAAAAAAAAGGGAGCCATCGCGTGCCTACGTTCGGCAGACCAACTCATTGAACGAAGGAAGGTTCCCCCCAACCGCGTGTATAAAGAAGAGGGAGTTCTACAGACGATCGAGCGCCAACACGAGTTTCCCGTATTGCCACCTGCAAAAAAGGCAGCAGTGGGGGCCCTCAAGAACTGAGCAAGGCTGGGCGGGAAAAGGGAGCTCAACCGTAATCTCAGAGGAGGTCGGGGGGAGAAAATCAAAAGAGGGAAGCGTGGGTCCCGCCGAATTAGGTGTTTTTCCATCCGTGGTTACATTCGAACTCAAAGGTTACAAAAGAAGATCTCAGGTTTACAAAGAGAGGGAAAAAAAGAACGCAGGTCCTCAAGGAAAAAATGCGCCTGCAAAATTGTTGGCCCGGGTGGAAAAGAGTCTCAGCGGAGGAGACCATCGGCATGAGTAGAAGGGGAAAGGGGCAGGGGACAGAGTTGATAACTGTTATCTCCTTGTTCCCGAGACGATGAGAAGAGGGATGTCTCGGGACTCATCCTTCGCCTTGTGTTTCGCTTGGAGTATTTCAGGATCAAATGCGACGTGGTTGCCCAGGGGGGAGGAAAATGAAAAACAGAGGGAAATATTTTCCAGCAAATAACTGAATGGGGGGATATTGGAGTTGGGGGGCGGTGGGGTGGGAGGAACGTAATGTGGATTCCATCTGCCATAGAGGCGGGGGGGGGGCTTGTGCAAGTAGAAAATACCGAAAAAAAGCGGTTACACTCGCGGAAAAGATGCAAACTCTGCACCAGAACTGTCCCACCAGTGCCCAGACCAAGAGAAGCAAAAAATCCGTTTAAAAATGGAGGATACCCAACGCAACGGAGAACCACCAATTCGCCTAGCTATGAAAAAGCCGCCGGTCCATGCAGACACACATTTCCAGCCCTGCTTTCCCAGTGAATGGACTAATGAGGAGGGGGGGGGGGAGGGGGGAAATATGGTCTGTTGGAGGTGTATGAGGACGATACGTGTGGAAATCGGCACGGAGGAGGTCACATGACAAACGGCAAAAGCACGGAAAGAGGGAAAACGAAGGTCAAAAAGAACCGCGAACCTTCGTGTCCACCATAGCACTGTTAAAGTTTGATGATTTGTAAATGCAAAAAGTAAAACCGACAGCAGGGCCGCTCGCTGGGACCTACCTCTGTCCGCGCGTGGTCGGAATAGCTCCACGTCTCATGCAGCGTCGAACCATACCAAAATGTTGCCCGAAACAGGTGAGAGAAAAAAAGCCACACTATCTGTCCAGCGTATGGTCAATTGACCGCCAAACAGCATCAGTGTAAGAAAGAACTTCGTTACCCAGTTTTGGGGGGGGGAAGTAAAAAAACCGAGAGTCTCTCACCAAACCAACGCTAGAAAAGAGAGATATAGGATCATTCACTTCAAACAAAAGGAATGGAAAAGGAACCGACCGACCTGAAATAGGTGGGGGGCGAAGAGTCCCAGGGGACAAAAAACAGACATCGTGTGACTTGTTGTCTTCACTAACGGTCGGGCTAAAAGTCGTATGGGGGAGTCGGAAGGAGCCCTGTATAGAGTTACTCAAGCCGTACCACGCGCGGCAAGTCAGGTTCACTTTCCCGATGCCTAGACACATATCGAGGGATTGTGCATTACAAAGAGGGGAAACGTAGTGAAGTGAAATGGCCGCAGACGAATAGAGAAGTGCTCTCTAGCTAGACTCAAACGGGCTAGGTATTGAACGCAGTGACGACGCGGGGTGAAAACTTTCCGCAAAACTGGGGATCGAAAAAAAACCAGACAGAGCCTAACAAAGAAACATTCAGGACAAAAGCTCTGACGCGAAAAAAGGAAGCAGGTGATGGAAGTGGGAACCGTTGTTTTACGGCGGTCGGGTCGCCCTAAGCGCAGTGGGGTTTCAGAGAAGGTTGGCAACCTCAATTTTAACGAACGGGAGAAGGAATGTCTTTATAAGGGTGAGAGGTGTCACAGAAGGGTCAGCGGGGAGCGACTTAGAGAGTCTTTGCAGCAAGTTGAAGGTGGAATGGAAGAGTTCCTACAAAGCCTCCACCCGCCCCCCCAACACAAGACACTCGGGGGGAAACTAGTTTGGACTTCTTCTTAAAATCAAGGGGCAGAAGGAAATCGAAAACCTAAAGGACATGGATCACTCAAGGAGAAAATTCTTTCTCGCCATGTCTATCTTCCATCCCGAATCCGATAATCAATCCAAATAGAAAGCCGTCAATGCGGCAAAAGGAAGACGAATTGGCAATATTGACTGGAAAGCATCTTACACTAAACATGTGAGACCGGGGAAATAGGTTAGTAGGGGGTGTTCAAAAAGTTAACGCGGAAAGGGAGAAAGCTGCGCGGTCAGCTTCACCAAAAAAGTATCATGGGGTAAAACTTTGAGTTACATAAGACCGAATACGCGAAGAAAAAACTGTTGAAGCGACCAGAGACTTGGGAAAGAAGAACACATCGGAATTGCACATGACCTGTCACCTTTCGCCATTTTGAAACTTTAGGGACCACGGGCCGCGCGGTTGCAATCCGGGAACTCTAAGGGGGGGGGGGGGGGGAGAGAGTGAGGCATTTGAGAAGACAGACACTTCACAGTATTCCACTTCTAGGACGTATCTAGCGTCTCATTGTGGGTCTTCCGAGTACGGGGTAGGGGAGGGGAGCAAAAAGGAGGGGTTGTGAAGGGGAGTGGCTGATTAATTCTCTTGAGGTCTGGGACCGAGGATACTCAACAGGTAGTCCTATATAACAACAACACCGAGTAGAAAGATAAAAATATGCAACCTTGCTCCCAACGGGCCCAATAATACTCACTCGGTAAAACAACACTTCCGGCTTCACCGCACAACGTCCGGATGCGCAAAAAGAGCGATTACGAGGTCGGCCGACAACTTCGTCACGCTCAGAACCGTTCCGAAACCGACCGGGGCTTAGAAACGAGATAAGAAAACCAAAACAAGGAACAAGACTTAAGTTACCGAGGGAAACAAAGGGCACATTTGGTCCTCACGCAAATTTGGAGCACGGCTGCTCCGAATGCGCACCCTTCATCAGAGGGGGGGGAGGTCGTGGCATACACTCCCGGCGATGTCAGTCAGCCCGAGCATGGCTGGGTGGGTGGGCAATCTAATTCCAGGAAAGTGAATCAACTAAATATCTTGTGCACTGGGGAGGTAACCGGAGGAAAATCGCTGCACCAGATAACCCTAACGCCGATGACAATTCGACCGCACCCGATTTTGGACGGGGGTTAGAAAGATAGGAGGGTCCAGATGTGAACGTCGGCCGTAGGAGGGGGAAAAAAGCATGGGGAAGCTCTTATGACCACTTTTGACCTTGTGGAGAAGCGATATGGCAGCCGAAGATAGAAGATGCCCCGCGCAGCAGTGAGTCGTCGGGAGGGAAAGACAGAAAAGTGTATGCGACTCGTTTCCCTGATAATTCCGAGCAAGAAGTGAAAACATAGTTTCCAGAGAGAAAGGGGAGAAGGGTGTGTGAGGGGGGGAACTCAGGAATGGCAAAATTCCATTAACTATTCTTTGTGCAATTAGAATCACGTCAAAGGGTTCCACTCCTCTCTGAAGACGCTGCGCAAAAAAGAAGAGGGGGGGGACCACAACGTAAAAACCGGACTTTGAAAAAGGTCGGAAACCCTCAACTCAAATAGCCCTGCGAAGACAACGAGCCTGGGAGAAGTCCGGAAACAAGTACAGACCGATTGCAAAAGAAAAAGAGGGGAAGGCCGCGAAGGACTGCTTACGAATTTAACTTATGATCTTTCTGGTGTGGGGCGATCATACAGGAATCTTGGCCGGAAAGTCCTAAGGTCATATCATCACTAAACCGGAGAAAAAGGGGGGGAGGCACGAGCTTCAGATAGCTTTCTCCCCGCTAACAGGCAAAAAACATTCTCAAAGGAAAAAAAGGAGGGAGTGGTCTCCCCTGGAGGCATAGTCACCAAGACGTCATGGGGGAGTCCTCGACCTTAAAATGACAATCTTCAGTTGTCCGGATTATATATCGACAGGCACCATCTGCGGGTAAACCCGCTGTTATCCCGACCTATTAGTCAAAACTGAAAAAGAAGATGTATGCGTATTCAAGGATCGGCAGGGGGGGAAGGAGAAAAAAGAAAAAGGGCTTGGAAAGAATTTTGACAATTCTAGGTAACTAAAAAAAAAAAAAACGGAGGTAGGGAGGAAGATGGGGAGAGAATAGAATATCAAGCAAACAAAAATTCAAGACCCGAAATAAGAAAAGAAAAGCTAGGTATGAGTTATTCGTTGAAACCATACTCATAAAATAGTTGTCGGGTGGGGGTCTTCCTAAAGGACGGAAAAGTCAGGTGGGAGGAGAAGAAGATGTGCCAGGAAGGGTAAATTCATCCTAACAGCGGAAGAGGTTGAAGGTTTACCGATGCCCCTAGAAAGTATACGTGCGGAGGGTGCTGGCATTAAGAAGGGAGACCATAAATGATGGACGTGGCTAATGTGGTCCCTGCGTGTAGCTGAAAATGAGATCTCTATCTTGGAAGAGAATAAAAAGGTAGGCCTTAGGGGAGGTGACTCATGTCTCTCCGGGAAGAATTCGGAAGGAACGGAGAAGAAAACGAAACATACAGTACGGGAATTACCCAAACACTCCTGCGAATTTCCTGTTTCACACAGGGAGTATGTAAAGGTCGAGTTTGTGGAACGTGAGGGTTCCCTCACATCCCAACCTGCGAATGCGAGAAGAGGGAGTGGGTTGTCCCCAATTTTCAAAACAGGGGGCTTAGAAGTTATAAGGGCAATATTTCAGGGTAGTTCTCCATAAAGAGGAAAGAGCCTGAGAGTTACAAAGCAACTCTTGAAAATGGAATCGATTCCGGACGTTGACACAAAGCCATCCATTCACCGCCCGCAATCACTATCACATCAAAAGGAAGGAAGCATGTGGTCAATCCGTGGCTTGATAAATCAACGCATCTCAAAAGGGAAAACGCCAGTCGCAAAAACTGTCGTAATAAAACAATTGCGGCTGCCGCTGAGGAAGTACTCTACTAAACCTCGCCACATAGAACAAGGAGAAAAAAAAAGTTGCGTCAAAGAGGAAGAGGAAAACTGCGTGGATAACTGAACTGGCCGATGGAGCAAGCGGAAAGCTACAATCTATTGGATAGACACACCGCCAAGAAGAGGAGTCAAAGTGCATAAGGGTAAGCTTTAGGGAGAGGAATGCGGTAACAAGCTAAACGCCCAAAGGATCAGGGGGGTCAACATGAGGGAGACTCACATCGTTAAATAACGCAACGCACACCAGCCAAGTAATTCGGCGGGAAGCGCCTCACAAGGAGTTACACGAAGAAAAAAAGGCTGATAGGGGCAACCAAAAAGGGGAATTTGCAGACGGACAGACTTCTAAGGGACCTTATAACACTTGAGGGCCGTCGCAGGGGGGCAGACGGGAAACTCTGAACCGATTAGAAGCGGAAGAGCAGAGTAGGGGGCGTACCGTAGAACGGTAGTCCCTGCGAGGAAAAAGGAAGAATGTTTGGGTAGGGAACAATTCGAGGACTGGTTTGGCATCCGTACAGGGTGACGGGGTTGGGACACGAAGTTTGGGGGGCGATGAGGAAGGGAGGTAAGGGGCCCTGTGAGTGCACGCGGATCTATCAAAAACCTGAGTATCTGAACGAGCGCAGAAAAAAATGCAGAGAGAGGAGCGAGAAAGTCTGGGATCGACATTAACAGCAACAACAATTGGGAGCCACCCACGGAAGATGCAATCCAACATCTAGGATCTGCCTAAACCAAAATCAAAAGCGAAGATGAACGTGAAGAGCAGGGGAAACACTTTCAAGGGAGAGACAGCGAAGAATCTTCGATTCAGAAAAGGTGATTGGCACAATTCTCTCCGTCCTCAAGTACTGGAAGAGAAGACAAGAATGAGAAAAAGGACTGTAAAAAGCCTGGGAGTCTTGTCACGATGAGAACCCAATGCAAAAAAATCCGTCGTTACATAAAAGTTGCAACATGATTGGGGGGGATCTGTGGACCGAGGGAAAGGGGAATCTTTCAGAAAAAGAAGGCCCCTCGGCGGAACAAAATAAAAAGAAAAGATCTTGGGTGGTAAAACGAGTCGTCAAAAAAGACGAAGGCGGCTAACCCTCGTAAGGAATTCTGAATAGAGACAGGAATTTTCCCGATTTGTGACGCATTTTTGGGCTCCATGGTCGAGGAGAAGGAAAGACGAATACTCGCCAAGATTTCCTGTTTCGCGTTAGGGGAGTCAGAACGGAAAGGTATGGGACGCTTCCCATTGATCGGACAAAGAGGAGGGAAATGTTTCCACCATCCATCTACAGAAGTTAGGGGGAGGGAGTGGGGGGGGCGGTGGAGCTTGGGGAGATCGGAGAATCGAGTGGCAGTAGGCAGGTAGAAGAACGTAATTTCTCGTTTCAGCGGAAGTCTGATGAAAAGAACACGAAAAAAAAGGAAGAGGAGAGGGAAAAATCGGCCAACCACCGGATTACGGAGGGAAAAACTCAAAAATACTGACCAACTAATCCGGCTCTTAAACCGGTAATACCTCCTTAAAAAATTCCGATACACTACAGATCAAAGGCTGTCACAGAAAGGGGATAGGACTCGTGGGAATTGGAAGGGCGGGAGGAGGATTCTTTGTGGTTCATACTCCTAGGGCCTTTGCCTAGGAAGGAAGAGGGAAGGAGTTAAAAGGAGCAATCTACCGCGGCAACTGGAGCGCTTCCAATAGAGGAGAGTAGAAGAAGTCGATATTACACGCGAGACTTTGTGGTCAAACATCGAAAGTCAATCAAAGGATAGGAAGGGGGAACTTGGGGAAGGCCAGCCAACGACGGGGAAAACAGTGACCATAAGACCGCGTTCGTCTGAGAGGCTCCGGAAAGACGACATAGGAGAGGACCAATAACCGACTTTGAAGAAGAGTCAAACGGCACCGATATGAAAACTGCGTGTATGAACCGGACGTAGCAACATAATCAGAGTATAAAAATCTTGGAGTGGCAGAAAAGGGGTTTTTAGGGGAATTAATCATAGTCTTCACAAAAACAAAAGAAGGAGAGTAAAATTCAACAAAACGTTCGACGCACGACCTTGGCACAGAGGATTGGTGGGAGAACGGATTAGGGGGGGAACCTACGCGAGCATATCGTGTGGCCGGGGGTGGAAAGAGTAACCGGTAATTGCAGACCAATGCCTGATGGGGAGCTATCTTCTGAGGGGGGGGGCGGGAGGGGGGGTGGGGGGGAGGCGCGGGGGGGGGGGGGGGGGGGGGGGGGGGAAGCGTTAGAACGGACCTATGTAAATATACGTCGGGGGGGGGAGACAAAGAGGGGGGGGAGAACGATGAGGTGATGGCGGGCGTGGTTAAGAAGGGAGTGGGGAGAAGGCGAACTAAGTATAGAGGGGAACGACACCCGGGTAGCTCAAACTAAAAGTGAAGAACACTGGACGGCAAAGGTAGAACGTTAATAAAAAAGGGAAAAGAATACAGCCCTGAAGTCATCCCGACCAGCAGGTCAAATAGACGAAGTTTATATTTAAAGGGGAAGAAAAGGGGGGGGGTCTCCGGGCGGGTCCTCGAGAGATGAGTTGGCCGGGGGTTAAAAATTCTGAAGATTTTCTTGGAAAAGAAGAAAAGGTAAAAACGGGAAGGGGGAGGAAAATCTTTATACTAGGGGCATGGTGACGATCAGGGTGCAAATTCTAATCAAAGTCAAGCGCTGTGGAAACTCTAGAGGGGAGAAGAAAGGGGGATTGAGTGTGGAAAGACGGGATTCCTTACGGTTAACGAACCATCGAAGGAGAACCCCTCACTACACACAGTTCTGTCATGGAAGGATGTTGTACACCTGAGGAAGTATCCAGTCACAAAAGCAGGTCGAGAACGTCCATAGAAAGCAGAAATGCACGGTAGGTCGCGGGCAGGGGTAGGCGCGAGCTCGAAAGAGACGAGAAAGGGCTCACAGAGAAGAATCAAGATGACGGTGCCCTGTACGAAAAACGGGGGGCAGATAGGAACGCAAGGACCGCGCAGGGGACCCCCAATTACGTTGCATTGGGTTGGAAAAGGAAAAGCAAGGATATTCTGAGGAAGACGGGATCTTGACGCGATACCAAAAATCATGTGGGAAGGGTGAGGTCAAGTTTAAAGCAAGATGAAACAAAAAAACACCATTCTTCAAGGGGAACGACCGATCGCGGAGCAAGAAAAAAGAAGATAAAAGAAAAAACACGGAAGGGGCGCAGGAGGGAGCACCAGCTTAACCTTTGCCCAGGGGGAGAAACCCGGTGGCCAGCAACCAGGGGACTCTTGGGGGGGTAGCTCAAATTGGAGGGCTTACCAATGGGGAGGAAAAGGAAAAGGGAAAGTATTGAAAGCGAGGACGGTTCGGACTGAGTCGAATGAGTTTGGTCGCGCGCTAATAGGGGTCTAGGCAGAAAACCGTCCTACGTGTTTTTGGCTAGGAAAAAGAGAGGTTGATTGGGTCTTGTGGACGCCTAAAAGGGGGCTTCACGTATCACGCTGAAAAAGAGAGAAAGATACGAAGCTAGATCTTAGCTCATCCAGGCTAACACAAGGGGAGAAGAGCATTAATCAAAAACCAAGAAAAGGAAAGAGAAAGAAAAAGGCTGCGGGAGACACCGCGGCAGAAGAAGTCGGCCCGACCACGCAGAAACAAGAAGATACCGGGCCAATATGTTCCCGGGGGGAGGTGCTACTGGACTAAAAGAAGTCAAATCTCGCGACAAGGAGAGTTAAAAAGTTAACGGCCGGCACATGGTACCAGGGCACTGAAGAAGCTCAGGAACCGCTCCCGTTTTGAACTGGGAGTGGTGCGGAACGGTTTGCTACAAATAAAAAGAGAGGTGGGAGATTAAAAGGAAAGTAGAAAAGTGGGGTTACGTGGCATGTATCAAGGGGGGAAACATGAGGTTGAACGCATGTAGTCGAAGAATCTCTTTTTCAAGAAGAGACAGAAAGAAGGGCCGCGCCAATCGTCGAACAAAACGACCGAACCGGTTTACGGTGGGCACAGTTCGTTAAAAAAGGACTAATCTGAGAAAAGAAAGAGCCCAAGGTGGAGAGACCAAGAATGGAGAGTTCGTGGAACGACAAGGGTTGATCCTATATCTCGGGAGGGAGATGTCAGGAACTCATCAAGAAAGGATCTCATGGTGCCATTGTCGCGGGCGTGTAGCAGACCAGGTGAGTCTGCATGGGGTCAAACCAGAAAAAGGAAGATATACATTCAACCGCCCAAGGGGAAAAAAAAAGATGGTTTTCCTCAGGAAGACTTGAATGAGTATTTGTGGGTGCGGGACGGGGAAGAGTGCAAATAAGCAAACGCTTGAAGTAAAAAATGTCAAGGAGCGGGCAAGCAAGCTAAATGCAGGATGAGATAAAAGAGGAATAAATGGCCCAAAAAAGATCCTCATACAATGGAAAAAATATTTCGTTTTCACCAAATACATCAAATCTCCTGAAAAAAACTAGGACAATGCTCAAAGGCGAGGAACCGACGTAAAAATTCAGAGAACCACTGCCAGCTCACTTTGGCTTGGGGAACGAAAAAAAGAAGAAAAACCAGGAATTAGTCGGAGTGGAAAAGGGGGGGAGGGGGGAAATTATATTGCGGAAGGGGAGGGTTCGGAAGACTTGCCGGAGTTCTCACGAGGAGTCACAGTCATCACTAACCAAATCACAGTTGAGCCTTAAAAATAGAAGAGTCGCCTGGGAATATAAAAAAAAGGGGACTTCGGCCCAAAGGAAAACGGAAAGACTTAATTTTTCTCCAAGGGGAAAACATCACAGAACGTAGAGGGGGAGGCCGGATCGCCGTCGCGGGAGGGAGAAGAGCCAGCCCGAGAAAAAACTATGGGAGGCAATGAAATGTCTAAGAAGGGAAGAACAGGCACACAGAATAATAGGGGAAAATGAACTGCTCAACATAAGAATGGGGGAGAGCCCTCGGGGGAGGGGAAAGTTCAGGTTTGAATGATTATCCCTATCTCTCCTCAACAAAGGGAAAAGAATAGGTAAATAATCAAGCAAACCAAACGGTGGGAGAAACGAAGAGTTTAATAAAAGACCTTATGGGGGAACCTAATGAAGGAAGGAAAAGTCTGCTTTGCTTAACGGTCAAAGGGATATATCCCAGATGTAAGTGGATCAACAAAACGACACTGCAAGGCAGGTTTTATCAAGACTCCAAAGGAACACATATACGTGAGTTGAATAACTGAGGAAAATTTATACGAGGATGGACTTGCGGTGGGGGGCACAGAAGGAAGTAGTGAGAGGGGAGCTCACGAGAGGGAAGCGACTCCCAAGAGGGACCGTGTGATCATTGTGAACTCCTCAATGAAGGATGGACGACAAAGACTTAAAATCCAGAGAAGGAAAAAAAAGACCATAATCCTACCCGATCGCCATTCAGGAAAAAAAAGAAAAAAAAGTTTTGTGAAGGGCCAGGGTAGCTGGAAAGTGGTCTCTGATTGGGGCGGAGGGGAAAGGGTAATCTCAAAACTCATTTGCGACGGGGACAAGTCTTGGGGGGGGTATGGACGGGGGGGGGGAACTCAAGGGACTTCTCAGATGAGGAGGAAAGATTTTAGCTAGTTCATTAAAAAGGATCTTATTTGTAAAGGGAAATCAGATTCTAAGGGGCAAAACAGAATCAAAGAAGACGACCGGAAAACCGAAAAAAACACAAAAAACAAATCAATCCAATTTATTCGATGCTTGGGGAATAAAGGGTGAAAGGCGGAATGTACATAAGAATGAATAAAAGAGCATCAGTAAGGAAATTATACACTAAAACAAATGTCGGCTGGAAACGAGACGGCATTGCGTGTTCATCGCACAATAGAAAAAAAAAAAGTGCGTCCAAGTCCAGCGAAGAAAAAGTACAAGTAAAAAAAAAGATCGGAAACCTCTTCAGACAAGAAAGACCCCAAGACCGACCATGCAAAAAAAGAGGGGGGCTAGCATGGTTTCAGGAACCATAACTTCGACTGGCTGAAAATGGGAGAGGCTCTGGAAAGAAAGGGGCAAACACATCAGATGATTTCAAGAAAGGGACTCAGGTTCAGAAAACCACTATAGACGGGTACCATCCGGTGAAGTCACAAGAAAAAAATCAAAAAAAAAGGGGGTCGGGGGTTTAACATAATAAAGCCTGGAAAAATTTCCGAACTCCGGCGCAGGGGAAGAAGGGAAGAGGAAAAGGGAGGAGAATAGCATTGTCGGGAAGAACAACCGATGAAAAGGGGTTCCAGCAGGGCGGTATAGGGGCGTTGAGTAAGTAATATTTTTCACTTAGCGGGGAGTAATCGAGGGACCCGCGGTATGAGCCGGAAGGGGTTTGAAAGGAAGGAGTTGTGTAGATTGGGGGGGAAAAAAGGGAGAATTTGCATAGGGGG
>Ga0179593_1431441_pt1 | contig 11551 bp, 13 predicted proteins | sample CZODoug2_1_08_16_FD_185931 | JGI IMG/M metagenome (GOLD analysis project Ga0179593, IMG submission 185931) | Vadose zone soil fungal communities from Angelo Coast Range Reserve, California, USA - CZODoug2_1_08_16fungal (PacBio error correction) | ecosystem: Environmental > Terrestrial > Soil >...
GCGTGGTCGCCAAGTTCGGTAGCAGCTAGCGCCGACCAAAAAACTTACTATCTCCATTCTTTGTGATGGCGAGGGAGCATCGCGAGGCGGAGGAGAAATTAAGAAAAATCGCCTGGACAAAGAAGGGACATCCAAGAAAAACGGTATCATCTTCTCTAGTAGCATTCCCAAAAAAAGTGAGTTTGGGGAAAAAGGCGTGTCTAAGAGACAGAAATGTCCGCTAAGAAACGTTATGACTGGAAGAGACTCGCGAAAACCGCGGGAACAAGGGTCGGGAAAGCAGAAAAGTCAAGAACCCCTCAGATTATCAGAAGCCGGAGGGGTTGTCGTTAAAAACTGTGGCTCGAGGGACAGAAGAAGAGCTGTACCGGGAGCACGCTTGATTGGGTAGAACGTGAAGGTGGCGCACAAGAGTGCATTGCACACGACTTGGAGAGAAAAGAGTGAACCAGGTCAATCCGGATGCAAGGTATCTTCGTAGGGAAAAAAAAGAGAGAAAAAACAACGGAAGGGAGTAGATTTGTGGGGGAAGAAGGAGGCAGGGAAGCGGACTTCGACGAAGAATCAAAACAGACCAAAAAAATGAGGCTTTTAGACGAAAGAAGGAGCCAAACGCAACCAAAAAGGAGGAAAAATAATAACTGACGCCCGGAAGAAGGAGAGGGGGGTCTTAGCCAAGATAAAAGTCAAAGGAGAAAACAAGAGGGGGCGGAGACCGACAATGTTTTATGCTGGGCGGGGTGCTGCTCTGTGGAGGGGAGTTCCAAGAAAACTCCAAAAAAGGAATTGCGGGGCGGAGGGGGGAATAAGGCCGCACAAAGAAAGCTGGGTCTGGAGCCTCTCACAAGAAGGGAAACGTGATTGCCATCGAAAGAGGAAGAATTGGCACTGGAGCTTAAAGAGACTAAAAAAAGATACATTGCAAAAGACGAAAATAAGAGGGAAAAGCCGACTCTAACTCAAAAAAACCAATCGGGGGAGGGGAGAGCTCTCGACTTCCAGACTGGGGGACAAAAAAAGAGAGGGGCGAGCAAGAAAAGGAAAGAGAGTAGGGGATTTCTAGCAAGGCGGCGGGGGTCTCTGCTCAAAAAAACACGAAAAAAAAGCGGTGGATTAATTGAACAAGGACTAGGCGGGCGGGTGGGAAAAGGGGAAAAGGCGGTGACATTGAAGGGACAAGCTGAGCTTGGCCTCGGGTTCTCGAAAAAGGGGAGTGGGGGAAACGAGCTGAAAAGAATGCGTAAAGGAGGGGGGGACAGCGGAAGGAATTAACAGCTAATGAGCGTGGTCAATTCAGAGGTGAGGCACAGCAAAAAGGTTTTGAACGGGGGTCAAAGGAGATGGAGACGGAAGAAGCTGAGAGTGGGGAAGGCATAGAAGCGACCGCATACCGAAAAGGTGGAACCCTCCTTAAAGCCGCGTAACCATCGCATCTATTCGTCCGGTGGACTAAGAAAGGGGGAATGCTACACGAGAAAGGAAACAGGTAAGGGAAAGATTCTGAGGGGAGTTTGCCAGAACTGGAAGAGACCGATTCAAGGGAAGAGGGCCTGTCTCCTTTTCACTGGAAAGAAGATCATTATAGGGCCCAGAGATAGATAGATGCGAGTCAGGCGGAGTCAGGCGGTTATGAGGGTGAACAAAAGGGTTAGGGATAACCACATCTATCAGGGGGGGAAGGAGGAAAGCATAGTACCTCTTTAACTGAGGAAAGGAAGGAAAGGAAGATCATACAAACAACTGGGGGGTGAAGGAAGGACAAGGTTCAGCAACCAGGGGGGTACTTCTATAAAAAAAAAATGGAAAGGCCGTTAGTAAAAGAAAGGGGGAACTGTCGAGGGAACGAGCGACGAAAAAAAGATCGAGAACTGCCGGAAAAAGTGGTGGGTCTCAGAAAGAAGCAAAACCAGAAGGCCGAGCGACGAGGGGTGGAAAAAACAGGGCCGGGAGACCGGGGGGTTGATGAGTCTGCAATTTTCAGTTCAAGCAGGAAGTCGGGTTTGTCGAACGTGAAAGTCCAGAAAGGCGATAAGAAGGTGACACCGACGGTGGGCGGATGTGTAAATACTCTCTTATGCTTGTTTAGAGGGGGGGAAATACTAGGGGTCTAAGCAAAGAGCTGAGAACTCTAGAGAAGTACACTATGGAGAGTAAAAGTTGGAAGAAAACGACTCACCTCGGTCAAAATGAACAAAGACGCAAGTGTTGGTGTGTAAGAGATACATAAAGCTCGTAGGAAAAAGAAAATACATTTACCACAAAAAGGGATGTAAGGTCTTCCGCTATGGATAAACTAGTTTTTTAAACGCCGAATGGGAAAAACACTACGCTCAAGTTGTGAAGGAGAGGAAGGTAGGGTTCAATTAAGGAAGCAAGGAATCAAAGCGAGACGGGACGATTGTCTATTCAAAGCAAAAAGAAACACTCCACACAAAAAAAAAAAAATAAGAGAAAAAAGAAAAACCACAACCAGGTCCGCAGAAATCGGGGTAAAAAAGAGTGGGTTCTAGGAACCTCCCGGAAGAGGAGAAAAAGATTCTTGAACCCGGTGCTAAAGGAGCGAGAAGAAAAAGGGAGGCACCTGTTGTCCAAGCAGATAGTACCGCAAAACAGCGTAGTAACAAGAAATCGATGGCAGCGGCCAAAAGGAGAGAAGTCGAAAAAAAAAAAAGGCAGGGAGACTGTGGGGAGCCGAGGGAGGTTTATGTCATAAACAAGAAATACAAAGAAACGGTCCAACCAAGAAAACGGTGGGATATGCGGAAGGAGGATAAGAGGTCAACAGTTCAAAAAAAAAGACGAAACCAGGGGGCGGGTCCGTGACCATAGGAGAGGCATCACCCAAAAATTATAAACAGGTGCTGATCTTCGGAATCCGGACGAGGGGGGGGGGTCGGGTCGAGGAACACTAAGCACGGCGGCAAAAACCTAGGGTGTATCCTCCAGGTGTGTTGGAAAGAGGGGGGACTTCGGGGCATCTCTTCAGAAAAAGATATCTTGAACCGAAGGGACAGTGTTAGGTGAAACGGGCGTGGTAGGAAACCAAATATTTCTAATCTCTTACAAGACGGAGACAAGGGGTGGGGGAGGGGAGTATGAAAAAAAAACTGAGGGATGAGGGATAGCTGAGAACCGATAGGTGTTCAGGAAAACGTTTTCTTTCTTAAAGTTGTTTGCCCTAGAGAGAAAAATCTTGGATTAGGGAAAGGCGATCACCGGGCGGAAGTGAAAAAGCGGAAGAGTCAAAAGAAAGAAGACACCTCGGGGAGACAACCTGCTCCGTTAAGGGGATTGAGGTGTAGAACTTAAGGGAGGAGGTATTTGTAAAAAAAAAGTGTTGTGGAACAAGGCAACAAGGAACGGACGTCTGGGTTGTCCCGCCAAGGAAGATTGGAAGGGAGGTTTACTGAGGGGAAAGACGCACAGCACAAGGGGATCGGGGTGTTCCCGGAAAAAAAACTTATCGGGAGAACGGCAAAAAGGGGTCTATCTCTAGTCACAGCTGTAAGCCGGGTGAGAAAAAAGTTCAAAATAAAAGAAAGGGAAAGAAAAAAAAATGCAGCGGGAGAGAAGAGACGAAAAAAAGCAAAAACAACAAAATCAGCCTGCAGCGCGGGCCAGTTGGAAGACCTACCTCCGAGACTTGTGAAGCAGAATCTTGGTTGCGGAGGAAGAGTTGCTACGAAGAAACTACAGCAAAGGGGAGTGATCGTGGATGGGGCAAAAAAACGGGCCAGAGGCGTCAATAAGCTCCCAAGAGGTAAAAAAGGATGTAGAACTGTAAGGCGGCAGAAAATTTCGAGTAAATGGACGGGGGGTACTGGCTAGAAATAAACTAAGCCGGGACATCGCTACTACACTTAGAAAAGGGACCAAACTTTTATATTAGGGGGGGGGAAACATAACCTCAGAAGTTGGGCAGCTGGAAAAGGTGGGGAAAAAAGGAACATAAAGTAAGGCAGCCGATTCAAGCCAAATTCACCTCTCTTCCCACCATAAGAGAGGAGTTCCTGGGTCCACTTAATGGAGAGCAAGCAAAACATAGAGAATCTTCGTCTGTAACGCATGTAAGGGCACACAGACATGGATACACAAAACCGGGGCAGCACCGCGGTGGGGGCGGTGTTTACGAGAGGTCAACTCAGCAGGTGATACCTGGGTTAGAGTAATATCTCGAGAACAGAAGACAAAACAAAGTAGGGAATTAAAAAAAAAAGACGAAAAAAATCGACAGCCTTTCTTTAAAAAAAACCGGATGAAAAAGAAAGGGCGACCTTGACGGGTCAAATCATTTTAGGGCAGTGGGGAATAGAAAATACTTCGGCTTTCCTTTACTACCGGAAGGAAGTGAAGGGGGCACAAGAGACTAAAAGCCGCAATGCGTGGTTGGAAACAATTCGGCGAAAGAGGAGAGAAGGTGATGCTTTTGAACCCACAGGGGTCAAAAGAATCTTCAGGTCCAACTTAGATCTGATCAAGGGTTCCCCCAAAGCTAAACAAGCTGAGGTACTTGTGAAAAAAGACGTATCGGTGAATAAAGGGTCATTGTCAGAGAAAGGGAACCTCTTACATGCCATCGAGAAAAAGGGATCAGGTGAAAAGCTAGGGAAATTAAGCCAATGAGTGAAATTCAGGGGACGGTACAAACCGTGTTGGGAGCCCAAGAAAGGACCCTGGAGGGCGATGGACCTTAAAAAGGCCGCATCCAAAAAAAAGATGAAGATCTGAGCAGAAAGGGGACTAGGTTAGGTGGAAAAAGACAATTGAAAAGACGATGCAGCTCGGGTTGAAAACGGGAGAGAATCATCTTTCTAGCTGTGTCAAAGGGAGGGCAGTGCTGTAAATGAGGGGAAGGAGGGGAGACCCCATCAAGTGGAAGAACGGCGTTGCCTCGTGCAAAACGCGAGCCTGTTCTTTCTAACCCCGCTAAGGGGCTGCGGAAGTCAAAAAAGATGTTCAGGTGAGGGTAGTCAAGTGAAAAAAACATCGTAAACAATAGTGAGAAAACAGCAGCAGGGGGCGGAAGAAGCATGGGCTTCAAAAATCGCTGCAGGGGGGCAGAAAGGAAACTCTAATTAGAAAAATCGAAAGACGCAAAAAAGGGACGTTGTGCAGACTGCAGACGGAGGTAGAAAAAGGCTAGTACCAGAATGTGTTCCTGAAAATAATGTGAAGTGTTCAATTCAAAAGGAAAAAAAAGAGTAGCGAAAGCTCAATAACATCAAAAGTCAAAGAAAGGGTCGCGAAGAAATAACACGAGGGGGATATCATTCCACGAAAAAACCAATCTCCATTAAACACGCTAATTGGATGAAGGAAACGACCCCCCCTGGGGGAATTTTTGTAAGGGGAAAGATAGAAATTGGGCGGTCAAGACACAAAACAAAAAAAAACTCACGAGCGGAAGAAGAGGGCGAGGCTAAGGCGCTCCCTAACATATGGAAAAAAAAACGCGAGAGGGCGCTAAAAAGGGGTTTCGAAGCAGAGGATGTGGGTCAAGGAAAGAACCATAGCACAAGATGCGCCACGACCGCCGGTAAGAAGAAGTCTCGAGAGGGAGCAAGAGGGGAGCGGATAAAAGGCACACAACAAGGAAAGGGGGCTGTGTGATAAAGACGCGAAACTTCAAAAAATCCAAATCAAAGAGGTCCAGGTAGAGGGAGGGGGGGGCTAAAGAACCAATCGACTAGAGGACAATAGCACAGAACGGGAACAAGGCCTAAACACCCCCGACAGTGCGAAAGAGCGGGGCGATGAAAGTTAAAGGTTGCTCTGACGATCGAAGTGGGTAATTTCTCGAATGGACAAACATAAGTGGAGAACGTGCAGAAGAGAATGAGGTAAGGTCAATACCCCGCAGGTATGCTATTATCCTAGACCAACTTTACTGAAAGGGGGAGGAAGGTTCTAAAAAGTTTTAGGTGGACAGAGGGGGTTGAAAAGGCCTCATATGCAGGACGCCTATCTCCTGTAGTAACCAACCGAGGAGCACCACTTCACTAAATCACTCTTAAACTCGGGGCAAGAGGGATGTACAAAACGAAAGGTGGGACAAGAAGAAAAAAATGGAATTAGCTAGTAAACTGAATGCCCTTGTGGACGAAGAGCGCTTCTAGAGTAGAGAACCCAAAAGGGGGGTAGGTCGACAGGGAGAGGGCACTGTTTGGGGCGCGAGGATGAGGTAAACCCTACTCTCAAAACTTAGCATGCTCTTATACCTCGGAGGAAAACTACAAAAATCAAAATCTCCCAGAGAAAGCTCGGCTAACTCTTACACCACAAATTGTCAAACCTCTCTTCTCCACAAGAGGGGTACCTTAAGGAAATCTGCGAGCCAACCCAAAAACGGGAAACCTAGAAGCGAAACAGAGCACCCTATTGGTCAGTCTCAAACTGCAATCCACGTGGGGTGTAACAAAAAGACACCTAACAGCAGTAGGGGGCAATCCGGAGGGAGGAACCCGCGGTGAAGGCATCTCGAGATCATTTCTTCCGTCGAACCAAAATTTCCTAGGGTATCAAATGGCTTCAATGGGAGCTTATAGAAAATGGTACAAAATGGAGAAAAAAGACAATCTCGAGCTATAGGCCAACTAAGCAAAGGGCTATTAATGAACAAACCTGGCCCACTAAACAGTACAATAAAACTGCATCGCAAGCATCGAGAGAGTTTTGTCACTAAAGGCGTGGTGAAATCCCGCTCTGACATCGAGTGACCTGCCGAGAGGTATATTCTCTGGGAAGAGGAAAAAAAACTAATAGCAAAGCTTAAAACAGAGGAAGTAGACTTTCTCATTTCACGTCTTTAAAACGAATCCACAAAAAAAAAAGAACATCTTTTGGGGGGGGGCCGTGATGACCGGGGGGAGAGACGCAGGGGATCTGGGAAAAAAAGGGACTGCAAAATTGCGTTAGACAAAAGTAACACAGCGCGTATGAAGCGAAAAAAACCCGAAACAAAAGGCTGAAGGACGAATGTACCACTCATTGAGGTAGAAGTGAAGACGGGAGGCACTGCAGGACCACCATCTCTAAAAGTAGCTAATACCGCTCTGCGCATAAAAAAACAAGGGAACATCAAACAGGAGAGAGGAGGCGCAGCGAAGAAGGGGCTCAAAGCAATAAAACGAAGGTGGAGAAGGGGGGGAAAGCACTGAAGTTAATTTTCAACGAACATCCGTGCACTTTAAGGGTGAAAGGCAACTACAAGGAAGGCTGCTTGCCTGTTTGAAGGCCTAACCACGGCAGAGTGAGAGATCGATCGCAAAGTATTAGTTATTAATCTCAATCTAGGTTCATCCGAGGAAAGAGTATATCCAGAAACAGTTGAACGGGTGGGGAGTAGAGTCGAGGAGAAGGGCGGCTCGATAGGGGGGCCCCTTAAATATTAATCCTTTAGGAAAGCGACGTTCCACCTGAACCATAGTTCGAGAGGGACGAGGACAAAAAAGGGGATCGCGGTAGCACCGCGGTCGACAGGCCAAGCGCCAGACCGGGCTCAGCGTAAATAAAGCATGGGGCGAGCAAGAACGTTCAGTTTTTCCGTGGTTCACGCACAGAGAAGAGAAGACCCGAAAAGACAAGGACTTTCCGGGGAAGGAGGGTTGAGCTCGTTGGAGCCCTTGCTGAGGAATTAAGAAGAAAATCGGGGGCGCCGCCTCACGCAAAGGATTGTCGAGAGGTGGGGCAAGAGGGATGCATGCCAGCCAGAAATGAGCTCGACCCCGTTTTGTGTTCTTCGAGCAAAAGGATTCGATGGGCCGAGCAAAAGGAAAACGCACCCCCACCCAAACCAAACCAACCCCCCAACCACCAAACTCTATCAAAGTGGAAAAGAGAGAGATGGTTGGGTAATGAAAAGAATCTACGAGAAGAACGGGTTGAACGGCGAGCTCAAAAAGCTGGAGTGAGGAAGGGAAACTAGGGCGCAAACGAACCAAAAAAGGGGAGATAGAAGTGACCGGCGCCTCTTTCTGCAAACATCAGAAAAAGTCAACCCGACCTAACAGGTTAGGCTGGCGGCTCTGTAGGAGGGGATGGGTAAAACCCCACTAACAATTAAATCAATCGCGGAGCAGGAGGAGAGCCGGATCCCACCTGAGCGTATATTGAGCGGGGGAGATCAAAAGGGGAGCAGAAAGACGTAAGGGTGGGAGGAGACCGCAAATGCATCAGTTGGGGGGTTTCGATGGGAACGGGCTAAATCTGAACGTTGTTCGGATCTGAGAAGAGACAGATGGGACGCTCCTAGAAAGAACCAAAAGAAAAGGACCTTATCATGAGGCGCGAAGCCTGTCTCAAAAATTTAACAACATCAAGGAAGAGCACTCGCGGTCTCTATATTCTAGCAACTGGCGTGGCTCTAAGCAGTTCTAAAAGAAGATTAAGAGGATTTTAGGGAAGTGGAAACCTTAAGAAAAGGAGGGGGGAGTTTCAGAAGGGAGCTGAGGTGGAAAGTACTTAGTTGTCCTCTAGTTTTGACGCACGACGAGGGAGGGAGGGTGATCTTGGCAATTAGCGCAACGGAAAGGGAGGGGAACGTTCGGGGTGTAGATAAAGGTATGCCACTCCCAGCTCCGAGGGAAGGGCAGGAAGCAGCAACCGTCTTCAACGATAATGGGGTAAATGCCGCGCTAATAAGGGGACTCAATCAGGGTCGGGGTTTTTGAGGAGAGAGACATCTCGTGCCGTACCGGTGGGGGATGGAGAAACGCCCATTCGCAGGAGTAAAAAGGAAAGGGACATAAATGCGCTCCTGACGCTCCTAAGTTCACACAAAGGCTCGTTTAGGGGAGGGCTTGAGCGTTTCAAGGAGCCTTGGACCATGGACCTTCCGCGGGACAAGTTGGGACGAGTGCCCAGGAGAAGGGGGTTGCAGGCGGCCATCTTCTCTAAAAGATCTCTTTAAGGGCAGAGGGGGAAAAGCGTGGGGGAACTGTCGCCAAAACAAATCCGCAAAAGAGAAGAGACCTGCGGATGTCAGCTAAACCTGTTGTTTGGGCCCGCTGGGGCGAGGAGAGGGAGATAACGTAAATTCGCAAAAACTTGCTGGAGGGTTTCTCTTCTCTTATGTGTACGGCATCAAACCTTGGAAATCTCTATAAGCCACGAGGGGCCGAATTGCACGAGTGGGGAACATTCTAGGGCTGTAGCCGCAAGAACATGCCATAACTCGCGCCTTGCACGGGAAAAGCGTGGGGAAGAGGATCGAAGGTATAAGCAAAAACTTCTTGCAAGAGGCGGGGGGTTTTGACCGTTCTCGGTGGTGAAGGAAAATCCTACTTCAGGGGGGGGGCGTTCAGGAAGTGCGCTTCAAGCTGTCGAAGAGTAGAGTCGAACGAAAGCTGTGGGTGTCACTCAGGAAAGAACACATATTGACCCCAGACGTGGGGTGTAATATTGAGGACACACAGGCGGTTTTGAAAGGGGGGACGCTCGACTTCACTCTAAAGAAACGGGGGATAGGAACTTGGGGTCTCGCAGCAGGGAGACAACACAACTGAGAACGGTCCTAAACAACAGGGGTTGGGGGTCATAGAAAGTAAGGCGAACTCGTCAGTAAACTCAATCCCCTGGGGAAAAAAGTGAGCATAAGCCGTTCTTTCGTCCTATGAACACCCTTGCAGGGTGAAATCCATTTTGAAAGCTGAAGGTGGGTAAAGGAAAGTTTGGTTAAGTTTCAGGTTCGAAGCACGGAGGCAAGGGTCAGGAGCCACGGTCAAACCAGCACCTTAAAAAACACAAAGGGACGGCAGCCAAAGCCGCGTCCGTGATGCCACAAGCTTTGTTACTGGACATCCACGCCGAAGCTTCACTTGTGGTCTTGCACGGGGTTCTAAGGAAAAAAGAGCATCACTGACAGAAAAACCAGGGTGTGCCGCAAGCGACCTCAAAACCCTGCAGCACAAGCAGGGGAACGCCTACTAAGGCCTTTGCTCCTGCGGGCCCGGCTGTAGGGGGACGGTTGGATTGAGCGGGGGGATAAGGGGTAATGCAGAAACCCACCCACTCCCAAGCGAATGTTGGGGATGCGGATTATAATTCGTCGTTCCTCTGCGAAAAATCCAGGGGGAAAGGGGGGTAGGTCCTGCTATCCTAGGGAGACCGAGCAGCTCAAACCTAGGTAAACTAGGGGGCGGATACCGCATGCTGCTCTTCTTTGTACGCCATCTAAGGATCGTTTTTTGGCGTTAGCTTAGAGGAAAAAGATCGTGAAACAACTCTGGGGACCGACAAGACGGGGGTGTTGGCCATCTGGGGAAGCCGGGCCAGAGGATTAGCGCCACTCTCGCCGGCAAGTCCGGGGTTTACGTGGCCGAAGGGGGGGGAGGAGTAGAACGAAAAATTGGCTATACCGACTCAGGGCCAAAGAGGGAGGAACATCACTGTGGTCAAGTGCCTTACATGACAAAATTAGCTAGCCTTTCGGAGCGATCAACAGAGATCCGCCGCTCGGTGTTAAGTAAAGCGCGCAGGTTGGGAAGGGAGGAGGAGGATTTGAGGACGCTGAGTCGGGGGGGTAGTAGGGCAATCTTCAAGGAGGTCTTTCGCCTTGAAGGAAGGACGTGATAAAGAGACCTGCCAAAACGCAAACGAAGCTTGGATAGGCTGGTCGAATGAAACTGACGGTAGGGTCGGGGATTAAAAAAAAAGCCTCAGGGGGCGTTAAGGAAACGAAGGAAGCTTTTAGAAACTTCTGGGGGGGGGGGACTCGAAGGAGGTGGGGAGAGAAAGTGGAATTAAGGGAACAAACAATTGTAAAGAAGCGTGGGGGGGTGAAGGACCCAAAGAAGATGTCAGAGGTGATAAAAGGAGAAAAATTAGAGATCAAGAGGCACCGTCAAGTTCGCAGGGCGGGGCCCAGAGGGGAGCCCGCCTGCAAGCTTTAAGAGCCATCGGCAGGGGCCGGTATCAAGAACTCAAAAAAATGATGATGTCCAACAGCGGATGAAGAGCTATTGCCACCGGCAAAAGCCTTCAAAAATTCCAGGAGACGAAAGAAAAGTCTCTTCGGGAGGGGATTGAGGGAAGGCGGGCAAAGCGAAGCTCGGACGGGCACGGGGTAGGATGAAACTTTTGGGAGAAGATCACAACAGAAATTCAGACAGAGCAACCTGATTCACGACACTGTGGGGGGATCTTGGGAAACAAACCGCCGAAACCTTTGGGGCGCCGAAGGAGTGAAAATTTCCGACTGATCCAGGTACTCTATCTCTCCGGTCATAAGGCACATGGCGCAGCGTCAGGGTAAATTGCGCGTCTTGGGGAACTGGCCTTGGGACAACGCCCTCGCATTGGATTGTGTTGAAAGTTCGCCGAAAATCTCAGCTCCAGGTCTCCATTAAAACTATAGTGCCAAAGAAGAAGGAGGAAGGGAGGTTTAGAGGGGGAAAAAAAAAAGAAAAAACAGAGGGATACGACCTGCACAGCCCCAGAATATGCGGGATGTCCCAACTCATTTAACTCCAACGGAGTACCACGAAAAGCGGGCATCGGCCGTGTAATCGCGATGTGAAAGGGACGGGGGTCATGCGTGGCGAGTCAGTTCAGA
>Ga0179593_1513041_pt1 | contig 11551 bp, 11 predicted proteins | sample CZODoug2_1_08_16_FD_185931 | JGI IMG/M metagenome (GOLD analysis project Ga0179593, IMG submission 185931) | Vadose zone soil fungal communities from Angelo Coast Range Reserve, California, USA - CZODoug2_1_08_16fungal (PacBio error correction) | ecosystem: Environmental > Terrestrial > Soil >...
TTCAAAAAGAGACCTAGGGGGGAAAGTCCCGGTAAAGACAAACGGTCCGTGCCTTAAGCCCAGACAACAGGAGAGGGCAAGTAAAAGAACAATAAATGTCCTTTAATGACCTACAAACCTTGAAAACTTAACCGGGAAATGGGGTCCAGTAAGGTGACAATCTAACTAATCTCTGCCCAGGAAAAAAGTGGGGAAAAGCACAAAAAGAAAAAAAGAGAAGGACCAAAAAGAACAGTAAAATCGCGGGTCGGAGGGGGACGTACACGCACCAACCAAAGCCCGGCGAGCGGATCTGAAAAAAAAATCGACCGGGGGGGAACACGAAAAACCAAAGCAAGGTCCAGTACGCCGCACCGGCGAAAAGGGTCAGTTTAAAATCAGGGGAAGGAGGGGGGACTCTGGATAGCCGACGTCCATCAAAAACCGAAGGGTCAGGCCCAATTCTTCAGCCCGAAGGGGAAGGGAGGGCAACTTCTACCAATGCAACGGGAACCTCAAGAAGAAAAAGTTCCATGTCCCGGTGTAAGGGACAATTAAAAATGAGGGGGGGGGGAAAAGCTCGTGAAAGGAGGATTAAAATCTTTCAGGATCCCCAACCATTCTCAGGGGGGGGGTCCCTCGAAAGAAAAGGTGAAAAAGGGAAACACGGCGGAACCTTTGTGAAAAGGGTGGACTGTGGAGAATGATCGTGAGGCTACATCAAGAAAAAAAGGGCACGAGGCCCCTTATCAAAAAACCCGAATCCTACCCCACCAGAAAAAAAAAAAGAAAAAAACGAAAACACAAAAGGGTAAAAGAGCTCTATCCAGACAGCAATCCAGGAAAAGAGGGGGGACTTTCCAAACCAACTGACAGATGCCCGGGGTTAAAAAAAGGACGGCAAGGGGAAAAAAAAGCTCAGGAGACCAGAAAGTGGTCTTTGTCAAAAAGAAGAAGCAAAGACCCTGCGGGGCTGGGAGGGGAAAAAAACAGCGTTTGAAATAACGGGCTTAGAAAAAAAGTCCTAAAAAAAAAGGGGGGGTGGCCTTCGCCAAGGGTACCCCAACGGAAAATTGTACCTGGGGAAGACCGCCGGAAAGGGTTTCCGGAGGGGGGGGGGTGAGGAACTGTAAAAAAAAAAAAAAAACCTTGACACCCGGGTTTTACAGGGGGTCACCATTTGGGGTCCACCTTCAGACGGGGGGGAAAAAAAAAACGCACGGGGGTGGGGATTGAAGGGGAAAGGGAAGGAAAAAGGGTCTTCCAAGAAAAAAAAGCCTTTAGGGCACAATCACCCAAGAAAAGCGGTAAGAACGGGGGGGAGAAGCAAGGAAAAAAAGCATGGGGGGGGAATCTTCTGGGGACCTTTCTCCGTGAACTCCAGAACCTGCGACGTCGGGAAAAAAAAGTAACGCGGAATGCAAGGAAGTAAAAAAAAAGACAACCAGAGGCGATCGAAGGGGGGGGGACACTGGGGGGGGGGTTCAAAGAAAGGGTTCAAAGTCGGCCCCATCCTTGCATCAGAACCGGGGACCAGAGTGCCGGGGAAGGACAGGTGAATGGGACCTATCGTTCAAAAAATTCTCGCCCTTGGAAGGAAAGTACCCAGCAGAGAAGATACCGGGATAGTCACGTTGTAGGGGAGACTGTGACCCTGGGGGGGGGCGAGACCTTATCTGAGGTTGCCTGAATGGGAAACGTCAACGACTGACGCAAAGTTCAAGAAGCGGGAAGGGGCTTGGGAGGCCCCGGAACAACGGAGGCTCGTCAAGGTACAACCTTGCGGAAATGGGGGGAAAAGAAAGGTTGAAAAACCTGATTCTTCCTACGGGCCTGGCGAGGGAATCACTATCCCAACACACAACATGTCCGGCATCCAAGTGTGACGAGAGAAGGGATAATTGCTGGGGGAAACTGTCTGTCTGCTTGGTATCTAGGTAAGGATCATTACGCGCTGGCTGGTGCGGGTTCCTGAAGGGTGGTTGAAAAGTTGTAGGAAAAAAGGGAGAGCAACATTTGCGACGATGGGGGGGCTATGGTCACCAACGGAGTATCTGGGGGTGGGGCTAAGTGATAAAGGACGAAGAGCACGGCGGACCAACAAACAAAGTCGAACCAAACAGAAGACCAACAAAACAACAAAAAAAACAAGAATGTGCTAGATCAAAAAAAAAAGGAAAATAATCGGCGATCCGGAAAAAAGTGGTGGCGCTGGAAAATCTGCACACAGGACAGAGGACCATCCTGCCAACAATCGAAGAACGTACCGTGGTGAAACAAAAAAAAACACCCAGGGAGGAAAAGGAAAAAAAGGTGAACTCCAACGCGGCAAAGAGGACGGAGGGATGCCGGGTGGGGTGACGGACCCGTCGGCGCACGTGTCACCGACACGAACCCCGCCCTTGACAACGCGCCCACCGGAAAAATAACAAAGCGGCGACAAAAAAGCTAAGTTTAACCACACAATTCAACTACCAAACGCGCCAGCCGGGGAGAACCAGGCCCAGAAACTTCGTACAACGGGACCGGCCGGGCAACGCCGAGCCGTGCAGGCGAACCGGCGTGGGCCAAAACTGCGGCGGCCCCACGCCCCGGCCTCGCCGGCGCCCATCTAAAACAGAAGTCCAGGTGTGAAAAACGTGACGAAGCGGCTGACGCACACGCCAGCAGGAACCCCGTACGTGCCGAATGTCCATTGAGCACCGACACCCGTACGCCGCGACCAGAGGGGGAACCCAATCAACGGAGCAGTCATCACGGACGACTCAACACAAAGGCACTGACCGAGACGACATCCACGCCGCCGCCCCCAAAGGGGTCCAGCGGCACGAAAATCCACTGTAAACGTAGCCCCATTAGGAAATAACCTCAGCTTAGGTCCGCGAAAAAACGCCGCGCGAGCTCACGTTGACCACAAAAAGACAACGTGCCCACGTAACCTGCCCGCCTAGAGGGAGTAAGAAATGCGCGTCGGCCCAAAAGGGCAAATGCCAAAACGTGGGACCGGAGCACGATTCACCACCAAGGACTACCGACGGACCTAGGCGCACACTGGAACCCCGCGGGACATCGGCAAAGGGTACCGTGTCATCCGTCGGCCAGGGACCCCGGATCCGTGGGGAAAAAAAAAAACCTGGGCTCTATCAAAGAAGAGGCAAACAGAAGGGGGAAAAAGGGGGAGCACTTTGGCCGCCGAACCGCCCACCCTGGTCTGACACGATTCCGAAATTTACCTTCGCCCCGCGTCGGCCCGGGGTCCCGCTGGGGTGGTTCCGAGGTTCGCGACTGAAAAAAAAAAAAAGGCCGGACAAGAAAAAGGGCGGGAGGAAAAAAAAGTACATATCTGCGCCGGAAAACCAAGGCTACGTAATGGCGGTTACCACTAACACCCCAGGCAGGCTGCAGCTCCGGGAAAGGTGACAAAAAAAAACAGGTCACACGGATACCCAATGCGTCATCACGAGCAGCGACCCCGGCAACGAAATACCGAACTGGTGGACAAAAACAGCCATCGCTAGGGGGGAGAGGGGTGGTCGGTTTACAATAACGCACCACAGACGCAAAAAGACACGGACCGTCCGGGGGGGGAGGGTGTGCTCGTAATCGCCACCAGGATTAGGGCACAAAAACGGCTAACACCCGGTCAAATAAAGCCGCGGCGGCGAGTACCAAGGAAGTTGAAACGAGGGGGAGCAGGCGGATTGCGGCTGTCCATGGCATGATCCCCCCAGTTCCGCGCGCCACCGAACAACCCCGGCGGTGGTTTGGAAGGTAAATCACTGGTCGACAGGCAAGAGTGTACTGAGAAAGGGCGTGTTCTCAAAAAATGGCGAGGGCCACTCCACAGTTTTGGCGTAACCGGGCTGCGGTGGGACGGTCTTCGGGGGGGAGCCGGTCGGCAGAGGACTGTCCGGAATGCAATGGCGGGTTATGGCGACAACATCACGTCTAGACCGACACCATTCATCAAAAACGGTCCACAACCGCTTGGTGTGTGCTAAAGAGGGTCGACACAGTGCAGGAAGACATTGCCCGGGGATGGCCCCTCACAACTTGCAGGGATCAAAGTACGCTGCGGAAACACACGTGGGGGGCAAAAGGACAGTGCAAAAAAGCCGGTGGTGGACCGGGCTAGGGGGCAAAAACCTGGACTGGAGGACATGTGTTTCAAAGGGCCCCTGGCCCCCGACGCCCGGGATACTGATGCGATGTAACGACCATCAAAAGGGGGGGGGCGCAAAGCAAAAAGTACAAAGGAAGGGCATGACACGAATGGGAGGTGTTTCGGCCGGTCTGAGAAGGCAGCAGGGCGCTGGAAAGACCAAGCACATATCCCTCTGGAAAAGAGATGGCCTCACTGAACCAAAGACCCGGCCCGAACGGGCGGCTGGAAAATGCCTTTCTGCAGGTTGAATAGGACGCCGGGGGAAAAAAGGGGTCCGAGGACACGGGTCAAGAGAGGAACGGCAGACTAAAAAAACAAACGCTGCCAGCCGGAGTGGCTCGCCTACATGGACCCCGACAGAATCGAAGATCCGAAGCGAAAAATTATGCTCACGGGGACCCGCAGCGTAGGCTCTCCGGGAAAAAAAAATACCAGTTAGAGCAGGACCATGTGGCGGATGGGCCAGATGCAAAAACACAAGCGCCCGGAAACATAGCATACAGGGCTATCGAGGTCCCAGGGCTTGGAACAGGAAAATGGCCGCGTGAGGGAAAAGCATTGAATTTAACGGGCAAGGGGTGTCACCGGGTCAACGGGAAGTGCAGGGGAGAAGGGAGAAGGCGGTAGGAAAGGAATCTGGCAGGCCCAGGAAGGGCAGATCTAATCCCTAACAAGGGGCTGCGCCCTCCCGACGTGCGAGCGCACCGGATGGCACGACTGGCCGCGCGTGGAGGGGACGGTAAGGCTAAAAACTTCGCCCGATTGCAGCACAATTGCACGGACCACAGAGAAGCGAAACCCGGAGGGAAGGGACGCAATCGGGAATGATCACCGCATGGCAAAAAAATACTGGGGGCGTGTAGGCCCAGCAAGAAACCAAGCGATCACACGCAGGAGGGCCACCGCTAAGGGAAGCTAGAATTACCGCCGCAAGATGGGACCCGAATCAGCAAATAAACCCTTTGCCGTACCCGCGAAGGTACCAAGACATGGCCCACGAATGGCCCCTTGGGGCACCGGGGTCCGTCAAATTGGACTCGTTCGGGGGGAGTGGTTTCAACAAAAAGGGTCCGGGGAAACCGGCAGACGGCGAGGAGTAGAATGAGTGGACACAACAGCAGTGCAAAAAATATACTAAACGGCTAGAACAACCGTTCGTGGGGGGAAAACGGGTATCCACGACAGGGATTTGAACAGGGGGGCAAACGCCAAACGCCTGGGTGGACTCGCGTAGAAAGCAAGAAAACCCAACCACACCGGACAGAAAGTAGAACCTACTAACACGGGGCAAAGAAACCAGGATAAACTGACGCGGCAAAACCAATGAGCCCGGAAAAAGGGCCGGAAATAGGAGAGGACAGCCGGAACCCCTGCCTTAGACGAACTTCGCGGTTCAAGACATACGCTGTGTACCGAATCTTTGGGGCGGAAATAGGTGGTTGATCGAAAAAACGAAGGTTCAATGTAAAAAGGAAAGGCCAAGGGGTAGGAATAACATAATGTAGAGGGGGGGACAATGCCCGGGGGTGGAGGGGGGGGCAAAACCAAAAGGGGAGATGAGGGAGGACTACATTGCCGCGAACATCATGGGATAAACTGCAAGCTGAAAAAAGGACAATGGCCGCTTGCAATGGTCCGTGCGGATAAGTAATCTGGTTACTCAGGTTCAAGAAAAGAGTCAACATCGCAGGTCCTGGGGAGCGCTATCCGTTGAATCAGAGAAAAAGGGGAAGACAGCGTTAAGCAAAACTACTCCTGTCGAACAAAGGTGCACAAAAAGACTGAGCAATCACTCCTGGTCTAGACAGATGGCATAGCCAAAGAAAAAGGGGAAGAATAAGGTGGGGTGCACTCATCTCTAAGGAGGTGAACTTAGGTTAAAAGTATATCCAGCCAATGAACCGCGTACACACACAGGCTGCCCAGGCCGTCAATCCAGGTAAAACGGGGGGGAAGTCAGTCGAGAAGGCTGGGACGACGCTTGGGGCTCCCTAGAAAGGCGTGGAACCAACATGGACCAAATCAAGGTACATGAATCCTGGAAAACCGCCCTTGAGGTTAGGGAAGCTCCCGCCAGGGAAAAGAGGGTCTGTTTTAGAAATCCCCGTGGGAAAAAAAAGAGCTCTGGGGGAACAATGAACGCCCTGGATTCAGCAAAAAACAAACTGCAAGCCACAGTTTAAACTGAAAGACCGAAAAATAGGGCGAAGGAAAAAAGACACGCGCTAAAGGACGACCGGACGGTACACCAAAAAAGGTTACGAATAACCCGAAGAAAAAAGGCCTCCGTATCAGTACCGGAGGGGAGCGGTTGAAGGGGCTCTTCCGATGCAAAGGGCTCTCCACCAGGAGGGGGAAACAAAAGCCCCTGACCAATAATCGAGTACCGGCCGCGCACCTCAGACAAATGGGAAAGGGGTAAACCAGGGCCAAAGAAGGGAATTTTCAGCCGACGTCAACGTACCCTGGACCATCTCCATAGACAACACAAACACAAACACAACGGGGGAGGGATGTACAACATAGGATATGGGGGGAACGTGGGTCGACGGAAGTGCCGGGGGGGAGAGGGCATACATATAACCCGCACTGCTAGAATGGGAAAGGGACAAGAACAAAAAACCAGACAGGAAAGTGTCTGGGTGCAGGACCGCGAACCGCCGGTGCATTGGCGATAATGCAGGACGCGAGTGAGGGGTCCGCGGTGAGAATGGCGGCACGCAGGGGAACGGAACAAGGAGGATGTGGTGGAAAAAGGGTAAACACAACGCCGATGCAAAGGGCGGCCCCGAATTTACCTGACCAACGGAGGTGTGATAGTGGGTCCCAAGGTCGGGGGGGAACTCCTCACAAGGAAGTAACGGGGTAGGAGGAGCATAGGTTCTGCGAGAATCAATGGGCAATCAACGAGGTAGACTCCAAGAGAATTGATAGAAAGACGGGAGGGCGGAAACAAACTGTTGACGGAAAATTTACATAGGCCCCTTGATATAGGGCCATTGAGGGAAGGGTGTTTCAAGGCTCGGATTTAAAGCCGGGTATGCGTTCTCTTCAGGCCATTAATAAGATGGGGTTTTTTGGATGCCGATCACCACCTCTCACCACTTCTTGGCCCCCAGGACGCGGCGGGGCTCAGGTGCTTGTTCTGCATCGGAACGTTGGACTCCCGGTCGACGGGAGACCGGCATAGTTCTTCCAAAAGATGGGGGGCCGTGCCCCGGGGAAGAATTAGCACAGAAAAAACCCAGGGTCCGTGCCTGTCAAGAAAAGGAATAAACCTCCCAAGGAGGTTCAAGGTGGGCCGTGGGATCGTGGAACGGTCCGAGGTCTTATGAGTCGCACACTCAAGACTCCCCGGTCACGGGCACATGCGTAATCCAGTAATGGGCTTTCTTCAAAGAGGGGGCCTCCTACGTAGCACGCGGAAGCCGCCGACGGTGCCGGGTACCGGGTGGTCTGTCGGCCCCGGCACCAACCCGGTGATCCAAAGAACGCGAGGTAAAAAATGGTGGGGCGCCATGAAAAAATTAGAGACGAGGGGGGGCTACAGGACAGCTTAAAAGGGGACAGCATAAAAAAACGTGAAGAGAATGGCACCGAATCGAGGCCGGCAAGAAATGAGAAAAGAATGCGCTGAAGAGGGAGGAGGGGCATATTGTGACGGACACAGGGAACAGGGCAACAATTGTGGCGTAACAGCCGAAAAACGAGAAAAGCGACGAGGATTCTGCCAGGGGGCCCATGGAGGTCTGCCACACAACCAGGTCCCCAGCTTCTTGGCCACCAGGAGCACCTAAAAACCCAGGCCCCAGTGGACGCGGGACAAGGAAAAAAAAAAAAAATTCCGAAGGAGGGGCTCACAAAATCATTTAATTCAGCGAGTAGCGAGTGGCCTTGAGGGGGGACAGTTTGCCTAACGCTAGTGTCAAGATACATAAAAACGGAATTAGCGGCACTACGTGACAACCGTCTATGGGAAGTGTATCTGCAAGAAAGGACATTGGCAGGGGGGGTGTGACAACCATGAACTGATTTAGATGGGTACAAGAAATCGAGAAAACGGAGCGGGTCACCAAGGGACAATGGAAAGGGAGTCAAACCCGGCGTTCTTCTTCAGGCATGAAACCCGGTGTGGAACGGGGGGCATAGTAGGGAATGGAATCCCCCCGCCGTGCCGGCTCGACATGGTTGTTCGGAGAGATGGCTTAAAGCGACTACGGGGTTCATTCAGGGGAACTCGGGGAACCCAGGGGGGAGCGGTTCTTGTTAGAGTGAGGGTGAACTCAGTGAAAGGTGAAACGCAAGGGGCCCAGTTGAAACCGGCGGGACTTTTTTACTTGACAGAAAAACAGAGCAGGGTAATAGCAGTGAAAAGAATAACCCCAGCAGGAGGGTGGTCTCCTTTTCAGTACTTTCCCCCGGCCCCCCTCACCCCCAACCCCAGCAACGAACTTCAAAATGCCAATCCGAGTTCGGTAGCGGACAGGGAAACGGATGGGGCCCTGAAAAACCTGCCCTTGTCAGGCGGGGGGGGGTCCGCAAAAAAAACGGGGTGCTGCTGGTTTTCCAAAACCGTTGTTTTTTGCCTCTTGGAACTCGGAAAAAGGAATCAAAAAATTTTGGTCACCACGTAGACCCTCACTCATGGCGGGAAAGGGGGGGTGCCACCCCCCGGAAAAAGCCTTCAGCTGTCCGTGTCGCAGAAAATGGGGCGAAAACTCCGGGGGGCGACCCAGCAAGGGGGGGGGGAAAAGACCGTAAACAAACGCACCGGAACGTCCCCTACTCCGCCCTGCCCGTCTCGCGGCTCCCCCTAGGGGAGCCCCGGCAAAGAGGGGAACCAATCGTAGGATTTGGTTGCACAAGCCGACCAGTCCTTCGGGGCCGTGGTGGGGAAAAAGGAATGCGCCGGATCCCCGTCTTCAAGTGACGGGAAACTTGCCGTATCCAATGACTTCGCGCCAGGGGGGTGACACCTCAGGAGGAAAATCCAATTCTCTTTCTCGCACCGGGAGACAGGGGGCAATTGTCCGCAGGACTGCAAAAAAAACAAAAGCCCGCTTGCGTGTAGCGCTGGGGCAAAGCCCTGGGCGCGGAAGGCGAGCCTTGCGTGCGGCGCAGATCACGCAGGAACTCAAAAACTTCGTCCCGGGTCGTGGCCAAATTGTTACTCACAACCGGAGCGTCAGGGCTAGCTCGGAAATACATGTGGCCAGAAACCCCACCTCGACCAAGACGGTTTTGGTCTCCCAACGACTCCAAAGCAAGGGGGGAGTCGGCCGAAAAAAAGTTTTCGGGGCAGGGGTCGGTGGTAGGAAGACTCTCGAGGAAAAAAACATGAAAGCGGAGAATGAGCAAAAAAGCGTTTTCAATCCCAGCAATTCCCGACGTTGCGTCGTAACCTACCTAAACGGAGCTCGTCATGCCCCCGACATTAAGGGGGGGTCACCTGCACCCTGGTCAGGGCTTTTCGACCCCCAAGAGCAACCAAACCCCTTGGCGGGGGAGACACCTTGGGGGTTTCCCTTGAACCGCATCCGGCTCCCAAATACTCCAAGCCGAAGGCAAAATCCCGAAAGGTCCCTTTGCACGCACCTTGTTCCTTTCAAGACACGGGGAAAAAACGCGGGGTTTCCGCCAAGTTAGGTTGCTGCAACGGAACTGACCGCAAAATCACCCCCCCTGGACTTGGGGGGTGGGGGGTCCATTGGGGGCCCCCTACACTCTCCGAAAAACAGCCTTAAAAGGTTAGGCCCAAATTGTAAAAAAAGACCCCTGGGGGCTGAACCTTATACAACATCTGATCTTTTAAAAATTTTATGGGGGGACTTTACACGTCCAAAGGTGAAATTCCCTCAGACTGCTCAGTGGGTCGAGGTTTGGGCTCCAGTCGAAAAAATTAATCCAAACCCGAAATACTCCAAAGGGAAAACCGACCACGACCAGTGCACGCGCTTTTACTGCCACCCCAATGGTCGAAATGGGACAAAGGGGGAAAACTCATGACGGGCGTGAAACCGTTAGGAGCTTTGCTCAAAAAACAAACCAGCTTTCAAAAAACCGTTTTGCGGGGGGGTTGCGAACGCCACGTGTCTGAAAAGTGTTCGCGCCGGGGGGCCTACCCATGTCAACCACAGGTTTGGGGGACGAGGGGACGGCTTAGGGGTTTGAGGCTGCGGGCCTTGGCGTGCCTAATCAAGCCTCGCCGACTTCGACAAAACAAGGGGGACCGGGGGCGCCTGGTAACCAGAGCAAGACTGGACGCTGGAACTGGGGGGGGGAAGGGCAAAAGTGGGGGGGAAGTGATTCAAGGGTTGGCGTCGATTACGGAAAACGGGCCTTTTTTTATGTCAACCGTTGGTACTAAACAATATAGTAAAGGGGAATCATACTTCGGGTTTTTGACTATTAAGAAACGGTTTTTGGGTGCCGGGGAGAACACCACTGCGGCCGCTACCAGGGGGGGGGGAAAAACTGGACCGGCAGAAGCCGTCTTAAACACATATCCAAGGCCCCCGAGCAGGTTTTCAAAAAAGGAGATCCCGTGTGGGAAGATTTCTTGACTGACACCCCGAGGGGCATTCCCATTCTTTACAGTGATCGTGGCTAAAGGGAAAAAGGCTAAGGGGGGTAAATAGCGGGAAAGGCCTTGCATGTACTGTAACGAAACCAAAAAACCAAGGTAAGATCATCTTGGGGGGTCAACGGTTTTAAAAACCAAGGAACAGGGTTCCACTTATTCACCGGCCTCCAGGACAAGCCGAACAAAACGGGGGGGAAAAAAGCCGCCGAAAGGCGGCCGGGGGGACCAGAGTCCCTGGGCAAAAAGTAAGCCTTTTCCCGGACGGAACCAGGGAAGCCGTAGAAAAAAAAAGAGACTTTGGCTTTATCCCCGGTCGTTGCGCTTCCCTTTGGGGCTTCTGGGGAAGGTAGCTTCCGGGTTGAAAAAATGAAAAGGTTTTTGCGTCCTACGGGTTTACTTCCTTTCAAACGAGAGGGGAGTAGGTCAAAAAAGTGCCCCCGCACTTCTGCACTCGCGGCACATGCTCAACGGAAAAAAACGCTGTTCGGGCGGTGAACACTAAGGGGGAAAAAGAGGGCCTCAGGGGGGGCGGCCCGGCCTTGGAAAGAGGGGGGGGATCCGGGCCCTCGACAACACACGGCTTGGTGCGGTTCCCCTCTCGGGAACAGCGAAGTTGGAGACGAGGGTGAGGGGTTGCTTCCGGGGGGTTTAGAGTAAGTACGATGTCTTTCTTTTGGGGTGTAAGGATTGTGGTGACTCGTTGAAAAATTCCAAAAAGGCCGGTGCCGTTTGGGCGGGGGGAACGGGGGAGTGGTTGGAAGAAGGCAGGTGTTTTTTGGGATTGTCTGGGGCGGCGTTTCGAACCCCAACCTGATCGCATAAAA
>Ga0179593_1434482_pt1 | contig 11550 bp, 17 predicted proteins | sample CZODoug2_1_08_16_FD_185931 | JGI IMG/M metagenome (GOLD analysis project Ga0179593, IMG submission 185931) | Vadose zone soil fungal communities from Angelo Coast Range Reserve, California, USA - CZODoug2_1_08_16fungal (PacBio error correction) | ecosystem: Environmental > Terrestrial > Soil >...
CACCTCCTCGAGACGTGAGCTTTTTGGAAAAGGAGGTGACGCCGAAGATTGGCCTCATACTTATTCTAAAACAAAAAGGGGAAGAAAAAAAAAGGGGGGAGATAAAAAGGATAGTGAGGTTGAAAAAAGTGAAAACATACGCGCAAAGTCCTGTTGGGAAAAATCATCATAGCAAGGACCTGAATTACAATGAAAGGGGTGCAACGAGGGGGATGAAAAAGAGAAACCTCTTAGTGGGGGGTGGAGTACCACCCGTCATCGCCGACAAGGTTAAAACCAGATCCATAATAATAGGGGGAAAAAACGGCTTAATTTCTGTATTGGTACGCCAGCAGACGCCCAACGAAAGTCTAAAGCCTTAGGTAAACGGAAAGGACAAGACTGGAAGAAAGTCCTAAGGGTGGGGACGCACAAGAGAGGATTGAATTGGGGGGGAGTCAGCATCAGAAGAGTCTACATAAAAAGACAACGACTTAAAACTCCGCCGCTGAAAAGACATCGGTGAGAAAAAAAAAAAGAAGGACGACGATTGGTCATGGGGGGGGGGGGGGAAACATATCATCTGTGATTCAGATAGACCAAAAAATGGCAATTACAATCAATTTAACGTGCCAAGGTAAGGGATGACAAGCTAAAGTCAGAAAGGAAAAAGGAAAAAAAAGGTGCACCAAGCGGGATTCTGGATAATTGTTGACAATTTGCAAAGAGGAGGGAGCGAATCGAGACACGGATCAAAGACATCAATATACCCCCGGCAACGAACCCATGAAGCGAGGACAAAGCGGATACCGCGCCTCACTAAATCTTACTGGGGAGCCGGAGGAGAAGAGAAGTCGAGGTAGGACAAGAGCCATAAGGTTAGTTGCAAGTACCAGTAAGCTAGACTGGTGGTTGCAACTTCAGTTAGACAAGCCAGGGGACACTCACGAACAAATTCTAACTCAAGATGAAAAAGTAGGGGAAAGCGAGGCACATAGGTTTGGATGAAAAGGGGGATGCCGTTCAGCGGCAAAAAACCCGCAAAGCCGTAAAAAGAGAAGTGTTGGGTACAGTTATAATGGCAGACCGCAGGGCTACGATGAAAATGTCATGCAGGGGGACAAAAACATAGAGAGAAAGGAGCGAGAAGAATAGCAACGAAGAAAAGCCTAAAATGATCTAACCTAGTCAAATCTGGGGGAGGAAACGGGAGACTGGAACTTCGAAGTGGGGCGAAAGGCTTCACAACCTCGCGCTTCGATAGGACTACCGAGTGCTGAGGACAAAAAGTGAACACATATGAATCTGATATAATTCTCGAAAGAGGGAAGAAGTACAAAAAGATGGGGTAATCTTGGGCATAGAATCGGGTGCGGGAAGATGACGGGATGGACAGGAGTTGAAATAGACAGCTAACTTGCTGAGTCTTCCGGACAAATCTAATAAAGGGGAAGGAGAAAAGATAAAATAGGTACGCAGCAGAGGCAGGAAGGTCAGGGAAGAGCGTATAAAAAGGAAAAAGGGAAGATAAAAGTGGACCAACCAAAGGTGCATGGCGGAAGCCATAGAGAAAAAGGACAGAAAGGAAGGAGACGGGGATCGGGGGAGAGGGCGGCAACAAGAGAACGCTGCCTTGTGGACATCAGCCCTCGAGGAGATCAGTGTAACAACAAACAAAAACAACAATCGCAGGGGGGCATAATCGGAGGTCACAAAAAAAAAGAGAGATAATACCATAGCGCGTCATACAAGAAATCAAAGAAGCTGGGGCTGGATGGAAGTCATGGACTGCCCGGAGAACTTCCGAGATGAATGGTAAAGGAAACGAGGTTAACGAAGCTTACTAGCAACCAGGTGGGCGTAACATCCCGACTGAAAAATCTTCAACAAAACCAGTATCGAGAAAAAACAAAAAAAGGGGGGAGAGGAAAGAGAGGGAGGAGAGTTTTGAGCACTCCGTCGGGAAGGGTTCGCGACACCTGGGATAGTCGTCATAAAAGAACACTTGTTACTCAAATCGAAAAGAGAGGAGGACCGTGGGGGAATGAAAACGTACACGACTCCAAAGAGCCACATAGTTTGAAGATCGGGAGGAGTGAGCAGAAGGAAGAGGAGAACTGGGGAAAACGGGAATCCGTCCGCGCAAAAGCGAAAACGAGTATTGTTGGGGGGGTGTGGGGGGAAAAATGGAGAGCGAGAAGCGAGCTGTGGACTGTCGCACGGTAATCCTGCAGGAGATACGGCGAAAGGTACTAGGCAAGCGCGAGAGGGATGCGAAAAGCAAGGGGAAGGTGATTCAATGGGCAGCAAAGGGGGGGAGATCCAACGAGGAAGAAATGGGAGGAAACGAAGGGAGGGAGAGTACCTTGGGAAATAATAAGCCCCACTTCGCTGAAAGAAATGACGAAAACGGGGAACGAAGAGCACAATACTATTTGAAAGCAGGTAAAAAATCGGCCCGAAGAAAGATAATGAAATCTACCCGAGGGAAACCGTAGATTCTAATATGCACTAGGCCAAGGAAAGAAGAGGGGGGAAGACGGTCCAGAAAGACGAGGTAGGCACGAAGCTGCACAGAAAGTCAGCATAAAAAAAGCGCGGCAAATCCCATTAGAAATCCGACAAAAAAGTGGCAGACGGCGGAGACACAGAATCGGAGAGGGTCTTAAAATGTCGGGCGGCCGGTCGCTCTAAAAGGAAGAAGGACGGAAGAGACAAAGGGCAGGCGGTCCAATCAATCGGGTTTCACGCGAGTGGAAAAATGTGGCCTGGTTGAACGGAAAGGGGCCACAAATGGGGACAAACACACGAGGGATGCGCGGCCACAGTTATTTCCTTCAGCGGGACAATTACGAATGGGTAAAAAATCGAAAAAAAGGGGTAACTGCCGTGGAAAAAACCTCGAGCTTCATGGGATGAAAAAGAGAGAGGGCGGGAGGACGATAATAGAGGCCTATAAAAACAAAAAGAAGATAACACAGGAAAGAAGAAGGATTGGGAGTGAGGGGCCAGAGACGAAGGGGAAGAGCTCAGTGGGTAGGGGAAGAGGAAGGGGGGATCATGGGGATGGGCTTTTCGAGGGAGAAGAGGCGCGACAGCCATGAGGGACTGGCACCAAGAATAAATCAAATGAACAGGTCAACTTTAGGGTGCGGGAGACGGGAGCGGTGCCATACCCTAGGCAAGGTAACAATGGTGCGAATTATCCCAGGGGGAGGGATCAAAAAGGGAAGAGAACCAAGAAGCTGATCGAAGGGGCAAAACTCGCGGAAACCACAACACTAACAAATCGGAAAAAGGCTTTTGATGTTGACCAAAGCGGCAGCATCGAAATTACTCTTTGAGACTGGCAGGCGGGGGGCGAAAAACGCGGCTGCTGATCGGCTACAAAGCGAGGGCGGGCAACGGTAAACCACCGAGACTTTCGGTTCGTGAGAAAAGAACGCGTGACGAAAACTGGAAAAGAGAAGGGCGTAACTGGCGGGGGAAGGCTATCTTGGCAGAAAAGGGACCCCCGACATGAGAAGTTTGTTCAATCGAGCTGGGGGCGAAAAGGGAACCGAGACGTGAAAAAAAAACAAAACCCCTCTGGAAAACTAAAAAAGGGGAAAGAAGAATCGAGAGACGGGGGGGGAACCACGACAGGATATAAAACAATGAAACGAAGATTAATTTTTAAAGGTGGGTCTGCCTGGGGTGGGGGTTTCGCACATCCGCAACTGACACACGGTTTGTAGAGGAGTGAAAGATGACGAAGCCAAAAAGCAAAGAGCCGCAGCAGGGCTCAACAAAAAAAGGGAAGGAGGAAGGAAAGAGGGCAATCCGAGAATATGCAGGTTGGGCAGATCGATTTTGGGTAAAAAAAACGAGAAAAACGTGTTGGCATCAGAAGGAGAAAGAAAACAAGGGGAAAAAAAAATGGATAAGAAAAAATGAATAAGGAGTGAAAAATATCCTTCAAGCAGGGTCAAACCGGAACCTAAATAGAAGTCCTTCTGACAAGACAGGTGGTACTCAGGCGAAACATCGCCCTCGCGTGGGGGGGGAGCCACCGTGCCCATAGGGAGAAAAGGAAAAAGCAGAAGGAGATATTGAACAAACTTATATGCGGGGGGTTGGGACTCAAACGAGCTCCGAAAAAAAGGAAAATAAGACTGAGAGAAAAGGAGAGAAGATTTAATAAAGAGAAAGATTCAGACTCGGTTGAGAGGCACGAACTGTTTCCGGGAGCACAGAAAGCAGGCTGGAACAAGAATGCCAATCCGTGGAAAATCTAAGCATGATTGAGGACTACAAATGTCGAAAATCACAAGCAATTAAGACTATTTACATTTGTGACCATAAGTGGTGATCGAATTCACCTGCGGAGCAGAGGTTGGGGGATACGTCTGGGATCCAGGCCCAGTTTCGACTTAAAAGAAATTGAAAGGGAACATCGTTAGGTGGGCAAGAAACAAATTCATCAAAAAAAGGGAAGTTTGAAACAAGCGTTCTATTGGGGATTGGTCCGGGGGTCGGAGCGAAAAAAAAAAAAAAGTAGAAGAAAAAGCACCCCGATAGTCACCAACGCGAGTCACAAAACAATGCGCGAGTACAAAAAAGCGGGATCCGGGAAAACGCAAAAAAAGGGAACTGTGATTCGCCGTAAGGAGAATAGAAAGGAGGGAATGTGTAGAAGGCCAACGACCCAAGATAATGAATTATTGGGGTCACTAAAGCATCTCGGGGTTAAAGACAGTAAAGCCACTAACTGTTAGAAAGAAAAAAAACGAGAAAAAAAGTAAGGGGCCGAGAAAAGAAAGAGAAGCGCAAAACTAGGTGTGATAAAGGGGGAGGGCGTAAAAACCATCCCGAAACAAGAAAGAGCGGGTAAAAGAGAAAGGGTTGGTACCTTTGGACGACCAGGGGGCAGCGCGCTTAAGGCAGCTTGGGTAAGCATCGAACAGGATATCAAGCATATCAAGCATACTACGCGACATATGGGCGAGCCGATGAAAGGTGGGCAGGACGCGAATGGACCGCAAGAGAAAAACTGCGAGTGCGGGAAAGCTTGGCCGAGATTCCTGGCCCGATTACTGGCAAGCAGTTCAAAATCTGAGATTGAAGCGTCGAAGGGGGGGGAATTAGCGAATAGAGGACCAATTAGCCACAGGCTGGGGGTAAATGAAGTGATTGGCGGAGGAAATTTCGATTAATGAGTTCAAAATAGCAGAGACTGCTGAGGATGCAACAAATCGAGGGAAACAAGGCGAAGATAGGGGGTAAGGGAGATAAGTGCCAGCAATGGCGTCTATCAACTTGGACAATTAATGCTTCGTATAGAAAAGACAAAAGCTGGATGCAAAGGAATCGAATTCAAAGGGATTCGTCAGCAAAAAGATGCGATTGCCGCAATGGAAAAGGCCAGGGGCAGATCGAACTTTACGGAACCAGGAAGGGGCGGCCCTCACAGCAGCTTCAGAGATATATTGGGAAAAAGCACACAAAACAATACCGCGCCTAAAGTGTGCGCGAAGGAAGGCAACAAGTACCAATAGAGATCGTCCAGGCTAAGCAATCATAAAGAAAGAGGAGGTGGGGGGGCAAGGTTTCTTGCGGGGGACGGAGACGCAAAGTAAAATAGCGCGTATTGGGCGCTTACCCCCTGGAGAGGGAACTCAATCCCCGGGGGGAGAGATAACTCCCCAATAAGGTACCTCCCCAAAAATCTCAGAAAACACAAACCGAGGGAGAGGAGAGCTCTGTTTTTGGGGAGAGAGGAAGTCGGGAGGTGTTATAGGGCTCATCGGGGAGGGAGGATTCAGCAGAAAGACACAGTTTACGAGAAAACTATAGCGCAGTCATAAGGTTTCCTTCTCGACACGACTGAAAAAGTCCATCACATCTCTTTGGTAGGTCTCCGGTGGAGATTTGAATATCGGGGAGAGCGCCAAGTCACTTTTTGGAATCAGAGGAAAGAAAAAAGTGATGACGAGATTGTCGGTGGGTGGGGGATGGGAAAAAACTAAGCATAAATCAGAGTGAAGTAAGAACTGAAAGCCTGGTTGAAGACCTGAAGCGCTACGGCGACTGAAGGGGCGTCAAGCGAAGATGGGTTCTCGCCATCAGATTTAAGGTATTGAAATGAAGAACGATAGGGACATTGGCTGTAAAATATACTCCGCATAAGGAAAGGGAGAATACTAATTAAGGGGAAGTATAAAAAAGTAAATAAAAGAGGAGACAATGACGAGGAATGTAGAGTGAAACTGACGATAATCAAGGATATGCTATTTTAATCATTTCCAACCGACATCGTCCCCCTAACAATAAAAAAAACGTACCCCAACTGGTGGCTAGTTCGGTAAAGGGGGTATTCATCGAAGCCACTCACGCCGTAAGGCAATATCGTTGTTGTGGTAAGAGGTACATAAAGGGAGGCAGTCTCAAAAACTGCTAAAGTCAACGCATAAGGGCGAAGTGAAATGATCCACGGCCGACCCACAAATAGGGCCTCGGCGTCACCAAGATAAAATATGTATATCGAAAAAAAAGGGAAAGGTGAAAGTTCAAAAGGCAGGAATCTCAAAATCACTGCGTGAAAAGAAAAGGAGAAAATCCGCGTTTACGCGATTTGGAGGGGAGCTTGTGAAGGGGACCATTCATCCAAACCGATGGATGCGCTGAAAAAGGGCATTATTCTTCAGAGAAGGGAAACTTGTGAAAATCGGAGTAGAACATTCGGGGGGGCGGAAAGGCAATTGAAAAAACCTCGAGCTATTGGTGAAGGAACTACTGTCGTATTGGAGAGGTTTCCCTTACACGAAAGTCTAGGCTCAAGAACTTCGCATCCAGGACAGATAATAAATGGATGAGTGGGGCCGCGAGTACCGATTGGGGGAAAGAAGGATCAATTGGGGTAGGGGGAAACTCGGCGGGTTTGAAATCTTTGTTGATGTGATGTGAAAAAAGGAGGACGGCTAGTACTACAGCGACATTTTGACGGGAACCCCTATCTCAAATAGAACGCTGGGGCAACTTGCATGTTGACGGGCTACTTACTTGACAATAAGCCGAGAAAAACTGTCCAAGTGCCCTTGTAATAGCAGGGGGGAGGGGGTCCCTGACGATAAAAAAAAACGTGGGGACGCTCGGAAACCTCTGGGACAAACAGGAAAAAACCAATCGTCGTCCAAGGGGGGGGGGAGGTTCGAAAGCGAGGCAAAAAGCAGGATAAGCGGTTAACGTATAAAAAGTTTCTTGAGGAAAGATGCTGATGCTACCAAAAAAACGAATACGCGCTGCCTGGCCAAACCAGGCGAGGACGGAGAATAAGAAGTGTCCGTGTACTCGAAGGCGTAGAAGGCGGGGGATCCTGACGAGAGAACAAACCCCCCGACCGATACGGGGGGGTTCAATCTAATGCTGGGAGAAAGTGAACGCCGAAACGGAACCAACCACGCAAGGGAGGGCTAAGGGGGGAACTCCTGCGTTGCAAACCAGGTCCATTGTCAGCAAGGAATTCTGGGGGAGGAAACTTGGACTTTCATTCTCTTGAGCAACTGGGAAAACGCAAGTTTTACATTGTGGGGGGATGGACATGTGTTACTTACTCTGTTTTAGCAAAAGTCGAAGAAAACTTTTAAGCGCGTTCAAAAGTCATCAGACCAAATAGAAAAAGGAAAAAAACGCTGAGGAAATACCAAAAAAGAAAAATTGGGAATGTAAAGAAGAGAGCATCACGCGGATCAGGGGGGGAGAGGTTTTGGGCTGATGAGGTGGGAAGAAGGAAAAACAATTTGGGAAGCAAGGGGGAGAAAAGAAGGAAAAAACAATTGATAGAAAAGGGAAGAGAACTTGCTTTCAAAGGGCATAAAAGATCCTGACAAGTATGAAACCCCTTCCATAGCATTCCTGGCTGACAATGACGGGTTGAAAAAGCATCAATCGATGGAGGAGAAACGTCAGTCGGCGCACGTCCAAAGGACAGCGAGAGTGAACGTATTATGCGGGGGTATGGAAAGGCAAGACTCAAGGAAAAATCATTATACAAAATTCAGAAAACGAAAGAACATTTAAGTATGAGGAACAGGAAATTAGCCTACGGGGGGGGTACGCGGACGGACTCGCGATTCAGTGGGAAAGGACATCAAAAAAGGCGAAGAAATCACACTATTAACAGCAGGCGGATCTAAGGAAAATCACAACAGGAACGACCATTGGTACAGGGGGTTGACCAGAGTTGCACAGCGAGGACAAACGGCAAGATAACGGGTTGGTGTAGCATTGAATCCAAGAAAAGCAACTTCACAGAGGACACCATCTGAATTAAGGGACAGCAACTTAACAAGGGAACAAAATGCAAGTGAAAAAAAAACGTTTCTCTTTAGGGGGGGGATAAAGGTTAAAGTCAAGAATGGGGGAGCGACAGGAAAAAAAAAAGATAAAAAACGATATTCCAAACAGACCGGGAAAAGAAAAAACTGAAAAAGCGTTATATGCGGCAAGAACTACAATACGGTAGAGGTGGGGAATGAGACTCCGTAATGCGAAAGAGCGTCCTAAGTTATAAAGGGGCCCACTTCATGGAATAGCGAAGTATGAAATCCAAGAAAGGTGTTCCCACGGAACAGTAACAAATCCACTGGTAGCACTCGATACAATTATTAACTTCAGATGGAAATAATACGGAGCGCAGCAAATAACGTTTGGATGGAATGGGGGGGCAATTGTCGGGCAGCGAACCCACCGAAAAAATCGCTAAACAACGAGATGGACCTGGGTAAGACCGTAAAGACCGGGACCAGTCCCGAGTCAAGCATTAGGGGACAGAAGCCCGCTAAAAGCCTATAACAGACTCTCAGAGTCGGGGCAAAAGGGCCAGCTTGGGGTGCGACGGGGCGAAGGTACTGTCGCATCGAGAAAATGAGTGCCAGGAGCTTCGAGAGCCTACCTAGTCTTTCGACACGAAAGGGAAAAAACGCGAGGATCAGTTCCTTCGCGAAGGCATACAGTGAAAAGGAGCCAACAGGATGGGGGGAATAGAGGAATTGAGGCTTGTAAGAGACGGAGACCCTTAGGGAAAATATCAACTAAGGGGGAGGGCTGGTCGTCCAGCACATTAGGAGGAAATGCGGAAGATAGGAAGGTAAGATCGCGGCAGCAAGAGGAGAGCAAAGTTCCTTACTATGAGGCGAGAAGAAAAACACAAATGGGGAAAAACCCCCAACCAAGGGAGTGACAAGACTCAAACCTTGAAAAAGCCATGAAGGCATCCATGAAGCTAGTGGGGGCCAAAAGGAGTCAACAGGAGAGGGGGGGAAGCTTAACACATAGGAACAGGGGGCGGCCCGTCACAAGGCAGGAGGGGGGAAGTATAAAACATTGACAGTAAAAAAAAAAAGAACCACAATAACCTCGAAGCTCAAGGTGCCGAAATCAAAGGAAAAGATACACTCTTCCTCTGGACTAAAAAAAAAAGAGGATCAAAGAGCGGTGGCCTTGATGGGGAGGAGGAAGGAACGTCCAAAGAGACCGCGAAAGAAGGGGAGTAAAGAGGTGAAAGACTATATCAATTTTGGATCGTATAAAAAAAGCCCGGAAGCAATTCCCCAAAAATCGTCTCGAACAAAAAGGTCTTAAAAGAGAGGGGGGTGGGAACGGCATTCTGCGGGGGGGTATAGCTCACCTTGGAGGACTCGGGATGAAAAAGAAAAGGGGTAGCGACATGCTCGGCGCTGGGGGAAAAGGGGGCAGGCTAGGGAAGGACTGACAAAAATCCAGCACAAACAAGAGGGGGGCTCTGTTCAAAATGGTTAATCTAGGGGGACCTTTGTGCACCGTTCTCCGCAAAAGGTGGAGGAGGGGGATGTGGGTTGTGATGGTGGAATACCCTCTAATAACTGCTAGAGGGCCGAAAGAAAATAATCCGGGTAAGGCGCACGAGCGGCTAAAGGAAGTGAGGGAATCTGATCTAGATGCTGCCATGCATTGAAAGGGATGAAGTGCATCACGTATACATGGGATTTGCAGAGAGACGGATTAATGAGTGCGAGGCCGGCCCTGTGAGCAAAGATCCTTAAATCATTCGCATGAACGCGAAGGAAGAGGGGGCGGAATATAAAGTAGAGGAAGATTTACAGAACACGGCCTCCTACAGATGTGCCACCGACCCGATGAAACCTCATCAGATTAACCCCAGCCGGGGGGAGAAGGAGCACTGTAGATCGCAGTACAAGCGACGTAGGCAAAATAGAGATTTGTTTAAACGGAGGGGTCCAGATAAGGAAAGAGAATCCGGGAAGATGGAAAAAAAGTCAGCAGCCAGATCTGCGAAGGGGACCAGGAGGAACAAAAGGAAAAAATTGCCAGGAGGACCAAAAGAGCTCTATGCTGAGGTAATAGGTCGAGAGCAGGTGGGGCGCTATGTCAAAAAGCAGTTCTAAAACGGAGCCATGAGAGCCTGGGAAGGGATAAACTCGCGTGGGACGCATAGGGTGCGGGTGGACGTGGGAAAAAACGGAAAGGGGGGGGGCAACAAATCAGAAAACGAGTGCTGCGCTCCAAGGAGGAAGGCAACTGCCTGCTAAGTGGTCTCGGATTCGACGAGGGAAGAAATTCCATTTGGGGCAAAACCGATGCCGACTGGGAAATTGGGAACAGGCGCTATTGCTAGGGGTGGAAATTACACCAGTGACTCGAACTCATAAACTCGTAAACATCCACACAAAAGTCAAGAGAAGGAATTGTCAGTGAGGACGAAGAACTATAGGGGGGAGCTCATGGGGGTGGGGGGGCCGCTAGGGGGTTAATACTGGGTTTGTCCACTTTGCTAAAAATGGTCGTTCTATCTCTAAGCGACAGGCTGGAAGTGAACCAAAAATCAAATCAAATTACTGGTAAACGGGCATTTTGGCTTGGGGTGCTGTACGGTGACGAGGACCAATACCTCCCTAGGGCACGTCAATGGCTTGGATGTAGCAATGGGTTAGTGGAAACATGACGCTCCCCCCTCACGACAACCCCCAACACGCTAGCCTACTTTTGTTGTTGGGTTGGGGGGGTGGGGGGTGTGTGGTTCCTAGACACCCCTCGGTGTCCAAACATAGACAGCAGGCCATGCTTGGATTCGCAAGCTGAGCATCACACAGGAGGGAAAAGGTATCGTTAAATTCGGCGAAGTAGGAGGCTGGAAGCCAAGGAATAAGAGGGGGAACGTTAACCAAGGAGAGGGTTCTTGACGCCATATAAAAGGGAATGTCCGTGTCCTTCTGAAGGCGGTAAAAAGTGGAGGGAGGGAAGCAGAGAACAGAGGAAATAAAACGAATAATAGGGTTGGGGGACATCTCAAGTGCGAACGTGCTCAAGATAAGGGGGGGATCAACCAAAAAAAGGGCGAGGTTCTACTCACTGCGTTGAAACAAAACCTTCATTTTCAGCAAAGAATACTGAAAAGGGGGGACCCAACTTGAAAGTGGTTGCAAAGAGGTGAAATTTTGAGAAGTGCCATGGTTTGCAGGAAAGGGGTTCAGCCATCCGTGAAAAACCGGGCATAAAAATCACATCAGCCAAAAAGAAATATCACGCGGAGGC
>Ga0179593_1503092_pt1 | contig 11550 bp, 7 predicted proteins | sample CZODoug2_1_08_16_FD_185931 | JGI IMG/M metagenome (GOLD analysis project Ga0179593, IMG submission 185931) | Vadose zone soil fungal communities from Angelo Coast Range Reserve, California, USA - CZODoug2_1_08_16fungal (PacBio error correction) | ecosystem: Environmental > Terrestrial > Soil >...
ATCTAAGGGGCTATCCATCTCGTGGGGACCAGGGACTAGGAAGGTCTCTGACCCGTAAAGGAAAAGGGGGGGCCCGGCGCGGGGCGCCAGGTTCGCGACCAGGTCAAAGCTAGAGGCAGTGGGTAACGTGTCCCATCAGGAAGCCGGGACCGAGGGAGAAAGGAAACGCCGTTTATCAAGACAAAAGCCAAGGCTCACCGGGGTAGTGTAAACAGGAAAGCTGAACGATGCCGGTGGCACAAAACGACGGTGGGCGACGAAACGTGCACCAATAGCAAGTTAAGTAAGGGGGGAAGGTCGCAAAGGAGGACTGTCCGACTGGGACAGTCCGTAGAGGCTGGCGATGGGAGCTGGGAGAGGGGGGCTTAAAATGGAACCGGAACGGATTCAAGGACTCGAACTAGAGCACAGGGCAACTCCCTCCCGTTAAGCGCTCTGTGAAAAGGGGGAGGGTTATCGTGGGGACTGTACGGACTGGGGGGGGTCAGGGGTGGATGAGGGTTGGGTCCGGGTGGGGTTGCGAGTGGCGGGGGGCATTTTGGGGACCATCGACGCTTACGACAAGTCCAGACTTTCTTTAAATAGAAATAAAGACTGCCACCTTCCGGGTTAAAAAGGGACAGATATAGCTGCTTGAATTGGATGGAATGGGGAGGTAAACATCCGTTGGACGAAAATATAAGGGAAACTCACCAGGTGTAAGGCCAGACTTCAAGGATCCAGGAGACCGGGGGGGCCAAAGAACAACGGTGTACGATTGCCGGACATTAAAAGTGTCTATATGGGGGAGCCCCCAATGGTTGGGGGCCCGGGTTGACGAGCCCTGCAGCTCGAGCAGCTAAAGCCGGGTTCACCAGCGCGGCTCCTCACAGCGTCCGGCGCGACACTAGTAAAGCGGCCGCGGGGCACGTTCTGCCAGCGGAGGTGTGACTTAAGCCGTCCTAGAGAAATCTCCGGCTGCAAACATTACCTTTATTCATGAGGTAGCGGTTGCGAGCCTCGATCGAAGGATGATCCATTCATTCTGCAAAAACAAACACCGGTGTGTTACTCTCTGAGAAGAAAATGCGTTAGCCACGAGCCCAAAAGGAAGAACTATTAGGAAGCCCTAAGAGATGTTGAACCTGAGTGCCTCAGGACGCCAGGCGCGGGCAGCCCAACTAAGGGCGATTGTTAGCCCAAAGTTCAGACTCTCACCGCCGATTTGCCTCTCACATTAGGAAAGGGCTTTCTGTAAAAGTTATAAACACCCCACCACACCAAAAAAAAGGACCACAGGACCTTGACTTATGGTCAGGCAGAACTTCTTTAAGGATCAGAGTAAAGGTTGGCGTCAGTCGTAGAAGGGAAACTCCACTCTTCTCAGACTCAACCCATCCGCTCTTGAGGCAGCCCCAACTCGGCTCGGATCACGAAGGTCAGGTCTTGGAGATACGGGGGAAGATCTACAAAGAGACCGGCCAGACCATTTTCCTCTCAAAGGAGAAAAGGACTTCGAAACAGAACGAGGAAAGAACCGGTGAAAAACCTGGTCACGCAAGCAATCCTCTCCCTAGAAAATTGGCTCCCAGGGGATAATGATTCTAGAAAGCTTCGGAAAGGTGATTCTAATCTATGGAAAAGAGAGGTCGACCTTTGTCGGACAGAAAAACTCAATCGACCGGGGGGGGGGTCAAACGGGTCCGTCTGCAGGAAATGGAGCTTGGCAACACAAAGGTTTGAAACTTCAGGACAGAGAAATCAGGCACTCTAATCGGGCGGAGTACGCAAGAATACGAACTTGAAAGGAGGGGTCCCTTCACTGAAGACCTGGCTTTATCCGTGTCTCCCAGCAAGTGACCTAGGGGGAAACAGACATGTACTTTATCGAAGGCCAAAAAGCATCTGAAAGGTCACAAAGGGGGGTCTAGAAAAAAAAAAAAACGAATGAGGAAGAACAGAGAGAGCTAAAAGGGTGAAGATGGACCGAGGGTAAGATTCTAACTTGAAAGGACTCTCAACAGGCCGTACACCTGAGGGACAAGGAGGGTGCCCAAGGAAGAAGATTAAGAAAGAACAATCCAGAATTTCTACGAGGACGAGCACGCTGCTACTTAGCCTCGGGAGGCGAGGGACCCGCACCTAGTCAAACGTTAAACCAGAAAAAACGGACGTCTGAAGAACTCGGAGAGGGGTAGGGGGCCCGAAAAATGAGACGGAGAGGTCCAGTTCCTCTTTCGAAATAATGTACTCCGACAGACAAATGAAAGGATCCTGAACTAATCGTCTACAAACCTAAGGGGTCCCAGGGTATAGGGGTAAAAGATCAGTTCTTTCTAAAGGGGGGATCAGGCTTATGAAGGGGGGAGGAAGAAAGTTTAGCTGGAGAAAGAGAGAGCAAACTGGTATGTGGGAGAGAAGTGCGGTATTCTGCTAGAAAGGAAACTATCGTTACTAGGAAACTCCTTCTGGACCAGCAAGGGTGTGGGAGGTCGGGCAGAGTTGGGACTTGTTCCATAGACTAAGCGTCGTCCCACACGGACTGGGTCTTAGAAACGAAGAGATCAACGAAAGAAGGTTCGTAGAAACGAAAAAAATCGTGGAGAAACATGAAAAACTGTTCCATGCACCTCAAGAGAAAAATGAAACGGAAAGTCTTGGAATGGTTGAAAGGTGGCCGAAAAAGAGAATACCTCAGGGGAGGGAATATAGCGTCTTAGGTCTTCGCTGAAAAGATATTGTGGAAAGAAGTACCCTATTTCTCCTGGGACATGACAGCGAGGTGCACTGGGGATCGAATAGTCGCAACACTTGACCGTCCGTCCTTAAAAAATATCCTGAGGAAAGAAGAGCCTCTAAAAAGAACGACAGGGGAAAGCACGTCCGGCTTCTTACTCCACGCGGGGGAGGGTCAATTGCTTGACACAACGTCCGGAGGTGACGTCAGGAGGGACGCTCCAAGGACTCTGTAGGGGATGGGGAGACCTTTGCTGGGTAAGACTTCCATCTTAGGTGGAGTAGACTCAACGGGTTTCAGGGCTAAACCCCTGAGGTTGATTCTGACTAGGGAATAGGACTTTTAAATAAGGAGTGTCCTTCCTGGGGTGGGAAGGGGGCCGGGTCATCCATTCTAGGAAAGGAGTCTTGGCTTACACGGGGAAATATTCATCTGGACTTCCTTCTCAATGTACGAATCTTCAAGGGGAACGACGATCTTGAAAAGTAATCCAAACCCCTAAGGTTTTCCCTAGGAGAGACAACAGAAACTGGGAGTGGCCTGCTTAAGGTTTCCGACAACCGTGGCCATTCGTGGAAGGTATTTTCTTTACCATCCATGAGCTGAAAAAGGGCGGAGGCAGGGGCCTAGGATCATGCCCGATCGTACTGGGGAAAGAGGTAGGAAGAGAAATAAAAGATCCCCAGGGACATAGAAGATGCAGAAACCAACGGGGGGTCATCCCTGCCTGAAATCGGGGGACCATGCAACTCACAAAACCGGTCTTCCTTATGGGGGAAGACGGGGGGGGTGAGCTAACAGGCGGTGGGAAACTGGGGAGATCATTTACCAAAAGTGGGGGGATCCCGACGGCGGTCTTTATCAACGATGGGGGGATGAAAGCGGCCAGAAAGGCTATTGTCAGGGGGGGGAAATGGGCTAAGCCACTCGCAAAGTGTTCCGGGGGTGATGGTTGGGGGCTCCGGGGCTTATTAACATTATCGCAGGGGTTGCAACTGAGTGGTCGGATGCTATCAACAACCAACGGGGAAAAGGGAGGCGCCTTCTACTAATAAAGTGTCCCCCCACCTCGTCTAGGGGGCCTTAGGAAGACCCCCTAGGAAAAGGGACCACAGTCCGACATCCACGAGGCTAACGGACCGCATGGCGGGGACGACGAAAGCAATTTCGACTGCGTAAAATGAGTCTTTGAGTCAAAGGGGAGCCTCAGGGATCGACGGTCCGTTTGGTCCAAAATCTTTTTGCGTTCGCGTCCGGAGAGGATCATTTTAGGTTAGAGAGGAACAGTCAACTTCTTCACGAGGTTGCGAACATTCCTGCGGAAGGTCAGGGTGACGTTGAGGTACAACCTGCAACGGAGGTCAGGGTGCCTGCCCCTCCGATGAAACAGGACTCAACCCAGCAAGGAACTCATCTTGTAGAACGGAACCATCGATAAGGGGCCACTGAAGGGGGGTGACACCAAACCTGAAGAAGGGAATCCTGGGGGTCCTCTACGTAAGAGGCCAGGAGAACGGGCACTACGGGTGCAGGGTAAATTATCTCTGAAAGGGAGAGTTTCTTGAACGACTAAAGAAGACGAGGGGAGGGGCCCGACTTGGGGTGGGGTTGAGGTAGGGAAGGGCTCCTTGTCCCTTTTGGGCGAACGGGGTAATTCACCGCATGCATTAAAAAGCACTCAAGAAATCCGGTTTAAAAAACCCAAAAAAACACCAACCCAAGGGTTTTGAGGGAAAAGGGGAGGCGAGCCAGGAGAGAGACGTAACCCTAGCACTTTTTCACGGAGGGGGGACAGCCACAAAAGGGCTTCTACACGGCAAAAAAAACCGCCCTGCACCGGCGAACAGGGGGGGTGGAAGTGGGAGAGAAGAGGAAAGTACCCAGCTGCCAGTGACCAGCCATTACCGGTAAAGTTACCAAAAAAGAAGTGTTCTGCGGTCGAGGGTGGGGGGGGGGAAATTAGCTTGCTCCGGGGGCCAGTCAGGTCAATTGGCGGAAGGCTTAAAGTGTGTTGCAACGGAAAAGGAGGACGACCAGCACTAGGCTGAAAAGCTCACTGTACAAACTATCGTGGGAAGCAGACCCGTAGGGGAAACTTTGGGGGAACCCATGGAAAAAGGGGGATAATCCTCCTAAGAAGGAGGGGAACGTGTAGAAAGTCGATGGGTTGCCACCTGTTCACTCGAAACAGTCCCAAGAATTCAACCCAAGGATACTTTATTCTGCATAGGGGGAGCATATCCGGCCCTTTCTCGGGCACATAGTTAGATTCGGATATGGATTTTCGCCACGGAGTGGGGCGAAGGTCGGACTTCGGTTCACGAAATCCCCTCGTCGCCAAGCATCCAACCCTGCGTTGGGAGGGGCGCACCTTTACCCGACTCGAAAAGCCAGAAAAATAAAGGGATGGAAGAAGACCTTTCCTCCCAGAAGGGGCCCTCTGCGGAACCTTTTCCGCGTTTGGGCGAACTCCCGCTACTACCGCGAGAAAAAGGACTTACTCCCACCATTAAAGACACCACGGAAAAAACCGGGCAGCTCAACGAGACAGTGGAAAAACAATCTTTTTATACTGACGGCAGGGAATGAGTGCATTAGCGGTCATGGGAGGGGAAACTCGGGGTTTTAAGTAGGGGAGACGTTTCTGACACGAAAAACGACCTCGAAAATGTCACCATGGGCCAAAACGTCGATGAGTGGGGATCTTGGTTCACCAAACGACATTGAAGAACTAAGCATCTTGACGAAAGAAAGGGTCTTGCCCGACAAAGTCCTGGCGGGAGTGAAAAAGAACGTAGACAAAAGGGAAGGCGCCCAGCCAGCCTTTACGAGTGGGGTGAAGAGGACCGTGCGGCCTTCCAGCCCGGAAATGGACTCCGCTACCTCACAACAAAGAAGGAGGAGAGAATGGGCGGGAAAACCATGGGCCAAAAGGGGGAAGGTGCAATTTTGAGAGAACAAAAGAAAAAGCCCTACATGCCTTGGCACAAAAAGTCCAATCTGGGGAAAAACGGATCAACTGAAACGTCGTCAACGTCGACGACCTCCAAAAAAAAAAGAGATGCAAGGCGGACGAGGCCGAGGGAGTGGCTAGACTAGGAGGTAGGGGACCGCACCGGCGTCCCATTTGTGGTGAAAGAAAAGCAAAGAAGACCCCTCCGGCGAGAAAAGGGGGTGGAAGCCCGATGGATGCGCGAGGGTCACGGTGAAACCAAGAAAAACGTCGAATCTTGAAAAAGAGAACGTTTCCTCGTTCGAAAAAATTCCGTGCACAGTAAGGAAAAGACGTCAAAAACCGCTCGCAACTCGACGTAGGGCATCAAAAAAACACGATTGGGCGACCCCTGTCCCAAAAAAAAAGGGCAAAAGGAAAAGGACAGGTGGTCAGCCGCCTTTGGCTCCGGGACGATGAAAGGGGTCTAGAACCGTGGTTGGTTGGTGGACCAGTCGAAAAGGGGAAAAAGGCAGCGGCTCGCTCGGACTTAAAAAAAAAACAAAAACAGAGCCGTCGTGGAAGCCAACCTGAGAACGGCAGGCCCGCAACGCGGCGGGGTGCTGGGCTCAAACTATTTTCTTTGGGAATCGCGACGACGGCGTCCAACCGGATGCTTCAGGAAAGAAAGGAAGAAAAAAAGGGGTAAGAAGCCACCTACATAGGAAACTGAAAAAAAAAGGGGGGAAAGGAAAAACTGTGACCAGGGGGGCTGTCCAAGACTAAAGCACTAGACGGGAGAAAAATGGGAAAGGATGAGCTTGCCACACAAACAACCTCCAAGGGTCATAACCGCCGGCGGGAAATCGCCGGTCGTCTGAGGTTGGACGCCGAGCTGTTCCCCCCAGAGTAAAAAGAGACAACAAGGAGGGGGAAGCGGGTGAAAGGGAAAAGGGGCACCGGATCGGGGTGCGACCTCCGGGAGGTCACAAAAGCATGGTAATGAAACGACCATGGATCAGACCAGAGAAGGGGACACCTAGAGGCACAGGGTGGGGCAACGTCTGGCGTGGCTTACCGCTCTAAACCCGAAAGCCCCGTCCTCTCCACCTTGGGGAACCCACGTCCGGGGGACTTTTCACGATGTTCCGGGGGGGGTGGACGCACTAAAGGCTCCGTAAGCAATGGCTGGCACCGGATGGACGCTTTGCGTGTACTTCCAGCGAGGTCGCGCAAAAGGGGAACAGAAAAACCGCCGGGAGCAACGTGAACGCGACAGGGACCGTTTCCATTCCGGCGGTGGACTCTGAACTGTGGAAAGGGTTCAAACGTGGAGTCAAGCTAAGGTCCCAGGGGACTGAAACCTTGTGACGTCTTCGTGGCACGAGCGGCTTCACCCTCGGGACAGCCGCACCGCTTATCCAAAAAGTGCAAATTTCTCTAGAACCGGCCGGGGGGGGACCGGGGCGCGGCAGGGCCCTAAACGGGGTGGAACTAAGTCGGGTCTGGGGACAACCTGGCCACTTGGAACAAAGGCATTTATCTCTGGGTCGTGCTCCAATCCAACGAAGGCTTAACGGAAAAGAAAAGTGACCTGGAGTAAAGGTGGGGGGGGGAGAAAAAAAAAAAAAAGGGTAAACTTACAGGAAGGGAAGGCCTTCTGTGGGCTCACGCAAACAGGTACATCTCGCAGGAGGGGACCACCAGAAGAAAAACAATTAAAAAAAAGATATAATCGGGAGACACGGACGAGAAGAAACTTAAACCGGCTCTGTGAGTGCACGTCAACTCCCACCTTGGGAAAAGGCATGAGGGCTATCCCGTGTTACAGGAAAACCTTGTATCGACCGCACGAAGGAACAGTTCATTGAACTCTCAATTCCAGCCAGCCAGTGGGGGTACCTTCACCGACCTGATTTTGCAAGGTCGAAGAATCCGGCTTCCATTGGACCTTTGGCTCGGGGGGGCGTGGTCGGAAAGTTGTTTCTAGGAGGGTACCGGAGGGAAGGGAGACGTGTTTGCCACAAAGATATGTCTCGGAAAGTATAGGAAAAAAGCAAACACAACACACTGGGTGGGGAAAAAAGTAGAATCCTTAGTCCACTGCGCTTGGGCAAACCTGTGTCCTGAGGAATCAGGGGCCAAAAAACAACCTCCCATCCTAAAAGATTGGACAATTTGGCGGGGGGGAGTAAACTTTACCTTAGTAGGGGAAAAATACCCGGAAAAAAAAAAAAAAAAAATAAACTTTCATCCTAATTGGAACACTCCAGTCGGGACTCGTAAGAGGACCGTTCTCGAAGATGAGGGGGGGTTCCCCAACTAAGTGGTCGTGAACAAACGGAACAAGAAGACATGGGGGAAGTTCGGTTGAAATAGCCAGGTCACCTTCGGACGAGGGTGTACTTCCAAGAAAAGCATCGGGAAAAAGGGGGAGCTACTTACAGTGTCAAAGCTCCACGTCCTTGGAGTCCCGGGAAAGACTCCGCCCATCCCTTTCAGATAGATGGATCAGGGGGCAGAGCAAACTTCGGAACGGCCGGCCTTTCATTGTGACAGCCTACATCAGGAAATCAAGTGTCTGAAAGGAAGATCAAGATAACCCAATGGAGGTAACTTCACAAAGAGCTGTAACTGTCCTTCGGCCATTAGCGGGACTTTAAAAAAAGAGATTATACGGGAAAGTGACATGCCCGAGGAGGCAGGCGCCTTAGGAAAATCACTCCGAAGGGAGGCCCCTCCGGCATGACAGCTTCTAATAAGAGGGGGGGACCATAGACTAAGGGGTATGGCCCGGTGCTCTTTCCCAGGCAAGATGTCTTACGCAAGCCATGTGAAGAACCCAAACGGGGGTCTCCAAAAAGATCACTCGCCACACTCAAAGACAACCTACCTGCAACAGGCGGCTTGGTTGCCAGGTACGGAAGGAAAATGCGGAAAGGACCCCGCGCGATGAATCAAGAAGGGGAGCATAAACAAAAGCATCGGAGGGAGGTGTTTTCCTTTGCTGGAAGACGAGGCTGAAGGGTCAAGAAACGGACCTGGTGGGAGAGTCGATCCCAATACACTAAAGCCAAGAGAAGTTCACCCGGAACACTCGGAGTCAGGAAAAAGGTAATAAAAAAGTGAACCGCTGAGGGTACCAGTAGAGAAGGAAGGCACGTAGTGTCATCCCGTCGGGATGCGATTGCGGTGGCAAAAAAGTGTACTAAGAAAAAAACACTTGGGGTCCGAAAAAAACAGAAAAACCAGGGTGTTGGGGATCGAATAGCAAAACAGGGAGCCGAAATTCTCTCATGTGAGGGGGGGGCTAGACCGGCGAGATCGGAGTCAGGTCGTTCAAACAGTAGTGGGGGGGGTAGAGAAGGAAGTCTAAAAGACCCACGCTTCGGAAAGAGCAAAAAACAAATCCTCTGTTGGAGTGAAGACCGTGGAACAAGGCACGTTATTAGACGGGACGATGGAGAGAAAAACGGAACGGGGGGGAAAGAGGAACTCCCGCCTATACCAGAAGAAGAAACAGTGTGCGCGTCCAGGAGAAACTTTCTCGGAAAGCCCAGAGCGACCATGACCGAAAGAAAATGAAGAAAACTAGCATTTCCCCAAATAGGAGACTACTGAGGAAGGGGATCTTTCGGGGGGGCGGACGGAACGGATCTAACGAAGGACAAAGAGCATCCTACGGGGGCGGTACCCCAGACGAAGAATCCCTCGGGACTTCCAAACAAATGGGAAGCTCCAATTTGTAGGCTAAAGTGTCAACACAACTGGACGGAATTGGCGTTAAAGAAGAAGAGCAATCCTTGAGAATCTCTAGGACGCCTCTCGAAAGATATTTCGGGAAGGGAAGGAGAACTTGTACTACTGAAGGAGAAGGGGAAAAAGAACGGGGGGGGGAAAAAAGGTACTGGGGATGGGAAAGAAATAACCAAGCCCTGCTCAGCGGAATTGTAGCCAAGAGAGATCAAAAAAACAACGGGGGATAGAGATGGTCGGGTCTTTTTCCGCTGGAAGGGAGTTGGGTTTTTTAAGAAAAAAGGGTGGGGGGGGGGGGGCCCGGGAAACAGAAAGGCTTCAAAAACTCAATTTTCTTTTTAGCAAATTATCCCTTCTTCGACCAACGTCGAATTACATCCAAGCATAAAGAAAAACAGGGGTTCCAACGAGCGAAAGAGCTTCTCTCGAGGAAAGTATGTTAACGCAACCGGCGGACGGGGGGGGGGGGAAGACAAGGATTAAGAGAGATTCCCCCGGGGAATTCCAGGAAAAGGTATGCTGAGTGTTTCGGGGAAGTCCAAGTAGGAGATATTAGAAAATCGTAGCCTACGGGGGAAAAGAGGAACCGGAAAGACCAGTCCAGTCCGAGGGGGGAGAGCTGACCTACATCTTCGCATTTGCACCCGGAAAGGGAGAGGGAAGTGATGGCGGACAAGGGGTCGAAGAGGGGAGTCAACTTAGGAAAAAAAAAAAGGGTTCGACGGAAAAGACGGGGAAAAGCAACGGGAGGGCGGGCTCTCTCAATGGAGGGAGTCTCTAGAAAGATCGACTGGTCTTTATAGCGACGAGGACGGGGCCCGGGAGGATGACCAGAAATCAGGGATTCCGAAAGGGGAGGTTTCCTCGACGACGAGAAGTCGGAAAAAAGGCGGTTCTGGAACTGAAACCGAAAAAGGATCCGAAGGTATCTCAACAGAAATAGGTGCTACCAAAAGGCCAAGGAGGTGAAAGGGCTGCAGGAGGAAGACTGGGAGCGTGTGGGCAGGGAGAGTGAAGCCACACAAGAAGAAACATCGAATAAAGCTGGCGGGACAACTAGGGAGAGGGGGAAAAAGGCTACTGAGGTGAACCCTTTCTTAAAGGAAGAGGCAGAAGGGACTGCCGTCGCTGGGGCGAAATCGTGCGGGGGGGCCTCCTCTCACCCCACGTCCTTGCCGACGTACATGGGAGCTGCAGAAGGGAAAACATCTACCTCCGGGAGGGGAAAATCCTGTACAGGGGTGAGCGATTCAAGCGCGGCCTGCGGCCGTGGAACCATTCAAAAAAAAGGTCCGCCGTTCCGGAGGATTTCTGTCTCTACGGCGCTGTCTGGACGACGAGGGTCATTAAAGTCGGCGGTACTGGAAGGCTTGCCCCCTTGCTAGAATAACACCGGGCAGCCTACAAGACAAACGGCTTGAGGTGGCACTGGAGAGGTACGGGGTATGCCGCGGTGGCGACTCACTGTGGCACTTCAAAAGTGCATACATGACCGGGGGTTGTCGGGCCTGAACCCTTTTGCGAGGTAGTTAATTTCAAACAGCTCCGGTAAGAAAGCAATATCCATTGAACTCAAAACTTCCCTCGTTCCCCTTGGATAAAGGCCGGACAGAAGGAGAACAGGGACAGAACTTGGATGGAAGGCGCTGGGTGGAGGGGGGGGGAAAACCACCGAAGGGGCCACGGCAGTTGCTGGGGGAGGGGGAGGCTCCGCAGCGAGGAAGCGGAAACGTTCTGGGAATGGATCTTGAGGGAGAAGCCCGATAAAAAGTTTCGGGGGAGGTGAGGTCGGTATCAAAAGATAACCAAGTAGAAGCATGAGAGCCATTAAGAAAGGAATTACGCGGGAGATAGGCCACGTCAAAGAGGACGCAGGAAGGTGTCTCTTCTCGTTTATGTTGTAGGCGCGAACGTCGTGGGGGGTGCAAGGCATCGTAGATCAACGGTAACCTACAAAAACAACATGGGGGAGCCACACTCGGGGATAGGGTGATCAACCCGGGTTAAAGAAAGCGTCGGCACCGGACACCTAACTTTGGGACGTTCGAAAGAACACCGTGGGGGGGGGAATCTTGTTTGGCCATTTGCCGCTTCGGGGGTATCGAGGGGGGGACCGAGATGGGTGGAAAGAAGCCGAGATGCGCTG
>Ga0179593_1618884_pt1 | contig 11550 bp, 16 predicted proteins | sample CZODoug2_1_08_16_FD_185931 | JGI IMG/M metagenome (GOLD analysis project Ga0179593, IMG submission 185931) | Vadose zone soil fungal communities from Angelo Coast Range Reserve, California, USA - CZODoug2_1_08_16fungal (PacBio error correction) | ecosystem: Environmental > Terrestrial > Soil >...
GCAATCCTGAACCTAAGCACCTAAACGTGGCGTATCGACCCTTGGCCCCAGTAGAGAGAGGCTAAAAATTCGAAAGGGCTGCATTGTCCTGCATCTCCCTACTCCTCTGAGACCCTCAGGGGCAGAAAAAATGATTGAAGGCCGGGACGACTCTGAGAGACCAGGACCCGTGGAGAAGGTAACAGGACTAGCCCAGAAAAAGCCAGCGGCCCGTCCGTTCCGATCAAGGGCCCGGGTCGCAAGCAATCTCGTAGTTGAAAGTTGCTGCGAGCGCGGGGGGAGGGGGAAGCGCCATTATCCCAAGTTTGATCCCAGGAGGTGCCCGTCCCAAAACCCGGTCAGAAAAGATTGTGCCTTTGTTCTTGCGCGCCTAAACCGAGTAGCAGGGAGACAGATCTCAAGGGCAAGACTATCTCGGAAGGGTGAAAAGGCCAGACAGCGAAGGAAGGTCCGGTACAGAGTCCAACAGACCGGCCAACACGCCGCCCGGAGATGTACGTCACCAGCCCGGAAAGAGGTGTTCTTCCAGCTCCACAGGGGTTGGCTGTGTCGTCCGCGAAACGGGAAAATGAGAGACCGTCGTGGACCTCGCTGTTACGGTAGGCGGATCGTACGGCGTCACGGGCCTGATTTTGCTGAACAAGGAGAGCTGTTCCCGAAGGCCAGTTAGAACGCCAAACCACAAGGGAGGGCCATAAGGTCGCCGCCCTGTCAACATGGAAAGCAGAAGAAAAAGATGTTCGTAAACCAGGACGAAGATGGGGGGGCTGCAGCAGGTTTTTGCTCCGCGTTGCCGAACCGGCCTGGGGGAAAAAAGCACCTAGACGTCTGCTTGTCACGACCGCTTGGGACGAAGGGGAGCTGGAACGGCGTAATAAGAACTCCGGTCCGGAGGGTCACGCCTCTGCGTACCCGCCCATAACCAAAGCAAAGTCGTCGACGTATCCCGGAAAAACCCGCGCTAACCTTTGGACAGGGGCTGCGTCACCCTGAGGAACCAATAACTACACACAAGAAGGAAGGAAAGGTTTTCAGATGCCTGACACGACCGGGTCACAAAGGCCGGGAGCCAACTTAAGCAATAGGGGTAAAGCTCAAAGGCTACGGTTGCCGGGTCAAGGAACCCCTCCGAGATCCAGGAAACATAGGGGTTGATAAACTGAAAGAACAGAAGTGTCCAATGGGTGGGGAAAAAAAGAATACGGACGCTGGGGACCAATCAGGGAAGGGGTGCTCCCTGCGAAAAGGCAAAGGGCTTCAATGGTCCGAAAGAACCGGCCTCAACGTCCGGACGACAAAGGGATGTCATAAAAGCACCGTACGTAAAAAGCTCTGTATTCTGTACCACTCAAGTGAAAAAGCCCCAGCGAACGCGTGCTATGAATAATTTCCATCATCTCAAGAAATTAGGGGCTCGGGGAATTAAGGAGAACCAGCGAGCCTGCAGTTGCGGTCTCCTCGGCTAAAAGGGTCATGTCAGTGCCCGCGCAGGTGAAAAAACAGACTAACCATCCACACCAACGAAATCCGTGAAGGGATACCTTCCATGTGGGTGGAGAAACAAAGGGACTCTAAGAAGCCCAAGGAAAACCTGAATTAAGAGGAATATCGCACTAGACTTCTTGGGGGGAACATTCGGCAACTCAAAAGAGCAGGTCTTAATTCTGGAACTGACCATAAATTCACAACAGACGAGAACGTTCTTAGGGGTGGGGACTCGCCAAAAACAGTCGAACGCGTGGCAGTCGATGCGAATTGGCCGCTTGGAGGTGGGAAGAAGGAGTCCTGAACGAAGGGGCGGGGGAGTCGTGAAAGGTCGGTGGGGGACAAACGGGATAGGCTCCAATCGGCAAGTACAAGCAACGGACTGGCCGGAAAGTAGATCCCCACTCCCAGGAAAGCGAAGCGGCGCGGGCCATCCGAGGAAAGTTTCCCGTGGTCACCAAACACAAAGATTGAGTGGAGGAAGAAAAAGATAGTGCACTTTGAGCAGTACGGACGAGCCGAGGCTGGGGGTGAGGGCGTTGGCCGGATCCGAGTGGGGTACGCCGGCAAGTAGGGTCACGTGGGGGGGAGGCTCAGTATACAGTCATCATTTGCCAGACCCGTCAAAAACCCCTTCCGTTCTAAATGGCACACGCGCAGCGCAAAGATGAGTTTAAAATGTCAGAAAAGTTAAAGAAGCCCCAACTCAAACAGGTACGTTTGTCGAAAGGTAAAGGGGGCATGAGCGTGACTGTGAGCCATAGCAGTGGCGCGGAGGGAGAGGAGGTTTGGGAGGAAGCAGTGAGTGACGACGAAAGGGTGGTTAGGCGGCGGGTGAACAGAGGTGGACAGTATCGAGGGGGACGGTTCGATAGGGAAAAGATCGGTGTGGGAGATACGGGGGGGGGCGGATAGGTGTGGGAGATATTGGAGAGGGGCGGTAGAGAACGGAAGTGCGTGGGGGTAGCCGTGAACACCCCGGGGAGAGAACGAATAGAGGGCTGAATGGTCTTGTACCGTCACTGCCCTCTGGGTGACTCCTGAACGGAATCAAGGACTAAACTAGGAGGAGGGGTGTCAGGGACTGATCGAGATACTATGCCGAAGGGGAACGCGTCTGCTTGATGATAAAAAAAACTTCAGTTACATTCCGGGCATAAAAGAAATCATGTCAACTGCGGAGAAAGACAGACCGTAAGTACTTTAAACGGAAGGAGATGGGGGGGGGGAAGGGGGCTACAGGGGGCCTGGGAGGTGCTTCCTACGCGGGGTACTCGAAAAAGTTACTTGTGAAGTGGCAGAAGGGGTGATAATCAAAATTTCATTTCCAGCGGACCTCGGCCCATTAAGGGTTTCAAAAACCCAGAAGGTGGTGAGGCTTTCGTATGCTTGCAACCACAAAGGATCACGGTCGGAAGGACTCGGGGGGTTGTGAAAGAAAAAAGGGGGGAATCAAGTAACTGCTGCTTCCACTGCAGGCTCGCTCCGTGAGACGGGGGGACGCGTCTTATCGATCAAACTGTGGGTGATACAATTCGGTGAGGGAAAGGAGGTTTCCGGTCGCAAATAACGCAAAGAACTGTACAATTCTCACGTATCGCAGGGAACGGAGAAGGGGGAAACCGAGACGGGAAAGACTACTTGAGTGAGTGCTACATGCTGTCAGCTGGAGGAGTTCTCGGCGGTCAGCCATGCCCATGAAAAAAGATGGATCGTGCCAAAGGGGGAAGGCTTTGGTGTGAGGCGAAATCCAGAGCAGTCAGTTCACGGCAAAAGGGAAAAAGGATGGTTAACAATTCAGCTCTAGGCGTCGAAAGAGAAGAGAATGGAAAAAAAATAGAGGTCGTCACGAGATGGATGGCCGGCGCCGGGGAGTACAGTAGGCAGGAAGAGGAAGGCGTGGAGAGAGGGGTTTGGGCCGTAGTTCCTAGTGGTCCTAAACGGTCTATCGAGCGAGTCACAAGGGGATTAGAGGAAAGGGCGGAAGGATAGTATGGAGGGATTGGAATAGGGGGGTACTAAGAGAGGGAAAGGTAGGAGGAGAGGAGGCGAGGGGGGAGGGGTAGACGCTGGTAAAAGGCTGGGAAAGTGGGGGGAGAAGGGGGGGAGGGTGGGGGGGGGGGAAGAGGGGGGGAAAATGGAGGCAGGGGGTTGGCCAAGGTGAGGCGGATGGGGGGGGAATGGGGTTTTCGAGGCCAGGAAGGTCGGAAGGGACAGAGGGGATGAGGGGTTTGGAAGGTGAGGAGAAGGGGGGGGACGGGGGGTGTGAGAGGTCGGGGAGGGGGGGCTTCGGGAAGGCGGAGAATGGAAGGGGTGGAGAAGGTGGAGCCAGGTGGACGATCGAGGAAAAGAGATAGGGGGAGGCAGGGCGAGGGGAGAGGCTGGGGGTGAAATGGGGTCTGAGGGAGGTAAGGTGCGTACGGAGGGGGGGGGAGCAAGAACTAGAAGGGGTGCGATTGGGGGTGATCCTTTGTTGGATGGCCTCAAGATGAGTGAGATCTGTGGATGTCAGAGAAGGGGGGCAGTTGAGAGGAGTGTTGTTTATGGAGAGAGGATAGGGATTAGGCAGGGGAAGCTAAGGAGGAATGAGGGAGGGGGCGTGGCAGTGGAGCGGCAAGTAGGGAGGGGGGGCGGGTGGATATAGAGGGAGTTCGCATGGAAAAATAGCAGGGCTGGAATTGTCAGGGCCAAGAACGGAAGAATGGAAGGAGAATGGTGATCGGGAGAGGCGTTCGTGAAGCGGAGAAATATGCGGATATATGAGGACTGAAAAAGCTAAGTGAAAGGGGGTGTTGGGAAGGTAAGGCATGGTGGATTTCCCCAGGGGAGAGTGAGGAGGGTAGGGGTGCTGCAAACGGGGGGTTGGAAGAGGAGACTATCTGGGGTATACGAACGGGGTAATATTGGGGGAGGAGAAGAGGGTCGGTGCAAAGAGCGCAGAGAGAGGCGGGAGATGGGAAGAATGAAGGGGTGAATGCGGCGAAGGAAGGGGGACTTCCTTTGGAGAGGGTTTCGCAGTATCGGGGGTAGGATTGTATAGCTTGGCTTACGGGGTGACAAGTAGGAAACAAATGGGTTTACAGTGGAGCGATCCCGGGCCGGTTGAGGAATGGCGATGGGCCTCATTAGTAACTTGATGCAGATAAACAGGAGTGGGCCCGGGGGAGTAGAGCAAGGTGTGGCGAAGTGGGGGGGGGTGGGAGCGAGTGGGGGGGTTGGGTAGACGGAGAGACAGGCGAAAGAAGGAGGTATGAGTGGAAAGGTTCAAGGGGACCAGAAAGGGCTAGCACTCCCTAGTCGTGTTGGGGGGCACGGCCGTTGAGGTGAGCTAGAGGTCGAGAGGGGCCATGGGAGTTGAGTACTCCCAGGCGCTTGGGGTGGGTTTTTGGGGGACCGGTGGGGGGTCGTAGAATGGGGGTTAGGATAGCGGTGTCGAGATTGGGCGGAGGGGGAGTGGGGGTTGAATTGGGACAAATTTGTGGATTAAGGTACGTCCGGGGATGGGAGAAAAGTTAGTCTCACTAAGAAAGGGCTGCGCTGGCGCACTAAGGAGGTAACGCGTGGGGTGGCCTGCTGAGGGGGGGTGAGAGCGAGATGAGAAAAGTTGGTACACCGTGGATCCCAGCCGTAGCAAAGGAGTGTGTTGCGGGAACGAGAGGTACAAGGACAAGAGGGAGTGGGGTCATACTAGGGGGGATGTGATGGGATGGGGGGGGTGCGGGGGGGGATGAAGGAGAGGTCTTGGTGGGGCCAGGGCGGGTATCGTCTTGGACTGGAAGAAGGAAAGGACCCGTAGTTGAGCAGCAGATAAGAGCGGTATGGCTGCATTGGAACCCAGCGGCGAAAGAATAGGAGCATAAATTAGTCTGTCCGGTGGTAGAGGGGTAGGTTTTAGAAGATTAGGGGGGACGAGTGATTCGAACGACGAACTGGGTAAGGGGCCGGGTAACCCGCGTTGAGGGAGGAAATAGAGGGAGGGAGGACTAGAAGGGTAGTCGTGGTGTAAGGGGCGTGGGGGGGGGGGAAGTTGTGGGTGTGGGGGGGCGGGTAAGGTGGGGGTGTTCGTGGGAGAGGGAGGGAAGAGGGGCTCGAGCGGAGCAGGGGGACAGGAAGCTAGGGGGGGGAGGGGAAAGGGAGGATGGAGAGGGTGACGGTGGATCGAGTCAAGAATAGGAGCCTCACGTAACCACAAGATCCAGGCAAGTGCCGGAGTGGGTATACGAGCGTGTGGTTGAATTTGGGGGTGGGATCAAGGCAGGAACCACTGTAGAGAGTGGGAGGATTTATGTACCGCGAGTAGGAAGCGGGTAGATGGCGGAGGCCAGCAAGGAGGGGTGGGGTAGAAAACCTAGTACAAATGTCCACTGCTCCCTAGCATCGATTCACGCAAACACACGCAAAGGGGTAGTGTGGTGGGGGGGTCGGGAGGGATAGAGGAGGGGGGTTGGGGAGGGGAGGGGTGTGTGGGTGCAAGGGAGTAGAAGGGGGGAGTGGAGGCGAGATGGAAGTTGGGGGGTGGGATAGAAGGAGGGGGGGAAATAGGAACGGGCGGGAGGGACGGCTCCCAAAAGGCAAAAGTTACCAGTTTAGTCGGACAAAAAGGCAACTACTCCCACGGGCAGAACGTGGCCTGTATTCGCGCAAGCAAGGGAGTTAATTAACTGGCAGGCATCCCGCCGTTGCCAGGCGGCAACGAATGAGGTGGCCACAGAGATGAGCCATCCTCTGGACCGACAAGAGTACACGATCCTTGAGGCTGACATGAAGTGACTAGACTTGGACAGCGAAGTTGAGAAGTGTTGAACCTCAAGTGGAGAGGACTAAAGGTAGGAGCCCGTTGGGGATTGTCTGGCTCCGAGTTAGAGGAGGATGGGCATAGGGGGCTGTGTCCGCAGAAATAGAAGGTGATGCGGTCTTCAACCGGCTAGAATAGGTGGGATGGAAGAGTGGCCACAGGTGGGGTGGAGTGGTAGGGTCAGCAGCTGGGACGCGAGGGGCTGGATATGCTCGGTTGTAACGTAAAGTTAGAAAAAAAAAAACACGCCTAACAAGCACTCAAATTGCGGAAGAAGGGGTCTGTCCCGGAATGCCCTGGTCTATGCTAAGGGGGAAAGGTGGAAAAACAATCTACATCAAGAGGGGCTAGCGTCGTACGTGACGCAGAAAACCTAACCACGGTCCCATCGCGCCCAGTCCCGGACCGGAGCTGTTCGCCCTCCCACTTGCTGACACGCGCTGAGCAGGCACAGGTTTCTGTAAAAGCAAGCAGGAAAACGAGGAAGGACCATAGACGCTCAGCCCGTGAACCGCAAAACTCAAACTCGGGACGTCCGGATTCCGAGCAGGGAAAGTGCCGAGGTGTGTTGAGTCAAGCAGATGGGGGCTGGGCAGGGAAAAGGACCCGACGGCAGTCATCATTTCAAAAGAAGCCAAAAAAAAACTTCAACAGCGGAATGCAGAACATGTCCGATTTGCCGGGGGAGCCTACTAAAGATGGCAAGAAAAATGGCTCCGAAGAGCGAAGAAAAAAAACCTGAGGGAACAAAGACGGCCTGGCAGCTGGAAAAGACTACGCTGTCGCCGCCGGATAGGCCATCATGAAGAGAAAGCGGCAGGCGAAGCAAAGGGGAAGGAAAATAGAAAATGGAACTCGCTTCACCAAGTGGGAAAAACGCGGTTGGCCGCAGAAAAAAAAAAGTACGGGCCCTGGCCGTCTGATTCGAGAGAGCGCAAGTGAAGGTCGGATTCTCCGTCAGGAAAAAAACAAGGCGGTGAGACAACAAAAAGGAAGGGGGGAAAGAGGAAGAGGGGTCTCCAGCGTCACACTGGGGTCCTTTAAACGGCACAGAACACTACTTCACACAGAAGAAAGGACGGCTCGAGTCTAGAATCAAGGGGGGCAGCTAAGACCGGCCACAGGTCCCATCGGGAAGAGCGTCAAGGTCGCTCCGCAGGTCCAAAGAGCAAAGAGGCCAAGAGGCGCCGGCCTTGGAAATGCTGGATGAATCGGCCCAGCTCGAGAGGCACAGAAACAACAAAACCCCAAACCCCCCCCCCACACACCAACCACCCACCCCAAGTGCCTGACCGATATGCACGGGCCGTTTGGAGGGCCAAGAGAAAAGAGCCTCGGGGTGCGGGACAACCACCCACTCAGGAAAAGGTCCTGACATCCCGTCGCCACGGAAAATCGGCAAGGGGGAGAAGGTGTCCGCTGTCGGTCGGAGAAGGGTGGTAGGGGAAACCGTAAGGGAAGGGCCGTCGGAGAAAATCGAAGGTATCCCCAAAGGTGGTTCTCCCGACGCAAGACAGGGCCGACAGGGCCGAAAGGACCTGCTTAAAGCCGGGCGCTGCTAGGAGCAGGGGAATTGAGCGGCTCGAGGGAGACAGGGATCGCTTGCTAGGACGTCATCAGATGCCGGAAAACCGGAGAAAGCATCAGAGCGCGGCGTGCCACCAAAGGAAAAAAGACGTGGGCTTCCGGGCCGGGTGGCCGTTTTAGGGCGTCAAGCGCGCCGAGGGCTTGCGGAGCAGCTGAATGAGGGGGATTCCGGGGAAAAAAGGCTTGCCACGGCGGTCAAAAAGCGAAGAATTACCGCGAAAGGAAAGGCCATTTGTACCAAGATGGGGTAGGAGTTGACTGAGTCACGGCACTACCAACGTTGAAGCGCTCCTCCAGGGACAAACGTGGGAGAATGTAATGAGCCGGCGGGAGGGGCCATGAGAAAAACCGGGAGGAGAGTTGATCTGTGCTTGAAACTGTTCCATCCTGCCTCCGGGAAAGCGGTCTAAGGGAACTCTCTGAAACGAGACTGGGAGAAGGATCAAACTAAGTGGAAACTTCCAACGGGGCGGAGGTGGGGCGGTCGTCGGGCCTTTTTCAAAAAAATGTATCTCTCGGCGTTGTCGTACGGAGCCTTAACTGACTTATGGGGGGAGGAACTTCTTTCCGCTGGAAAAGAGCCAGTTCGGGGGGTCCTGGGAATGAAAAAAGGTCCATTAGTTTTGATCGTGACCAAGGCCTTGCTGGGAAAGGGGGGGAAAATAACAACGGCACATGTGGAGCGGCTTGATGAGGGTGGACCAGGGCTGGAGGCGTGAGGAACAGAGAAAGGGACGCACGAGGGAGCACACCGGGGAACGGTAAGGACCCTTTTCCTGTGAACCGCTCCATGTCAGGTGAAGACTAACTCAGGACATGGAGGTCGGAAAAAATCTGGACCGGGGAGGACAAAAGGGACGATATTGAGAAGGATTCTCTCACAAACCAAAGATGAATAGAGATAATCCGAATTAATCCTGGGACCCAGCCACTGGGCGAAAAAAGCGAAAAGTCGGGATTCGTCAGAGTGTGGAGAATGCTGGGCAAGAATCATCAGTTTGCCGTGTCACGACTGATGCAGTTGGGCGGAGGGGAAGGGTCCGACCCTTGAGCGCAGCCGAAAAGAGAAGATAATCCGGTCGAAGCCGAGGCGACGCGGGATCGAATCAAACAGCAGAAATGGCACGATCAAAAATAAGGAAGAGGGCCTGAAGAATCCGACCGCCCCAGAAAAATCTACTAAAGAAATCGTCACCCTCACGCACAACGGTGGTAGCACTCAAAGGAGACTTTCCAACATCAACCGACGGCGACGAAGAAAGGTGACGTGGCCGATCAGGTAAAAAGGCTGCAAAAATTCTCTTAGTTCCGGAAAGCAACAAAAACCCGTCTGGGACACCTTCATGAAAACTTCAAGCTTCCGCCAAAAAAAACCCTGCGCCGAGGATGGGAATGGCCCAAATTATCCAACGTGCCACGGAATGGTAGGAAAAAAAACAACAGGACCCGTCCCAGATTTGTGGGCAGGGGCATTCAGTTCATAACTAACAATAGAAGTATCCTGGTCGCTGTCATCAGTACAATCTCGAAAGGTGGCACAAATTTGGAAAGAAAACCGTGAACAACGCTAAGACCGGTTAAGATCGCGTCGCGTGAATCCCAGCCAGAAACTGGAAATTCGACGCAAGCAAGGTCCTGGCTGAGCACGAAAAGCGCTGAAAAATAATCCGTCTGGCATCCCTGAATAAAACTGAAGCAAGCCTAACGCGGGAGCAGGATCGGAGTCTCTCAGCCAAAAAACCGTAGCGAAAAAGAGGAGGCATCCAAGTTAAAACGCCCGAAGCTCATGAAAAAAAGGAAAAGTGCTGTGGCCGTCCTGGCGAGCAGCTGGGGGAAACACATTTCCTGCAAGTCACGAAAAGTTCAATGGGGTGGGGGGGGAAAGCCAAAAGCCTCCAGAAAAATCAATGGAAAGAGACGGAAAGCAAAGTCCGTCCTTCCGAGTGATGCCGTGGGCGAACGTGAAAGGGAAGACGGACCCTGGCTACCTTGTTGTCCCCTCGAACAGGAGGGGGAGCTCAACTGGGACTTGGCCCTTGAAGAGGCCTGTCATCTCGTCCTGGCGAAACAGCTGTCGCTGGAAGCCTGGGGGGCGAAAGCCAGCTTCATGGAACAAGCGGCGCCCAAAAAGAAGCACGTCTTTGGACCAGAAGAAGTAAGCGCTGTCCTGGCCCCCGCCGGCTGAATACGGCAGGCCCTGGCCGGTCTTTAAGGAGGAGCACCTCCGGCCGAAATAAGTCGTCGCCAGGAAAAGTCAAAGGAGGGAGGGGTGTGCCGCTGTCGAAACGCTCGAGAAAACAAAGACAAAGGAGGAAAGGGTTTCTCAGGGCACACGCTGGTTTTTCAACCGGCGGAAACGAGGTTTCCGGGCAGAGTGGTAGGAGGTCGAAGACCCTAAGGGAAGTCCAAGAAGACAGGCAAAGAACCTTTCCATACAGGAGGGGGAAGGACAAGCGCGTTCGCGGTTCTCAAAGATCAGGAAAAAGTAGACTCGTTGGGGCGCCAAGGAATGCGAATTGGCAGGGGGGGGAGGCATACGGCTCGAAGAAAATGAAAAGCTGCGGTCCGCCGAAAAGGAGCCGTCGCGTGCAAAACATCGGATCGCCAAGTCGTATGGTATGGCCAAATCGGTAATCAATCAAAGAAAAAAAGAAGCTAAATCTGGGGGCCGTCTGCTGTCCGCTGGACTTGTCAGATGATGCCACCCGTGAAGGACATGCCGTAAGGCAAGCGCCGGGGGAGAACCCCAAGGAGAGCCAGGGGGTGAACATACGGCCCCCAGCCCAAGATGGCGCTCGATGCCGGGTAGAACTAATGAGAGGGAGGTTAAAAGCTTGCATCGTCTAGAAGCGGGGCTCACTGAGGTCGGCTTGCGAAAAGAAGGGAGGGCCGATCAGCAGACAGGTCGGAATACGGGAGCGCCAGCCCAACTCCGGCGGCCGAGAGGAAGGCGACGGGCCGGGGGAACCTTGACCTCGACGCGATCTGGGAAGAGGGGGTCTGCTGGGATTCCGTCCGGGGAACTGCGAAAAAAGGCGAGAATGACATGGAAAAACGACCGCGCAGGCAACGAGAAACGAAACCATTTGTCAACCAATATTTGTACGAGTGCACGCAACAAAAAAAAGGAAAAAGGCAGGCTGGAGGAAGGGAACCGTTGGGCAAGCCAACGGTTGATATCGACCGGCGGCGGGGAGTAAGGGGAGCACGAAAACTGACGACGTCGGGGGCGAGCGGTGCGTTAACGAACTGCGGTGGCCTCCTAAAATGATCTGGCCGTTGAAACATGAAGAAAACTGCAAACAGGGGTACAATGAGGAACATAGCCACCCGAGTGCCGTTCCCGAAATGGGATGCGTGTACGTACGACGAAAGACGTGGGACTTGAATTCTCTTTCCGGGACTGGTATGGAAGTGAAAGTGGAGGGTAGAACATTCCAGTAGTTGTCCCCGTGGCCTGATGGACGGGCGAAGATCACCAAAAAGAAAAAAGCATCGACGTCCTTTATTCTCAGGACCAGTCCCTCGATCTAAAAGGGTGCGCAAGAAAAGAGGAACTGGCCCGCACTAGCACGGACGGGGAGGGCACTGTTCACCCGATCAAGGTCGATGACCAAAGAGGAAACTCCATAAAGGAGCTTTTTCGAAATGGGGGCGCCAAAAGATGACGATAGGGATGCATT
>Ga0179593_1671829_pt1 | contig 11550 bp, 10 predicted proteins | sample CZODoug2_1_08_16_FD_185931 | JGI IMG/M metagenome (GOLD analysis project Ga0179593, IMG submission 185931) | Vadose zone soil fungal communities from Angelo Coast Range Reserve, California, USA - CZODoug2_1_08_16fungal (PacBio error correction) | ecosystem: Environmental > Terrestrial > Soil >...
AGGCAGAAAACAAGTTCGTCATCTTTACACACGCGAGTGACCGGCAGGCGAAACGCGTTAAGAAATCCAAAAAAAATGCGCCCAGGAGACAGAGAGACCTTCAATGTTACCCCCGAGCCAACCACTCCAACCGGACAAGTAACGGGACGCCCTCTCCTTGGCAAAAAACAAAGCGAGACTCTTTTCGGTCATCAGAAAGACAGGGCTTACCACGCTTAAAACGTCATCATCAACCAAAGGGAGTCCGCGGTTGCTGGAATCAGACCTAGTACCTTCCGTAGACAGAGAGAAACTGTCGGGCCCCGCCGCTCGTAAAGATTTTGGTGGGAAGGGACTCACCGGGGCTATTCGCTTCTGGGAGGGGAGGGCGATGCAGAACCGGGTGGGATAAAACTAAGCTGCACCCAGCACTACATCCTTAGGTATAAGAGCAGAAGGAAGGACGCGTGTTCTGGACGTCGCTGGCTTAAACATTAAGAGGAGGCAGAGAAGAGTTCGGGCCACCGGAAAAAGCTCGTCTCCGAAGACATCGGACAGTGCAGGGTCTAGGACCAAAAGGCCTATTGTGTGCATCGTCCAAAAAAGTGTCATGGCCAGTCAAAAAAGAAGGGGCGACGCTACGCGAGGTGGACAATGGCGCTGCGGGCAGAGTGGTCGCGGGCAAGCAAACATGGAAGAAGAAGAAACTCCCTTCTCGCCGAGCAGTGGCCCGACGTGCTCGCGGAGATAAAGTTTCCCAAGAGCAATTAAAGGTGACGCAAATCCGACGCATGACAGCGCTTCCCGAGCGACTTTCAGGGAAGCTGCTCAGTCACCAATATCCACGAATCCGAGCTTGAAAAGAGCACAAGTCTTAGGGGCTCGCCGATAATCATTCTTTTCATACCGACCGGTGAAAGGGCTTGTTCGCTCGTGTGGGACCACTTCAGCAAACGCTGTTAGGACCAGATGCGTGATAGTACCAACAAATCAGGATCCATTGTCCTATGGCAAGGGAGTCACGACAAGGCAAATGCGTCAAAGGTGAAATCTGTCTAACGGCGTACCCGATTCTTTCGGGCATAAAGTCTGATTGGTCGGCTACAAATGCCAATGAATGGACCCATACCATTTGATGAGGCACAAAATCCCTCCGATATTTGCACGGTGGAGTTTCGGCAGGGAGCGTCTGGAAAATTGTGTGGTGGAAAAGTCCACTCAGCGCTTGCCCAATCGGTGCGTGGAACGAATCGGAATGCGCTCAAGTGTCAGGATGGTCGAGGGTCGACCGAACGCCAATGGGGAAAGTGAAAAGTGGCCGTATTTCGGGGGGCGCGCTCACGAGGATACATCTCTTCGTCAGACGCTCTGACGCCTTAAACAGCTCAGGAACGAACGCCGCGGAGGAACAACAGCCAGGTATTTTGCGAGTGGCCAATTCCACCTCCACCTGTACCGGAAATTATACCTGCGCGCGAAAAATACTTCCGCGAGCTGCAGTAGGTTACGAGGGGCTGTGCTCACGGGAGCTCTAACAGGATTTGGAGGGGAAAAACGCATCGATGCATCAGACCAACGAAGACTGGCCACACTTCGCGGGGGAAAAATCTTTCGCAAGAACTCGAGCAGATGAGTCCCAGGGCCCAAGCGGAAGCTGGGCTGAATGAGATCAGGAAGGGGGGCACGGCCAGCGATCCACTATACATCCTACTAAAGGCCGCACGAGGGTATGCTCAGGACCTGACAGCGCGTCCAGGTAGTGTTGCACGCAATGGCTCTAGCTGCCTCAGCCTCCTTTTGTGTCCCTGGGGAACAATTATGCAAGCCCATCTCGGCAATGAGGCACCTACCCAGGGGAGGTTCGGGCTTGGCGTCACAGCATTAGAGGCTGAGGTGAAGGACTTTATTTGGTCGCTGGAAGGTCCTATCCGGGAACCAGTGCGGAGCGGGGCGAAACGAAGGCCCTTGAAAAGGGGGAATGAATCTTCTCGGGTCTGGTTCAGGCTGCGCAAGAGAAGATGGACAAGTACAGGAAGAAGCCCCACAGGACTCGGTGGGAAGGATAGCGGAAGAGAAACAGCCGACATGGGAACTGGTGTCATCCTTACTGTGTCCCTGGAGCGAAGGTACACTCTAATTAACAATGCATGATAAAGCTTCGTGTGCCCGGGTAAAGTATTAGGGTCATTCCTGGACTCCTGTTATCTTTCCGAGGACATTTTATCAACAATAGCACCTTCGTCAATAGACCCTGTGTCTCTCTGATTAGAGAGGGGGGGGGGGGGGTGGGAAATCTGTCGCAATCTCTTTAGGAAGGGCAGCTCCTACCCGACGGAGGGGGAGGGACATCTAATTCAGAAAGAGAACATCCCTCAAAACAACGGATGGGGGGAGGAAGCTGGCTCGGTCGGACGACACTTCTCGTCCTCGCGACTTGGAGTGAGTCTGCCCTCGCCGGAGTAGGAGAAGATGTAAACAAACTGGCCGGAGTAACGAGTACCCCGGGGAGGGGGACTGAAGTGCTAGGGGGCGGAAGCCGGTCTTACTGCCATATGGCAGCCGCCTCGCTCAAAGAAGAAACTAAGACGGTTGCCGTGGCGATCCTAGTCCCCGTCCATACAGGGGGGATGGTTCTCTGAAGAAAAGTGGCGCCTCGGGAGGGGGGGGGGAGAGTAGAAACCTCGCCAGAGAAGTTCGGGAGTATAACGCTGGCCGTCTGGACAAGGCTTTGAAGGGGGCACTAGATGCCGACAAACATTCAGGCGCCTTGGGGAAAACAAAAGACGGACGCCCGATGAGCTTTTGGGAACTAACCCTTCTAGTGGAAGAGAGACTCCCCTGCGGTCAGAGCCGAGCTCCCCGGTGAGCGCAGGTAATGCTATTCCTAGAGGACTCCTGACTGTGTCGCACTGTGTGGGTGGGCTCAGAGAATAAGAAATTAAAGAGTTCCGTGATTCCCCCAAGGACCGGAAGGATAATCGGATTGGGGGTCCTCTGGTCGGAGAGCGGTAGCCTGGGGATCCGTGTGACCTCAATAGTCACTCATTGCTAAACCAGACAGATTCTCCACCTCTCGTGCGCCTTCTTTCTGGTGACAACCGTAGCGACGCCTAGGCGTCTATAGGTGGATTACGCACGAGCTCTAAATCAGCAGGGCCTAACGGGGGGATGGGGGATTCAGAGTGAGGCCGCTTCATGAGGCGGTAAATAAACGGTGGACGGGTAAGAGAGTGAGGACTTCTCAAACCTCAGAAGGATCATACAAGTGGTGGATAAGTTAGTAAATTTTTGGGCTAGGAGTCGACAAGTGGGTAGGAGCTAATTGGTCTTGACTGGTTTGTCTCGGTATTTGTTGGGCCCGGGACACTTTTTTGGGGAATTGTACGTTCACAAGGTCTATTGTGTATTGGCTGTGGTCTTGGGTGAGACCCCTGACTGGAGTCGTTCGAGAGATCCTCGTTGCGAGATATTCGTTTATAATGTTCCGGCACGCAAAACTCCAGTAACTAGGAGTCTTGTCTAAGGAGTTCGAATAAAATCAGTCAAAAGAAAAATGTTGTTTATTATCCTCCTCGGTCGGAACTGCAGAGAAGGTTTTCCAAGCGGGAGCTTTTAAATAAGTGCGGCCGCGACGTCAAAGAGACCCCTGGAAGCCGCCTCAGTCAGTTGACAGGGGAAAAACGGGGCTCCTCGTCGGTGAGGTACGATCAAAAGGGTGCGGCCACTTAATTGCAGGGGGAATCAAGAGCCGCCGCGGCGGAAGCAAAAGAGAAAAAGGGAACGCGGGGTCGCTACACGTGGGACGGGTAAAAAGAGGTTCGGATAGAAGTAAAGTAGGTTAACCCGAGGATCCGAGGATGGTTGCCCGGGTGGCACCTCGGGGGGGGGTCCTAAGTGGGGCATGCCAACTAAAAATGCAGGGCTGAGGGAGGATAAAAAAAAACGACGAATTGGCTCCTCTAAGGCACAGCGTTGGGGAAGGGGGAGGATGGTGCTGTATGGTTGGACGCAAGAGGATAGTAACGGAGCATCTCGGCGAGCGAGTGGATACGGCTAGTCTATCTTCATTTCTTAGGGGGGGGGTAATGATCACGGGACTACTGGCTAAAATCGTACTTACTTCGACCAGAAAGGGAAAAGTCTTGGGGAAGCGTGTACGACAGGTCTCGGGTGAGGGGGGCAATGGGCGGGAGACGCGACACGCTATGCCACGGCTTACCGACCATCCTCTCACGCGAATAGGGTGTTGTATGGCCCAGGCCGGTGGGGGACACCATAGCCGAGCATACTGGCCACGGGTGAGAATAGAAGTGAAACCGGGGGTCATTGATCTTTGCTCGTCTTTGACCAAAAGCAGCTTCATGCATCGAATAATGGTCGAGATAAGCTGGGACTTCATCGTAGAGAGTCGGGTTCTGGGGTGAGAGGGAGGAGCAGCACCCTCCGTGCATCTTGGAAAAGAAAGTGAAGTATGCTACAAATAGTAGTCGCTTGCAACGCACTTAAAAGAGGGACGCAAACGTCTCCGTAAGGGGCCGCCGCGCCGCCGGGTGGTGACCTTGAGAGCAGGAGTTTTGTGGCACAGACAGAAAGAAAATGCTTGATCTTGTAAGTACTATCTATGCGTTCACGGCACCAATGGCTGAGGGTATTCTGTTATGATCGAGGTGAATCTAAAGGTGCCTAGCACTATAAATAGAGGAATTTTTTGAAGGTTCACGCCAGATGGAAGAATATTGCTCATATCGAATCGGGAGACTCAGTTTATCCGGGGCTCTCACCAACCAACATCTGAAAGTAGGCCCCTCTTCTCTACTCCGGGGTAGTCGTTTCTCGGTGGACTAGACCAGTATTCGGGGGGACTCTCAGCAATATGCTGACAACTATAAGCTTGGGGAAAATTCCCCTTCATTAACTATCATCCCGTCCACGACACCAGGGGGTATTGAAATCCTACCTGTCAGCAAAACTTAATACCTCTCACTAATTGTGCTTACGGACTCAGGTCAACCGGACTTCATCCCCACTCATCATCGGAGGAGAAGGAAAAAAAAACTCATCCGAGTAAGGAAGAGAGGGATTGAAGGGGGCCAAGCGCATCGACGGGGGAGGAAAGAGGTCGCTTGGCCGAGAAGAGGCTCCGGGGAAATCAGAAAAAAGGGGAAAACGGAAGATCCCAACAGCCGAATGTCCTATACGATGAACGAGTGGAGGAAAAAAAGAAAAGGATTCTCGGCCAAAAAGAATAAGGAGGTGATTGGGGGGAACAACCTATCTCCAGGACCGCTGCGGCTCCTAACAAACGGGAGCCCTTGGGGGGAAGCAGCACTCCATCCTGTGAAACGGAATGCCATCCAACCCGAGCGAAAAGAAAAGTTCTCGAGCGGGAGGGTCAGGTGGCAAAAACCAGGATCACAACCCCCCAGAACCGACAAACTCAGATCCGGCCAGTGGGCAGGAGGAAGAGAGTTCGAAAAGAAGAAGGGGAAGGGCAGAAAAAACAGCACACTGAGCTCGCAAAGACGCTCGACTAAGGGTACCGAATCTGCGACGGGTGAGGGATCGTCAGAAGAAAATCAGTAAAAGTGGACTGAAAAGGCTGGCTGTGATCCGGAATGAAAGACAGGACGCGGCAGGAGAACGAGGTGGGAGTCGCTTGTTGGGGAAGGTGGGAGCCCGCGCCGTTCTCAAGCATAAGGAACGTGCCCAAGGGCAAAGACATCTGATGGCGCGTAGTCCACTTCTGTAGATCCTTAGGAACACTGGGCTAGGGGAAATCGGCAACTTCTCTGTTGTTGACGGGGGAGGGGCTTCTTGAAAGTATTGAAAGGCCCATCGGCAAGCCCAGTCCGATGAGGTTCGCAATTCGGGAGATTTATTTCACGGTCTTCCAGGGTGTAGACAGGGATGAGCGCAACGCAACAGTACTTTCTTCCTGAGAAACTAAAGGTGCAATTGGAGGGTCAGGGAAGAAGAGAGCACGCGTAGGGAAGTTTCGTGTCGGCAGGGTAACGACAGAACATCTAGGACATAAACTGTCTCGAATCGACAATCCGTGAAGAAGAGACGAGCCCTAGCCGGGGAAGTCAATCCAAAGGATTGGAGATCAGGAAACATCGAAAGCGGAAAAAGCGGTCTACCTGGCAGCGCAAAAAAAAGGGGGGACAATCCGGGCATTGCGGGGATATTGTCTGTTCTGAAAAATGCGGAAAAAAACCGGTTTAACTCCGAGGGTGGAAAACGCGGGGGAACACGGCCCCCGGGGAATGGGGGACACTCACTTATGATGGGGGGATGCTCTTCTAGAACGTAAGAGACGAGGGGAAAACCTTTTGGGGTACACGGGGAAATGAGAGCGGCAACTCGGTTGTGAACGATGGCATGGAACAAAATGAAAAAAATTCTAGCACCGAAGTCCCGACATCCGCAGCGCAGGCGGGAAGAAAACTAAGGAAGTCTAGGGGAGTCAATGAGAAATCGCAGGGCTGCGACGTCAGGGGGGGGGTCTTTCTTCACAAGTAAAGATCAGGAAGTAAGGCCTGTTTCGGGCTGTCGAGGCTATTCTTATAAAGAGTTTGGTTCTCGGTATCATTAAATTCATAAAAGCGGCTTCGGAGTCGAAGTCGAAAGGATTCTCGAGAGTAGGAACATATCATGCGGCTTCCTCTCATAGGGTATTCGGAAGTTTCTCATTAATCATTACTAAAGGAGAAGCTTCCGAAGCGCCTATCGAAACCTCCCTAAAGAGGGGCACTTAATACTGATCCGAGCAGTTAAGAGCGTTCCCGTGGGGTATGGAGGTCCACGTACACGGGGGTAGTGGGGTTTGGATGTCCCATCTGAGGAGGGGGGCTCCTGAAGGAAGGAAACCTGATCTTCTAGGTCCATGTGAAAAGGGGGGGATGAAAAGCCCCCTTTTAATAGTAGGGGGGGGATTTGGAATTTTGGGGGGCGGGTAAGGTCGTCGGAGTCTTGTGGACTAATTCAGTGATATCCGAGTCATCAACAAAAAACGGAAGTATAGGCTAGGTCTTAGATAACACCTCAGGAGAAGGAAATTGATAGGGAAAGAGAGGGAGGGATGGACTCAGAGAAAACACATAGCTCGATCCGAGGAACCCGTGTAGGAGAATTGGACGAAATGAAAAACTGGCCGCGACTAGGTTCCCAACGGGAGAAATAAGACAACTAGTCGGGGGCTCCGACAGAAGAATCTGCGTTCCGCGTTGGGGTCCTCTTCACCTTTCAAAGACCATCTTTAACGATGGGTGCTCATTGGAATTGCACTCTGGGGGGGGTTTTCTCTGTCGAAGACAGAAAAGACGCACGAGCTGGTAGATCCTGAAAGCACTCTCCTACAAGGAGGGTCCTCACCGGCAAAAAACATTAATCGAGCCCGGATGGTCTATAAGGGGAAAGACTATTATCGGGGAGCGAAAGAGAGGAAGAGAAATCCCTGCAATTCAATAGGAAGGCCAAAGGGCCGCTCAACAGGGGTAATGCGATTTAAGTTTTACCAAAATGCCTGGGATCACTGGATAAGGTGGGCCCAATCGCGAACTGCTTCGCAAAGGGGGGGGGGCCGGCCAATTCCTGCGATAGAGTATTAGTCGGGATCGGAACGGGTTGCAGATCGGGGTCCGAGAGAGACCTCCCGCGCATAGAAAAGAAAGAAAAAGGGGAATTAGGGTCAGGGCCTCGTTTCCGCCGAGCTCCTAAGTCCGAATTTTAAGGAAAGTTGGGTCTTGATTGAAGTCAGAAGAGTTAAACCCAAGGTACAATGGTCGCCGAGCCACTACTGAAAAAATAAAAGGGAAAGCCTCGGCATTCTGAGGGGGATGCCATGTAGAACGCTGGCTTTTGGGGGCTCGGGATATTTTGCCTTAGGGGCCCTGGGGATTATACTGTGCACGTTGATCCTCGGACGGGCTGATGCGAATTTCCGTTGAAGAGGACTAGAGCTTTAGGAATAGCGTTGAGCGTCGGTCACAGAAGAGTCAAAACTTCCAGGACCGTCTTGGGGCGAGGCAGGGAAGGTATAGGGGACTGGGACCAAGGACTAGCTGAACAAATAGGACACGAGCGGGGGGGGGGGAGATGCTTTGGGATCACTGTCAATTGTATAGAAAGGTCCACTCCACGGAGACGAACAAAATGGAAAGTAGGCCTGGCGAAGAGAAACTATAAAACAAGTCAGAGGCTCGTTGGTAAGAGTAGGAGCCCTTGGACAGAGAAGTGGTAAGGATCCTCAGCGCTAGGAAGAGAACCCGAGCCACGGTTGCCCGCGGCGAAAAGGGGGGGTTGCCGCAGGCGGGAGGTGTGCCAGTCTCCAACCCCTCGGGGCTACGGGAATCGGCTATGTGGGACAAGGGCCGGCCAATCGAATGGTGGAGAACAGGGGGTACCATGAACCCCGCGCTAAAAAACGCGGTAGGGCCGGAAGGGGGAAAGATAGGGAAAATCAGACTTTGTTGAAAGATAAAAAAAAAAACGCGGGATTTGCGTGTGAGACGATGCGGCTTCGTTACGGGACACCAGTCCCACAAGGAGGGGAGGACCGCGTTTGGACCGAAAAAATCGAGGGAGACGGAGGCTGTGGGGAGTTGCGTCATTTCACTCTCTGGCAAAGAAGCTTGCGAGCTGGTCCGCCGCTTGAAGCAAGGGGGGGAAGGGGGGGGTGGGGATTGGCGCAGGGGTGCAGGGTCACCCTGTAAGCTATCGTTCCACGGATCCGCCTCTTCCGCGGTCTCTGTGTGGTGTTTAAACTGGGAAAGTGGTGGCTATTTCTACACAAACTCATTTCATTTAATTTCAGACAGGGGGTTCTCCCTGTTCGGGAAATGGTAGGGAAGGTCGAGACTCTCCTGTCTGGGAGGGAAAAATCGGTATCCGAATGGAATGTGGTTGACGCTAAAAAGGTCAAAAAGAAAAAGCGTACTCGACTCACTGACCGCGGGTTACTGGGGTATCGTCTTAGAACAGGCGCTTTCGCTAGGGCAACCCTTAAGCGGACATTGGGAAAGCGCCAGATTGAAGATCGCCCACTCGGAGGAGGGAAAAAAAGTCACTGGAAGATCGAGGGAAAACGTACTCCGGAGGGGGTTGCCCGTTTGTCAGAAAAGGGGGGGGTATCCGTTCAGTCGTGGCGCAACCTGCAGGGAAGATGCTATATCGCGGGTAAAAGCGGCGTTCACAACGGGGAAGAAAAGTCTATTCTGAAGGTAATCGGCCGGGGTTGGGAAAACAAACAAAAATATGAAAAAAAATCAACAGGTAACATAAGGACATGTTTGGAAATCGAAAACCCTGGATCAAAAAAAAGGACGAAAAACCGGTAAGTCTCGGAAGAAAGAGTTTATACTGACACAACAGGGGAAGGTTCTTATACATTGAATTCCAGAGGCAATGTATGATAAAGGGGGGTGAAAACCCGCTCCAAGACCTGAACGGCATCGGTACGGGATCTATTGCGCCGAGCCTCCCACGCCTAAAGACGGGAACAAGTAGGGGGAGCGAAAGCTCTCTGGGGTCATCCATACGTACAACGGAAAGGAGCGGGCTTCCAGACTGCCGGACACAGGAAGGAAGAAGTGCGGCCAACCATAACAGGATGTAAGAAGGCGCTTAACGGTAAGAACCGCTGAGATATATACACTATTTGGGAGTCTCAGGAAGGGATGCAAAAGAGTCCGGGAGAATAGGAAAAATCTACCGTGGGCCACGCAAGATCACAGCAACAGCACGGGGAGGGGAGCAAGATGAACTTCGTACCGAGGGGGGAAAACTTCGCGAATGAAGGCGGGGTCTCACCGACAGGGTTGCCAGGGGAAGCAGGGTGTAAGGGTAGGAGGGGGCAAAGAACAGCTCTGACATGCAAACTTTTCTCAAGGTGCGTACGCTCCATGAAAGTGTTTAACAAGACTCCCCTCCACGAGTCCAAATAAAAAATCTACCTTCTATTACTCGCGGGGAAATGGAAAGGGGCGGAGGTAGCTGCGAAAAAAACCAGAGGGCCCTCACCCAAGCACCGATACGAGCGGTAGGGGCCTCTGCGGTTATGTGTGCGGAGACGGGGGCGGGCATGGGGACAAGAGGGTACTGTGTGTGTGTAGCCGAGGTGGTCAGGGTGGGGTGGCGGTGGTGGCCGAGGCTCGTGGTCCAGGCGTGCGGGGTGTAGTAGGGGGTTCTGTGACAGTGGGGCAGTGTAAGTGGTGCGCGAGGGCGAGGCCTATGCGGTGGCTTCGAGAAAAAGAGGGGGAGAGCAACCTTCCTCTAGGGGGAAGGGAGAGATGCGTTTGATGGATGTGGTTGGGGAGTTCATAACACGTTCAAACTGCATAAAAATCTAGATGGAGGGAGAACATCTCAAATTTCCGGTGGAACGACGACTAACATCGGGACACGACACTGGCAACCCTTGGATCAGACGAGCTGGCACCGGGGACAAGAGAGGGATTACTATCCGGGCAGAAAAGATCCAAGGGAAAGAATAGACAGTTGTAAAAAGACCGAAAAAGGAGGGTTCTGGGGGCCGAAGAAGGATTAGGATGTCGTGCAGGGGGGGACTCTTCCAGGGGGGATGAGACATATAGTCAACCTGTCTTGGTCTTCCTATAATAAAACAGGGAGGAGTTCTTGTCCCGAAGAGAACTGGAAAATTGTCCGTTGTGTTCAACGCGGTCAGAAACTCGATTCTCTTCTTAAAGGGGACGAGCGCCATGCGGCAAAGCTGACAAAGAAGCCAAGTGGGCATAATCAAAAGCCGGGAGCAGGAACAAAATCATCCCGCACCTCCTAAAATTTCGTACCACCAAGAATACTGAGAGGAGCGGAGGTTTGGGAAAAGGTTTATTTGCTTGCGTGAGTAAAAGAGACCACCCGGGTGGGAATCTAAGGGGGGTAACCCGAGTCCCACGACCCCCCTTAAATGCAGAGGGGGGGATCTAGGAAGCAAAATCGATCAACTCTACTTCAAAAAGATCCAGGACTATGGGGGGAGAAGGAGGCGAAGGTCTGGAGACGTAGCAATCAAAGGAGGGCAGACTTCACAATCCGAAGAGGAAGAGAACCTTACATCGCGAGAGGGCGGAGTGGGACACTTCACCAGACTTGGGAAAGGACCGAGCCAGACCGCAATGAAAAAGGGGGTCGCGGCAGACTATCGTGGGATGAAGCCGGAGTGAGGTAAGAAACGTGCCAAGCGAGAGGGGTCGATAATCCACGGGGAATGAAAAGAAACGCGGAGAAAAAAACCAAACGCGCCCTTGATATTCTGAAGCGCAAGGGAAAACGTAAAGAAAATGAGCTGGGAAAGCGAAGGACAGAAAAAATGAGGCAAGGAAGGATCCCGGGTTAAGAATCGATTCATCACGCCAGGGCGTCTAACAAAAAAATTTATTGGGGGGGATCGCAGGACGGGAATAGCGAGACCGATTCCAAAAAGGGGCAGCGAAAAAAGCTTAAGAACCCAAGCTGGGGGAGGTGCAGTTTTTGGGGGCGCGTTAACGGAGAGAAGAGGACCCGAAAACGTTGCCGCTATTTACGAGCAGGGAAAGAAGCCACCGAAGAGCC
>Ga0179593_1721094_pt1 | contig 11550 bp, 16 predicted proteins | sample CZODoug2_1_08_16_FD_185931 | JGI IMG/M metagenome (GOLD analysis project Ga0179593, IMG submission 185931) | Vadose zone soil fungal communities from Angelo Coast Range Reserve, California, USA - CZODoug2_1_08_16fungal (PacBio error correction) | ecosystem: Environmental > Terrestrial > Soil >...
AGGTACAACATCAGAAGGAAAAGGAGGGGCACTCCTACCTTTTCGAAAGGGTACTTCCATCTGGTCCGAAGGAAGAGAACTGTCCTGTCTGGGAGGGAAAATTTTGACAAGAAAAAACTTAAAAATGGCCCTACAGAGGGGTGGGGAAAGAAATCCTCTAATCGAAGAGAGTTCGACATGAAGCCTGGGGGGGGAGAGTCAGAAGTCGTAACCTCGTTACGGCACCCTTAAGCTATTTTCGAGACTCGGACCCACGCGAAAGAAAGGGAAGGGCCAGGAAGGGGGGGTTCGGAGAAGCCCTTCGTCTCGATGAGGAAAGGTCCGCTACTTCTTCGTCAGGGGGGGAGGGGAGGGGTTTCACCGTCTACCGGCGAAAAAAAGAGAAGGAGAACTATGAGGAAAGGCTCTGGGGAGGATGATCCTTTACTGCGCGCAACGAAAAAATCTATCCTCTGTCAGCTGCAAAAGAAGGGGAGAAAAGGCGTGTCGCGTGGAGGTCCTATGGGAAAGTGCGCGAAGAGAAACTGTCATTTACGTCACGGAAAAAAGAGGAGGAAAAGAGGGGACTGGAAACCGGCCAAGCACGAAAAAAAAAAAGAGGCCGGCCTCTCACTTCCGTTGATAAAAAAGTCTGCCCTCAGCTAAGGGGTCGTATTCGGAACGGCGGCGCGCAAAGAAGAGGAGAAGACTCAAGGGAAGAAGTCAAGAGAAGTCGATTATTTTGAAACAGGAGAGGGGTATCTCTTTTTCGGGAGGGAAAACATTGGAGGAAAAGGAAAAAACGCTGTCCGATGCCGAAGCGCTGGCACGGAGAGCCATCGGGCGGCTTACGCAGAGGGAAGAGTTTCGAGGGAAGATGAAAAAGGGGCTTGTAGATCCTCGGAAAAAGGGAAAGTCTATGAAGCGGTACGCCAGGAGGAGGGTCAAAGGCTTAAGAAAGCTGGGCCCCGTTTGAGACCGAAAAATGCAACGCGGCTTCGCAGGAAGAGAGAAGAGAGCTGTCCGCGCTGAGAAAAAGCGAACCTGAGAGAGGAAAAGGACCTTGATGGCCTGCGAGACCCCGCCATCTCAGGTCCGGCATGAACCTCGAAAAAAAGGGGAAGGAGGGGCAGCTGAAGGGAAAAAAGAAGCTGCTGTTCAGCGGAGAAAAGGCCATCCAGGTCAAAAAAACATCCTCCGCAGCCGGGCAGGGAGAGAAGGAAGCGGCGGAAGACTGAGAGAGCCGCTTCATTCCTCCAGCCGAGGAGAAAGTTTCCCGTCTATATCCGGACAGGTACGGGGGGGAAAAGAATAGGCGGGAGAAACCAATCACCGGCTTCATCGCGCGCAAGAAAAAGGTCGAATCCTCCCTCTGGAAGGGGAAGGGGGCCATCGGCGAAAAGGACTCCAAGAGAAATCAGATCTTTCGAAAAAAGAGTGTCGACAGGCGCTTGTGCTCGGCCACTCGCCGGCTCCGGGGGGGAGAAGAAAAAACTCCTCCTCGTTCCCAGCCAGAAGGGGAGGAAGCGGAGATCTGGGTGAACGAACGCGCGCTCTCGTTCCTCATAAAAAACGCCTTCATTTTACGTGGCTCATCGAAAAAAGAAAGGACCTCCGTCAGCAGACGACTGAAAGGAGGAAGGGATGTCGACGCAAAAAAGAGGAAAAAAGCTCGAGAAGGGAAATGCCCGTTTATGATGCGCGAAGAAGTGCGGCCGAAAAAAAAGAGCCCTCCGAGCGTCCTGAAAAGAGAAAGAGGGGACGAAGGGGGAGAGACAACGAAAGGACAGGATCACTCCGGAGTCGTCGAGAAAGTTCCTCTGTAGCAGTGAAAAAAGAAAGCAGGTCAGCAAATTTGAACCGAAAATCCGGTAAAATCGCGACTGACAGGGTGAGAGACGGGCGCGGGGAAACGCCCCTGACGGGGGCCAGTGGGAGTGAGCAGAAGGATATTTTTAAAGCCGGAAAAGTCACGGAGGGAAGGGAGAATGGCGCACCGAAAAAAAAAAGGTAGAAGGAGGTGGAAACATGGGAATGTCAGAAAAGAGACGCGCAGGTCGCTTTCTCGATTGGAAAGACGCTTGGTCGGGAGGAGGGAAAGAAAGGGGTGTGCGGGGCCACTGGCACAAGCCCGGAAGGGGGGAGGATCTCCCGCTGGCCGAAAAGGACGTAGGCAGAGGCTTGGGGGGGAGAAGGCTCGCTTGTTTTTAAAAAAAAAAAAAACAACGGATGAGGAATGAAAGAGGGGGAAGGAGAACCTCTCGCCTGACGGAGCTTGCAGGAATACAGGGGAATTCGTCCATCTGGCCGATCAGGGAGGACCGGTCTGGGAGGGGGGGGTCCAGTGGCCAAAGAAAGTGGTCCAAAATAGGACGCAAGAAACCCGACATCTCTGGTCGAAGAAAGGAGGACGCGATGCAATCGCTCAATTTCGAACATGAAAAAAAGAAAAAAACTGGGCGAGGGGTTGGAGAGCCACGGGAGTGACGCTTGCTGCACCCGACGGAGAAGCGCAAGCTGCACTGGAACGTGCTGCCGGAGAAAGAAAAGAAGCGCCCGTCCGCAGCCTGAGAAAAGGTCCGAAGTCGGTCTGTAGGGAGGGGGGGATATTCGGTCCGGGGGGGTTTGGTTTCACCGGAAGGGGAAGGGAAGGAAGATTAATTGAAAAGAAAGCAACGGGAGGGGAGACTCCGTCGGTTATCCGTTACGAGTCGCCGCCGAATGAAACTTGCTGGCTCAGGCCGGGCTCGGAAGGGGGAGGAAAAACCGGGACACCGCACTTTCAGAGAGGTAGCGCCTTCATCAACGGCAAGTGGAAGAAAAACTGCGCGATCTGGGCTAGGTCCTGGAAACCTCGCTGATGCGGACGGCCTCAAGGGAAGGGGAAAAAGGACAGGAAAAGGTAGAAGGGATGCGAACTGCGTGCTCGTCGGCGGAAAGGAATCATCCTCGTCCAGCAAAGACTGCCTGGGACCGGGGAAAAAGGGGGACTGGAGATCGGGGACAGGTGGAGCAGAAAGCGCCTGTCCGCAACGCTTCCAGGCGCGCACGAGGCGATCGACACGACGAAGGGCCGCGCTGGCACGGATCGAGAAAAAGGAGGAGACACTAACAAGGATTAGAGGGGAAGGTGCTGGATAAGGGAAGCAACGAAGTCCGATGACGCGTTAAGAGAGGATTGCCATGAGAACACGAAGGAGACGCGGCTGGCGGCAATGCACAAAGCTGCGCTCCGCAGGAGAAGAGGCAATCACACTCGGTGCCCGGCTAGCAGGGGGGGAAAGCAAGGGTAACTGAGGAAGAAGAACGCCCCCCTCTCGACAAAAATGCTCTTGCTCACCAGATTCTCCAATATTCAAGGAAGGAAGAGATAGGGGAAAACGGCTTCCTGTGCAGAAAATGACTCCTTCGGAAAAAAAGTCCAGTCCGAGGCGAGAAAAAAGCGCCCAGGAAGGGCCAGCAAGAAAAAAGACTAGCTGAGAGGCGCCCTCCTCGGGGAGGAAAAAAACCGCGTCTCCACCTGGAAAAGACAGGTCGAGATCAAGGGGCCAGGTTACGGGGGGAAAAATCAACACTCTGCTTCGTCTCCAGCACCGCTGCAGAGGGACGTCTATCGGAGAAGGGACATCTGGGGCCAATGGGAAAAATCGGCCAGCGTGTCGATCGCCGGCCGCGTTCGACGCGCTTTGTGACAAGCCCCACTCGCCTGGCTCCGGATAAAAAAAAAGGAAGAGAGGACACCAGGACACCGTCCAAAGATGGCCGATGCCTGCTAGGCCTTCCCGCGCGCGCCCGCAGGAAGAAGGGGGGAGAGAAGGGCCTACGCCTGCAGTTGACAGAAAGGAAATGACAGAGCGGGAGGGAAAGCAGCGCTGATGGCGGAGACCTCGCCCAGCTGCTCATTTGCGCCAAGAGAAAGGCGCTACTCAAGAATGGGGAAAGGGTTTAGACCAAAGAGGAAAACTCTCAAGCCTAGTCCCGACTGCTCTGCGGTAGAAAATTCGGCGACCAAAAGAAGAAAGGAGCACCCTTATTCGTCTCGAGAAGGCAGTGCATCGATCATGATCGGGAGGAGAATCGCCGGGAAGAAAGGAAAAAGCGATTCGACGACGACGAAGTCCGAGCGATATCAGGCGCTTACCGGGGACATGACATACGTTGTCGAAGCAGGCCTAAGGGAGTGGGACCGCAGAAAAAAAAGACGGCATGTGCAGCATCGTCAAAAGGCGCACACCGCAAAAGGCTCCCGGTCTCAGAAGGATGGAAAAGAGCTGGCAGGGAGCTCGCTTTTCGACAAAAAAGCGCAATCGTGCCTGGGGGAGGGCCACTGGAAAAAAAAGACCATCAGGCAAACGGGGAGGAACATCGCGTCGGCAGGGAAAATGTCCATTATCACGCCGTCGGGCCTCTCTCACAACACACGGAAGTAAGGCACCGCGAAGAGGGAGTGAAAAAGACTGCCTACTCTCTGTCCGGGCCAAGAAAAAACCCTAGCGCGTGAGGGGGGGTGCAAATTTGCCCCTCACACACTTCCTTGGAAGTCCTCCCTCGTGCGGGGAGAAAAGGACCTACTCGAAAGCGCGCATGTTAAGAGTTCCCCTCTGTCTAAAACCGCGACGTCGTGCGGGTGCTCCTGGAGGGAAAAGGGAAAGGGCTGCACCACCTGCCGGCTAAGGGGACGAGAAGGCGCAAGAGGACAGTATGGCGTTCCCTTAAACGCTCAAAAGAAGGAGGATGCTTGCTCACCCTGTCCAGAGGAAAGGAGAAGGTGAAACTTGATTTCGGGCCGGGTTCACGAAAAAAGAAAGGGGGAAAAAGAGAAACTGGGAAGGCAACTAGGGAGCTCCGACTCCGGCTTGAAAAGAAAAAGATTCGCCGCCGAATCCTGGTCGGGGAAAGCCCGGGCTCGGCTGAGAGGGCGATGTAAGGAAAAAGAACTCGGGGGGAGGGAGCAGTAGAAAGAAAGGGCCTCAACTGCTCGCTCTGGCGAAGAAAACGCGCCATCAAGTAGGAAAGAAAATTCAGTTGCGACGATGAATCACGAAAGAGAAAGCACGCGGCGAACTGCGGAAACAGTCTGGACGTCGGAAAGAACGCCGTCGCACGGGATCGTCCTGAGGGGGAAGGGGAAGGGGGGTAAGAGCCAAAAAGGGGAGCGGGCGCACGCGGCCCATTTTGCATGGAGAGTCGATCGACACTCTGTCCAAAAAGAGGAGGGGAGCTTTCCCTGATCGATGCGGCCAGGGAAAACTCTAATGAGAAGCATTTCAGCAGGGGAATCGTCGCGCAACTATTCGGGGAAACCTGGCCCTCGGGGAGAAAAAGAGAGAATGGAGACGCTTCTTTCGGGGAAAAAAGAAAAAGAGGCGCTTCTCGAAGGAGTAGAGAAGAAACAACGCGTTCCCTGCTTGGATTCGGACCTGGATTGCCTGCGAGAAAAAAAGTATACAATTTCCTGCTTGAAAGAAAGTCAAGAAAGTCGGGAAAAAAAAAGGATCTCGCCGCTGCCTTTTCTAATTAGAGGGGAAGAATAGGAACGCCTCATTGTCCATCCATTTCCTAGTCCTGGGGGGGGAAGTAGGAGGAAGAAAAGGTACAGGTCATCCATCGAAAAAAGGATATCTAACATCTCATCTGTCTTGCATTTCCTCCAGAAAGGAAGGAAAGCCGGTAGGATCCGTCCTGGGAAAGGACCCTCTTCATCTACTGAAGAAAGTATTCTAGGATCTCCAGCCCTGCTGAAAAAAAAGTGTAAATCAAACCGAGGGGCCGCAAAAGGGCCATCTCTTCCTAGGAAAGCCTTCCTTCCATCCACTGCACGGCAAAGAGGGGGGCTAGGACTACACGCGCTCAAAAGTCCCAAGGATCCGGAGAAGGAATCAAAAAGAAAGAAAGCGACCGGTTCTCTTCGCTAGGGCTTCCGCGTCAAAAAACGTCGCCGCAGTGTCCGCATGCGAAAGGAGCTGGAAGCGCATGCAGTGGAAAAAAAACTGCATGCTCTCGGAGGCAGCTACTGATTGGGGGAAAAAGTAAAGGCCCTCGCCCACTCGCGGTGGGGGAAGGAAGGGCAAAGGGGCGCGACTGCGCCCCGGCAAAAAGAAACCAAGCTCGACAAAGAAGAAAAGAAGAACTCTGAAGAAGATCTATGGGGGAAGAAGGGGGGCGGCGACCGAAGGGAATCACGCTGGAGTCGGCGGAAACGCCATTTGCATGCTTCGAGAAAAAGAAAAAATTCAAAGGGACGGGCAGAAAGGGGGGAGTCAGCGATTCTACGACGCCGAAGGGGCGGACTGACACGGGTGAGGCGCGACGAGGGGGAAGGCCCGCCGAATACTTTTCTCAGGGACACTTCTCTGCGCCGGGGAAGATAAGAGGGGTAGCAAAAAGCGTCGCGGGCTCAGAAACCCGCCGGGGAAAAAGAAAAGACATCGTGGGAAAAAAGGAAAAGGGAAATGGCGCTACGCAGGTCGAGCTTCGATTTAAAAAGAACATGAAAGGCTAAGGAAGGCCGTGGCTGGCACAGCACGCCCTTTCCTCTCCGTCAGAACTCACCAGAGCTCAGGGGAAAAAGGACGTTATCCCTTATCACGAAAAAGAGGGGGTGTACATGATCTCTCAAGGGAGGAAAGAGATATATCCATGTACAAGAAGAATCGGAAGCACAGTCCTACGCGCTTGTCGAAATCCTTACCAGGGTGCCTTTTGCCAGTGGAAAAAAAAGAAAAAACGGGCCGAGGAAAGTCGGAAGCGAGTCTTAATCGAAAGAAGGTCGACTGCGCTGTTTTTCCCCGCTGAAAAAAAGGGGAAAGTGCGGTGCGCTGAGCCCGGACCGGAAAAGGTCGGACAAAACGGAAAGACGCCGAAAATGGAACTTGCTGAGGGATGGGCGGGCCTGAAAAGAAAAAGCTCCTGAGACGTTTGCTTCAAAACTGTCCGTCCTCGACGGGGGAGGTCGAATCGCGCGGATGTAAGGGCCGGGTGAAACTATACCTTTGTTCCGGAAGGAACTTCAACTGGGGGGCAAATAAGAGAGACAGAATAAAGGGGACTGCTCTCAACGGGGAGAGGGGAATTCTTTCGAAAAAAAAAGGTCTTTCTCATTCCGGGCTCTGGAGGAGGTCGGGAGTCGGCCCGCACGGGAAGGCGCCTTCATCAACGGCAGAAAGGAGAAACTTTGCGTCGAGAGGGGGGGAAATCCAGAAATAAAGGGGCGGCTGCCGGCCGCGCAGCTGAAGGAACGTTCAACTTCATGCGTCGCCCTCAGCGCAGGAAAAGGGGCAGTCTCTCTCTTCAGTCCCGAGGAAACCTATTCCAAAAGGGGAGAGAGAATGTCCTTTACCGAGGAAATCGCGTATCCCAAGGAGTCTCTATCACAGCGCCAAAGAGGGGGACTAGAAAGGCGATCGGAAAAAGAAAAAGGCCGATTCCCTATCTGGAAAAATATCTTCCATCTTGCAATCCGGGAGAGAATGTCAACCGGTGCTGGAGAAGAACGAGTCGATTAATCCCAGCCTGAACCATTACCTGTCCCAAGGCCCGTCTTCCGCAGTTTGGAGACAAAAAGGGAAAGGCGCGAAGCGCAAGCACTGAGAGAAGTTGCCCTTCTTAAAGAAAAAAAGGTTTGCTTCTCTTAACTGAAAGCCGCTGAAGAGAGGCCCGAGAATCGACAGTCTTCAAGGAACTCGAAAGGGAAAGCCTCCTGCAAGAAGACTAGAGCCGGATTCCCTGTGGGGAGGGAGGCCGCCTCGGAAGGCCGAGGCCGCCGTCATCGCAGAAAGCTTTTCTTTTCAGGATCAGGGGGAAGGACCATGAAACCGCGAAGGGAAGGTGGCCATTGCCCAGACAAAAGACGGCCTTCGAGATCCTAGGGGAAAGGTTACCGCTTCAGCAAGAAAGGGTACAGATCAGAAAGAGAAGAGTCAAAAACGGGCGAAGCCGGGGAACAGCGCGCAGCCTCGGAAAGAGGCAGCTTGTCGTCAGCCGGTAAAAAAGGGAAGACGCGAAGGGCTTTAAAACACGCTCTCCCATCGCCAGGGGGAAAACTCCTCCGCGGTCAGATTCGCTTGCTGGAGGATAGCCGGGCCGCGAAGTTCCGCATAACGAGGGGAACCGAGAAGGGGACGGGAAAATCGAGCAACGACGCCGCCTCAGCGACAGAAAGAAAGGATGTCGGACCAAGGCCCAAAAAAGTGGAAAAAAGGGGGACGGGAAACGCGACTGCGCCCCCATAGGGCGGCGCAGGCGGCAGGGACGGAGAAAAAGGGGCAACGACCCGAATTCGGCGGCGACGCGGCAAAGGGGGGAGAAAGTCAGAGGAAGGGTCACAAAGAAAAAAGAAGGGACCAGCGGCCATTTGCAGTGAAAAAGGCGATTGCAAAAAAAAAGGAAAACACGTTGAAACCCTGCCAGAAAAAAACAGACAAGAGGACGGACGGGAGAGCGACGGGCGCGTGTTAAGGCCCGCCCCATACTGTTCGCCGGAAAAGGGGAAAATGCGCCTCAGGTCTCGGAGGGAAGAATCGGGGACAGACAGAGAAGAAAGAGGGCTCAGGCGCAAGTCGCCGCCCGGGAGAAAAAGAAATTTTTCGAAGCGCAGGGAGGCGCAGTCGAGAGAAGATGTCGGGCAGCGCAATCGGCAGGGGGTAGGGGGCGGGGGGGAAAGAAACAGCCCGGCAAAAGAATCGTCCCGCTTTCAGAAAGAAGGAGAAAACCGGACGTGGGGGCCAAGCCGTCGCCGCGCTGGGGGGAAACAACAACAACGGAGAGGAGTAAAGGAGTACACCCAGCGCGAGGGGGGAAGAAAAAAGGAAAACGAAGGACCGGGTCCTACTCTCTGTCGAAAATGCCCTTCACCCTTATTTTTCTGAGAAAAAAGTAACACAAGCCGGGCACGCTGGGCCCCGAAAGGAGGAAAAAGGACCTGCGCGATTCAAGCGCGCATTTGAGGGAACCCGCTTCGACGGCTAAGGGGCAAAAAAAAAACGCGTGACTCTGCTGCACCCTGCCGCTAAAAAAGGAAAAGGCAGAAAAACAAGGGAACGTGAGGGAAGGAAAAAAGCGGGCCGAACACGCGCCCGGAAAAAACTGTCCGCCGGACTTCGGAAAAAAGAATTTCGGGCCGTGGGGAAACGTGAGAAATAAGAGACGATGCACTGGAAAAAAAGACTCGGCGTGATCCGGGACGGGCGCAATGAACGGGTCGATCCGGGGCAGCGCAGACTGGCTGGAAAAAAAAGGAAAAAGAGGGGGCGCTGTTTGCTCCGAACGGGAAAAAAAGAAAGAAAGGCAAAAAAAGATGGAGAAACTGAAGGGCATGGTCGACATCCACGGCCTAATGCTGCTGGGTTTAAAGGGAAGCCTAAAAGCACGGTCAACTGCGAGAAAAAGCCGAAGGCGGCGCGCGGCGGCCCCGACGCTTCCGGCAATCCGAAAACAAAAGTAAAAAAAATTTTACCGGCTGGATCCCAAGGGGGAGCGCTTGTCAGAAGGAAAAGAGACAAGAAACAGTTGGCAGAAAAAAAAAAGTCGACACGCTGGCCGAGCGCGCCTGGCACGGAAAAAAACTTCGTCGCAATGGGGAAGAAGTGCAAGGTGCTGGTAGAGAAGAGGGGGGGGATATTGATCCTTTACTAACAAGGCGTTCTTACTAGGCCCTGGAAAAAGGGGTATACTCTTCTGAAAAAAAAGTGCAAGCTGCGAGGAGATCCGCAGGATCTTGCCGACTACACTCGTTCGGCTGTGCTGAATCTGCCGGGACGTATGGACTGCGCGAGTAAAGAGCCCTCCATCTAAAAAAGTGCTCGCTCAGAAGCTCTCACCCATATTCGGAAAGATCGTCCGGAGAATCCCTCCTTTTCGAAGCGAGGGGACATCTTCCCTCCGGAAAGGGAAAAAAGCCATCCAGGTCCTATCTCGCCAGACCGAAGCGTTAGGGAAAAAAGAGAGCTCCTGCGGATCGCAGCGCAAAAGGGCCGCCATCCGCTCTCCACCGGGGAAAAAGGGCCATTTACTTGTTTCATGAAAGGAATCAAAACAGGCTCGCCATTTCGAGTATCTCAGCACCGAAAGCGGGGGAGAAAAGCCAGAGAGAAAAAGCGCGGCCAGCTAATCGGCCAGCGTGTAAAATCGTTCTCGCCTTCCAGCAAACAAAGGACGACAAAACTCAGGAGACGCGCGGGACAACTCCTCCGCGGTCCAGGCAAGAAAAAAATGGCCGAGGCTTCTTTAAAACCTGTCCCTCCGTTCCTGAAAATCAGTTACGAAGGCGGCAATTGCGGGAGGGAAGGAAGAGTAAGAGAGCAACTGCATCTGCGCAGGGGGATGGGCGTTGAAAATCCCTCGCAAAAAAGCTCGAAAGACCAGCGTGACGGCCACTAGGAGACTGCGCCCAAAAGAAAAGCGGCGCACCATCGCGCAGAAAGCAGCGAGAAGGACGCCATCCAGTAATCTACCCGGAATTCGGAAAGCCCCGTACGCTGCGCGGGAAAAGCAAGGAGGGCTCTGCACCAGGGCCCCGAAAACGATCATGATCATTTGAAGGGACGTCAAGGTTAAAGAAAAAAAGAAAAAAAAAGAAATTCGACGACGACGAAGTCGCGGGGAGAACATCGAGAGCAGTGCCGTATGGGATCCCTCCCATAGGGGGGAAAAAAGGGGCAGTGAAAGTGCAGCTTGGGCGAAAGTCGAATAGGTGGGAAGCAGGGTTGCAGCTCGTCCAAGGAAGTCGCATCCCTCACGACGAGAGGGAGGAAAATGGAAACATTTCAGAAAGGAGCCTGAAAGAAAAAAAAGGGGTTCGAACCACTGAATAAAGGGGGGCATCGGCCGGGAAAAAGTGTTCTTGTCCACTGCACCGCACAAAAAAAAAAAAAAAGGGTCGTAAAGATGGCCTAAGAGAAAAAACGGTCTGGGAGAAGTCGCGCTCTGGGGGAAAAAAACAAGACGGAGGAAAGTGTAGAGCGCAGGGAATGGCCACGCCGACCGGGGGGAGACAAAGGCCGATCCTTCACCGGAAAGGAATGTTGCTGGGGGCCCGAAGAAACAAAAACCGGGGGGCTCTTCCCTCGTCTTGGTCGAAATCGATCTAAAAAAGAAAAGCAATTTACGTGCATCGGAAAAAAAAACCGGCGACGTCGTGCGGGGTGGAAGACTGCTGCACCCTGCCGGGAACCTTGCGGCGAAGGGAGGGGGGATACACCGAACAGTATGGGGTAGGGGAAAGGAAGACTCCTATTCTTCTCCCCTTGTACAAGGGGAGAATCGCTTGAACTGGATTTAAAAGTTTTCACCGTGCTGACCGGGAAGTGGAAAAATCGGGAACGAAAGGTCGCGCGACTCCGTCGTGGAGAAGGAAGGGGGCCGAGTTTAAAAAAAAAAGACTCGCATCGCAGACTGGCTGCGAAAGCTGGAGATGTCGCTAGGGGAGCACGGTCGATGGGGCCGGGCGCAATAAGAGGAAGAAGTCATCGCTGTCGGCAAGAATGGCGACATCCCCGGCCAGCACAAGGAAGGGCGCAGGCAGTTTGCTCGAAAAAGAAAAAAAGAACCGCAGCGTCCGCCGCCGCGGAGGAA
>Ga0179593_1480788_pt1 | contig 11549 bp, 17 predicted proteins | sample CZODoug2_1_08_16_FD_185931 | JGI IMG/M metagenome (GOLD analysis project Ga0179593, IMG submission 185931) | Vadose zone soil fungal communities from Angelo Coast Range Reserve, California, USA - CZODoug2_1_08_16fungal (PacBio error correction) | ecosystem: Environmental > Terrestrial > Soil >...
TGTCCTCGACGGATTTTGAGCCTTGAGAGTGACTAAAGGAATCATTGCTTCCTTGGTTCTTAAATTAGGATTTTAAGGAAGAAAACGTTTTTATAAAGGGATGTAGAAGTGCAGGGGGGTCAAAAAATAGGGGTTTCAAAGTGAAAATAGAAAGGAGGGTCTTTTAAAGCCGGTTGAGGGGGTTTACGTGATAACATCTCATTAACTGGGAAGGCAGACAGGGAGGTGGTGTGAATAAAACAGTTATGACCTGCAGCAAATTTTCTAGGAAACGACGAGGTGACTGAAATAAGTGATGGGAGGAAAGGAATACACTTTTGGGTGGGATCCGGATGCGAAAACCTTGCAGGGGGGGGGGGGCAGAACTTTCATAGACGGCCAGGAAAAACGGGTTCAAGGGAGAGGTGAAAGCTTTAGCGCGCAGTCCTGCGGGACAAACACCTTTCGCCTTGCAAGAGGGGAGGAAACCACAAATCGACTTTAGGGCAAAACAAAAAACATTTAAAGGGGGAGAAGGGATCACTCCTCACCAAGTGAAGAGGTGCCCTCCGGGGGGCGACCGGAAGGGTGGAAATGGAAAGCGGCAAAATTTGAGTTCCAAACGGCCACACACACAGTGTGAGACATATTATGCACAGCGGGAAGGGCCGCGGTCAAAACGAGTGATCGGCGGCATGTCGAAGTAAATGACAAGAGATGGGATGGCATGGGCAAAGGACTTGGTCCAATGGAGACTATCAAAGGGGAGATTTCACCAGTAGGGATGGATTGTCAACAAGCTGCCCCGAAAGGAGAAAAAAATGTGCACTACGGTGAGGGACTTCTAAAATTTCAATTCGAAGGAAAAGGAGCCAGGGAGGGGACTAGTCACATTTCAGGAATGGCCACCATAGACCAGGGGTTGTTGTCATAAGCTCCTAAGGACAGTTCAAGCCGGGAAAAAAAAGCAATAGGTGGATTGAGACTCTGCAAACCATAGTGGGTGTACGTGAAGAGTACTAGGTTCTCTAAGGATCCTGATACGCGTTATGCGTCCGGGGCGCCTACCACACTGTGGGAGGAAAAGGGGCTGGGACATTAACTGAAGCAGGATGGGGGGGTTGATGCGATGGTGACGAGAAACGGGGGGAGTTAAAGCGTCTAAACGGACCGTGGGCACGATTTGTATCAAAAGCTGCTCGCCGGTAAAGTGAGTGTGATAATCAGGACCGGGGGGAGACGTAGCCTCAAAGGGAGTTGGAAGAGGCGTATTGAATCTTGGCGGAGGTCAAGCCACGTGTTACGGGGGGGATATAACTTGCGGTAAGTTAAAAAAAGGAGCAGTTAAAATGTCCTGGGAAAACTATTGAAACGTCAGCGTCCTGCCAAGAACCCACTCGTGGGGGAGAATCACACTCAATGACGTGGAGGCGAGAGGCTAATTCCTACACTCCCCGGCCGCCGGTAGGTGGAGGGGTTGAAGGGGCGAGATTTACGCGGGAAGGGGAGGGTACAAAAAACGCGGATCTTGTAAAGTGTCCCCGCGGTAGCGGTGGGATCGGGGCCAGCTAAAAGGGAGGGCAGGAAAAGTACAGGTGAGACGGGGAAAAAAAATAATAGGGGAAAAGCCACAAGGACGGTGAAAAGTGGGCGTTCCAGGGAGCAGTGACCAGACGCCGTAATTTTGGCACCTTGGGGAGGATCATGAAACCAAGGCGTGGGGGGGAAAAGGGAGGTACGGGAAAAATCGCTCATCCAGGATATTTGAGAATTGGGGGGGACCCAGAGCCGTCCGCGGACGAAGAGGGTTACCAAAGAAAATCTTGCGCAAAGGGAAGGAAGTATCACCAAAAAAGGGAAAAAAAAAAAAAAAACCCTTCCAGTTCATTGGGATGATCTTCCCCGCACCACAGAGGTTGGGAAGGGGACTGTTTTTAGTTGAAAGTAGTGGGACTGTTAAAAAGGGGGATCCAACCTGAAGGGGGAGGCACCAAAGGGGAAGATTAAAATAGCTTGAAGCGTCCTTTCTGCTTTTCCCATTTGCGGGCTTGTGTGTTCCCGGGTCAAAAGCCGACCGGGGGGGGGACTTCGGCGGCGCTGGGTTGGGGGGGTCGCAACCGGCGAAACTGTTGGGAGAGGGAACCGCATTGATGTAAAGTTGGTCCGGAGGTGACTCCAAAAAGGGGAAAGGGGTTCGTGTTGCGACGTGCTGGGGGGGTCAAAAAAGAAAGGGAAGAAGCACATGAAATGGGAAACGTAGAGGGGGGGGCAGTGGCCCCACCGTCGAAAGCTTACCGGAGGACCGGAGGGGGTTTGTCGCAATTAAATCACCGTAGGAAGGTTCAAAAGTCCGATTGCCGCACTTTGGGCGTTTCAAAAAAAAGATGTAGTGCGAATGACCCAAAGGGATTGGAGGACCAGGATGAAAAGACTCCTCCGTTGCTGAAAAGGAAAAACAAAGATACTGGACCGAAGGAGGGCAAACCACGGGACGGGTCGAAAAAAACAAAACACGTCCCCGCCGAAATTTAGGTTTGGAGGAACCCGGTTGACCCAATATCAGTCTGAAGCGAGGTGGATTTGGAGACGGTGGCACCAAAAACACCCAAAGGGGGGAGGAAAAATAACCAACAGGAGGGGGGGGGGGAAAGGATCGGTGAAAAAAAATGTACTTCAAAAGAGCAACCCTACTGGCGACAGGGAAGACAACACCCAATCAAATATGACGAAGAACAAGGCCCAAGAGGAACCCGGTGGAAAAAAAAAGAAATTACGCGAAAGTTGCCGAACAGAACAAGGTACAGTCTCGCACAAATTGGAAAGGACGAGGAATACCGTGCCCATTGGGGGAAGGCTTGAGTGGAAAGGACAAATAATGGAAAAGGAAAAAAAATTGTTTCCCCGGGAGACCACCGGAGAAGGGGGGGGTCTGGACGAATACCAAAGGTAAAGAATGGGACAGAACCGGTCTGAGGGAAAAAGGGGGAGTCAAGTGCTACAGTCACTGGCGGAAAGGGAAGTGGGACTTGCAAAGTGGTACTCAGAAAGAAGAGAGAGGAGGCCGCGTCCTACAGGGAAGGGGGAATACATAATTCTGGGAAGAAGAAAGTTTAATCGGCAAAAATCTCTTAGGGGGGGAAAAAATGGAAATGCAGGCTAAAAAAACCTGCATGGGGGGGGGCGGAAGGCGTATCTATTCACAGGGCCACCGAAGGGGTAAGTCTGAGGGGGGGGCAAAACGTGGAAAAGGAAAATTATATTTACCGCCCAGGAAAAGTAGGCCTTTCTGTGAAAAGGAGTTCTCATCCGGCAAAAGACGAGGGGGACGAAATGGAAGACGAAGGGACCAGACGCAAGGGAAGGGAGAGGGTGAAGACATGAAGACACCCGAAGGAGAAAACGGGGACAAAAACGGTTGTTAGGGATAAAAGTCCGCGGTAGGTGTCGGAGGTAAAATCAAAACAGTACGAGGCAGACTAAGGTTCAAACGAAAAAAAGGGAAACGGCGTAAAAAAAGTGATTGTTCATTGAGAAATGGGGATCTAACTGAAGCTTAAGAAAACGGGTCACTTTGACATGGGGGTGGATTAGAAACCGGGGTGACTATTGGGGTTCTTGGAAAGGTGTCGAGTGTAAGGGGCGACGTTTAAAAAAAGACGGAGATATTTTTCTTCATGGAACACAAAAAAAGGGGGAGGTCACTAAAGATCCCCATTTTAACGTCATCTCAAGGAGGGGGAATCAAAACGCACGGGAAAAAAATGGCTGTTACACATCAAAAAAGAAAGACTCCCGACGCGTAACTACGGAGAGGAAAAGAAGGGGCTAACGGAACCGGAGTTACTATTACAGGAGGGGGGTGAAAAAACATCTACTTGGGGGAAGAGAGGTTCAATATCAGACTGGGGGTGAAGCTACCATCGTGCAAACAAACCGCCTTCGGGGGGGAGGAGAGAGCCAAAGGACACGTTACTATCTAAAAAAGGGGACAAGGAACGTAAGAGAAAGCTGACTCTAAGAAAATCAAAGCCATATGAGTCAAGAAATCCATCTACCCGGACATTCACAGGGGGTTTGCTTCGAACGAAGAACGGAGAACGGTAAAGAAAACACTTGGGGAGACCTTCTCAGAACCAAAGGAGACTAACAACACCGGTCACGGAAAACATTGGGCCTACCACGGAGGGAAGAGAGAGGAAGAACTAAAACTTCTGGTGTTAAAAAAAAAGGACACATGACTTTCAAAAAAAGAAGCTTCGTTGAAACGCAAAACTTGAAAGTAGAGGGGGGCGGTCAGAGCATGTGGTTTGCCTGTCAACTGGGGTCGAGTCTAAGAGAACGCGGCGACTTGGATCAAATGAAACGGGACTTTCGAGAAAACAGGAGAAAAGTAAAAAACGTAGGCCGGAACAACTTGGTGGGGTTCACGCCTGCGGGTCAGACATCGCTCTTAAGACCCATAGAATACGGTTGATGTTCACTAAAAGGGTGGTTCAGGCTCCTCAGCGAGAGGCGCACCTAAAAAAAAAAGAAAAGAGCGGGGAAGGGCGGTGCCGACATCAAGTCTTCGAACGGGGGGATTTAATGAATGCAAAACAGGGGAAAGGAGAACTAAACGAGACTCGACTGCAAAGAAGTCAGAGAAAAACACCTGAAAAGAAAAAGTGGGGCCCAACACCGGGGGTGCGGGGCGAGAACCTCCAAACGTTGGCGCTGTAAATGGTAAAATTACGGTCAACGAAAAAAAAGGCGTTCAAACTCAGGAGGGGGCCGGGGGAATTAAGTTTGAAATCCTTCTACCGTCATGATGAAGGTACCCACCGCGACGGGTGGGGGGTCAGAAAAAAGGGGGCGGGCAATTCTCAGGTTAAGGTTAAACTTACAAGACGTGCGCATGAAAAACGCTGCACAGCTACGCTTCAAAGGGCAGGCTTCAGGCAAGAAATAGGGAATATGCTTTCTTCTAATGGCTCCTCCGTCAAAAAAAAATTTAAGTTAGGGGAGGCATCAATTCAAAGGCAGCACCAGAGGTCGGGGCTGACCGGAACAAAACAGGGAAAAGGAGGACCTAATAGGAACTCGGTCAACAAAACTATCTCCTGGGATCCCGGAAGTGCTCGAGATAGGAGCACAGGACAAAACCCAGACACCGGCTTTAACAACAGATTGTCTGTGAACAGGGGGAGGAAACACCACTGTACCGGGTGGGACAAATGGAAAATTCCGAAACTTAAGTCCGGGAGGCCAAAATTTTCGCCGGTCCACTTCAAAGCGGCCTGGGAAAAAGACATCCGCAACAATGCTTCAACTGGAGAGAGAAACAGCGGCAAAGAATAGGGAAATAAGAGACCGCTCTGGAATTGGTGGAGCTGAGCGGAATCCGGGTTTCTGAGGACCCTGTGAGGAGCGCAGCCAAAAGGGGGACACGCGAAGAACTGCTAAGTGGCGACAAAGGTGGTTAGGGAGTATGTGTATGCGGTGGCTGCGTGGGACGCTTAAGGCTTAGGTGGGGGAAGAAGGTGTCATAAAAAGAAGGTCAAAAAGAAAAAGACCGTGAGAACTAAAGAAAAAAAACCGGTGGGCCCTCATTCAACCAAAACGGAAGTGACGCCCTGTTTTGCACCGGAAGACAGATAGAAACCCAACAAAAGATGGGGTTGTTGGTAATCTGGGGGAGGCAGAGGGGGGAAGTTGGATAGAGACAGGGAGGGGGAACCGAAGAGTAAAGGGCTCACGGTCGTCGTATGTCAGAGCGGTTCCGCAGGGAGAGGAAGAGAGGGGACTCGAGAAAAAAAAACGGGTGGATGAGGAAAAAGGGAAGCAACTCTAGAGAAAAGGAAAAAAAAGGTATGAGAACAAAAGAAAAGGAGCAAGGGAAGGGAGGGGCGGGGGGGACAGAAATGGAACATTCTCCTAAAGATAAACGCGGCAATCCCATAAAAAAAAACCCACCAGCAGGGGGGGGGGGGAAGCGAAACTGGGAGCTTAAGGGAAAAAATTGGAGCTCACGGTAAAGGCTTTTGGTGGGATAGGGGGGGGGAACAATGTTGGGGGGGGGGGGGGCCGCGGGGCAGGGCAGATGTTTGGCTGAAAAGTGGTGGGGGAGGGGGGGAAAAGTGAAAAAACGCCGCATCCAGCGAAACGACCAAAACAGGCAAAGAATAACCATTAGCACTTAGCTTTACGGCGCAGAAGAAGGGCTGCGAAAGCCTAAAGAAAAAAAAAACCATCACCCTGCTCCTCTCAAGAACATACACGATAGAGAGGGGTTACGCTCGTAGGGGCGAAGGGCGCGAAGGCATGAGGGAAGGCTTGGAGTCAACAGTCAGCTTTAAGTGCCAGGAGCACTGTTTGGAAGTAAGTACTGAGGGCGAAAGGTGCCGAAAACAGAGGGAAGGGGGGCAAAGTTCAAACATCAAGGATGGTGGCAAAAGTTTCTTGGTGTGAAAGGTGAAACGCGAGCAGCCGGAAAGGCCGGACCAAAGGGATAAGGTGGTACAGAGGGCACGAAGGAGGAGGACGGGAAGACAAAACCTGGTTATTCATAGAAAGCCTAGGAGGGCCTTTGGGTAAGTTCGCAAGAATATGTTGTGAACGGAAGAGAACCCGTTAGCCGCCAGACGGGCATTGCCAGGTCCATGCCGAAAGGGGTCCGTAGCGGGGCCAAAGCTTTAGACACGAGGAAGGAAGGACTCGTACAGGGGGAAAGGGGACCGTCGGTGCGGGACGTAGAGGGGGGGAGGTAACTGAAAGAAAAAGTCGTTTCCTTATTAACAAAAAATCGACACGCGGGTAGGGACAGACTTTGAAGTCATGGTTAAGGGAAACCATCGTGGTTGAACAAGAGGAAAAAAACCAATTTGTGTGACTTGGAGGTTCCAGTTGATGCACGCGGAAGGACTCAGTAATTCGTTAAGTGGAAGGATAGATGAACTGGACTTAATGAAGGATGACACCTGAGGAAGTATTGTTGGCAAACGAAGGCGGGTATTAGCAGATAGGGGAGGGGGTTCGGAGAAGAGGGGGGGGGGGGGGGGGGGGGGGTGGGGGGGGGGGGGGGGGGTATCCGTAGAAAGTGAGCGTTCAATCACCAGGGAGGGTCGATCCGCGGATCTGTGAAAACGCCGAGGGTAGGAACAATGGGGGGGGTGGGCCAACGGGAGGGGAAGGTCGGCCGGTTCAGAATTCGTCATTATAAAAAGTCGAAGGGTCTGGAACAAACTTCGCGCACGCCTTGGAAAAACAGGAGCACAAGTTTGACGTGCAGGGTGTGCGTAAAGACAAGAGTTCCTGAGTGAAAGGAGGGCTACAAGTGGGGATTCTGGAGGAGCGCAGCAGGGGGGGAAAAATGTGGCCACCAACTGTGCTGGTACTGTCGAGGGCGCGAAGGGGTGTCAAAGTGATCAAGTCGCAAATGTTACTGCGGAGACGCCGACCAAACCAGGGAATGCGGGTTCCTGAGCCGGATCTACGTAATCATGTGGAGGGGGGGAGTGTTAGAGCCAGCTTGAGTTGACGGTCTGGTTTACGGACTATCTTAAGGGATTGTGGAAACAGAAGCTCCCGAAGAGGGGGGGGGAAGGGGGGGATCTAAACGCTGATGCCGGGGTCCGATGCAATAGTAAGCCGGGGATCAAAACATCGCCCTTTGGGGGTGGGGTTTGAGTTTTGATAAAGTATCAGTCCGTCAAAGATCTGGGTTCCTTTGACGAAGGTAGTTGGGAACCGAAAACATGAGGTACTGATAGGGAGGTGGATGGAAAAATGGGTTGACTTGAGGTGACCTAAAGAAATTCAGATATTTACCCTTTGTGCGATTAGTTTACCGAAAAAAGGGGGGGCTACTGCCGAAACTATGACGACGGTAAACTTCCTCTTGGCGCTGCCATCAGACCAAAAGCGCGGTGCGAAAAAAAAGCCATAAAAACGCAAGGTCAATAAAGTGGGCTGCCGGGCTTAAGGCTACATACTTAAACCCGGCGGTTCAAAAAAAAGAGGTCACCGGGGGAGGGGGGGCCGCATAATGTACTCGTATGGTGTTACTGCAACAAGCCGCGGAAGCTACCGAAAATCTGAACCCAACTGTAGAGAGGGGTGTCGAGGCGTTCCACAGAGGAATGTACTGGTATAAGTAGAGGTCAAAAGGGGGGGGCCAGTCAAAACGACTTCCAAGCACCGGGGGGGGGAAGAGGGGAAACTCCGTTGTCAAAAAAAATGCAGTGAAGTGTGGGGTATTCAAGGGCAGGACCCGCGACTCAATACGTAACTGTTGGAACCGGGAATGGATGGATTCCTGCCGACAAACAAAGCGGCGGGGTTGCGCCGAGGACGTTAAAACCATACAGGCGCGTTATGGCGCCGATCAAAGGGGAGGGTGGACCGCCTGTATGGAAAAGCCATCCTGTCACGTACAAACGCAAGAGGGGGGGAAGGCAGAAACAACGAACAGCTCGGGGGGGGTACAAATGAATTCTTTAAAGCACCAGGAGCTAGGGCTCAAAAAGCCATGTAGAAGGGTGGGGAGAAAGCGTGAACCACGAGGGGGGATGAAGGTGGAAGTGTTTGGTAAAGTAGGTGTACGTGCGGTAGACCGTACCGAAATGCAGGTCGAACGGAAGAGACAGGATGGAAGAACCGAACATTGCGCAGGAGCATTGGCACTTATGTAGTGTTGGTCACCGGTCAACGCACGAAATTGGGGGGTAAGTGGAACAGGTTGCTGTGGTAGTCGCCACGTCGATAAAAAGGGGAACGAAAAAATGGAAAACGTAAATGTTGGGGTCACCGAGTTAACCACGCCTGGGGATTGGTGATGGTGAAGGACGGTGCTGGTGGTGTGGGGATCCCCCGATCCGGAAACATCAGCGAGGGTAATGGGGCAACGATCTTGGGGGGGGTCAAATGAACGAAGAAATTCGAGGGACCGGGGATGGTGGCGGGGTTTAGCCAGTCAATCACAGGGCAGTTGCCGTTGGGATGGGGGGGGGGGTAAGAGAGAAAAAGGAGATGGAAGGGGGGGGGTACCTTGGGAAACGTCCCAAGTATTAGGATTGATCTCAGTCTCAAACAAAGAGGTAAAATGAAAAGCAATCAGACCAGAAAGAGTGGAAAACTGGAACCAAAGAGAGAAAAGCGGCACGAAAAAGGCCAAGGGCCACTTTGACGGAATTAAAAGGGCGACACGCCACCAGTTGCAAGGAAGCTTTCCATTGCGTGGAGTGGAACGGACAAAGAGCGAAAGGAAGGTACTCGCTGATGGACAGGGGGAGGAAGGGCGAACAAAAACACGGAAAACTCAGGAACCAAGCCAGACGGTTGGAGTAAACTCGTGAAAAAAAAAAAATTTACATTGGAAGCCAAGGAAAACACCGGTGAAAAGACGTGAACAAAAAAACAAGAGGCCGCCGGCAAAGACCCAATGCGCTGGCGGTAAATTGACCAACCATCGACCAATTCGAACATCCCTAAGGGCAAAAGAAGGGCGGTGAAAAAAGACGAAAGTGGGGCCAGGGGAAGTGGGATACAACAGTTGGCACAACCTACGGGAAACGCACAAAAAGTCAAACTGACGCCCCACAGCTAAGGGGGTTCGGACGCTAGGTACAACCGTGGGGAAGGGCACGGTGAGGCTAGCACAGGGGCAACGCCGAGAGGGTTTGGGTAACGCATATCCTCTATTATGCTGGACGTACAGGATTTGTGTCCACCAGACCAGGGTCGGGTCAAAGAAGAACTTGATGCAAGAAGAGAGGGGGAAGTTGGAAAGCAGGAAAAAACGACCGCATGGGGGGGGTCGGACGCGAATACAAATCAAGGTGCCCACATCACTTACGCGGCGGTCGCTGGGAATTCTTCCAACTGGGAACGCCAACACCACCGGGCCTTTCTGGACACGATTGCTTTCCCGGTGTGGCGGAAGGACTTTGGGGGACGTCACAGGGAAACGCGAACGTTTAACCACTCAGTACAGGGGAGAGGGGAAATCGATGCAAAAATGGAACGGGAGGTTCAAGGGACACGCCTCGGACTTTTCGCAGGGACAAAAAAGACGAGTACCTCTATAGAATGCTTCAAAAAAAAGCAACAAAGGGAACCTAGACCTCCTTTCTGGGAGAATGTGTCACGCAGAAACTGCCAAGATGTGACAAGTGCGGGCGGTCACCGAAGGGGGGTGGTTCTTGTGAGGGAAACTGGCGACTGTACGGAGTGGGGAAGAAAGGGGACGGTCCACACCCAAATGAAGTTAAAGATTAGAGTGGACGAAAAACACAACAACCAGCTGGTTGACAAAGCACGCCAAACAACCGCGCGTACCTAGGCGGAGGGCCAATTTTTTCAAGCGTTCACACGTGTGGACGAATGTGAGCACAGCAGGAAAGCGTGACACCGCGAGAAGCGTTGGATCTACAAACATCTTTAACCCGGAGGGGGGGAGAAGAGCCCAACTACAAAGCTGTCGGAACCGTCCTAAAAGCAAAGGGTCCAGGATAAATGATACGCAAAAACAAGAACCGGGAAATTCAAAAGGGGGGTTCGAGAGACGCAACCACTTTATACAACTGTCTAGACAAACGAAACAGAAACAGCAAAACGTGGTCAGGTAAAAAAAAGGGGGAATACTGGGACGAGAGGAAAAGAACTGCTTGTAAGGAACGGGTCACAAATCATGGCTGGGGGAGTGAAACCGCCACGGGGGCACGTATAGGGTGCGAATCCTGTGTTTCGAAAAGTCTCGCGGAACGCATAACTTACGTGAGCACTTTTAGGCAACACACAAGTAGACATTCCGCCTTCGTTGAGAAGGGAAGACCGCCAAAGAGTGAATGGAAAGGAATCGTTGGTCAGGCCCTAAAAAGGGGGGTCGAAGGATTCGCGGGCAAGGGCCGAAACCGTCTTCGAGGTGTAGGTGGAAATTCAGACAGTTGAGCGCCAAAACTGCCACGTACGCGAAGTACTCGAAAGCGAGAAAAAACAAAGGGGAAAACAACGGTGGGTGAGGACAAACTTTTCTCTGTGGGAACCCTGACTGTACCAAGCAACCAGAGGTCGGCCTTGCAGCGTGAATCCGGCAGGATGCAGGACAACAATACCGGACGGGGGTTTCCACACACTCGGGGGGGAAGTCCTACAGGAAAGTAACCTTCAACGGAGGGCTGCACAGCTACGCGGGAAAAGGATTCAGGTCCATATCTTCTAGCGGCATCAAGGGGGACGCATGACACATAAGAGACTAATTCAAGCAACCCGTGCGTCTGAGGGGAACGGGAGAACATGTTTCTATGCAGGAATGAATCCTTGCCCTCTGGACACAACACTCGCTCAACTGAGGCCAGTCCAGGAGAAGGAGTGGGGGGCAAACACATAAAACAAAACTTAAAACACGCTTGTTTGGCGAAACCTGAACGTGGGGGGGGGGCAAAAGCAAACAAAGTACCCAAACGAGCTTGAATTAAAGACTTACTTGGGGACGCCATTCCATCAGCTGCACGCGCTCAAAAATTCTCAACTCCATCGAGATAAACTGGGCCTCTTAAGGCCAGGGCGGGGGTTGGTTAGCACAGACCACACAC
>Ga0179593_1572861_pt1 | contig 11549 bp, 25 predicted proteins | sample CZODoug2_1_08_16_FD_185931 | JGI IMG/M metagenome (GOLD analysis project Ga0179593, IMG submission 185931) | Vadose zone soil fungal communities from Angelo Coast Range Reserve, California, USA - CZODoug2_1_08_16fungal (PacBio error correction) | ecosystem: Environmental > Terrestrial > Soil >...
AAAAAAAAAGAACACAAAGTGTTGGCATCTGGGGAGGCCTGGCTTCAGCAGATGGAAAAAGAAAGGACCACATATGTGCACCAGAACCTCTTAAAGAGCACTAGGAAAAAAAGGGGGGAAAAAAAGGGGCTGACGGAAGGGAAGAGATACGGCCCAATTCCGGAGAGGGTGCGCCTATATATTTGAGGGGAAAAGGGAGGGAAAATCCCGGAATGTGCGGGCTGTTCTAGTTGGGGACGCGAATTTCGCAAGGAAAAAAAAGAGATCTTCGGCAAAAAAAGCGCTCGCGAAGAGACGCTCAAGGGGGGGTGGCATCGAACCAGGATCAAAAGGAGGGGGGGGAAAAAACCTCGTGGGGGGGAAGGGTCCTGTAAACTACAAGTGGGAGGCGATGAGTGACATGAAGAGGGAGTTCAGTGTTTTGGGGCACGGGGGCAGGGGAACGCATGGAAAAGGGGGGACATGTTTTCTACGAAAAAGGACTGTCTTTTCGAGGAGAGACAACCGCTATGGCGAAACACCATTAGTAGGGGGGAGGGGGGGGCACCTGGGGAGAAAAAAACTTCCAACTAGGGTTAATAGGAAACTCATGATATGTGTCAGGAAAGGAAAGGTAATGGTGGGACGGGGGCGGTAATCAAAAGAAAAGGGGGGGGACCGCCTGATCAGGAGGGGAGGGGCAATTAATTAGGAAGGACTTGTAGCTTCGTGAACACTTCAACCGATGAGGGAAGTGAGGCTTTCTGCATATTCTCCACAGGAAAAAAAAAAACTCACACCAGGTTCTGGGGGGCAGGAAGGGGTCGTCTGCATAAAGGGGCAGCTGGAAAGAGGGGTAGGATAGGGAATTGGACATGTGGGGGAAAGAAAAAAGGAAAAGAGGAGGGGGAGGAAAAGCCGCGTAAAAAAAAATAAGGTAAGGCAAGGAGCGAGGGGGGGAAGCGGAAAAAAACAGCGGATGGGGAAGTTGCTCGCCTATTGGGACAGGAAAGGTCGTCGAAAGGAAAGGGGGGGGGGCGTCGGATAAAGGGGGTAATTCGAAGCCCCGTCAGGGAAGGGGTATAATTGACATTCAAAGTCAGGGCATCATGGAAGGGGGGTGTTAGGTCGCGGGGAAGGGCACCTTGTTTTCGAGAAGAAGCTAGTTCGTTTCAGGAAAAGGGCAAAGACCTACTTTCGCCGTTTCTGGGGGGGAGGGCCGCTATAAGAGAGAAGAAGGACCGTCTCAAAGCAAATACCTCCGTCGAGTTGAAAGGGGACAGGTAGTTAGTAGCTCAAACTATCACCGGAGAAAAGGGGGGATAGATATCGGAAAGGGGGGGGGCACGGTCTTCTAGGGGGAACGAATCGGCTCCGAGAATCTGGGGAGGTTCAAGACCCAGGAACAATAAGGGAAAGTCATCGAAAAAAAAGGGGGGAAAACATCCGGGCTTTCTTGTGTTGGAAAAAAAAAACTAAAAGATATGGGATGTGCCCAATTCTGGGGGGGAAAGGGGGGGGGGGGGACGACAGAAAAAAAAAAAGGGAAGGGAACCATGCGAGCATGGGAACGATCACGGTCGCTCTGCTTGGGAAGGGAGAAAAAGGGGAGCAAGGCTGACTCATAAACGGAAAAAAGAGCTGGACAGAGAGAAAAGAAAATGAGCCATCTGCTCAGTGTAACAGTTGCCTTGCTGCGGGGGGAAAAGAAGGCGATCTCTTGGGTTCATCTGGGTCATAGAAGGGGGGGGGGGAATGCCTACAAACGGGAAAAAGGAACAAGAAAAAAAAATTGTAAGGGGCGAAGAGGCCAAAAGGGAGGGGACCAAGTCCGGGGGGGGAAATGGGACCAATGCTGGCGGGGGGAAAAGATGTTTTGAGAGCGGAAGGGAAATACACTAAGGCGGAGGGTGGAAAAAAAAGGGACATCATATAAAAGGAAAGGAAGACCACTAGCGGAAAAGACCGACAAAAATTGAGCGAGCGGGGTGCCCTATGAAGAAAAAAGCGACAAAAAGAAGAAAATCGCCCTGGGAAAAAGTCTTGCGAGAGGAGACGAGTGTCTGGGGAAGAAGCACCGTTCGCAAAAAAGGTGGAGAAAGGGCGGAAAGGGATACATTTTGCAGAGGGGGAGGGGGGGGGAAAAAGGGCTCGCCATCACGCCGGCAGGACATCTGGGCGGGGAAAAAAATGCGCGGGGGCTGCGCATGGATGAACACCCGCTCAAAAGACTCGGAAAAAATTTAGCATAGCTGCAGAAAAGGAAAAAAGCAGGAAAAGCATGCACGGGATTCAAATAGACGGCTTTCGCGGGGATGGAAAAAAGCCTGTGCTCTGAAAAAAAGCGGGACCTCGGGGGAAAAAAAAAAAAAAAAAAAGAGCAGCCTTTGAGGGTGCTGATTCGAAAGGGGGGGGGGGAAAACCGCAGTCCTGCAAGGATGCACTCGGGAGCTCGAGAGGAGTTGCAAAAAAAAAAAAAAAAAGAAAAAAAGAAAAAACGCGACGGTGAGAGCTAAGGGGGGGCGTTCTGTCAAAAGGGACCCTTGGGTGCAATCGCTTGCCAAAAGACGAGCTCGAAGGAAAAACGGAAAGGAGGCAAAGGTTTGAAAAACGGTTAAATCAAGAAACAAAGTCCCGAGAAGAAGCGATGTGAAGGGGGTTGCTGAATCGTCTAGTTTGGGCCGGAAAAAAAAGGATTGGAGGGGGGGGAAAAAAAAAAAAAGTTTATGAGGTCGAGCTCCGAAAAAAGGGACGTAGCAGTGCAAAAAAGATTGTTGGTCAGCCAGAAAGGACAGGGAAGGGGGAAAGGGGAGACACTGAGTAAGCGCGCCAGCGGTTTTTCAAAAAAACGATGAAAAGGGAGAGAACCAGTCAAGCCCTTAGAAAAGGGGGGAGGAGGAGGTCGGAACGGCGAGAGGTCGATGATCTGCGAACACGCTACTAAAAAAGAGTTCTCGATCACAACATGCCTCAAGTCAAAGGGGAAAACGGGAAATGGGATCCGATCATCTCTAAAAAAAACCAAACAAGGAAGGAGGGAAAAAAAAAAAAAAGAAGAGAGCTGAGAACTTGGGCAGTGAAACCACAAGGGGACTTTGCAGTTCGGGGAAAGAAGAGGGACCACCCGCTGCCGCACAGGGACGCGGCGCGGCCTCAGAAAGGGGGAGGGGGGGAAGAGTGCATTGAAGTCCTGCTCTACAACGAAGGGGAGGGGAAAGAAAGTCGGAAAAAACGAGCTTCGAAAAGGGGGAATCCAATCTTTGCAAAAACTTTAATCAATCTGCTCGTTGTGCAAAAGAGAAGGGAAAAAAGCGATAACGGAAAAAAAAAAAATCGAATTTCTCGGGGAAAAGGCAGCGATGCAAAAAAGAAAACATGACAAAGAAAGCATTCAGTAGTCCTAAGGGGGGGGGAGGGAAGTGCTTAGAGGGGGGGAAACCCGCTCACAAGTGCATCCGAAGGGGGAAAAACAGTACGGACCCGGTGATCAGTTCACTAAAAAAGAAAAAGGGCTGGGCTGGCAAGGAAAAAAGGCGAGGCAAGGGACACATTCTCGCGAAAAGGGGGGGGGACGATCTGGAACTGTGTTGGATCACGCAGAGCGGGGAATTTAGGGGTTGCCCCGGTCTGTTCAGGGGGGGAAAAACACTAGTAAAGGCTTGAAAAAAGTGGGTGTAGGAGCAAAGAGAATCGATTCGGGAGGGGGGGGGGGGGGGGGGGGGGGATACAAGGGGAGGGCCTGCGGCTGGGGAAGAAAGAGCGGGCTTTTGAGAAAAAAACATCAGTAAAGGGGGGGGGGAAAACGCGTCATTTCGTCAACAGGGGAGAAAGAGACCTTTCAAAAGGGGGGGGGGAAAAAGGTATCGCCAGGATCAATAGGAAAAAAACGATCTCCTTGGGGGGGGGGGGGGAATACTCATAGGAAGCTCGCCTGAAGGGGTTGGCGTGGGGGGGGGAGAGGAAAAATGGCCTTCTGGGGACTTCAAAGGGAGAAAGAAGGGGAAATTTGCGAAAACGATTCAAACAAAGGGAAAAGGCATGCTTGGAAAAAAACGAGCCTTGGAAAATTAGTTGGGGGTTCCTCGAAAAAAAAAAAGGGAATTTTGAGGGGGGGAAACCCTTCAAGTCGGGGGGACGGGAAAATCTCTAGGAAAGACCGCGTTGGATGCAGAGAGGGAGGGGAATGGGGGGGACTATCAGAAAAAAAAAACACACCATGTGGTGAAAACCGGCTAGTCGTCAGCGCGGTTGGGGGGGAGGGAAAGCAGGGGAATAGGGATCGAATCAGGTATGCGATGGTGGGGGGGGGGAGGGGGGTCTCGCAAAAAGAAAAAAAAAAAAAAGGGGGGGACATCCAATAATCTTTGGGGGACACAAGGAGAGGCGCGCGTTGACAGTGTGTTCTGGGCTGGGAAGCACAAAGAAAGGAAAAGGGAACACGAAGACACAGAAAGGGGAAGAATTGCATCGGCTCAGGGGCACAATAATTATAACCATAAGGGGGGGGAAAAGAAACTGAACTTTGAAAACGGTCGATTCGAGATGAAAAAAAAGAACGCGGAAGTCAGGGGGGGGAAAAAAAAAAGAGAGGCGAGCGACCTGAAACGATTAATTATGCAAACAAAAAACGGGGGCCGTCAGGGCGACGAGCGGGCCCATAAAAGGGAGAAAAAATGTCAGCAACGGGGGGGAAAAAAGAGTGTCGAATACCGGGGAAAAAACGGCCAAAACTACCTGGGGAAAAAAAGAAGAGGCAGTATCCGATGGTCCTCAAAAGAGAGAACTCTTGGAGGGGAAATAGCCGAATCTCCAAGCGTCAACAACACTTCAATTAACCGCCTAAAAAGAAAAGAAGCGCAACAGGGGGGAAAAAACGACCGGCAATGAGGGGGGGAAAAAACCATCGTGTGGAGAAAAAAAAAGGAAAGTGCGTCGCCCACGTCGGCGAGTGCGAGGGAAAGAAAGATCCATGAAAAAAGGGGGGGAAAAAGAAAAAAGATCATGGCTCGCGCAAAAACCCACTCCTTTACTCAGGGGGGGGGGAAGAAAAAAAATGCAACCGCCCACAATACTGCATTTCCAAAAAAGGAAGAATCATGAAAAGGGGGCGCGATAACTCCAGGGGGGGGCGCCCCGAGCCGCAAAAGGGAAAGAAGGCGACTACCACCTTTCCGCAAAAGGAAAAAGGAAAATGCAGGAAAAAAAAAGAAAAAAAAAAAAAAAGCCAACAAAAAAAAACCACAAAAAAAAAACCACAAACAAAAACAAGGGGGACAACCCAGGGAAGGGGAAAAAAGGCAACTTCAATTGTCCTCCATAGGAAAAAAGGGAGACACTTATAGTTTGAAAACAAAAAGAGGTTTAAATGACTGTCATCAGGAGACCAAGGGATGGAGGGAGGGCACTAACGAGGAAAAGAGGAAGAAGTCGAGAGGCAGGAGTTTGGAGGGAAAGGAAAAGACCACTTTCCGAGACCCAACTATACAGCCCAGAAGAAGGAAAGACTCCGGACAGAAGGGGAAAAAGAGGGGCGGATCGAATGTGAAGGTGCCGGAGGGAAAGGGGAAACAGACTAAGGGGCGCACAAAGAAAAAAAAAAAAAAAAAAAAAAAGAAAAAAAAAAAAAAAAAAAAAAAAAAAAAAGAAAAAAAAAAATAGTGCAGGGGGGGAGGGGTAGGGGGGTTGACATATGGAGGAAGAGGGGGGGGGGGGGAGACCAGGACCCTGGAAAAAGGCGGCCAACCACTTGTGTGAAAAGAAAACAAATCAGCAACACAAACGGAGGGGGGGGAAAAGGGAAAAGAACCTGACATCCAAAGGCTGGTTTTCAACCCTAAAAAAAGGGGCTACAAAATCTATTGACTCGTCATATGTCACGCATAAAAAAGGGGAAAAAAAAAATTAGCACAGGGGACGGAAGTGCGTGGGGTGATCTTCTCATTCGCTTCATTCTAGAAAAGAGAATTTGGGAGCTTCTGACAAGAGTCGAATGCGCCGGGAAGGGGGGGGGGGGCTGTCTAGGTGGGGGAAAGGGCGGTCGCCGGAAGAAACCTCCAATGTGGCGAAAAAAAAAAAAAAACACTCTCCGGGACTTAGTGGTAGAGGCGCTCCAGGGGGGAGATAAGACAGGGGGGGAGAGGGAAAAACATTCTGAAATCGAAAGGGATCCAGTTCCTGTCAAAAAAGGGGGACAAAGAGCGCGGGGATTATCAATGAGGCAAAGAGGGGGGGAGACTTGGGGGGGGAAAGGGGAATCGGGGGTTTTCTGTCCGTGCGGACTTATTTCGAAAGAAGGGAAGGGTTGTTGCGGGGGGGGGGGTTGCGGGAGGGGGGGGGGTTATTCGGCTCGGCCAGAAAGGAGGAGAGAAAAACTGGGGCTCTGGAGTATTGGGGCGGAAAGGGTGAAAAATCCTTGGGGGAAGGAGGACAATGCACCCTGAAAAGTGGGCCTCTTGAAAGGCTGTGACAGCCTGACCTGGAGCTTCGGAAAAGAATCGCCTGCGGGGGGGGGGGGAAAAGGAAGGGGCGTTCACATGCAAACCAAGTGAATAAAAGCCCGCGGGGGGGGAAAAACAATTTCGCATTGGTCCAAAAAAAAAAAGATTAAGGGTGCTCAGGGCCTTCCATAAAAATAAAAGGGGGGAAGGGGGGGGAAAGGGGGGGAACAGTGAGCAAGAAAAAAAAAAAGGGGCGGTTTCCTCAAAAAGGGAAGGGGGGAAGGAGAAGAATTCTAATCAGAGAAAAGGGGGGGGGGGAAAAAGGAAGGGGAGTGCCTGCAGAGAGGAGGGAAGGTTCTTCAGGGAAAACGGGCACGAGACGAGGTTAAAAGCGAAGCAAAAAAAGAAAAAAAAGAAAAAAAACAAAAAAGGTCGTGAAAAAAAAAAAGGGAGATTTTCACAAAAAAAAAATTTGGCTCAGGAGAAAAAAAGAGACGTGCTCCTGGGGGAAAAAAAGAAGTCAGCGCAGAAAGGAAAAAAAAGAGGGGGCAGGCCTGCCAATGTATAAATCCGAAAAAGGGGCCATGGTATGCAAAAACGTCCAATCTAAAGGAGGGGGTATCAGGGGAAGTTCAAAATGAACTTCGTCGAGGAGGGGGGGGGGAAAGTAAGGTTAGCAGCTCACCGGTGAAAAAAAAAAGAGAGACTCAAAAAAGAAAAGGGGGGGGGAACGGTGCCAATTCTTGTGGGCATGCGACGGCGATCGGGGAAAAGAACTTACAAAACGAAACGCGCGTGCGCCTACACACGAAGGGGGGGGGAAGCTTCAGGGGGAAAAAAAAACCCAAAAGATATGGGGGGAAAATTTCTGATATCTTCTGGGAAAAAAAAAATCAGCAACAAGCATCAGGCATACCTGGGGGAAAAACTGAAGAAGCTTCTTGGTCAACCGAGGACCGCCATTACTTGCCCACCAAAGGGGGGGGGAAAAAAAAGCTAATAGCTGACCAAGGGGGGGGAAAAAAAAACGTGCATCGGAGCAAGTCATAAGCAGAAAGGGGTGGGGGGTCAACCATTCTAGAGGAGAAAAGGAGGAAGCAAAAGGGGAAGATACATGAAAAATGGAGGGGCTTAAGGGCCAAACTAGAGTAACCGGTGGGGGGGGGGGGGGGGGGCCATCCGGCCAAGGGAGGCAATTGGGGGGGAAAAAAAAGGGAAAAGAGCTTTGTAAAAAAAAAAAATACCCTATGAGGAGGGGGGGGGGGTTGTGGTGGGGAATACGGCCGCATAGCAGAGGGGGGAAAAAGAGGTCAAAAAAAAAACCGGAAGGCGAGCGGAAAAAAATATACAATGTAATAGGAAAAAGGGGGGAAAAATAGTCCTTGGAAAAGGGATAAAGAACTTTCGAAGGAAAGAAAAGGCGTCTCAAAGGGGGGGAGAATGCGCTTGGGTAAAAGTAGTCTCTGGAAAAAAAAGAAATGGATCCTGGCACTCGCCGCAAGCAGAAAAGAAGGGGAAAAGAATTCCACAGGAGAGGGGGGGGGGGAGATTTAATACAAAAACAAGAAGGGAAAAATATCCCGAAAAAAAAAGGGGGGAATCTGCGCGTATCACCCAGTGAAAAAAAAAAAAAAAAACTCGCCAAGGAGGGGGAACGCCCGGGCACGTTGAAAGCCGGAAGAGAAAAACGTCAAAGAGGGGGAAAAAAAAAGGCCTGATGGGGACCAAAAAACTGAATCAAAGGGGGGGGGCACAATAACTCAATTCCTGCACGGATGAAAAGAAGAGAAGGGGGAGCGTTTGGAAAAAGGAAAGAGGGACCCCGGTGAGACTAGACTGGGGAAGCCATAAGGCGGGGAACGACGGGGGGAAAAGTCTGCTTTGGAGGGGGGGGGAAAACAAACAGACACGCCCTAGAAAGAACGTACGAAAACTGGGTGAAGCGGTTAATCGCTGTGCAAAGAAAAGGAAAATAAGGAAAAAAAAAAAAAAAAAAAGCGAAAACAACATAGTGGGGGGAAGTCGGGTTGGTCGCAAAAATAAAGCATTGATTTCACAAAAGAACCAATTCAAAAAAAGGGCAGCACCTACTAAGAACTCTATTGCAATGGAGAAAAAGACGGGCAAAGCAGGAAAGTTGTAAGGGCGCAATTTCCAGACAACAAAAAAATTCGACAAAAAAGAAAGGGGGGGAAAAGAAAGGGAGGCGCAGGCCACTTCTCAAGAGGGGTGGGCGGGGCCGCGCGGGGAGAAAAGGAGGGGGAAAAAAGGGGGTCTCGGAATGGGGGGAAAGGGGGCAACTTGGAAAAATGTCGTCGCTATGCAAAAGAAGGGAAAAGGAAAAAACAACAAAAAAGACGGGAGGGAGGATGAAAGAAGAGAGAAAAGAGGGAAAGAAAAAGGTGCGGGGGGGGGGGCCACTCCGGACTGGCAAAAAATCGGCGATCATCCTAAAAAGGGACGGGCCCCCCCCCATAAAAGGGAAAAAAAGGCGGGACGGGAAAAAAAGAGGGTGGTCGAGTGGTGAAAATCGCCTACAATTCTCCCTGCGGGAAAAAAAAGGAAAAAAAATTGCAAAAAAGCTCCGCGGATTTGGGGGGGGGGGAAAAAGAACAATCAGTGGGGAAGGAAAACTAGACGAATCATTTAACCAAGGCTATAGCACAGGCGATATAAAAGGAACCGGGGAAAAATTTCAGGGGCGGGCGAGTTCCTGTCAAAAGGGGGGGGGGAAAACGTCAAGGGGAGGGGGGGAAGGCCAGGGATCTCAATACACCTGGCGATGGAAAGGAAGGGATCAAAGGGAAGAGGCATGAAACGAGTGGCTTAAGGGAGGGGGGGACTCCAAGTGAAAAAAAAGGGGGATCAGACTAAAAAGACAAAAAAAGGCTTGGCTGGCAGACCAGAGGGGGTTCAATCGCAAAAGACGCCGAAGCTTATGGAAATGGGTGGATCCGCCAAGAGGGGGAGGGGAAGGGGGTCTTGTTCGGCAGGGGGGGGGGGGGAAATTTCTTGGAGGGGGGGGGGAAATGTTGGCAAGGTAACAAGCTGCTGCAACCGGCGTGCCTGCAAGAAAAAGAGAAAGAAAAAGACCGCTACTGGGGGAAAGGGGGGGAAAAAGGGTCGGCACTGGGGGGGGAGACGCGGTACGTTTCTTTTTAGAGAGGAAAAATAACAACCTCGAAATGGGCGATTTCTCCTTGTGAGAAAAAAGAGGACGCTCGCCAGGAAGGGGGGGGGATGACCAGCGGAAGGGTCCTCTCTTCTATGAAAAAGAAAAAAAAAGGGGGGGGACGCGGTATGCAGGGGGGGACAAGAGGAGGAAAAAACATGCCAAGAAAGCCTGTCGCTGGGCCCAAAAGTGGCATCCCGATAGGGGGGGAGGAAAAAAAAAAAACACAGGTTTTCTGGGGTATTCTCGCCAATGTCGGGGGGAGAGAAACCTCTAGGGAAAAGGAAAAAGGGAAGGGGGGGGAAAATCTGATTGCGCTGGGCGAAGGAAAAAACGGCACTGTGGTCGCTATGGGAAAAAACAGAAAAGGGGGCAAGGGCACGGGGCTTCAAGGAGACCACGGGGGAAGCGCCCAAGGGAGAAGGGTGATGCTTTTTCCAAAACCCCTAGAGGAACAATAATAGGGGGGGGTTGTTGGCGTGCAGATGCACACAGAGAGGGGGGGAAAAAAAAGGGGGGGTCGATGAAGAAGAGGGGAAAAAAGAGGGGGGGGAGACAGGCGAAAAAAAAGGGAAATCACGAAGACCGCAACTGATGGGGGGAAGGGAAAGGAAAGGGGTGAAGTGTCTATCTTAAGGCAAATAATTCTAATCTCGACGGAAAAGGAAAGGGGGGGGAACGGGCGATGTACGAGGAAAAGAAAAAACAAGCAAACGCGAAGTCAGGGGGGACTGCTGCCGAACGAAAGGGGAAAAAGGGGAACTCTCAACGGCCAAAAAAAACCGTCGATTCCATTCGCACAAACAAAAGGGGAAAAGGGGGAAAGAGGAAAAAAAAGATGCTCCGCTGAAAAAAGAAACCGAGGGCTTCGATAAAAGATCGACAATGAGGACGCCATAACCCTGCCATCGACGAAAAAGGGGGGCATAAAAGGGGCGATGCACTATAAAAAAAACACTGCCGGCTGGAAAAAAACTCGAGCAGGCTTGGGGGGGGGGGGGGGGGGGGGGGGGGGGGACGGGAGAGGGCGGGAGTCCTTAATTATTGAAAAAAAGTAACCGCTGCAGAGTATGGCAGAAGAAAAAAAGGAAAAAGAAAAAAAAGAAGGAAAAACTTACTCGCCAAAGGCCGCAAGCCGCAAAAAAAAAAAAAAATTACGCAAAGAGGCCAGAACCAGCGGTGTGCTGAGGAAAGAGGGGGGGGGGGGAGTCGCACAAAAGGGCGTAAGTGGGAGTTATCCCAAAAAGGAAAAGTAGGGGTAAAAGATGCATGCCCGCATAGGGCGAAAAAAAGAAGGGGGGGGGGGGAATCAGGGGGGGGGGGGGCCGGGTGCCGGGGATTACTTAAAGGGACCAGAAGACCCAAAAAAAAAAAAAGGGAAGGGGGGGGGCCACGGAATGAAAAGGGTGGGTCATTCCCGCAACAAAAAAAACTTTGCCGCCAGGGAAAAAAAAGAGCAGGAAAAAACGAAATGCGATAGAAAAAAAAAAGACCGGCGGGGGGGAAAAAAAAGGTAACCGATTAACAAAAAAACGACTTCCATTGGAAGGAAAACTCTGCAAAAGCCCTCGGGCATAGACACTTATAGAGAAAAGGGAAAAACGGCACAAAAGGGAAAAACTGTACATGGCATGGACGGCACTTCGCAAAAAAAAAAAAAAAAAAAAAGGGGGGAAAGGCGGAGTCGCTGTCGGCCACCTGGGGAAAAAAAGTCTATTGAAAGAAAGGAAGGAAAAACCTCGACAGCACCCGCGGCGCAAGGGGAAAAAGAAAACTGCCGTCATCCTATGTCTCAAAAAAGAGGAGTGTAGGGGTACGGAATGTGAACGTAAATCAACGGCACGTGCTTCCGGGAAGAAAAAGAAAAAAATAGGTGGGGGAGAAGGGAAGGGTCTGTGGTGGGGGAAATCGCTTAGTACTTGCAAGAAAAAGGGGAAAAAGCAAAAAGACAACACTTGGTT
>Ga0179593_1705753_pt1 | contig 11549 bp, 15 predicted proteins | sample CZODoug2_1_08_16_FD_185931 | JGI IMG/M metagenome (GOLD analysis project Ga0179593, IMG submission 185931) | Vadose zone soil fungal communities from Angelo Coast Range Reserve, California, USA - CZODoug2_1_08_16fungal (PacBio error correction) | ecosystem: Environmental > Terrestrial > Soil >...
TTTGTCTTATTCTCTAAGATTAAGAGAAGGGGAAGAAAGGGGACCCGCGCGAACTACTCCTTTATTACAAGGAAAGGCGCTGGTTACCCAAGAAAATAAACCTGCCTACCTTTTTCTGCGCTGAGAAAAACAAGCGCAAACGGCCTCTGGAGTGAGGGAAGAGAAGGGGAAAAAACACTCGGGGCTGCTTCTGTCCTGACTAACGGAAATGGGGGAGCGAAAAAATCGAGGGCCCTCTCTCAATTTGTAGCAGAGAAGAGTCCTGCCTGGCCGCAGGTCTTTGCGAAGAGAAGGAAAAAAGAGAGTCCGGCGAGCTTTCTATCGTATCAGCGAGGAAGGGGAAGGGGGAAAGGGGCATGGTTCTGGGGGGAAAAAAAAAAAGGAGGGCTGCCACTATTTACTCAACCGAAGAAGCTGTTTACCTCGGAAGGGAAGAAGAAGAGCGCATCCGCTACGAAAGGGGAGGGAAAAATTCATCTCGAGGAGAAGGCGAAATCCCTCATCGGAGGCCTTAGCGCTAGAAAATCCTCCTTTTTCGAAGGGAAAAAAAAAGGGAGGCATTCGTTGAGGGAGGGGGAAGTACCGCCAAAAACGAAAGAAGTCCCCCCATCAAATCACTTTCAAGAACTGGCAACCCCTAAATCAAAATACTGCAGGAAAGGGGGGGGGAAGGAAACAACGACCAACGGTAAGCAACTTTAATCTACAGCTACGGCCTGACGCTGTCTACCAGGAAACCGAAAGAATGCGCGCCTCTATTTTTTCTGCAAAAACGGGGGAGTTCATGTTATAACCTCAGCAGGAAGAAGGAAAAGGAGGACCAAGAAACCAGCTTCCAGGCCATTATCGCTTTGTCGGAGCTTAAGAAAACCGAAAATAGAGCACGTCCTTGTGTAAGGAAAGGGAAAAGGGAGGGGCTCCAGTCTACCGGCAAAAAGGGGGTGGGGTGTCGGGAATGTCGCGTGAGGCGGAAGAATCGTCGCTTGGAAAAAAGGGAACAAAGAGCGCAACAATCCATCCACGTGAAAGAAAAATGTTGAAGAAAAAGGGAGGCGGCGCTGACGAATTTTATGGCAGAAGAAAAAAGAGTACAGGGGTAGTAGGAAAAGCGCAGAAGGAACGAATCACGATTTTCTACCGCGCAGGGGAGGGAAAAGAAAAAAAAAGCACTACCGCACTTTACTTGTCCGGGACAGACGGACTAACTGAATGAAAAAAGAGAAGGGGAGGGCAGATACTTTTTTTCTTCCTGCGGGAAAAGAAAAAGAACACTCTACTCACTTATGGGGGAAGGGGGACCGTACATGGTTTTTTGATGAAAGAGCGGAAATTGGTTTGGAAAGGGAAAGCTGAGGGAGCTCTACTTGGGGGGAGACCACGACCATCATCGGTTCAGAGGAGGGAAAAGAAAAAAGCGAGAACTTGTGGTGCCCTCGTTTTTGAAGCTGGGTGGAGGAGATGGACTTGTGCAAAAGGGACAATCTTTTCTGGGGAAGGGTCTCGATTTCTGGTGTGACTGTGGGGGGAAGGCGCATAGGAGCGCATTCATTGTCAAGGTGAACGATGGTTGAGAAGGGGGGGGATGGAGGCCAAGGGAGAGGTTTCAGTACAGCTTCTGGACGAGGGGGTGCTCTTTGAGGGAAAAGGAGAGGAGAGGGCAGGTGCTTGGCCAAGCCCGGCAGAAAAAAAGGGGAAAAAGGAACGTGCTTCGAAGTAAAAGGCGGGCGAAAAAAAAGGGCTCCCTTCCGACTTTTTATGGAAAGAAAAAAAAAAGGGTGACCGGCCGATCGAGCTGAAAGATGGGTGGGAAAACAAAACTTAGTATTATGAAAAAAAAAAAAAGGAAACCATTCACCCCAAAGAAAGAGACGCCCGGTCACATAGGGGGGGGGGGAAAAATAAAAACTGGAAGGGGGGAAAAAAGAGGCCGCCCTCCTCTTCCTTCTTCAAAAGAAAAAAAATGCGTGTTCTTCTTTATGCTAAAGGGCGGGGTAGGGGGGGGACGACTTAAGGACTAAAGAAAAAAAAAAAAAAATTCTCGAGGAGGGAGAACCCTCAAGATCACAAAAAAAGCAAGCGAAACAACAACGCCTTCCCATCGTCCAGAGCTTCCACGACCTCCAAGGGACACACCGTCTTCCACCGTGCTTCAATCCCACGATAGAAAGGAATTGACCATGCCGCGAAAGACTACCCTTGACCACATGAAAATCCGAGAAAAAAAAGGGAAAAGGAGAAAGAACTTCTTGTCCACCTCAGACGTGTCCATCTCCCCGCCACCAGCTGAAAAAAACGAAAAAGAGGGGGACCCCTCTCTTCGCCTTCCGCGCGGAAAGGAGGTCGAGAAGAAAAGGGCGCCCGTACTCCCATCTCCACCGCGCAAGAAGACGCCTTGTTCATGAACAAAAAGAAAAACCTGGCGTGCCAACAGAAGTTCCGCGGTCGGGGGGAAAGGTCGACATCAAAAGGAAAAAAAAAAAAAAAAAAAAATGCAAAACACAAAAAAAAAAAAAACGAGAATGATATCATGTTTCTTAAAAAGGGGAACAAAGCAAGGAAGTCCACGTGCTACTTAGTGCCAAAGAAAAAAAAAAAAAAAAAAAAAAAAAAAAAAAAAAAGAGAAAAAAAAAGAAAAAAAGAAAAAATTTGTTCTTTCTCTGGGTAACAAAAAAAGGGGATCAGGAAACGATTCCCTCGAAATCAAGAGAAAATTTCTCTCTGTGGAGAAAAAGGAGGTCTCGGCCATCCCCAAGGAAGAAGAGCGTCCATCTTCTTCTTCCACATGGTCAAAGAAAAATGCCCAAGAAAGGAGGAGGGAAGAGATTTCTCTTGGACAATGGAGAAAAAAAGCGCGGCGCCGTAAATTCCGACAAAACAAAAGAGAAAAAAGGGGGCCAGGGTCTACTGTATCCCAAGAACAGAAGGTAAGGTGGAAAGAGACTGGAAAAAGACCAACTATCTACATTGTCTCGAAGGAAAAAAGAAAAAAGACAAAGCGCTACTGCCTTTATCTTGTGAAGGGGAAAGAAGAAAGAGGGGGAAGTCTGAGGTTCTACCATTGAACTAAAAAAAAAGAAGGACCCATAGAAGGAAACGAACGCAACATTGTTTGTAGGGGAGGGGGGGAAGAAGAAAGCGGCGAGGTAATCCGGCAGATTTACAGTCTGATAAAAGAACCGAGCAAAACGAGCCTCTTATGGGAAAGGGGAGGGGGGTGACCAGGAAGCAGAAAAAGGGGAGTAACTCGAAAAACCAAAAAAGGAAAGGGGACATTTACACTCCAACAAAAACCACGGGCGGAAGAAAAAAAAACAGCCATGCACAAAAAAGTCGAGGGGGAGCGCACACCCAAGCTGGTTCCCCTGATCGTAGCGATACAGAAGTAAATACATCTGGCTGAATACCATTAAAAAACAACTTAAGGAAAAAAAAACAAAACAAAAAAAACAGCAACACTAATCGCAGGTAGTCGGGAGGCACTTGAAACAAAAGCAATAAAAAAACAAGAAAAAAAAAAAAAAAGTTCCGTAAGGGGGGGCGAAAGCGGGAGGAAGAAAAAAGGATCCACACCGTCTGCACTCTCGAAACGACCCGTAAAGTGCTGTGTCGAGGACAAAAAAAAAAAAAAATAAGGCAGGCCTTACCATCGCTGATCACACGATCGGAGAAACAATAACTAAAAGGAAGCAAAAGGGCGCAATGACACGTAATCTTCCTCGGCCGGAAAAAAGTACTCTGAACATAACGCGACACCACTTCGCTCGAGGGTTGAGAAGGGAGGTGGTCAGAGGACCCAAGAGAACCTAGTTTTTCACTTCCAGACCTCCCGAACCGCAAGAAAGGAAGGGAGGCGGAAGGCGGCTGCGAGAAAAATGAAAACATCTTCTTTTCTCTTGCGGAATCGACGACGGCTTTGTCCATTAAAGGAGAAAAAAGAAGAAAGGCACGCTCGCCACCTAGCAATGCAAAAAGAAGGTGAAAAAAAAAAAAAAAAAACAAAATCTTCGTGCTCTCGTGTGCCCTCTCGACGGAGAGAGAAACCGCAGACGCACCACTGCAACTATACTGAGGAGGGGAAGAAAAAGAAGAAAAAAAAAACAAACAGCGCATAAACCCCAACGAAACACGCTCAGAAAAAACCGCTGAAGGAGAAGAAAAAAAAAAAAAAAATATCATATCAAGAAAACCTTCGAGTAGGGTTCAAGCACATTACACAGGGTAAGGACATCATGAGAATAAAAACCTATCTTCTCCCTCCAGAAGAAAACTGACCGAGTCCTGAATTGCAGGAAAATAAAAAAAAAACAGCCGGCTCGTCAAGTACCGATAGAGAGCTCCAGAAAAAAAAAGAAGCCCGTCCAGACTGTGTTCGAGGGGAAGAAAAGGCACCGCGGAGAAAAGCCAAGGGCTATCCGTTCGTCTCCACCCTAGGGGGGGGAAGAAGAGGCTTCTAAAAAAACCGGAAAAAAAAAAGAGGCGAATTTGATCCTCACAAAAAAAAGGGTGCGCAAGGCCGCGTAGCTGGCGAAGAACGGAAAAAAAAGAGAGAGGCATTCGATAACTAGGACAAAACAATTCACCCAACAAAAAAAGAGACAGGACTGTGAAAAAAAGAACCTTCTGTGGCACCGGAGCCGGATGGGAAGAGGGGACACGGCTGGCGCGGCCTTATTTGCATATCAACGATAGAGAAGGGGCTGCGGAAAAAAAGGGGCGAGAAAAGGGAGTAGGAACAGATAGAGATTCCCGACAACAAAAGAAAAAAACACCCGATGATCTTCAACTACGGGAAAAAAAAGGATGGCCAGCCCCCGGTCGCTTTCCTCGGGCACCACAGGTACAAAAGGGGGAGAGGAAAAGCCGGACACAAAACATCATTGGTGTTGCGGGGGGAGAAATAGAACTGCTCCGGAAAAAAAAGAAAAAAAACGACGGCCTTTCGCACACCATGCCGCTGAAGGGAGATCTTCAGGAAGAGAAAGTCCTGCTTCTCTCTACCGAAAAGGAAGAAGGAAAGAACGACCGATATCCTTGTGGCCGCGAAAAAAAAGAGAAGTGTTTGCTGCGGGGGGACAAACAAGGCAAAAGAATCGGCTTCTCTATTATGCGAGGCGAAAAAGGGAAGGGGTTTGAATAACTCGCAATGAAAAAGAGGGGAAGAGGAGATGGCGCTGGATTTTCGACGAGAGGGGAAGGCAAGCTGAGGGGGATATCCTTAAAAGGGGGCTTGCACCGACAGAAAAAGCCTGTGAAGGAAATTATATGGAGAGCTGCTGTGCGTCTTGCGGGGCTTGGGGGGAACAGAGAAGTGCGAGGAGTGGAAAAGAAGGGAAGGAAAGGCCTCGGCTATCGTGCCACGACGAAGGGGAAGGGATGGTCGCTAAGCTTCAGCTCGGTGGGAAGGGGAAAAAAAAGGAACTACTCCTTTATTCCAAGCCAAGTCGGAGAGGGAAACACCGCATAAAAAAAAAGAAGTCGCTCTCCTCCGCCAAAGGGGGCAGCTGGGGGAGGGGCGGCTGGAACTTTCACAACTGAGTGCGGCGAATCTTACGGAGTAGCTCTTCAAAAAAGCATGCACCCAATCGCCGGAAGGGAAATGGTTCTCCTAGCCTGCCGGGGGAAAAAAAGGTCTTGCTAAGGACTAGAAGGGAGTCTTGAAAAGTTCTCATCTGTCCATCTCTCTGACTGCTAGCGTAACAAAGAAGGGACTTTCCTCTCCTACCCGCCACCATCACTGGGAAGAACTTTTCAGTATGGACGAGAAAACCGCTCTTTTTCGGAGAACCTTTTTTACAAGGGGGTTTTGTTTTAGAGATGGGTAAAACAGCATCCTCTCCTGAAAAGTGCTCGCGGAAAACTGCGCCTAGGGGGGAAAAAAACTCCCTCCCAAAAAGTGAGTCGCTCTATCCGGGAAAAGACAGCCCTCCGGTGGCGACCAGCAACTCAGAGGGGGAGGGAAAAAAAAAAGGGCCTTAACCTTCCTCCGGCGGAAGACGGGGCACCATGATTCATTTACACACTGGGTAAAAAGAAAAATACCGCGCTCTTTTGGGGGCGGATCAAGACGAAGATATGCCGTCTTACTACGCCGGAAAGAAAAAACTCCACCAATCGGGAGGATAGCGTCCTCCGTGTTTCGGAAGGGAAGATTGTCGAGAAGGGAGAACCTATCCTTCCAAGGTCGATCCCCAGAAAAAAACAGGCCAGTAGCGCTTTGTAGGGGATAGAAATAGAAAAAAAAGGGGAAAAGTGTTAGATCAAAAGAGAGGTCCGTGAAAGAAAAGGGCTCCAGTCTACCTGGAAAATTTGGTTGGGGGGGAGAGGGGGGGGAATTTCGGGAAAGCTTCAGGAGAGGCTAAGGAGAGGGTCAAAAAGGTGGAGAAACAATCCTCACGGGAAGTTTGGTCATTTTACCATGGGACCCGCATGAGGGGGGAGTGGTACGATACCTACGGAGGGAGGGGCGTACGACCATATCGAAAAAACGTAGGGAATAAGTCGCGCAGGAATCAAGCATGAAAAAAACAAGTGGATTACCATATCAATAACTCGGGAAAAAAAGGTAATGGTCCGTACACGAAAGGTACTGGCATAAATGATCACCGGGGCGGAAAGAAGGTATATACTTTTGTTGGAGAAAAAGCCACCCAAAAAGAGGGGAGGGAAGTTTGGAGGCCAGGAAGGAAGTTTCATTAACAATTTGCCGGGGAGATTCTGACAATCTGGTGGATATTTTAGGTACGGAAAAGAGGGAAAAAGTTGTCAACTTCGAAAGACCCCTATCATAAAGGGACAATCAAAACTTCAGGAAGAAGAGGGGGGACCTCTTTTTTTAATTCTTTTTGAGATTACCTATCCCCAAGCTGAGAGGGAAGGGGCACGGGGGAGATTGTTCTCGATGTAACGGGGGAGTAACTTTGGGAGGGAGGGTCATTTTAACTATTTTTGGGAAGGTTTTTTCTTAACAGAAATGTGCACCTTGGGGAGAGGGACAAGAGCTATTTTCAACGGGTGATAACGTGGGGTCTCTTTAGGGGCCAGCTAAGAAACGAGAAAGGCCAATCCCTTCATGAAGACTCACACTCAACTTGAATGGGGGAAAAGAGAGGGCTAAGTAATAAATGCGGTCGGATAATCAGGGGGTGCAAGGGGAGGGCTCCGTTGTGAAGAGGGTTCTGGGGACCAAAAAGAGGTAGAAAGGATCTATCTGCCTCAGTGTTTCATGCTCTAGAAGGAAAAAACCAACGGATGAATTTAGAAAAAAAGAGGAGGATGGACACAAGAAAAAAAGAAGACTATCTTTCCTTGAGGGGGTTACTTAACTCAAACACTGAAAGCCCTTTAAAAACGTCTTATGCAATTCCAAAGGGGAAAGCACGTCTCCACTCAAGTTCGATGCTGCCTTTGGGGAAAAAAAAAAACCGCTCTACTTCCTCGCTCATGGGGGAAAAAAACGTTAGAAAAAATGCCCCGAAGGGACTCCTTAAACATAAGTTGCACACCGTAGACCGTGGAAGGAAATCCCCACTAATACTCAGGATAGTGGGAGGAAATCAATGGCTATGAAAAAAACCTAAACGGAAAGAAATCTATAACACATCTCCAAGGAATAACCGGAGTGGGGAAAAATAAGGGTGGGGATCGGAAATGTAACTTGTCCCTAAAAGCCAAAAACGATCTTTTCCCGCCTCGGAGAAAGAAAGGACGTGTCGTTCTCGCCGGAAAAGGGGAAAAGATCCTTACCGCAAAGAAAAACTGACCTAATTCCGGAAAAAAGAAAACCCCACCTTGCTTGCGCACAGAAGGGGAAGGCGAACATCCTCCTCCGACACCACCAGTATAGAAAAAAGAGAGAAACCCGGGATCATGTTCTCACGTATTCCCGCGTGGAAAAGTAATCCGAAACTTTGACGAAAACACGTGCTAGGTAGAAAAGAGGGGGAGCCTCAAAGGGGGGCAAAAAGGTCCGATCTGGTCGACGCCACAGCAATCACCTTCGCAGCGCCGCCGGAAGAGGAGAAAATGGTCACACATGACCCACTCGTCCCACGGGAAATGACTGTGGGCGAGAAGGAAAATGGGGGAAGGGACCATCGAAGGCTCACGCGAAGAGGCTCCGAAATTCCCTACAAACCAAAAGAAGAAAGACGTTTGCCAGTCGGCGGGGTAAGAAAACAAAAGGGGGGGGGGGACCTCGTCCAAAAAAATGAGCTAATGGGCAGAGAAGGAAGAAGAGAGACACCGACAAAGCTCTAACTGTGCCTTGAGCAGGGGGAAAAGGGGGGGGGGGAATGAACAAAAGAGAAAAAAGCATTGAACTACACCGCCGAGGAAAAAAACGAACCCCTCTATTCCGGACCTTTAAAACCAAATTGTCGAACGCTGGGAAGTAATGCCGGCAGATTTACAGGAGGAAAAGACGCTTGGGTACCCGAATCCTCGGAAGTATTTCGGGGGGGAAGGAGAAGGGGAAAAGTTTTTGCCTTGGGTTACGTGCCGACGAAGGGGCAGGAAAAAAAAAAGGAGAAAAAGCCTTCCCTCCGATTTCGGACCCGGGTTCTGCTGCCACGGGAAAAAGAAAGAAATCTCCATGATGGCGGACCTGATCTTAGGAAGAAAAGGAAAGAGCGCCTTTCCTTAGCTTATGCAGAAAAAGGCTGTACCTCTGCAACCCTCCGCGGTCCAAAAGAAGAAAAAATCGGGCTGTTGCGTCCCTCGTTCAGCAGAAGAAAAAAGTGTGTGGGGGAAATAAAAAAGCTGTCGCTGTCCGATGAGGAACGGTACCCACTGCACTCCCGCAATGAGGAAGCAAAAAAAACGGCCGGCCTGCGTCAGGCGCACCATGTAATACGCGAAAAAAGGTCCGCGCTCTTGGGGAAAGCGAAGCCCCTAGGTGTTCACGTACAGCACGACCGCATCCAGCTGGCACCGGGGGAAAGGGGAAAGGCGGCTAGAACAAGTCTGAAAAAAAAGGCTGGTGGTCACCTCGAGTGTAAATAAATTATTATTTCGAAAAAAAAAAAAAAAGGCAGCGCAAACGATTCTGAGAGGGAAAACAAGAAAGCGTGTCCCGATCTCCGATGCCGGAAAAAATCGTCAAACTCTGCCGAGGAAGGGAAAGGGACGCGGCGCCGAAAACAAGAAACAAAGAAAAAGCCCTTCTTCAGTGGGCCTCATAAAAGGACTTAAGCAGGAACAAGGAAAGGGGAGGTTTCAATCAAGGGAAAATCATTATCTAAACAAACTCACGAAGAAGGAAAGAAAAAAAATCGTCTCAATCAAGCTCGCTCGCGCAAAGGGGGAGAGTTCTTCAACCCCGCTCGGCTAGGAAAGAAAAGGGGGAAACGAAGAGCTCATCGGCGCGCTCACGCCCTGCCCCATAGAAAGTTGGAGTCAAGAAAAAGGGAGATCGCCATTTTTTGCTCGGACACAAAAAAAAAAAGGCCGAGGCTTCTCGGTCGAGAAAGAGAAATCAATGGTTCTCGAATGTTTATCCTCACGACACAGGAATCGGCAAGAAAAAAGGGAAAACTGGCCTAATATCACCCGGAGGGGGGGGAGCGCGCGGCAGTTCAGAACGGAGAAAAAGGAAAAGCAAACACCACGGGGAGAGAATACTAAACTTCAGAAAAAGAAGACAGTCACCAACTTATGCAACGCTTACTCGTGGAGGAGGAGAAAAAAGGCTGGCTCTTCAGGAGGGGCTGAAAGGGGAGGGGATAAAGTGCGGCTCTTTTCTTTCAGAGGAGGGAGGATGAAAATAGAGATATTCCAAGAAAAAAGGCTACCTGAAGCGATGAATCTGCACCGCCTGAAGGGAAACTCCATCAGAGAAAGGACAATCTTTCCTAGGAAAGCAGGGGGTCCTCCCTCCTCGAAAAAGCTCCGTTCCTGGAAAACACCTCTTTGTTTTTTCTTTTCTATGCGGGGTTGTATTGGGGACTAGAGAAATACCTTACAAAACTTAAAAGGGGGCTTCTTCGCCAGCAAGCCGAAAAAAAGTGCCCTGCCACTCGGCGGAAGGGCACCTAGCTCAAAGGAATCCAGGGTTACAGAGCGGAACGATAAGTCTAGGAGGGTTCGACGTAGAAATGGTCCTCGAAAAGAGAGAGAGATCGTCTTCCTGGGGGGGGAGGTTGCCTCGAAAACATGGGCACGGCTTTAGCGCGCCCGACGCAACAAACGGCGTCCGGGCTATCGGCTGAGAAAGTTACGAGGGAAAGGGTTGAATAACCGAAAGGCACAGCAATCCGGGAATTGGGGGAAGTGTGCGACGATCGGGTGTCTTGAAGAGGGGGGTGTATCATGAATGTCCTTCTAAGAAGGAAAGGGGGGAAAAAAAAGAAAAGACCTCGCCACGTGGTATCTGCTTAGGGTAAACGGTTAGGATGGCAGGATAAACCTAAGAGAAAAGACGCCGTACGGTCGAGGAAGGGAAGTCCGCGGGAAAGGAAAAAAAACGGCACTCTTCGATCGTTTCCACTAAGCCAGACGAGGTTGTTCCTAAAAATTCAGAAGAGGAAAGCGCTCTGCTAAACTACTCCTTTTTCAAAAGAACCGCAGCTACCTCTGCCGGCACGGGGGAACGACCGTGTTAGAGCTCCACTGAATGGGAAAAGAGAGGGCTTTCGTTGCTGAGGTCTGTCTTCTTCTGAGAGGGGGTAGCTCGCCAAAAGAAGATGCAAAGAGAGGAGTACCTTTTTCGAAAAGGGCCGCTTTCTTGTCGCAATAGAAGGGAGGACGACGTTCCTTCGCTCTTCTCGAGGGATAAAAAAAGAAGGGGCCTGGAAGGTGAAGCCCTCCACGATAGGGTTCTGGGGGGGGGAGGGCCAACCTTCTAGGTTGAAGTCGGGGGGGACCAAAAAAGAGGGTTTTCGAGGAAAGCCTGCGTCTCATCAAAAGGCACAGGAGGGGGTAACGAAAAAAAATTCGCCCTGGGCGGGGGGGAAATTGAAAGCCCTCATCGGAAAGGAAGGGCGCTCGAGAAAATTTCATCATCCCCCGGGTAAAGCCCCCGAAGGTTCATTCGGAGGAGGGTTGCAAAGAAGAAAATTTTTGTAGGACCCTTCCAGACCTCTTCCGTGGTTCCCCGAAGAAAAATAATGAATCCATTCGGAACACTTCCCCCACCCGAAAACGAACCTAAATCAAATAATCTTGCTAGGGTGGGGGGGGTTAAAAGAAAGGGGAAGCATACTGTTAATTATGACGCCTTCGAAGTTTTCGAATAAAAGAAAACAAATCGGTGCGGGAACGATTCGCAGGGGACTAGAAAGGGTCTAAAAGAAAAATCTTCGGGGAATGGTAAGATACCAAAAAAAAAGAAGCGTGAGGACAGGTGTTCGATTCCAATAAACCGCGACAGGTAAGTATCGAAAATCGGGAAAAGGAGCTCAGTGGAAAATTTGGTAAAATGAGAAAGGGAAAGGAAGCGGGGCTCCATTCGACCTGGCAACCAGGTGGGGGATTTAGAGTGGGGGTTGGGGAAAAAAAGGCTTCATCGCGTGAAAAAAAGGGAAAGAAAAAAAAGAGAAATTCTAGCGCAAAA
>Ga0179593_1726888_pt1 | contig 11549 bp, 14 predicted proteins | sample CZODoug2_1_08_16_FD_185931 | JGI IMG/M metagenome (GOLD analysis project Ga0179593, IMG submission 185931) | Vadose zone soil fungal communities from Angelo Coast Range Reserve, California, USA - CZODoug2_1_08_16fungal (PacBio error correction) | ecosystem: Environmental > Terrestrial > Soil >...
CCGGGAATACTCAATGGGGGCAAAAAGGGTTCAGGGGACGGGGGTACTACCTCTCTCACGGGGGAAGCGAGCGGATCTCGGGAGGGTCGCTCCGTCCGGGTCTAGCGTCTCGCTGGGTCCGATTATCGCTCTTCTCTAAGGGTGGGACTTCCAGAGGCGGGGAAGTCCCTTCCCGTTTGGGGGACCGAGGGGCCGTCAAGAAGAGGACGGAGTCCGTCGCCGCTCTGGCCGGCGGGTTGCGATCAGAATAACGAAATACGCTCCGCGGATACTAAGCTCCTTAGTATCGAGAGGGGAAGGGGCGGTCCTCAGAAAAGGCCTGCAAAGAAAACCGACATCCACAATCTCTTCCTTTGGAAAGAACAAAGCCCTGCTGGAGAGGTGAGAAAAAGGGGATCAGAGGCTCTACTGCTGACGTGACACGATTCCGCAAAGGCCGGGGCGCTTCGATGATATTATAACCGAGGTTGGGACAGGGTAAGGGTGGGTTACCAAAAGATCACGAGTCTGACCTTATCCCCGCTTCAGGTGAGAAGGGGAGGGGGGGGGCTGGTTCCTTTCCCTCATGGAGCCAAGGGGGATTAAATCATTTATATAACAAGGGTGGGAAGCGAGGGGCAAAAGGAGGGACTAGACTCCTGGTTTTTAAGAGAGGAGGGGGACATTTGCTCTAACCTGAGCTGGGAACGGCTCGGTCGACGAACTCGCTCAGAAATGATCGTCGGTCTTCGCTCCACGGAGAACCGCCTCATCGGGACAGTTTTTCGGTAGGGGAACCAACGGAGGATTTCGTTGAGACGGGGAGGAACCGAAGGGCGTGAAGCGACTGGAGAGGCTCGAAGTCACCTTCTGAACGCCAGAAAAAAACACCCTGGGAAAGGAGAGAACGCGGAGCAGGAGGTGGGGGAATGAAGAAACCCCTCAAAGGAGGGATTAACATACTATCAGCTCCGTACATGACCTAGGGGGGACTAAACCCCTCGACCGAACATCCTGCTAATCAACGCCGGAGAAACCATCATTAAGGGTTCAAAGTCATACAGGTGGTGCTGGAGCTTATACAAAGGGGGGGGAGCTACTCTCGAGAAGCATTCCTCCTTTCGTACGACTGGTGCGTTCACTTAAAGGACGAAGAGCGAAAGGGGGGATCGGCATAACGAGGGATGAAAAACGGAAATAAGCTGCATTTCTCAGGGGGTCGTTTTCTTGTCATGCGTCAGTTCTTTGAATCCGCCGGAAAAGGGAACTTCATAATCCGCGCTGCAGGCGGCGCCAAGTATTCATGCTCAAAGCAGACAGCAGGGAACGGGGGCGGGCGGTCTTCACGGCATGTCAAAGATTGCTGACCAGGAGGTTATAAGGAGAAAAAAAAGGAGGGGGTGCGAGAGAGAGGTACAACTGGCAGCATCGAGTCAGGAAAAGCACTAAGCGCCACGGCATCTGCTTCAAGACGAAGGTAATTGTTCATCGAGAGATTTTTCCACGTCGAAAGAAGGGTGACGTGATTCCTGAAATGGGCAAGCAACACCGAAAAGATAGGGTGAGAAAAACAGCTTAGTTGAGTGAAACCGATTATGAAAGGTCCCACCTCTTCAACGAGGAGGGGCGCGGACAGTTAAGGGGAAGAAAAGAAAAGTCGGGTTAGAGAAAGTGAGGAAAAGCTGCTCTGCGGTTGGTTCCTAGCGCGACAACGTCGGACGATTCCAACCCAGAAATGACCGGGGGCGAGAGGTCGTGTCACCGGGGAAAAAAGGAAGGAAAAGGATGGGCACTTTCGATTCTTCGGGTCAGGGTCGTACCGGCGATGGGGAGGAGTCAGGATCCAGGAAGTCGCCCGGTGGACAAGGCACCAAAAACCGCAGTGGGTGGGCGGTAGAGCGAACGAGTGGATTGAAGGGGGGACGGGGAGGGCAGTACGAGTCCATTCGATTTCACTATCTTTACCTCGCTCGTAAGCGTACTACAATAAAAAAGAAGACGTGGGAGAAATCAAAGGAAGACTTGGATAGCTTGCAAAAAGAGAAGGGGCGTGGGGCGTGTTCGCTGGGGGCATTTAGAAGCCCACATAGACAGGAGCGATGCGAGGTCTCAACCCAATTCCACTAGTCATGGGATTCAACATGAAGAAACTGAGAAAATTCAACCAAACCAAGGAGGATCGTCATAGGGTCACGTCAAACCCAGATCTAGTGTAATCCCTTAGTGAATTCTGAAATTCTTAACCGAGGGGAGACCCAAACACTAAAAATGACCTTCCAAAAGCACGCGGTAGGAAGAAAAAAGGTTATGGGGGCCGCCACACCTACCACCCCTGCACTCGGGGAAACAGCTTCGCAAAGGGGAAGTTCCTCTTATTAGGAAGGAGGATCAAATAAAGAAGTCACTCACGCCTCAGTGAGGAGGGGCGGAGTGGATCGTGCTTGGACCCGTCGAAGGAGAGGTGGGAATGTCGGAGAGGAGCAAGGGGAGAGTAAGCTCCTAAAGAACCCGTATTGGTCAGTCTATAGAATAAGCGGGTCGAAGATCGCACACCGCCATAGTGAGAAGGAACCTGAAGCTGCGCTTACCCGAGGACAAGGCTGAGGGAGAAGAACCAAAAGGAATTTCTAACGTCTGCCACTTTAAGACCGATGGGTAAAACACGATGCTAAGCCGCGAGAGAAAACCATCCAGATACGCTCAAAAATAAAAGGGATTCTAAAGATGAACTGAACCTTACCGTCATTCTGTCAATCCCGTGAAGCCATCCTCACCGATTAGAGGGAAAGAGAATGGGAACCGATGCAAAATGACGTAAAGGGCAAAAGTCAGGGGAAGTTAAAAGGTCACTGGGAATGCGCTGGGTGATGGATTGGATCGCTCGCTTTTCTCTAGTTGGGCCGATTCATAGGAACGAAACTATGTGAACGGACGGAAGCGTATGCTTAAAGGGGAAAGACTGACCGGTGTTTACGTGCCGCCCCAGCCGACCGAACCTCTGCGATCTTCCAGTGCTCGACAAGAAGGGCCGAGTGTGCGAAACGAACGGAAAAGCAGTAAGGGGCTCTCTAAAAAAGAAGGGGTACGCGACTCCCGGCAGCAACCTGACTCACAATCCACAATAGGGGTAGGGGTACGTCACAAAGGAAAGAAAAAAGCACACTGAAGACGTCAAGCCCTATGGGAAGTTGAAAAAGATAAAACGCTCTCCGAAAGGAAAAAGGAAAGCCTCAGAAGCCCACGGGGGAAAAGGCCGGATGGGGAAAGCTTGATCTGTGCGGTTTCAGGGGTAAGTTTTGTCTAGTCCCAATCAACCTAAGTCGGAACCTCCCGCGTCGGTTCGGGGGGGGGGGAAATTTGGGCCTGGATCACATGAAAAAGGGGCCGTGGTAAGGGCTTCATAAAAGAAAAGGGAAGTATTCCACACATGTAAGAGCACCTGAGGATGGAAAGGAAAGGAAAAAAAGGATTCCTGGTTTAAAGCAGGGGGTGGGCGATAAAATGCTTGGCGGGGGAACGGTCCTTGGAAACTAAAGAAAAAATTAACCGTCATGGAGCTTGATCCTGCCACAGCGACAGAACTCGGCAGAGACAAGTCTTCGGAGGTAAACGAAGGTCATTGGGAGTCTAAGTTAGAAGGAAAGAAGGCTGGTAAGGGAAGGGGACGAACTTCCAAAATCGTCGAGTCAAAGGAACCCGACCACGCCAACCTCGGACCTCGAAGGGGAAGAGTTATGAAGAAAAAAATCGATTTTCTTAGTCGACCAGCCAACAATCATTACTCGCCGGTACGATGAAAAGAAAGCGGAAGAAGAAAGTTCATGAAAGGAAGAGGAAGAACGGTGCCACGCGCTCGTGCGTGGTCAAGGGTCAAGGGTGCGGAGTCAGCACAAAATCAGGGATCGCAACAGCGGGAGCACCGAGGCGGGCCTCTTGCTGCGAAGAATGAGAGAACGGGAGGAACAAGGGGGACTAATCGAGCAAGCGGGGGATGGGGTAAAACAAGCGGTCGTTAGGAGACCTCCAACTAAATGTGAGGGATGCTACTTAATCACCGGAAAATGAAACGGAAGAATCCGGGCGAAAAAAGGAATCTGCCGCGAAAGCTGACCAGAATTGCAGAGAGACAATCGCAGAAAGGGAGGAGGGTGTCAGATTCGTCATGACTCGATTGCTGAGGTTAGAGATCTTAGACACACACCGGAGTAGGAGGAGAGATGAGGAATACCTTCGATGACCGCCCGGGGAAAGCCGCCAAAACGTCCCAAAAGAGGGGGAAGAAAGATTTTTGGGAAAGGGAATCAAGATTTTGGTCGCCAAATCAGCTTCCGCATTTTCCGGCGGAGGACTCGAAGCGCAGCAAAAGAACCAAACAAAGATGAGAGAGGCGCATCTTTGAGGTTCCAGGCCCACCCGAGTTATGAGCTAGAAAAGCGGAGAAGCCTTGGAAGGGGAAAGTCGGCCAGAGCTCTGAGAAAATTTGGGGGTAGCTTGCTCGGTGGATCTGTTGTGCACAACAAAAACCACCGTCGGTGCTGATGAAGAAAAGAAAAGTCCCGGATGAACTGAAAAAAGGGGTCAAAAGCGGCGGAGCGAAGGAGAAAGAATGCTCAGGAGGAGGGGTCAGGCTTCGGACCGAGGAAATGTACGAGCTGGTGGTCAGGAGTCAACCGTAACGGACTGAAGGTTAGGATTCGTCACCCAAATCACGCGCAGGGGATCCAAGATCGCGGGCACTGGGGCGTGGTTCGGGGTCCGCATGGAAAAAAACAAATTCGATCACAGACCTACGTTACCCGAAAGGGACCTCGCAGACCGAAGAACTACAATCGAAGTCCTTAGCCGTTCCAGACTGTATTAGCTTGCCCGAGAGGAGGTTCCGTTCGTTGGGGGGGGGAGGAGGAAGAAGACTCAACAGAGAGCAGAGCTATTCAACTACAGGAGCACGTAAACAAGAAGGGAATTCAGAACTGCTCTACCGCAAACAAAGGGAAGAAATCGGTAGACTGAGGCAAAAAAGGGGAACAATGAATGGGGCTCTGTTCACGTGGGGACTCCCTGATGAACCCTGAGATCTCAACGCCCAGCCGCAAATACCACTTAACCCCTAAAAGGTATAGTTTCCGAATTTGGGAGGCACACACCAGGAAACCCTGAAACCTGAAAATCTTACCCCTCTGGAAGTAAAAGCCGGAGAGCCGTTTCCATAGATGCTGGAAAATCGGTAGTACGAGTCCACGTCTCACGATAAAGGCTCAAGGAAAAGGGGATTAGTCGAACAATGACGAAACAGAGGCGAAAAAAAAGGGGTGGGCGCGTAGCATGTCCCCGTTGAGGAAATGATTGCATAACCCTGATGTGAAAAAAAGGGACTAGCGCAGGACGTCCTTCGGGTGAAAGCCAAAAAAGGAAGAAGGGAGAGAACTCATAGGCCGCTTCCCTTGCAGAATATGGCTTCCTCACGGACCGAATTTTGTCGACGGCAAAAGACAAATCCAGAAGAGAAGAGGGAAGTCAAGAAAAGAGATAGATCACTCAGAGACCAATAAGAAAGTAAGCATCCAGTCGGGGGAACTCTATATTGGAGGGAAAGTCGGAGAGGATTACCGTTGGCCCTGGGGTCATTCTTCAACCCACCTCTCAACAACACACGAAGTTGAAATATGCTATTTGTCCGGCCGTGACTGGATGGGGGTGGGGGTGGTTGGTTTTGTGTTGGTGAGTCAACGTTGTGAAAAAAAGAAAGGCTCCCTCTCTCACGAAGGCGGATGAGGAGTTTGAGGAAGGTGTCTCTCTCTTTGGGGGGGTGGGGGGTGGGTGGGCTCACGAACGCTGGTCGTCTTCCGCTGCTCTCGGGGAACGTGCGGCCGGTCGTGGAGGAGAAGGCCCGGTTTCGGGGAGGAAAACCTAAGAAGCCTAGGGCCTCGTGCATCGATGTCCGGTTCTAAAATTGTCGATATGCTTGTGGATAAAGAACAGAAAAAGAGCAACGCTAGAAGAGGCGCAAACAGAAGGAGGGGGGAAGTGAATGTCCTAGGAAGACGGCCGCGAAGGAAAATCCAAATCTGGCGGGTACGTCACGGGTTAACTCATCCTCGTCAGCCGAAGAATCAGGGGAGGATGAGAACGGACGCAACTACTAAAGGGAAGCTCGGTGATCCCCTGAAAACCAATAAAAAAGGCCTGTATTCGGCACAACGGAGGTTTTTGGGGTGCGGGTTTTCAGGAAGGGTGTGGGCGCGCACTCAGGGACTAGAAAAAAGTTCTCACCGCTGCGCGGGGAGAAATGGGGGGGCGTGTGTGGGACGGCTCAAAACGAAAAAGGGGTGCAGCAGGGGGGGGGAGGACAATCATTTCCTTTCCGTTTCAGAATCAATGTAAAAACTCGTGAGAAGGCTCGGCCTGGGTGGGTTGGGGGGACAGTTCAAGTTCTTCATGTTGCGAAGAACCAACGTGCTCCGGGAGTCTAACTTAAGAAGAGAAGGAAAAGGAAGGGGGGTAAAGTCGAAGAAGAGAAAAACACGGAACGTTCAAGGGGAAAGACTATCAATCCTTTCGAGTTCTCAAAAAAAATGTCTACGATGACTTCTGGGGGGGGAAAAGAGGCGAGGTAACGGAGAGAGTGACCTCGACGTGGACAGGAGAGACGGCCTTGAAAAAAAAAAAAGCAAACCTACTTGACTCAAGCGAACGCAAAACTGGGGGGGACAGGAAGAACCACCGGCCGCAAAAGCTGCTTCTTTAAATTCAGAAACAATATACTCCAGAAGGAGGACAAAGAAAACACAATATTAAGGAGACTTCGCTGAGAGGAAAGAACAAGCTATTTCGTTCAAGTCATGCTGCGTTACGTCAACACGCGTACGATCGCAACCGCCGAGCCGCGTCAAGAAGTGATTTCTCAACCGACGTGGGGACGACTACGAAAAGGGGGAAAAGACCAAAATCAGGGAGAAGAGAGTGACTCCGGAACTGTCTTCCTCAACAGCAAAGCATCTTTGTTGCGGGGGGTCAGTTGAAATTCAGGCTTGATGGGAATCAATGGAGGAGAGATCCGGAGACCGGGATGAAGCGACGCTGACCAATTACAACATTCAAGATGAAGCCGCTGACCGTTGTCGTAGAGAAAAAAGGGGGGAAGTCATGATCTATGCCAGGGGACGTCCCGCTCTAAAAAAAACAACGGAAATCACAAGCGGCCGAGTCATGGCCTTTTTGAAGAAAGCCAGGAACAAAGGCGGAAGAGGGAGCTCGGGGGGGGGGAGGACTTCTCCGGCCGAGGTCCAAAAGGGCCAGGATCTCTTCTCAATTTTCGAGTATTGAACGACAAGCATGAAAGCACCGCACCAGAGGATGTCGAGAAAAGGGGGGAAAAAGGTTCCGGGGAAGGAAAGAGGTAGGTCTCTCCCAATCTTCGCGGGGAGCCGGGCCATGGTGAAAAAGTATCGAAACCACGTCGTTTGGAGAAAAGTACAGGCTCGGTCGGCGTTTGCGATATGGCAAGAAAAAGGGAGGGGGAAGTAGGACTGCTCCAAAAAAAGACCGGAAGAACTAGCGGTCGTGTCACCTCCCCTGTTTCATGAGGGCAAGAAGGGAGCGTAAGTATTGTTCGTGTACCATTCAGTACCGGGATGGAAGGGGAACTAGGTTGCTGGAAAAGGCACCGAACGGGAACGGTGGGAGAGTTCATTTCAAATAGCAGTTTTGGGGGGGTGATCGCGGTTGGCACAGAGGGGGGGAGGGTTGGTCCAGGAGGGAAGTCCGACGAGGCAAAGGGAAATATTTTCAAGCAAAAAAGGGGAAACAAAAGTTCCTGGTCTAACAATAAGAAAGAAAAATAGTCAGTGGCGAACTCGAAATAAAGATAGCGGCGGCTTTCCGTGTGAGGGGAAGAGGGGAAACACCCCAAGGGGGGTCGCTGGCGAGTTTGGGAAACCGGAGCACGTTCCACGCTCAGCACTGTTAAGGCAACCGAGACGGCTCTCCAAAAGTCAGGTCGAGCCTCGTGTCACGCTCTACATTATGTGAATCAATGAAAGGGACAGGAGAAAAAGGGTAAGCACTGGAAGGGGAATTTGGAGCCCTCCCAACAGAAAAAAGGACCCTTCTCCCCGCAGCGTGGAAAGTGTCCTAGGACGGGGCCCACACCCTTACCCTAAAAAGGGTTTGAACTCGCCGCCATCCAAGGGAAGGGAAGATTATAAGTCAGAGGAAGGAAGGAAGGTCCTTGTAACTTGGATAAAACTCCAGTATCCTCCTTGATGAGGCAGGTGAAACAGTGATTTGCGTCGTAAAAGTGAAGGAAACGAAGCTTGGGGGATCGGGGCTCCGGATGAGGTGAGGGGAAGAACCTTCACGTCAGCCGCTCCCTTTTTCGCCTCGAACGAGCGGCTAGCGGAAGCTGTCTCGCTGGGCTTGTATTATCCCCATATTGTAAAAGGGCAGCCAGGAAGCTGCGCTGCACGAGGAGAGAAACGGCTGAAGAAAAAAAGAAGGAATTGAGAATAAAAAAGAAAAAGAAAAAAGTTACACAACCAAAGAGGGACGACATCGCACATCTCGACAGGCACGCGGACACTCCAAAGAAATCATATAAAACCGAAGGAAGGCGAATAGCGGAGAAACTTAACCGTTTGCTGAAGTCATTACGAAGACCAGAGTAACAACACGGGGGGGAGGGGACAAGAGAATATGGGGCCTGATGGCAAGGGGGAAGGTGTTAGAGAGGGAAGTGGGGAAACTACGACCTCTAGAACTTGGGGAAAGGTGGGCCGGATGGGAGTTTCCTCGCGTGCCCTCACAGGGAAAAAGAAGGAAATCTCTGCTCTGTATGGGGAGGAAGGCTGGGAGAAGGAAAGGAACCTTTACTAAGCCCCAGTCCGAAGCTCGCAGACACGCATCAGATACTTGTCAAAGTTCAGAGACTCCTAGGGAAAAGGGGTAGAAACTAACATAAACTCTTAAAAGGAGCGAAGCTGGGGGGGACAGAAAAGAAGGGGGTCTACGGCATTATCATCAGAAAAACGGCATCAGGGCCGCTCTAACCAGGACTCTTGCTTCACGGTTAGAAAAAGCAACGGCCTCGTCATCGACGATCAGGGAAAAGGTGAAAAAGAAACTACAGAAAAAGGAGAAGACTTTGACCCCTTTCCATAGAAAGAGGGAACGGAAGGGGGAAAGGCGGGCTTAGGAGGATAACGAGGTGCGGTTGTCAAGAATTGCCCCCTCATCAAACGTCCAACCAAGTGCGTCGGGAGAATGGGGGAAGGTGGGAGGGGGGGGGGGGGGAGGCTAAAAAGAAGAAAAAAGTGAAGTCGTCCTAAAAGGTCCGTGATTCCACATCATTGTAGACGTGACGAGCTCGTAAAACCGGGGTTGGGGGAGTTTGCAGGTTTGCGATAAAATGGAGCTTGGAACGTTCAGACCGGTCAGACGCGAAGGCGCTGAACCCGGGACTAGGGAAAAAGAAAAAGCGAACCTTACCCTCTATGAGAGGGGCGGGAGGAGTTAGCAAACGGAGGTTCTTCGTCTTCGGTGCCGTAGAGCGAGGTGTGCTGACATCGACTGGAACTGCGAAGGAACAAACCACGCCAACCTCGTGAGCGGAAAGGAAAAAGGGTTCTGGTTGAAAGAAAGAAAAATCGATTCAATCATCACCAGCGCGAGGAAGAACGGTAAGAAGGACAAACCAATAGGAAGATGCTCATACTGGCGAGTCCTCCAGGGGGGACACACAGCTCGTTCGTTCAAAAGCGGGGAAGATCGTTTACATCAGGCACGAGGAGGACAGAAAAAGATCCACAAAATAAAAAAGGGACTCGTGTCTCTAAGAGGGGACTACAGAACATGAACAGCGACTACTCGCTGATGTGGAGGGCAGATTGGGGAAAAAATTCTTCCGAGAGAGTTGTGCTGTGGGGAAAAGGGCGATTAATCCGAAATAGGGGAAGAGGTCCTGGGGAGTCCGCGACCTGACATTCATTCCGGGGCTAGGAGAAAAAGGGAGCTGCGTCTGTAAAACGTGCAGGGGGGACCGATGGGTTCAACCATGAGGGGGAGGGGAAAAAGAAAAAACCACTTCTGAGATGAAAGATAGAGAGGGGGGGAACAAGCCTGTCAGCAAATCGAGGGGGAAAGGCGTTACTAACCGAAAAAGACATCGGCAAAAGGAGGATCCTCTAAGAGGGATGGGTTCAGAGTAGCGTTGGGAACGCCCTGAGCCTTTACGTTCGATTCAACAGACGAAGGGCTGAGGCAAGAGCACAGATGAAGCTTGAAAAAGAAAGGGAGTTGAAGGGTCGGATGGGAAAAGAAGAAAGAGCCCATCTTCTCAGTAGTCTCGAAAAATGGTTCAGGCAGTAGAACCACTGAAAAAGGTAGGGAATTAGATCTTACGGTTGTCTATCGGGAAGGAAAAAAAAAATACTGTAATGGGGAAAGCCAAATTGACTTACTTTGACAGAGACGGGAGTTTCACCTCGGAGGAAGCAGGAGGCACGACGCTAAACAGAAGTGGCGTGTCATTCGTACCAGTTAGGCGAGCTGGTGGCTGAAGCCATGAGAAGGAACTCTTGGAAAAAAGGTTGTCTGTCTAAAAATCCCTCTTGAGTCACGTTGGCGGGGGTCCGCAGGTGAAGGCGACGGACCGCCCAGCTATGGACAAGCGCTCCGGGAAACTAGTTACCGGGGACGACCTGATACAATCAAAAGTGGCGAAAAGAACCTGCTCTCTTTGCGGGGCCTTGTTCGAGTTGGGGGGCTATAATCTCCCAATAGGAGGGACAGTAAGGAGAGAGGTTCGTCGACCGGCACTTAAAAGCAATCATGTTAGACAACGGGGGCGGGATCCACCCTTCCCACGGAAAGGGATAAGCTTCGGCCTCTGTCACAGCCGGGAGGGAAAGAATTACATGTGGAAGCACGAGGGCCTGAACAAATCTCAGACCTGGCCCAACGCAAAACCGGGCGCCGCAGCAACGGGGGGGAAAGGTGCTAGGGAGGGGGGCAGAAAAAACAAAAAGGAAAAACCCCTTGAAGGAGGGGCTCGGCGCTCATCGCCTCCCTTTCCAAGGAAGCTTAGGTAAGGTATGCACATGCGCGTAGTATGTTCGCGGAAAAGGGACTCAAACTTGATTCGGCGGAGAACGAGGAGGGAGAGGAGTCCTTTGAAAAGGAAAAGGAAAGAGACTTCTGAGGGGGGAGCATTATGAATGCGGAAGAAATGGCTCCTGCACGTACGCGATAAACATTCGCCGCTTAAAAGAGCGAAGGAGTTCTTCTCGTTCGTGCTCGAAAAGAAAGAGACATCCATAATTATCAAAAAACGGCGACCCAGGAAGCTGAATGCCCAAGCGACCTGAGTGCGTGGCGGCCCCAACCGGGTCAGTGGGAGGGGGGAAACTCTTCCTCACTTACAAAAAGAGAAGAGAGACTATTCTCTTAACACAGCAAAAAAAAAGAGACGACCCGCACGTCACACTCCAGCACAGAAAGAAAGTCGTCCCCGTGCGAAGAAGTGGACTGAAAAGGACCCAAAGGGTGGCCTTTAGTCATTCTTTCGAAGGGACCTA
>Ga0179593_1296001_pt1 | contig 11548 bp, 13 predicted proteins | sample CZODoug2_1_08_16_FD_185931 | JGI IMG/M metagenome (GOLD analysis project Ga0179593, IMG submission 185931) | Vadose zone soil fungal communities from Angelo Coast Range Reserve, California, USA - CZODoug2_1_08_16fungal (PacBio error correction) | ecosystem: Environmental > Terrestrial > Soil >...
TATAGAGAGGCTAAGGAAGGCGCGAAGTTCATGTTGCATCCTGTACAAGGAAAATCACAAAACCTGTCAAAAAATACGAAGCATTTGGCAAGGGAAAAGTGAGCCACGTAGGAAAGGAGCCTGACTAGGATTTATCTTCCCTTCAAATGTAAGTAAGAGAGAACCCCGGTCAGAGAAAAGGAGGTTATTGGGACATAAGGGGGAAGAGGGACGCAACACGTTCCTCTTACATGGAATCCCGGACCGAAAGGAGTATATTCATTCGAGCTCGATGAACACAAACAACCTTCTTCGAGCAAACTCATATGGGTTTTGGGACGTGAATAAAAGCCCATCGGGAAAAATAGGAAGGGAAGAGACCTTTGTTAGGAGAATTCAGGTTAACTCAATGAAGCGCAACGGGAGAGTGAACTGCGCAGGGACGCGCCCGAAAAACCTTTCTGCACCAGTTGAGGAGGAGGGGGAGAACATACAAAAAAACTCGTCCTCAAAAATCATGATCTGGCTCAGGCAATTCAATATTTCGGAATAAACTTCCAATCGAAAGGGAGGAAATCCTAAGTTGGGATGATTGGTCAAAGCAAAGTCTAAAGAAGGGAAGTTAAAGACTACGACTCGAAAAAAACGGGTGCCGAGGAACTCAGACTTTGAACAAGCCTGATTCCCGCGGGGAGCATCACGGTGCGTGCCGCCGCTTAGGTCCTGCCAAGGAGCCACCTCTTTATAATAATTTGGAGCGGGTCTACGACGTCACGATAGGACTCGACAGATCAAAGGGAAATTCTAGTCGGCCGCGGGGGGGGAAAACGCGTGTCAGCTAGTCGGTGAACGATGGGGGAAGACGGCGGGGAGGGGAGACTGAAATGGGGCGCGCCAGGATCAAGTCTCTCTAAAGCAGAACAAAAAGGAGAAACCCAGCATCAATATGGCTGGCGGGAAGGGCGGCTCGGGCGCTGGGGGGGGGGGAGCGCTTGCATCTTTCCCGCAACTTCAGCCGCCGATTGAAAATAAAGCGAAAAACTCGGGGGGGACAAAAGATCGAAACAAAAACCTGGCAGTGAGATCATGGTCCCTCGCGCCCTGGTGGGTTGGAAACTCTCGAAAGGGCGGTACACAAATAAACTCTCTTAGGGGAGAGTGGGAGGACGTGGTCGAAAGATCTTAGTTGAAAAACGAACGTAATCGAAGGGTCGGAGGGAAAAAAGAAATCAAGGAAGCCGACACTGCAAAATAAGGATTTGGGCTAGGGGGACCCTGGCCGAAAGTTAAAGGTACCAGTCCCTGAAATCTGAGAGGGCCGCTGGAACAATCCGGAAAGGGGAGCTAAGAGGTCTCTGGCGAGTGAAAAAATGCAGGAGGCAAAGCAGTAACTACACAGACATGCGGTAAACCGCAATCGTGAAAGTAGCTCGGGAGTTCAAGGGGGTTGTGACGTAACGAAATGGACGGGGAAGGGAACAACTATTGTAGGTCAGGCTAGGTGCCACGTTGGTACGGAGGGAGCACACAAGCTCCCTGCATCCAGAAATAAAAAATGTAAAAGCGGTGAAGCCTTGAAAAAGGAGAGAACTACAGAAAGTGAATCGAGTGTTAGGCTGTTGAGGGACCAGCATAGTGGCTATGAACCCGATCCGCGCACGTTGGGAAAATCTCTTATCTCACACGAGGGAAAGGGGGCCGGAAGCTCGGTTTTGGACGGCCAGAAGAAATCCTGGCCAGGAAGCCTCTACAACTAAACACGCGCCCGGCAAGGAGACGAGGAAAAGTCGGGGGGGCGAACCGCCGGGGAGGACAAACGGGGGCATTTGGGGTTCTGACGAAACGATGTAAATATCACCCGGCCTAGAATTTTCAAGTTTTTCAAAATAAATAATACTGGTCAGCGGGGGCCAAAAAAGCAATTGGCAAAGGGCTGACCTAAGCGGTCGGTTTTAGAAGTTAACTGCGTCGTCAAGGGGTAGCTGTGACCGGAAAAACAGCGGAAGAAGAAAAAAAGGTGGGACCGTTGAGAATGTCGCGACGGGCAGGTTAGATAACGCGCAAGTTGACAAGTTGGGGACCCGGAAGAAAAGTGAAAAAGGGTGGAGTAGTCTCATCTCGTAAGCGCAGGGAAAGACGCGTCGTGGAGGAAGACGCGTTCCGCTGGTAAAACGGAGTCAGGCAATGTGGGGGAGGTCGTAATGGGGGGGCGCCGGCTCAGGATAAAAACGTAGAAATGGCCGAGGGGGAACGGTTGTTAGTGAGCGGTTCTGGGAAGTAGGGCAAATCCATGGAAGGCCAGCGATCGTGCCCACCTGCGTATTGAAAACTATCGCAGAACGTAAAGGGCAGGGGAAGGAACAATAGTGCGGATCAGTTTTTGTTGGGGGAAAAAGGGAACTGTTGCCCAGCCGCCGCGAGGGTGAAGCCGTCAGGATCTGTAACCAAAGGAAAGAGAATAGTTGGATCTTAGGGGAGGGGGAGGAATAAATGTAGTCCTACACGGGACGCACCGGTCTGAGGGGGGGTAAACATCAACTCAATGGCTTACTGGAATAGGGAACGGGGGGCACCATTTAGGAGGGTGGGACCCCCCTGAAGGATCGAGATCTAGGGAGTTGAGGGCCGAAGGGAGAGGATTGACGACGTTTGTAACCGCGATAAAGGTGGATTGGAAACATGAAAAGGGGGGGTTTAATGCCGAGGGGGGGGGGCAAGGGTACGGAATTCAGGCCGAGGGGTCCAATTTAAAAAGAAAGGTCAGGAAAGATAAACCCTCAACATGGCGGAGCACAGAAACAGGGCGCAAACCGGTAGAGTTAGGAAAATCATCAACACAGGAGGGTTGAAAAGGGTAGAATGGTCGCCAGAGAATTTGCGCCCATGGTGGATGGGACTAACGCGGCTGTGCGGCTATACGTCGATGAGAACTTGAACGCGTAAGTTAAACTGGAAAAAAACGGGGTCATGATTCTGTCAAAAAAGGGTGGGGAGGAAAGCGGGAAAAAACGCGGATGAAAAAGGACGCTCAATAATTGACGGCACGTGCCGACGCAACGAAAAAGGCCTTAGAGTCTCAGAGAACTGAAAAAAATGGGGACAAACCTGGCCACCTTGCTCACAATTTACCAAGGGCCCTACGGACAGTGATAATGCTGACTGGGGGGGTGGACCGGAAAGCCCGTGGGACGGAAAAAGCGGTTTGGACGCACACAAGACCATCAAAAACGACATACGAACCCAAGAGAGGATACTGGTTCTCAAGTACGAGGCACTTCATGGCACCCTGCAATTAACTTATAATTGAGACAGTGCCGGGCGCTTAGGGGACTTAAAGACCCTAATGAGTACTAACAAAAAGGCTGTAAGAAAAGCTTAGAAGTTCTTACTCGTATAGAATACGGGGGGACAGATCAGCGGTACTGGCAAACTAACCCTTAGAAAGCAGGTCAACAGGGGGTGAGCACGACTTATCCGTACGAGAATGTAGCTGGAAAGGAGGGGTAAACCATAACGAAAGACTACCCACCAATGGGACAACCGAAAAGGGCAGAGGGGGACGGGACAGAGGATCCGTGGAAAAAACAAGAATGGATGCATTAATGTAGTATGAATGAGACGCCTCAGGCGGGTCCAGGCCGTCGGGAACTGAAGTGGCGTGTCAACTGATCCAACAGAAGAAAAAAATGAAAAAAGCTCTCATGAACAATGTTACCATTTCGGAGGGGCTTCATCAGGGCAAGTGATTTAAAAAAATTAACAGGAGCGACGTGGGAACTTAAGCAGCCAAAACCTTAGGGAAGCCATGCGCCGCTTGGTGGTCCTCGCTACCCTACGAGAAGGCTGGACGGGACTAGGATAGAAGGTTCGGGGGGAATTTGCAGACGCCAACGCCCAAATTAGAGCAACTGAGGAGGAGCCTAAGAACTAAAAAATCAAAGGGTGGCAAGGGGTGTCTTGGAGGCTCGGGAAGTGTGTTAATATCGAACCGGACAAAACTACAACCGAGGGGGAGAAAGTACTGGAATGCGAGGATCTGTGTTTAACGATCCTGGAAGAAGGGGAGAATTTCAGAAGCTACCCCGGGCAGCTGAAGTTGCTGCTGCGAAATTTCACATAGAAAATGTGGAAACTCAAAAAGCGTGGTAATGGCGCTTGGGATGGGGGAAGAATCGGGGGGGGGGGGGGGATAAACGAAAGCAAACAGTGGGGGAAAGGGGGTTGTCAAAACGCACTGCTTCAGTCGCCAGCGTGGGGAAAAACATTGCCGCGATAGCGAAGGGCCCTGAAAAAAGACTCCTGACATCATTCTGTTTGCCGACGGACTGGGACAGGACTAAAAAGGCTGCTCAAACAGGATCCAGCGACCTCAATATCAAGGAGGGTGTTTCATCTGGTCCCGCAGAAAGGCGTCATTTGGGGGGGGGTGGGGGGGGGGGGGGGGGGTGCATTGCCCCCCACGCGTCCTGAAACTGGATCAAAGTCTATAATTTGAAGAGCACAATCTATAAAAACCTGACGGGGGAGGGGTAAATTCACAGAGGTTAGGAGGAAGCTAAAGCTCGAGGGGTTCTGCGAGAAAAGAAAAGCTGTCGATATAACGAAAACTGCGCCAACGGAAGGAACGACCGGGAAAGCGCCTTTACAAACATATACAAAAGAACGGGGGGAAGCGTTGGAACGGAGAAAGAGAAAGAAACCATACGCCGAAAAAAAAAAAAAAAAAAGTGTTTCGCGGTCCTAAAAGGGAAAAAAGTCGGGGGGGGGGAACGAGGAAAAAGCCGTTATTAAAAAAAGAATGCACAGAAGCCACGCAATGAACAATAAGTGGGAATGCATGAAAAGACCTCGTACTTCGGCTTTTCTATGGTCAGAAAAATCAAGAAAATCTCACCAGCACGAGGGACGAAAAAAAGACCACTGAAGAAAAAAACGAATTGACGGAACAGCAGTTACACCCCAGATCCTGGGGTCAGGGATTAAAAATTCCAATATCGCAGCCGCTTAGAGAGGGGAGGAATGACCTTGAGGGGACGCCATCTGGAGAAGTTGAAGCGGAGCCGCGGAACCTTACAAAAACCCCTGGGGACTCAAAAGGTTAAGGGGTCAAAAAATGAAGGGAACAGTTGCCAAAAAAATCCAAAAATACTAAGTAGCGGCCAATTTTCGCGGGGTCCGAGGAGGGGGCTTATTCGAAAGGAAGGGAGGGAAGCACTGGGAATCCGCAACTCTTTCTTCTTGCGCGTCTCGGATTGCAGAATAAGGGGTGATCCGAAGGGAAAAAAGGGGGAGGTTTCAAGCGATGGCCAAATGTTGCGCTAAATTCGGGGAAAGATCTAAGACGCAGGGGGAAAAGTCCCTGATCAGGGGGGCTAGGTACCCTCGTGAAAAAGTTCAAATACAAAGAAAAACTCATTAGAACGAATTATCCTGAAACCTAGGCAGGGAAATCACAACTTAAAGGTGAGTTGGGGGGGAGTATCCTCATATCTCAGACATGTCATCAAGGGTTCTCACGGGGTGGGGGGCTCGATCGGGGAAGAAAAAACCGTTTAACTTCCGCAGGCGGCGGGCAGGGCGTTGACTCATTGAGGGGGAAAGAGAACACCAGGAACCGCTACCCTCAAGGGGAAAACTCTAAGGGAGAAGAACTGCACGAATGCACTTAAACAGCAAAGAGGAGAAAGAGGGTCTGGGCCTTCGAGACACATGGTGAAGGCTGCACACGGCAGGCCCCTGTCATAGGGAACGAAAAAAAACGGGCGCAAAAAGGGGTCCGACAAGGAAAACGCGAGAATAGGGGAGTTCAAAAAAAAAAGCTCAAACAAAAAGAGAAACGAAATAGCTAAAGTTCGAAAACGAACGAAGCATGGTGAACTTAAGGGGAATACCGAGGAAACGATACCTCAAGAATAGTCAGCTAAAGGGGGAGCGCGCCTTGTAAAAAAAATGAAAGACCTTCAAGCCGTCACCTTCGCGTCCGTGAGATGGGGACCAGAGTGAAAGTATGCATTACGCGGGAAGGGGGAGTCGCCTGGGAAGGATGTGAAATTAGGTTCGCAATCTGTCCCTCAAGACGGTCCGAGAAACGCTGCCCAAAACCGTCTGGGTAACGGAACGGGAGAAAGATTTCTCGACCGGGGTAGGGAGGGGGGAATCCCGCGCGCTGAGTGTTATATACTGAAGAAGCAGAAAAAAACTAACGGGTTCAATCATGCTGTGAAGAACGAAAAATTTTTGGGGAGAAGAAGAAATTGAGCCCAATGAGTGGGTGGGGGGGGGGGGGGGGGGGGGGGGGGGGCTCAGGGATCGTGACTGTTCACGAAAGTTGGGAAGAAACAAGAGCAAGGTAGCCCTGGGCTTTCTTCGGCGCGAAGGAAAAGAGACAATCAGAAGCGGCTTGCTTAATGTCATCTGTCGGGGACAAAACTCATCCCCTCCAGCGCGCCAGCAAAAAGGATTTTTGCAACGCCCCTAAATGGGAGGCATTCGAATAAAAGAACTACAAGCCGCTACTTTTTCCGAGAATCAGGGAGGGGCGTTAAAGGGTCTTACCAATGGCAAAGACCCATCAGAAGAAAGGTTAGGAAAAAAAAAAAAGTTGGAAGCGTAGAAAACATACTGGAAATTATAAAAACCGTGCGCCAGTGACTCAGGCGGCGGACTGGACTGTAAAGGAAAGACTGCAGCTAGGCCGCTTTGGTGAAACGAAATAGCAAGCTCTTAATGTGCCGAGGAAGGAGCGAAAAAAAAATAAGGCAGAAAGGGAGTTGCAGCTAAATGCATCGCTAACGAAACGCCTGACGGTCGCGGAAATTGGTTTGAAAGGGAAGGAGGCCATTAGGCTGAGGAGCTGGGGAATTAAAACCATCACGCTGTTCCGAGCAAGGGGGGGGAGTATCTACCAGTGTGTCGGAAAGAAGGGTAGAACAACGGCTGTTGTGACGACTGGCCGCACGCGGAACTGTTGTTGGGGGGTAAAAAGAGATCCAGGCGAGAAAACGTGACAACGCGCGGCGAAAAAAGGGGGCTTGAAAGCGGAGATGCTCAATATAGGGGAGGAGGAAGAAGATGCTACTCGGGTCGGGGGAAGAAACTATGAAACTGTAAGACTGAAAAAAGGGAAGATGAGATTTCTAGGCAAAAAAAATAAGGGAGACAACTGGGCAAGTTCCTGACTCAGCAGCTTTGGGAGCCGCAAAGTCCTCCCGGGGGCGATAAAAAGAGGCGCGCAGTTGGAGCAGCACCGAGGCTAAAGCAGCGAAAACGAAGGGGACAGGTAAAACGGAGCTGCCAGGGTCAAGGGGGAAAAGAGCGGAAAAAAAAGGGGCATGTGGGGGGGGAAAGAAGAGCCAGGGAAGTTCTTTCGGCCATGAGGGTGCCACGGGTTCTGTTCGGCATACAAACCAACAGGAAATGGTATACCGAAAAGACTGCAAGGCAAGAGGTTGTACAGGGAAGAGGATCGTCTTAATCAAGCACCTTATCAGGGTCGGCTTCCATATGGAAAAGAAAAGCGAGAATCTGGCGAGGCAAAACAAGAGAAGAGGTTCCGAAGTCTTTTGTATGACACTCTTGCGAAGCTCCGGGGTGGCAGGAAGATCCGCAAAAAAGCTCATATCCGAGACCAAAAACGGGGAACCTAGAGACGAAAGCGTCAGTGGATGGGAAATGCAGGATCTAAAACCGAGCTAATTTTTGTTACTCAGACTACGGCCACTAGAAGAACCACCGGAAGATGACTGGGGAAGTTTCGGGGAGGGAAAACGCTAATGGTCGAAGACAAAAGCTTGAATGTCTGGCGGTCATAAGTGCTCGTTGATTGAACGCGAGACGGATGGTTAAGCTGGGTAACCGTGACCGAACCGAGGACCGGGAAAGAACTCGAAATGATGGGTAACCGGTAGAGCGGGGGGAAGGCAGGTCAATCGACCCTAACGGGTCGTCGGGTCGGGGTCATGGAGAAAGGGGGGGGTAGTTCCCATCAAGAAACTCGAAGGAGTATAGGGAAAATGGCGTAGGATCTCCGCAAGGGAGCTTGAGGGTTAAATAGACTAGTGAAAAAGACGATGGTACTTGTATGAACATGAAAGGGGGGGGGTAGAAATGGGTCTAGGGGGGTAACGGCCGTAATTACAAAAAGATCAACGACGTCTTGACGGGGGAGGAAGCAAGGATGTGAGCGGATTGGAAAACGTGGGGGCGTCGCCGTGTGGGGTCGCCAGTTATCTGAAAAATTGGAAGGGGCTATAGTCCTCATAAGAACAGGATTCGAATTGTTATGGGAGCAAAAAAAGGACGTTAAATCCATGTGGGCGGAGGGGATGGAGAAACTGTACGGGGCAGCATACGATGAAAGGGCCCTACCTGCTATGGGGAAATACGGGAAGAAAAGGTAAAAATACCCGGAACGAAAGAATCGTGGGAGTCATGGGGCTTGATTCTTTGGAAGGGGCCAATCCGTACCAACCGGGAGGAGTTTTCAAATCATACGCACCCGTCCTTAGGGGGGGAAAGGATTGGCCGTTGGGGGACAATGAAGAAAGAATTTTTCCCACCCATTCAGTAATAGGAATCGAAGAATGTGGCGGCGAGCTAGCAATCGATTGCCAAGGCAAAGGTACCTCAGGGGACAGTTGGGGAAAAATCCTTGGGGACGAGATGACAAGATGATGTCATCGGGTCAAGGTACAGACAGAGAAGGAGGAAACTCCGCCGCAGGAGCCCAGACAGGGCTTCAAAAAAAGGAAAGAGGAGAACTAGAGGATCAAACACAGAAAAAGGGTGTGTGAAGAGAAAGACAGTTGCCCAAGGTTTGCTTGGGAAATCGGAGGCGGGAGGGTAGAATGACGGAGGGGAGGACCGGGTAACCATAAGGACTGTCAACAGAAGGTGAAGAAATACACCAAGGTTGCAAGAAACCTTCATCGATCAAACGAAGGCTGCATTTAAAAAGATTACGCACGTGGAAGAACCCAAGGGATGCTAGGATCCATGGAAATTCAGGGGGGGAAAAACGGACAACAGGGGAGAAGCAAGGCCCAAAGACAAGAATTGGGGACGACTGAATGGTGTGCACGATGCCCGTGGGCTAAACCGTGAATGGATGCCAAAGGGGGAAAAAACTTCCAAAAAGCGGCTGAGAAGAGAAAAAGCTCATCAACGGAATCAACAGAAAGTCGGCAGATGGCGATTCCCGCGCTTTGGCCAGCAATCCCTTCGAACCGCAGGACCGGTCGGAACCTAATACAGTCGAAGAATGTGACGGGGAACTCAGTGGAAAAGCTAGGTTGTGGAACAGAAGAGGAAGAACAGAAAAAGTCAAAAAAGAAGCCCATTGCGCAAAAAGGAACGAAAGGTAGAGACTTTTATCAACTTTGAAGGGGTAGGAAAAAAAAACTAGAAACAAAAAACATGGGCCTCCGGAACGTGGGAACAAATCGTCTAAACGGATAATCAAGTGGGGACATGGGGGCTAATGGTAGGAGATGAATGGCAGGTTATGACAGAAAAAGCATAGATTCCTGGAATTCTGGGATCGAAAATTGTCGTGAACCCTAATCCCTACACACGAGGTAGATAAGGGGAGATCAAACAGGTACACTGAAGAAAGGGGGCATCTCGAGCTTTGGACGTCAAAAGCTAAATAAATGGGAACTTGTCAAGGAGGAACTCAAAACGGGGAAAAGAAATCAAAGAGTTGTCCCTCACGGTCAAGAAGGGGGGCGAAAAGTCATGCTTGAAAAGGTTAGGGGGGAAGGGGAGGTTAAAGGAAGAAAAACCAAAGGAAAAAAAAAAAAAAGGAAAACTGGGGGGCGTTCAACAGCATTGCCAGGACGCATTTGACAGATTGTCTGGATAGGCTAACTTCTTGTGACAGGATCTCTGCATGCCAAAAACCAACGAAGATTCGACAGTCGAGCAAATAGCGGAGGGCGCGCGTGATAAAGATATCCAAAGAGCGGTGCAGAAACAACAAATGTCATAGAAAAGAAAAAAGCTGACAAGGGCTGCCTGCGAAGAAAAAAGGTTCAAAGAGATTTTAAAAGATTCACAGAAAGGTCATGGCGCATTGGGGGTGCAGGGCCGCGGGGGGTCGGAGAAAGCCTTCCCCCTGGTGGAACCGGGTGAAGAAAAACGCCACAAAAAGCAAAAGCTTCAGCGGGAAATACCCCATTGAGGATCGAAAGAGGGGAAAATCGGGGAAAAAACACTCCGAAATGCTGGGGGGGCCGCCTGCAAAGGTCCGCGATGTCGCACTGCAAAAAACTTCGCAGAAAGGGATGTGAGGGGAGGCAAAGAAAAATAGCACGTAAAAGCAAGGAATCCAAAGCATTAAAAGGGGCATCGACGTGATCACTCAAGTCAGGAAAGGGGAAAGGATCGTCCAAACCGAAATACGATTAAAAAGTCACGAAGATACACTCCGCTGCCACGCACCACAAGCACCAAAGACGGGTAAACAAACGGGATTTGGCAAAATCACAGGGGGAAGAGGTAAAAAAAAGGAACAAACCAACCATGTTCGCCGAGAAACCAAAATCAGCGAAAGATCTTCCAGCACGGAAGCCGTGAGAAGAAAGAAGCAGCAGCCAAAAAAGAAACGGCGAACAAATACTAGGCCAGAAACAAGGGGGGGGGCGCAGGAACTAGCGAAATAGGGAAGGGGAACCAAACTCAAAGCAAAGGCTGGAAGAAGTCAGTCACGAACGAAAACTCCTTACAACGGATTCACCCACACAGCGGCCGTACGCCGGAGGGGAGAGGGTCGGCCAGAAAGCCTCCAGCGTCACTCTCGACACTTCGCGCCAGCCCCACGCGATGGCCGCCAATCTGGATCGTTCAAAGGGAAAAACTGAGGTATCCCCGCGGGGGACATTTCAAGGGGGACAAGAAACGGGGGAAAATCCAGTCCGATCGCAGGGAAAGTGCAAAAAAGGGAAGGAAAGAGGGTCAAGCAAAAGAGAACGCTGGGTTAAAATCGTGAAAGAAACTAAAAAACCAGGGCGGAGGGCGCAAAATCGGAAGATTCGAAAACCTAGTGAATGCAGCGCCTAAAGGGAAAGTGAACTTGCGTGATCGAGCCAAAGCAAGCCAAAGGTATTAATAATGGGGGCAGGCCCTGGAAAAGCAAGAGGAAAGAAAAAAGGGGAAAAATCCATTGAAAGAAACGAATTAAACAGAAATCAACCGTAGATAAAAAAAAAGGCACCGAGTTCTGGGCAGGAGGGAAAGGTCTCAAGAACACAAACTGGGGGGGAAATCGCCCAATGTGAGCTCGGCAGGAAAGGCGACGTGAAAAGGGACAAGGCCAACAGGAGAAAAAAAAGCCTCACATCTCACTCTTTACAAAAGCCGGCAGAACAGGCCTGTCCACAAAAAAATTGTACGAAAAAATGCGTCCGAAATCGTGAAGAGGACATACTCAAAGAAGACAGGGGAAAGGGTCGCAGGGGCGGGAAAAAAATCCACTGGAAGGAAAAAACGGCGAGCCCCCTTCTTGCTGAATCGGTGGGGAGGAAGGGGAAGGCCGAACTCGTTAAAGCTCAAGTGGGGGATCGAAGTTCGA
>Ga0179593_1332104_pt1 | contig 11548 bp, 9 predicted proteins | sample CZODoug2_1_08_16_FD_185931 | JGI IMG/M metagenome (GOLD analysis project Ga0179593, IMG submission 185931) | Vadose zone soil fungal communities from Angelo Coast Range Reserve, California, USA - CZODoug2_1_08_16fungal (PacBio error correction) | ecosystem: Environmental > Terrestrial > Soil >...
GGACGGGGCAGGGATTTATCAAGAAAAAGAAATGAAAAGCTTTAGACTACGGATAGTCAGGACACCGCTAAACTGAGGAACGCTTCTGCTGCCGACATTCTTATCCTAGAGGAGACGTCTTAAAAAGCCTAGGCGGGGAGAGGACGAAGAAATGTAGAGGGAACTGGAAAAGAGGGTGGATCGCTTTGTCAAAATCTCGGGGAGGGATGCAATAAGGAGACGGGTCTATCCATTACTAGAAGAGGGGACGGATCAAACACTAGCACGGGTTTCCATAGACAGAGAGGGAGAAAAAGGGGGTACTTTTTCACAGTGGCCACGGTCCGAAATATGGACAGAAGTTAACTCAAAGACGCAAAAAACAAAAGCGGAGACGTCATGCCTGAATTTTTTCGGAACGGTGGGCTAGAAAGAGAGGAGAGGAGAAAACTTTAAGAGTTTCGTCTGAGTAAGGAAGGGAAGAGAATCAAACACAAAGCAAACGCTCACAACGTTTTCTCCCCACGAAAATATCAAAAGTCGTGCGAATTCGGGGCGAAACACGGGGGGGAAGCTACCAAATCAGCATGAGAAACTGGAGGGCGGGCCTAGGGGCAGCCGGGGGTCTCACATTTGGTTCCCAAGGTATCGGTGGCAAAGAATCATATGACTGTTCATCAGAAAAGACCGTCACGTACCCTTTGATACGGTAAGCTCTCAAGGAGGAGGGATCGGAGGGGAAGAGATTCAAGGGGGAGACGGGGATGGGGGAAAGCCTGACACAAACGGGGTACCGTGTGGGGGCGCAGAGCTCAGAAAGGACTCTAAAGCCTTTAACTTTCGCTCTTCGAGACGGTATACGAGGGGTCAAAACGAAACCTAGGCAGCAGCTACGAAAAGGCAGTTTCTTCCGCTAAGGTGGAAAGTGGAATCATAATCCCCGCGACGGACTGTACGAACCTTAAGGTGATGCTGCTCGGCAAATTGGGGAAACATAACTTGCCAAGCTCTCTGAGACAAGAAACCTGAGGGGGGGACGTGGTAGTGCCAACATGCGGTCCGATTGATAGAAGAGCAGTCCAAAGTGGGATAATAGGGAAGAGTGAGGGCCGTGCCAATATCTTGAGGGGGAAGGACCGACTACACTTGAAAACGGAATGAGAATCCTATACAAATGGCCTTTAAAATTTTCTAAAAAAATCTCTCATACAGACAGTTGGCCGCGAATAGGGGAACAGAGTGGCAAATGTATATAGGAACCTACCGAAATTGCGGTTGGGCCTGACTACGTACGAACGGCAAACGAAATAGTAAAAACAAGGACTTGAGGAAAAAAAGTTAGGGATGTATAACCATTAACTTAACTGAAAGCTAGAAGTGGTGTTAAAGGGGGGAAAGCACAAAAACAGACTTGAAACAATAGTCACGAGAAGAATAGAACCACCGACTTTCTGAGTAAAGGGAAAGAGTCCCAAGAAGCAACCAAAGAGGGATCTCACTTCGCGTGAATTCGGCAGCCTTCCGGGGAATGATCAGGTTCTGCTCTGTGAAAGAAGAGAAAAAGGTGGAAATGTAAATCGCGCGTTTCGCACGAAACCGACATATCGCGAAATACAGGCATGCTGCCTACTTAAGCCATACGTTACAAACAAAGGGGAGGAATGGGAAGAGAGAGAAATCTCTGTGCTGAGGCCTCTAAAGGTTACGAAATTGAAAAGGCCGAAAAAAAAGGCCAAGAAGTCTCGCCAGCAAGATCGCGAAAGAGCAACACGACCGAGAATGAAAATGGTTTAAAGAACAGAGACAGATGCACCGAGGACGGGGAGAACCTGAACAAGATGGGACGGAGGGGGCTTCGATAACCTGAAAAGAAGGGACGGCAAGAAATCACTCTGAAAACAAATGCCATGACTCGAACGAAAAGTGTTACTGCGTGGACAGGTTGTAAGTTTTACCAGATCGTGTCTTGTAGGTAAAGAAGGCACTGAAGGGATACAAACCTCTCGTTGTGAAAAAACTCCAGTTAAAGTACCTCGTTCCGGCGCGGAAAGTCCTAATTATCACAGAGGGGTTCGAGAACAGACCATTGTTCTTGGGACCCTGGGTGACTCAAGATGATTTTTGTAAAGAAGGTGTCGAGGAAGGAAAAGGACTTCATTGGAAAAGAAAAGGGGCACTGAATACCAAAGCGTCTTCCTCTTCGCGTTTCAGTCTGGGTCAAAGCCCGGCATCCTTAAATAAAAAACGTTCCATTCTCAGAAGCGAAGCTCTGTCTTCCTCACCGGAAGGGCAGCCTCACCGCGCCTGGAAAAAAATAAAGCGCCCTAAAAACCCCATACCTCTAACCAAATATCAAACCAAGGGGCAACAAAAAAACAAAGTGGGTCGTTCAAGGGGGCAGACACAACCTGTGAATGTTAGAAGACTCTGGATTCCAACCGAAGGAAGGAGCTGGTGACCGTACGGAATGGGCAAAAAGCTGAAGGGGCCCCGGCAGGGTCAGCAAGAGGACTGCAACGAGGGATTGGGGAAAGGGAAAATATAATGACACTTAAGTAAAGTGGGCGAAGGACAGGGCATGGGACTGGCCGAACCTTCTACAAACGGAGTTACGGGTAATATTGAATCAGGAAAATGGACAGAAAGATCTATCAAGTGGGAGCATAAAAAAAGGGCCCGGAGGCAGAAAGTTTAAAGGCTGGACTATGGAAAATCCGGACAGCGTCGGAGCCGCGTACATAAGATAGGAAATGCTACAAATGGCCCGTACTCTTGGCGACAAAAACACCAACCAGCTGAGCGACCTCCGAAGAGGAGATATGGTGCTGCCAACAATTGGGTTTCTCCAGAGAGAGTAAAGAAAAACAACGGGGGGATAAGATAGAAGTGGTGATGGTGGGGAGACCCTTGTTCGAAAGGATATCGGCTGAGAGGAGAGGTAGGAGGGGCTTCTTTTTTCAAAGAGGTCGGAGGTTGGCAGGGTCGAAATATAGCCCCTGATGGAGATAGGGTGGAAGCGCGCGCGGGTGTACTGACACACAATTCGATAAGACAACTTTAGGAGGGGCACGGGTTCAAACGGGGAGAGTTTCGCCCAGGAGAAACGGGGGAGCGGAACTCAAAAGTGGAATGGACTTCTTCTTCAAAACACGTCTGGCCTTACAAGGAAAATCAGGAAGGGACGGGATCGGGAACCAAAGCACGAGGAAACAGGAGCTAGGCAAAGAAAAACGCTGCAGAAAGGAGTTTGGCAACCGGTAAAGTGTCCAAAACAAGGATCGCGTGGCGAAATGGGATGAAAGGAGTGTAAAAGTAAAAAAAAGTTCACCTGGGATGTGGGGGGAAGGCAGGGAAGACAAAAGTGGGAGCCTGGATTTAATCAGGTAAGTCTTTATTTAGCTGGCGATTGGAGGCCGCCTTCTCCATTAAGAAAAAAATGGGGCAGGCGTCCGGAGGGGGGTGAGACCCAGATTAATGCCTAGCCTAAAAAAAGGCCGTAAGCCGTGGGCGACGGGGGAGAAAGAAATTTGGGGACTGTGGGTGTCCTACTAGACACTGAACTCAAGGAGGAACCTTTATTGAGAAACTTAGAAGTTCGGTCTAAGGGGCCAAGAAACTTCCTTTTTCCACCACCAGGAGACTTGAGGTAATCATTTCAGACACCATTCTGGTCGAGGTTAGACCTGAGGTAAGAAGGGTGATCTCTTAGTAACGGTCCTTGACGGCTTTAGACCAGCCTGTGGGGTGGAAGGCTTTTCCCAAAGGAGCTTAACTCACAGGTCCTCCGAAGGCAAACGAGGTCTCCTTACTGGGGGAAAATGTGAGGTTCGCGGGGAATCTTAAAAGGTGGAAATGGGGGTGCCGGCTTTGCCTACGATCGTAAGCCAGAAGAAGATTGGTCAGGATACGAAGAACGATCGATGGGTTGTGCACAAATCTCGTGAAGGGAAAAGATCGCACTAGGGAGGGGGATTGTCTTCTAAGGATGACGGCGGTGGCAAGTGGGGGGGCCGGCAGAGAGCACAAAAGGGGGCGTTGCCGAGGCCAGGGAATCAAGGATTCATGGTAGCGCTATTTGTATGGGTCAAAGATTTTTCCGGGAGGAAAGGCAAATGCGGTGGGTAGAACCGCGATATGCGCGTCGTGCGAACGCGCGCTTCCAAGAATGCATCGGAGCATACGGGATAATCGTCACATCAAGGTGAGGTCTCTATATGAGGGTAATTTGAGGGATCAGAGAACCGAGGGGGTCTTGGGGGGGGGGGAAGGGGGGGGAGGTATCAAACTAAAAGAAATCTGTCTGGGATCTTCGATCGTGATAGACTGGTGCAAGTCATAATGTTTCGGGGGCGAAAAAAATTTCAGGCGGCTTTCTCATGAATGGTTAGCACAGCAGTGGGGGCGCAGTAAGTCGGACTCTTGGCCAGGGGAGTGCCACTCTTACACGCGAAACTCACGCGTACGGGGGGGGGGACGAGGAACGACACTCTGGAGGCGGGCGGGTCGGCGAAAAAGGAAAGGCAAGTGTCCTATCTACGACTCGGAACAAAAGTCATTCGAATGACTCCACTAAGGAAAATGTAAGAACCTCTGAGACAGGTAAAATCAGGGAGACCACCAGGGGGGAGGGCATAAGAGGCCATTCTTGAAAGAACGAACACAGCGCCGTTCAAAAAGGGGGCGAGTAGCCTGGGGGGGGCAAGTCCTTAATACGCGTTGACAAAAAAAGCTGATGGGGGAAGAAGAAATAAATCTATTCCGGGAAGTACGAACTTGCAGTGGGAAAACCGGCATCTGGGCATCATCAAGAAGGAGAGGAGTAAGGTTTCGGGGTAATGGCGTAGAGGGGTGAAAGAAGAGAAAGAAAAACTTAAAGGGAGGAGTCGTGGTGCCGAAAACGAAGTCAGTCAATCTTTGGGGAAAGAGATTACGAAAGAACTCTCCCGTTCGTGACCATCGAAGAGGGAAGAGCTCGATTTTGAGGCGTATCGTAGAAAAAAGGGGGGAAAGACAGCGAGCGAACGCAACGGATGAGGAGGAAAAAAAATTTTCCAACTGATACAGGGGGAACGTTACAGTGAAACCAGGAGGGACGTGAAAAAGAATGAGAATCGCGAATTTGTCAGTAGACTGAGGGGTATGGTAGCTGACCCGGCGGTGTTAGGGGAAAGAAAATTCACTTGATGTTGATCTAAAAAAGGAGGAATCTGATGAGAAGGGGATGGGTTGATAGAAAAATTCCTTCAAAAAAATCTTCAAGGGGGGGGCATAACTCGCTCTCTGGAAAAGAACAAGAGGGGACTAGAAAAAAGGAGGAATGATTCAGGAAGGCTGTTGCTATGCGGAAAAAAAGAGAAGTTTCGAAGACACAAGGGGAACATAAAGCTCGTGTCCGAAGAAAACGTTATCGTGTGGGGACCCGCGTAGAGGGAAAAAGCATATTGAATAGGGAGGACGGAGTGCAGCCCCAGAGAAGACTAGCTCCGACACGAAAGCAAGAAGAAAGGGGTCCATTCCTTCCTCGCAAGGGGGGACGAATTGGCGAATAAGCGGAGTAAGAGAGGCCAATATTCCCGGAAATGTCTCATAAGAGGGAGCGGCCCTAAACTTCTCTAAGAGACGCCGCTCAATGAGGTTTGAGTGCTCAATAAAAGGACGCGCCACTCCATCTCTCATATTCAAGTCTTAAGAGAGAGACTCACAACAACAAAAGGAAAGGGGAAAGGGAAGGATCATAATACAAGCTCTTTGGGAGGAAAAGAGGGGGGAAGAAAAACAACTCAAGCAGAGGAGGCTGGGAAGCGCGGACGGTTTTGAAGAGGACAAAACGTGTTCCCTTCCTGAGCTGCCTGAAAGGAAAGCCTCTGTTAAAAATGATACCCCAGGGAGGGGAGAGGCGCAAATTCAGCAAAATTCGGGAAGCGGCGGGGGTACACTCGTCTTTTTGGGAATGCATAATTCCCTAACGGGGTCGCTAGAACTGATTACGCTTGTCGAAAGAGAAGAGGGCACCACACGATCACTTGGGGTCACACGGTGACAAGCAGCGGGGAGGTCCCAGTGGCCAAGGTCAGAGAAATATGGCATAGGGGGACGTCACCATGACTCCAAGCTGAAAAAAAGTGGGATAACCTCCTTTGAGGGAAAGGATGTCATTGGGTGCTCGACCAGAGATCAGGACCATGGAAGATTTGGACAGAGGGGCAGTGGATGGTAAGGAGAGGACTCACTCATAGGTGAAGACAAAAGCAGTCAAGAAGGACCGCAAGTAGGACGAGTTTGTTCGGCGAAACAAAAAGGGGGTAAAAGAAAAAAAGAGGAGGAAAAAGTATTCCGAATTGTGAAGAAGTCGGAACGCAGCGTGGGGGGAAAGGGACAAAGTCTTTCAAATGTAGAGGGTGGCAACGTGGCAGACTCAGATGGACGGTTGCCTAAAGTAAAAGAAGCAATCGTACCAGTTTGGGGATATCCGCTCTCGAGTTCAGAGGAGAAGGTATGACGGGCCGGGGGGGGGGGGGCTAAGTTAGAGGATTTAACGATCTCCGGCAAAAAAGAAGAAACGCTATATTATATGGGTGGGCAGAGGAGCCAAGAAAAAGCCCGGGAGTTCTGGCAAATTCGAAGGCTCCTCCAGGGAACCTACACATCTGCAGCGCTCAGCGAAGGCGGGTGCTTCGACTTTTTGAAAAAATAAGAACACTTCTTACGTTCTAAAAGTAATAAGGAAAAAACCAGGGAGGATGGAAAGACTGGAAAGGACCGGGCCCAAGAGGGACGGATCAAAGGGGGATCGTGAAAGTAGATGGGTGGGTCTCCTTTCCGAGGAGGCTCTTCTCTTCGCCTAAAAAAAGTCGTGGGAGGGGGCGGCCGCCGGAGAGGTGATTTACGATAAAAAAGCGATTTGAGTTCTCTCAATGTCCGACGTCTATCTAGACCTCAAAAAAGGGAGGGGGGGAGACTCCCCTGCCGCAGCCAATTTTTCAAGTCCTCCCTTACTAGGGCAAGTAAGAAAAAGGGGTTGAAGACTTTTGATGACTGACGCAAGCCCTAACTCTCGAATAATGTATCCAAACTGAATCTTGTAACCCATCGAAAGGGCTGAAAATCAGCGCAATTTGGGAAGTGGGTCGGCAGCACACTCAGAGGGGGATATCAATAGAAGAAGGGCCACGTATAGAGCGGCGGGTCGTCCTGCGTCCGGATACCATAAAAAAGACCAAGGTCTATAGCCCTGAGCGTCGAGAATGACCCCGAGAATGAGAAGAAAGGGAGATCTCTAACAACGAGGAAAAGATAGACGGTGCAAATGAGAAATGATGCAGTGCGCGGGGGAACTTTTTCGCACTCAAGGAAGAAAATCTCGCGTCATACGGCAGCAAGGGGGAATATTGCATGCAACAAAAAAAAGGGGATTACATTACAATGAAAAACAGGCGGCCTTGTCTATGAAAAGGGGACCTCGCAACGACATTCGGAGATTGGTAAGAATTCCAGCAACCTCCTCACCGACAAAGGCCGTCTTCGAAAGCATTCCGGGGGAAGGAAAATCATCAATCGATACGGGAGAGGGTAGCTACCGCAATTACGGATACTCTAAGATCTCTGAGAGCGAGAGACATGACACGCCTGGTCGGGGGCCAGTCCTGAATTAAAGAAAAGGAAAAACGTCACAACTTCAAGATCCAAAGAACCTCAAATGAGCAGGGAGCGCCCGGTTTGAAGGGAGGAGGAAAGGGGGAAAAAAGTTACGCCCCTTGCTTTTCTTCGGAGGGGGAAGATTCCTTCCTGATCAACCCAAAAGCGGAGGTAGAGGACACTGGGCAAGAGTTGAAGTTAAGCCGCGACACGAAGTTATGAGAGAAATGAGCTCCCTCCATTGTGACGGGTGGAAAGAAATCGGCTCCGAGGGGGGGGAAAAGAAGGTGCGGTTTTGCGCACGAGACGGGAAAAGAGACAATTGAAAGGGCTTGAAGACCAAATAGAGTACAAAGGAGGTTAGAGGGAAAAAGTGTGTACCAACTAAATCTTCAATAATGGGAAGAAAGCCAAGGCTTCCAGAGGGGGTGAGACAGCTTTGTCCACTGAGAGGGAGGCCGAAAGGAGAATGCTCCAGGAGAAAAAGAGGACTCCTACGACTTAAAAAGCCTGACAGGCAAAAACCTTGACCAAAAGTGCTGAGTTCAAGGAGAAAAAATTCGCCTTACCTTTACGAGAAGATGGACCAACAAAAATGGGACAAACGAGGGAATGAATGCTGGTTACAAAAGGACGGAAGCGGAACTGGGACGGGGCCGCAGGAGGTTGTTCATCAGAGCTTACGACACAAAGGACTTGCAGCGAGCGGGGGTGCCTTAAGCGAAGTGGGATAAAAAACCTGCTTGGTGCCTAATCCTGAGAAAGGAACGGCTCAAGGTGAAGAGGGGACTCAAAGACTCTGGGGAGAGAAAGCCTTGGCAACATCGGCAAAGGCAGTTGTGATAGGCCGATGGGCGGAGCGTTTATCAAACAGGACCGCGGGAAAAAAAGCAGCCAGACTCCTGGGGCAACGTATTTCGAAAAGGACGCCACACACTACGAAAGCAGTAGAATATCAAGAAGAGACAAGTGAAACGGGGTTTGAAAGCACCCTGGGAAATAAAAACCACTATATCCACAAACTTTATTCGGAAAAGAGAGAGATGTTATGGAAGAATGGGTATTAAAAGTTGGGTCGGGACAAATCTAGACTTGATCGTTCTAGTCGGAGTTGGTCGTCGGTTGGAAATTATGTAAATTTTGGTGGTTGAAGGGCGAGATTCAAGTCACCCAATGGCATTGGATGTGTGAGGTACTGCGGATCACTCAGTACAAGACCTGGCTCTCAGGGGAAACACATTGTTAAGACTACATGTTAGGATGAAACGATGGCTATTGTAAAAAGGGAGAAGGGTGGAGAGGGGGCCACTTCAAAACGTGAAGGCCCGTGTAGCCGGCTTCGGGCCAGCATGAAGAATTACAGAGGGGGGACGGGGGAAGGATGAGCAGCCGAGAGGGAAGCTCTGCTGAAACAAGAGCGGCCGGCCAGAAGCGTGTGTTTAAAGACCACATCTCGAGAGGGGGGGAAAAAAAGGGTGAACGGCTCGTAGCAAAATGGTCATTCCCCGAGAAGGGGGGGTGGGCTGCCTTGAAAGACGACAAGTTTATGGCGGTTGAGGTTGGATTACGGAGGTGAGTCAAAGGTCGCAAGGGGAACGCCTTAATAAGGACATTCATGGGAGGCCGGCAGCCTTAAAGGGGCTTATAACCAGCTGGGAGAGCAAAAAAAGTGAAGAATTAGGTTAGTCACAATACGCTTTGATGTTTCCCGTACACTAGAACAGAAGGAAGATCCAGACTTGGGGCGCAATCCAGGAAAAATGGTCTAAAGGGGAAGCAAAAGGAAAAAGGATCCAACGCCAATTACCAAGAGGAGACGATGGAGTCGATAGGTTCGACACCAGGGATGTCGAATCGGAATCTTTACGGGCTCCACATTCACAGGGGTACTTGACTTTCAGTTGAGAAAAGGGGGGGGGGGGGGGCCAGAAGAGATGGGTGAGAAAGGAGGGAACTCGTTACGACACAGAAGGGAAAACTAAAAACCTTCTTCACCTTCAGACGACAGGCTGGGGGGGTTGGAGGTGCGTCGGAGGGGAGTTTAATTAGGGTTAGGAGGGTTGCACGAAGAGGCGACAAGCCAATCACAGACTTTTACATGGAAGCCGCCCGATAGCAGCACCGAAATTTCTGAGATGATTATCTCTATCACTCGGAAACTGAAGGAAGGTGGTATTGCGTCTATCGGAGGGGGGGGCGAAGAGGACCGTTGGGGCGTTTCTGCTCGGAAAGGCGGAATCCGAAGAAAGTCTTGTAAGGGAGGAAAAGGCCAGAACATGTCCTTTTCATAGAGTCAGGGGACTGCGGGGTGGGGGGGAATGCTGGGAGTGTGCAGAAGACGTATGAAGAGAATTCGTCAGGAGTGACGAAAAATCCTGGGCGTCTCACATCCCAGAGGAAAAAGGATACACCATCTTGGGCTCAGGAGTAAATTATGCGGAGAATGGAGGCTGAGAGAAGGGGGGAGATACGAACGGGGGAATGGAGAGTGCGGATCCTGTCTCTAACCCTCTCAAGGTGACTGGGGCTGCTTCGATCGTGGACTCGTGGGGGAAGTAATGATGGTGAAGGGCAAGAAAACTGGGAAATTTCCTTTCATCCCTTACTCTAAAGTGTGGGGGGGGGCGGCACTCTCACTAGTTCGGGGGGTGCGGAGGCGAAAAAACAATCCATTCTGTATTATAGGTGCACGAGGAAAAAAAGGGGGACCGAAATTAACTGGGACGAGCTGGTCCCGGAGACCCCTTCAGCAAGAGAGATAAATCCGAATAGGAAAAGAGGTAGACTCATGCCCAATAAAGCTCAATCAGAAACATGCAAGTAAGAAGCCCACCCTGCGTGAGAAGAATCATCTGAGGGGCAACGACAAAGCCCACCTCGACGTTCAGAGGGAGGTTGGGGAAAACGAAGCGAGCTGGTACTGTCCTGGGAAGGATCTTTCAATCATTTCAATGGCGAAACAGAATCACAGGAAGGGGGTTCCTGACGAAGTCATTTTGAAGAAGGGGAGGGAAGCAAATCAAGCAACGGGCGAGCGGCTTAAGTCTTTGGGAAATGGCGAGGCCTGAGAAGGGAGAAAGGAAAGTCTTATCTTTCGACAAGAAGCCTGGAGAAAAAAAGAAGCAAATCGCAAAAAGGAATTGAAAGAATCCCTTCGTTACAGCTTAGTCTAGGAGCATAGCTCGATTGAGAAGGGAGAATTTGAAAAGGGGTAAAGCGGAACAGCGCTTATAAAGAAAAAAAGGAATATTAGTCGGAAACTGAACCAGAGAAGTTAAAAAAGCAGAGATGGGTCATGGAAACACCTTGCTGGGTTCAGAAGGAGGCAGGAAAGGGACTAATAGGAGGTTGGGAGAACTGCTGTTAAATTCGAAACGGGGATATGGTCGTATTGTCCGCATAGAGAGGGATAACGAGAGGGTATACCAAAAAGTCATGAGGAACGAAAATCCTTCATTTTTTGGGGTGTTTTTTTGACATTGAACTCGGCTCTCTGTAGAAGAACAAAGGCCACTCGGGCCCTACCATGGGAAAAAGGGTCAAGGAGGGGGGAAGCTGCGCTTCCTTTTAAAGGGAAGAAGATGCCAATGTTTCAAGAACGTGTGAAACACCGTGATCGCTCGGCCAAGACAGTAAACGTGTAAAGGCGAATCTGTCCCTGGACAGGAACTGGGGGACACTGATATCTCACGGGAGGTCCTATCCCGCACAAGCTAAAAAAGAGATGACACCGAGAGGCGACAAAGTCCTTAATCTCTTATTTACCCTGGCAAGGAAGTTTTAAATCTCTTCAGGGCTAGCGGAAGAGGATAAAAAAAATGACCCGAGAGGCAAAACGGGGAGAGTACTCTAGAGGGATCAGAGATAAGAAGTCGTAAACTATACCAGGGGAGGGTGGGAAAGGGATAAACAAAATCGAGCCAGATATCGGTGG